>Ga0181530_10000319_pt1 | contig 61547 bp, 59 predicted proteins | sample PEATcosm2014_Bin_42_FD_119769 | JGI IMG/M metagenome (GOLD analysis project Ga0181530, IMG submission 119769) | Peatland microbial communities from MTU Mesocosm Facility, Houghton, MI, USA - PEATcosm2014_Bin10_60_metaG | ecosystem: Environmental > Terrestrial > Soil > Wetlands > Peat | place...
CTCTGCTCGCGCTTTCCTCACCTGTGCGTCTTTGGCGGCCTTGGATTCGCCGTGATAGGCTCCGATCCACAATCGGTAGCCAGGTCATGACCACGGTGCAGATTTCGGATGGCGTTTCCAACCCGCATGGCGCGCGCATGAACTGGGGAGCGATGAGCCGCACCGCGCGCGACGCGGCGTACAACAACGTCGCGGCGGTCGCCGATAGCGCTGCATTGAATGCGGCGCGGGCGGCGGCCTCCGCGGCGTTTCGCGCCGCGCACCCCCAGCACCTGGACCTGCGCTACGGCCCGCGCGAACGCAACACCTGGGACCTGTTCCCGGCGGCCGATCCGCACGCGCCGTGCCTGGTGTTCATCCACGGCGGCTACTGGCAGCGCAACAGCGCGGACCAGTTTGCCAACCTGATCGCCGGGCCGTACGCGCATGGCTGGGCGGGGGCGCTGCCCGGCTACACGCTGGCACCGGACGCATCGCTGACCGAGATCACCGCCGAGATCAACGCCGCGCTCGATTGGCTGGCGGCGCACGGGCCGGCGCATGGCATCTCTGGTCCAGTGGTGCTGTCGGGTTGGTCGGCCGGCGGGCATCTGACGGCAATGTGTCTCGGCCATGAGCGCGTCAGTGCCGGCCTGGCGATCTCCGGCCTGTTCGAGCTGGGCCCGATCCGCGACACCGAGTTGAACGACAAGCTACGGCTGAGCGACGCGGAAATCGTCGCGCTGTCGCCGCTACGCCTGCCGGTGGTGCGGAAGCCGCTGGCGATCGCCTACGGCACGGCGGAGCTGCCCCCCCTGGTGTCCGATAGCCGCGACCTGCATGCGTATCGCGCGGCGGCGCATGCGCCGGGCGTGCTGATCCCGGTGCCGGGCGCGAACCACTTCACCATCGTGCACGAATTGCGCGACGCGGACGGGCTGCTGACGCGGCAGGTGCGGCTGCTGGCATAGCGTGAGCACTGTCATTGCCAGGGGCGTAGCAACGCAGCCATCGCCGGCGGGATGCGCGATTGCGGCTCGTCAGGCAGGCGATGGCCGCGTCGCTTACGCGCCTCACAATGACAGGCGAAGACTTCCGAACGCATCGAGCGCCGCCGTCGCGCCACGCGGCACCAGGCAGGTGGCGTCGTACTCCTGGACGATTAGCGGGCCGGTGCGTGGCATCGACAGCGCGGCACGATCCATGACCGGCGTATCGACCCAACCGGCATCGGGCAGCCAGATGCGGCGGCGGCGCGGAACATCGGCCGTGGCGGGCGGGATACGCTCCGGCAGGCGCGGCCGTTCCGGCGAGCCGCGCGCAATGACGGACAGGCCGATCAGTTCCACCGGCTCGTCTTCCGGCGCACGAAATCCGTAGGTCCGCTCATGCTCTGTCGCGAACAGCGTCGGCAGGCACGCCAGCAGCATTGCGGCATCGGCGGCGGGATCCTGCCCGGGAGAAAACGCCGGCAGCGGCACGTCGATCTCGCTCGACTGCCCGACATAGCGGGCCGACGCGGCGCGGCGAAAGCTTTGCCGCTCGGGCGGAAAGCCGTCGCGTGCCAAGTGACGCGCGCCGGCATCCGCCAATGACGCGAGCACAGCGGCGATCTGCGCCGGATCGGCGTGATCCAGCCGCGTGCGCAGGCTTTGCGTCGCGTGGTGCTCCGCGTCCGCCAGCAGCAGCCCGAAGGCGCTGAACAATCCGGGCATCGGCGGCACGATCACCCGGGTGATGCCAAGCTCCGCGGCGATGCCGGCGGCGAACAGCGGCCCGTTACCGCCGAACGCCAGCAGGGTGAATTGCCGCGGATCGCGCCCGCGCTCGACCGACACCGCGCGGATCGCCCGCATCATCGTCGCCGAGGCCAGCCGCAGCATGCCGAACGCCGCCGCCTCCACCGAACAATGCAACGGCTCCGCCAGGTCGCGGACGATCGCCGCGCGGGCCGCCGCGACATCGACCTTCAATGCGCCGCCGACCAGGCCACCCGGATCCAGATAGCCGAGCACGAGATTGCAATCGGTGATGGTCGGCGCGGTGCCGCCGCGGCCGTAACACACCGGCCCGGGATCGGCGCCCGCGCTGTCCGGCCCGACCTTTGGCGCGCCGGCCGGGTCCAGCCGGCAGATCGAGCCGCCACCCGCGCCCACCTCGGCCAGGTCGATCGCCGGCAGCTTCAGCATGTAGCCGGCGCCCACCAACAGGCGCGATCCGACCATGACGCCGCCGCCCACCTCGATCGCTTCGCTGCGCAGCACTTCGCCGTCTTCCACCAGGCCGGCCTTGGCGGTGGTGCCGCCCATGTCGAAGGTGATCAGGCGCGGTTCGTGCAGCCGCCGCGCCAGCGCCGCGCCGCCGACCACGCCGGCCGCCGGACCGCTTTCGATGATGTGCGCCGGGGCGGCGGCGGCGAACGCGGCCGAGGCGAGTCCGCCGTTCGACTGCATCAATTGCAGCCCCGCCGCGATGCCCAGCGCGCGCAGCCGCGCATCCAGCGCGGTGATGTAGGCACGCACCACCGGCTGCACATAGGCGTTGATCACCGTCGTGCTGGTGCGCGGGTATTCCTTGATCTCGGGCAGGATCTCGTGGCTGATAGAAATGGCGATGTCGGGCAGCGCCGCGCGCACATGCTCGGCCACCGCGCGCTCGTGCGCCGGGTTGGCGTAGGAATGCAGCAGGCAGATCGCCACGCTCTGAACGTTCTCCCTGCGCAGCATGGCGATGGCGGCGTCCACGCTGGGCATGTCCAGCGGCACCGAAACCGAGCCGTCCGGGCGCAGTCGCTCGATGACCTCCAGACGCAGGCGACGCTCCACCAGCGCGCGCGGCTTGGTCCAGTGCAGGTCGTACAGCACCGGCATGCGCAGGTCGCGGATTTCCAGGATGTCGCGAAAGCCCTTCGTGGCGATCAGGCCGGTGCGCGCGCCCTTCCCCTCCAGCACCGTGTTCGAGCCTACGGTGGTGCCGTGCAGGACCTCGCTCACCACCGCGCCGTTCGTCAGCAGGGCACGCAGGCCGTCCACGATGCCCTCGCCATAGTCGTGCGGTGTGGAGGCGGTCTTGTGCGTGCGCACGCGCCCGTCGCCATCGATGGCGACCAGGTCGGTGAAGGTGCCGCCGATATCGATGCCGATGCGCAGGCTCATGGTGCGACCATATCCGTCATTCCGTGCCGCAGTTGACTATGCCCGCCGCTGGCCGCCAAGGGTTGCGGTGATCCTGCCGGTCCGGCGCCCCCGGCCTACGCAGTCATTGCGAGCGAAGCGAAGCAATCCCCCGCCTGACGAGCCGCTCGTGCTTCGTCAGGCGGGGGATTGCTTCGTCGCTGCGCTTCTCGCAATGACACCTGAGGCCGGGCAACCAACGCTAGAGTCAGAACACTAGGTCCGATCGAGCGCGAGCCGGATGCGTTCGGCCAGTTCATCGCGCCGATACGGCTTCAGCAGCAGCGGCACATCTGGACGATCGCTGCCGGGCCGGTGGATATTCGCATAACCCGACGTCATCAGCGCCCGCAGCCCGTTGCGCATGGTGCGCGCCTTGTGGACGAGTTCGAAGCCGTTCATGCCGTCCGGCAGTACCACGTCGCTGAACAGCAAATCGATGCTGCCTTCCTGCCGCAGGATATCAAGCGCCGCCGGCCCGTTCGACGCCGCCAACACCCGATAACCGAGACCGCTGATCGTGGCCGTGGCAAGCGCGCGTACATCGGGATTGTCTTCGACCACCAGCACGGTTTCCGTGCCGGTCGGCGTGGTCTCGGCGCTGACGGACGGCGTGTCGGACACCGCCGCCGGCGGCTCGCAGCGCGGCAAATACAGCAGGAAGCTGGTCCCCCGCCCCTGCTCCGTATCGATGGCGACATGACCTTCCGATTGCTTGACGAAGCCATACACCTGACTGAGGCCGAGACCCGTCCCCTTGCCGACCTCCTTGGTGGTGAAGAACGGCTCGAATGCCCGCTTGGCAACATCGGGGTCCATGCCCGTTCCGGTGTCGCTGATCCGGAGGCAAACATGATCGCCCGCGGTCAGGCCCGCGGATCGTTGCGCCATGGCTGGGTCGATCGTTACATTGCCGGTCGCGATCTCCAGATCGCCGCCACCAGGCATGGCGTCGCGCGCGTTGACCACGAGGTTGAGCAGGGCTGCCTCGAATTGCACGGGATCGATGCGGCACGGCCATAGTCCAGGCGCGAACGTCATTCGGAACGTGACGGCCTCGCCGAGCGCGCGGCGCAGGAACGGCTCGCAGGCGACGATCGCCGCGTCGAGCGCCACGACTTCGGGTCGCAATGTGCTGCGCCGGGCAAAGGCAAGCAGTTGTTTGGTCAGCTTGGCGCCACGATCCGTCGCCGCTTCGGCCGTCTTCAGGAGGCGCAGGATCTTGCCGCGCGGCACCTCCTGCTGGCTGCCCAGTGCGGTGTGGATCATTTCCAGACTGGCGACGATCACCGCAAGCAGATTGTTGAAGTCGTGGGCAATGCCGCCGGTGAGCTGGCCGACCGCGTCAAGCTTCTGGGTGTGCCACAGCATCTCCTCGGCGTTGCGCCGCTCTGCTGTCTCTACTTCCAGCCGCAGATAGGCGTCGGTGAGTTCGCGCGTCCGTTCGGCGACCGCGTTCTCCAGGGTTTCGTTCATCCGCCGCAGCGCTTGCTCCGCGGCACGCATCCGCAGCAAGGCTTTCGCGGTGGCGATCAATTCTTCCGGCTCGATCGGTTCGATCAAAAAGGCGTCGGCGCCGCCCACCAGTGACAATGCGCGGTCATGCGCGCTGGTGATCGCCGCGGAGGTTTGCAGCACCGGGATGCCGGGGAAAGTCGCCTTGATCTGCCGGCAGATTTCGATACCGCTGACGTCGGGCAGGACGACATCGAGCAAGACCAGGTCCGGCGCGGAGTCTCGGCATTGCTCCAGCGCGACGCGACCGTTGGCAGCCTCGATGACCGCGTAGCCGCTCTTTCTGAGGATGTGCGTCTTCAGGTAACGCCCGCCATCGTCGTCATCCACGACAAGGATCCGGGTGCGCGCGTTGCTCATGCCGTCAACATCGGCTCGCTCGGATGCAATACACCCTGGATGGCGTCGATCAGCGTGCTGGAGGACAGGCTCGACTTTGACATGACCATGGAGGCGCGTTGCAACAGGCTACGTTCCTGCGGCGCCAGAATGGCAGAAGTAAGGACGATCGCCGGAAGCCGCGCGAGTGCCGGATTGTTGTTCATCCGCGCAAGAAATTCGTAGCCGTTCATTCCCGGCATGTTGATGTCCAGCAGGACGACGTCCGGCGGCTGCTCCTGGAGCCGCGCCAGCCCGGCCTCCCCATTGTCCACTGCGAGCAAGCTGTAACGGCTGCGCGGCAGCAACTGGCGTACCAGGTAGCGGGTGATCTCCTCATCATCCACCAGCAACACATTGGTGATCGACTGGCGGCCGGTCAGGCGGTCCAGCAATCCCAGCAGCACCGCGCCGTCGATCGGCTTGGGCAGGTACTCGTCGGCGCCGAGATGCGCCGCCTTGCGCTCCTCTCCGGCAGAAGACATGACCACCAGCGGGATTTCCGCTTTCGTCTCGTCGTTACGTAATTGCAGCAGCAATCGCCAGGCTTCCTCGCCCAGCAGCATGATGTCGAGCAGGATGGCCGCGGGGGTCACCTGCTGGAGCAAATGCTGGGCCTGCCGTACGTTATGCACGCGCAGCGGCTGATAGACCGAGCCGGCGAGGATGCGCTCCAGCGCGAAGGCGTCGGCGGGGTCATCCTCCACGACCATCAACGGGACTTTTTCCGGCTCGAGGGACCAGTCCACATCTATATCGAGGGCTTCCCCGCCAGCGTAATACACGCGCGGCAATGTGACCGAGAATGTCGAACCGTGCCCCGGAACGCTTTCGACCGCGATCCTGCCGCCCAGCAGCTCCGCCAGCTTCTTCGCCAGCGGCAGGCCGAGGCCGGTGCCCTTCACGCGGGTTTGCAGCGGGTTCGAGACTTGGCCGAATTCCTGGAAGATCAGATCCAGATCGCCGGGAGCGATGCCGATCCCGGTGTCCCGCACGCTGAACGTTACCGTATCGGCCTCGGCATTCGCCGTGGCGCGCACCCGCACCTCGCCGCGCTCGGTGAACTTGATCGCGTTGGAGATGAAGTTGCGCAGAATCTGCGACACCTTGCCCTCGTCGGTATCCAGCGGCGGCAGGTCGATCGGATCGTCGAACACCAGCGTCACCGCATCGCCGACCAGCAACGGCCGCAGCATGCCGCGCAACGCGCCGAACAGCGCGCCGGCGGTGAACTCCGACGGCGTCACCGTGGTCTTTCCGGCTTCCACCTTGGCGAGATCGAGCAGATCGTCCACCAGCTCGGTCAGATTCTCCGCCGCCTTCCGAACGAACCGTACCTGCGTCTCCTGCTCCGCCGTCAGGTCGCCATCGCTGCGCGAAAGCAGCAGCCGCGACAATGCCAGGATCGAGTTGAGCGGCGTGCGGAACTCGTGGCTCATATGCGACAGAAACTTGGATTTGAGCTCGTCGGCCCGGCGCAGATGGTCGGCGCGTTCGTCGAGTTCGGCATAGAGCGCGACCACGCCGCGATTGGTATCCTGGAGTTCCTGGTTGAGCCGCTCCAGGTCTTCCTGGCGCGCCTTCAACTGTTCCATTTGCAGCAGGATCTGCTGATTCTGTTGCCGGATCTCCTCCATTGCGTCGGCGGGACCGTCCGCGGCCAGCACGCCGGCGATCCGCTTGAGGCTGGATGCGGTGACCAGCGGCGCGCGGGGCGGCAACGACTTCGTCAGCCGAACCGTGGTGCCTGCGCCCGGCTGGGTCTCGACGGTGAGTTCGTCCATCAATCGTTGCGCACCCAGCAGGCCGATCCCCATGCCGGTGGCCGATTTGTGCGCGCCGGCCAGGACCGCCGGCAGATCGGCGATCCCAGGACCGCGATCGCTGACGATGATCACGAAGCGTTGTGGTGCGGTATCCCCGCAGAGGCGGAATTCGATCTGGCCGCCACCGGCATATTCAAAGGCATTGCGGGCGATTTCCGACACCGCGGTGGTGATCCGGGTCTGATCCTGACCTTCGAATCCGATCAGTTCCGCCAGGCGTCTTGTGCGCTTGCGGACCAGAACGATGTCGGTCTCGGCGCCGATCACGACCAGGAGCAGCCGCGTGTTCACCACGCCAGACTACAGCAAAGCCCGCATGGCGACCACCGAGGCATCGTCCCGGCCGCGCCGCCAATCGCGCAGCAGCACGCCGGCAATGAGCGAAGGATGCTGGGTGGCCAGGCCGGGATAGGCGGCGAGGTCCCATTTCGGCGTCAGGCCATCCGAGTGGAGGATGACCAACGGGTCGCCGCTGAAGTCGTAGGTGAATTCGCGAATGCGCGGCGCGACATGGCCTGCGGTGCCGTTGTTCGACACCATGTGGCGGGCGCCGCCATCGCTCACCAGCACGCCGCTGATATTGCCGACGCCGACATAGCGCACGGTGCGCGCGACGGTGTCGATACGTGCCACCGCGATCGCGGCACCCCGCGTGGGCCTCAGCACATGGTGCATCTGCTCTACCAGGCGTTCGCAGGAATCGTCGATACGATCGTGAAAGATCCGCACCGCGAGGCCCGCCGCCCGCGCCGCCTCGATGCCATGGCCGGAGCCGTCGGCGATCAGAAGCGTCCGGCCGGCTTGCGCATAGCCCAGGGTCCAGCGATCGCCGCACGCCGTCTCGCCGGGATAGGGCGCTACGGCGGCGCCGACCTGCGTCGTGGGTGCCGGCTTCGGTTTGTGGGTCAGGAACCGCACGACAATGGCGGTGCCGCGGCCAGGGCGGGAGTAGATGCGCATCTGGTCGGACAGCCGCATGATCGCGCCGAGGCCGTTGCCGGGGCTGCCGGCGGTGGAATATCCATCGCCGATGCAGCGCTCGACGTCGGCCATGCCGCAGCCCCGATCGAGCGCCAGCAGTTCCAGGCCCGCGCCGTCACGGTCGTCGAATGCGTCGGCCAGGATCTGGCCGCCGCCGCCATGCTTCAACAGGTTGGTCGCCAACTCGGTGACGACGATCGCGACCTCGCCCCGGCGGGCTTCCGGCAAGCCGTGGCTGCGTGCGTAGTCGCCCACCAGCCTGCGGGCTTCCGCGACCTGGCTGCCATCGGCGATCGCGGTGATCATGTCACTTCCAACGTGCCAGCATCACCACGGTGCCCTGGCCCGGCGCGGACGTGACGTTGAATTCATTGACCAGCCGCTTGGCACCGCTCAGTCCCAGGCCGAGGCCCTTGCCACTGGTGTAGCCGTCGGTCATGGCCAGGGCGAGGTCGGCGATGCCCGGACCCTGGTCCGCAAAGGTCAGCCGCACGCCTCGCCGTTGCCCATTGCGTAGCGTTTCGACGCGCAACGTGCCGCCACCACCGTAATCCACCGTATTGCGTGCGATCTCGCTGGCAGCGGTGATGATCTTGGTCTGATCGACCAGGCTGAATCCCGCCGCTACGGCCCGCGCCCTGACAGCCTGCCGCACCCGGACCACATCGTCGGAGGTGCGAACCGGCAGGGTTTCATCGGTCTCGACGATCATCTTCACGCTCACCGCGATCGATGATGCCTCGGATCATCTCCAGGCCCTTGTCGACGTTCAACGCCGTCCGCACACCGGTGAGCGTCAGGCCGAGTTCGACCAGGGTGATCGCCACCGCGGGTCGCATGCCGACGACCACGGTGACCGCGTCCAGCACCCGCGACATGGCGGCGATATTGTTCAACATGCGGCCGATGAACGAGTCGACGATCTCGAGCGCCGAGATGTCGATCATCACGCCGCGCGCGCGGTCCTCGACGATGCGCTGTGTCAGGTCGTCTTGCAGTGCCATCGCCAGACGGTCGTGCATATCTACCTGGATCGAAACCAGCAGGCAGTCGCGGATCTTCAGGATCGGGATTTCACCCATCAGCCTAGGCTTCTCGGGCTGCCGGGGCGGCGCGATCCACGATGGTCTTGCGGGTGCGGTGCAGTGCCAGCCGCAGCGCGTCCGCCATGGTGGCCTTGGATATGACGTTCAGCTCCAGGCCGAGATGGACGATCGTTTGCGCGATCTGCGGCCGGATGCCGCTGAGGATGCAGTCCGCCCCCATCAGGCGCGCGGCAGAGATCGTCTTGATCAGATGCTGCGCCACCAGCGTGTCCACCGTCGGCACGCCGGTGATGTCGATAATGGCGATTTCGGCACCGGAAGAGACGATGCGCTCGAGCAGGCTCTCCATGACGATCTGGGTTCGCGCGCTGTCGAGAGTGCCGATCAACGGCAGGGCCAGGATGCCATCCCAGAGCTGCACGACGGGGGTGGATAGCTCAAGCAATTCCTGCTGTTGGCGCCCGATCAACTCTTCGCGAGTCCGCTGATAGCACTCGATGGTAAACAGGCCGAGCTGATCGAGCAGGCGGGTGGCTTGCCATATCTGCCGCGCAAGCAGGTCGGCGTCGCCGGGGATGCTGCGACGCAACAACTCGAACAGCGGCTCCTTGAAGGAGAAGACGAAGGTCGCGGTTTCGGTGGGGCTGATGCCTTGGGCGGCGCGGCTGCGCGACAGGTCCTCCAGCAGCTCCCGCATCGACGCCCAATCGGCTGTCGAAATATCGTCGAACTGCCCGTTTCGGACACCCTGGCGGAGTTGCTCGATGAAGCGCTTCGCTTGCTCGGACGTATCGGTATCGCGGTGCGGGCCGGCGCCGGATCTTCCGCCGCGCATCAGGCCATTCAGCCACTCGGCGAGAAGCTGCGGTTGGTGTTGTTCGATCAAGGCAAGGATCAAGTTCTGGTGAAGGGACATGCACTTTCCGCGTTGATTTGCGCGCCGCCGGAAGGGTATCTTTACTCTGGCGGTATCGATTGCGGCAATAGGCCGCTCGGAAGTTGCGCCGGAAGGTGTGGCCGATCAACAAAACTTGCGCTTGACGCGCGTGACGCCTAGGAAACCGCTCGGCGAGAGCACTAACACTCAGGTTGGCACGATGATGGTAGCCGCTTCCGAACCTGTCGCGGAACCCGACAAGGGCCAGATTCTGCTGGTCGACGATGATGCGGCCTGTTGCGAAGCCTACAGCAAGGTGTTGCGCAGAGCGGGCTACCAGGTCTGCGTGGCGGGGGACTTCCGCCTTGCGCTCGAAATTCTTGAAGCGGAACGTCCGCTCGATCTGCTCATGGTCGACATCGTCATGCCGGGCAGCGTCAATGGCCTTGCGCTGTCGCGCATGGCGCGTATGCGGCGGAAGAATCTGAAAGTCCTTTATGTCACGGGCTACAGCATTCCAGGCGCCGAACGGGAGGCGCTGGGACCGATCCTGCTGAAGCCGGTCGAGGACGAGCGGTTGGTCGCCGAGGTCGAGCGCGTATTGGCTGAAACCGGGGCTGGCAGTGACTGAAGCCGGCCGAAGGAATTCGGCACATTGCGGAGGTTTTGCCCCACTTTGACCGGGTAACGCCGGGCACCCAGCGTGGGAATTCCAATTCGCGGCAGAAATTGTGTTGATATATCAACCGCCGTGACGATTGACCCCTCCGCTGGTTCGCACGGGCCGCTCCAACCGTCGTGGCTGGCTTGACCCGGCATCTATGCCGCCGTGGTGCCGCGATAGATGGCCGGGTCAAGCCCGGCCATGACGTGGGGGGTGCCGGTGCGACGGCAGATTTCTTCTACCGTTCGGCCTTACAATAATTTGACGCCCATCGGGTCAAGCCCTGCCATGACGCGCGCGGTGATGTGGTCGGGAATATCCGCCAGCCCGTGCATCGCTGTCTCCCTGGCGTGGCCGCCGCGTCTATCGGGCGGCCCGGACGGGGTGACGTACGGCACAGGTTTGCACCCTCGGCAAGCGCCGTTGCACACTCGCCACATCCCAGCGCCGCCGCAGCGAGGCCCGCCATGCGACCGTCAGCCGAAGCGAAGATTGCCCGCCTGTCCGAAGCCCAAGCCGTGTCGTTCGGTCCGCTCGCCCACTATCAGCGGCTCACCGGGGAGGATGGGCTGCCGGTGTTCACCGGCGTGCAGACCTGCCTGCCCAACTACGCCACGCCACTGCATTGGCATCCGTATGTCGAGTTCCTGTTCGTGCTGGAAGGCACCATGGAGGCGTGGCTGGAAGGACAGGAAGATCACCCGGCGCTGCTGTCGCCCGGCGACATGATCGCGTTGCCCGCCTGCACGCCACACGTCTTCCGCAACGCCGGCGACGGCTTGTTGCGATTGCTTGGCATCCACAGCTCGCCGACGCGCATCGTGCATCGCGTGGAAGAGTAACGCTCGAAGCGGCCCGGCGACATGGAAAAGCTTTCATCGGGCCGTCACGAAAATCGCCGCTGCTTCGCAAGACGGGCAACATTCTGACACGATTATTTGCACTAGTCCGGTCCGTGCGGGGCGTAGCATGCGGCCTGCGCCCACGGGATGAGGACAGTGCGATGTGCACAGAACAGACCACGGCACCCACACTGCGGGGTTGGCTCCGCGACCCGATGATCCGCCTGGTGATGGAGAGCGACGGCGTAACGGAGCAGGATATGATCGCGCTGGTGCGGCGCGTCACGATCGCTGTGGCGTCGCGTCCGGATCCCGTGCCGGCATTGGCGCAATGGCGTGTCCAGGAGGGCCATCCCGCCTGGTGATGACCCAGCGTCGCGGTGGGCGATCCCCGGCTCACCAGCGTCCATACGATCGACACGTGATGGCGTGCTGACGTGCCATCGTCACGGTCGTCCGCCATGCCGGATGCAGGCGCGGCAGCCATGTCCTGAGTCCGTTCCGGAAAGAGAATAGCCAAGCGCGCTGCGGTCGACCGACACGCGACGGCAGTCCCGGCATGCCGCCCACGGAGCCAGGCGCGGCGGCGAAGGCGGAGCCTGCCGCCGGGCACCGGACCCGGTCGGTCGGCATGCACGACTTTCCTGGCCTTCCGTGGCCCGGTCGCGGATGTGGGCCTTCGCCGGCCATGACGATGTTGGCGTGACCGGCAGGGCGGAATCCGTGAGAGTCGCCACACCGGCAACGCGCCGTCGCATCGGGTGGCGGTCTTGGGTCGGCAGTGTCGGGCTGTAGCGGGCAGCGCCGCCAGAGCGGCAGCGTCGGGCGGGAAGCAGCAACGCGTGGACGCCGGGTCGCGAGGAGGGTCCGACCGGTGGCCTAGCAAGAAACTAACTCCCCCTCCCACAAGGGGAGGGGGGAGACTCTTTCTCGTCCGCGGCCGACGCGGTTTCATTCAGGGCGGGTCGGCCGCCGCCGGCCGGTGGTCAACGCGCAAGTCCGAACGTTTTCCACCAGTTTCGGTGCGTGGGAGCAAATGATATTAAAGCGACGCCGGGCTGCCCACCAGCGTGCGGGCAGCAACGTCGGGAAATTTAACAACTTCATGTAACAACGCACGGCCACGAGCGGCAAGTACCTATCGGGTATCACCTTTTTATTCTGGCATGCTTTCTGCATCCTTCCATTGCTTTGAGGGTCGGGTCAGGAGCTGCCGCAGATGACTTCAGCCGAGGATCGCCGAGAGAGACTGATCTTGATTTGCGTGCCGGCGCTGGTTGTGCTGCTGGGCTGCGGTGCGAGCCTGTTGCCGCCAGCGGCGCTCGCCGAGGGACTCGCCTGCCTGACGGTCTGGACCTGCCTGTCAATCCCGCTGGCTGTGCTGGTCGGACATTGCGCGCTGGGCGAAGACTGATCGCTTATGGGAGCGGTTGCGGCAGGCTGCTGCAATCGGTCAGGCCGCCCGTAGCGGAACGCGCCGCGCTTTTCCGCCCGACACCGCCTACAGCTCTTCCACCTGCTCCACGCCGGGCAGCAGTTTCAGGGCCTGCGCCAGCCTTGGGGTGACGTTGAAGCCGCCCGGCAAGGCGATTTCCACGCTCTGTTCCGCGCCGAGGCGCGGCACCAGCACCACCCGCCCCTTGCCGCTGCCGGCAGTCCCCAGCAGATCGCGGATATGCGGCACGGCGGCGGTCTCGCGCAGCCAGACGCGCATCGAGGCGCCCGCCGCGGCCGCCGCCTGGTCCAGCAGGACGACGTCCTGGGCGGTGACGCGCAGCGCCTCGCCTTCCATGCGCAGGTCGGCGGTGACCAGCAGGTTGGCACCGTCCGCCACCGCGTCGCGCGCGCGGGCCAGCACTTCGCTGAACAGCGTGACCTCGCAGGAGCCGGACGCATCGGACAGGCGGACCCAGGCCATGCGGCTGCCGGTGCGGGTGATGCGCTCCTTGGTGGCCACGACGTTGCCCGCCAGCTTCACCCGCGTCACCCCCGCCTGCGCGCGCGCTTCCACCTGAGCGCAGGGGATCACGCCGAGCCGGCGCAACGCCTGGGCGTAGGCGTCCAGCGGGTGGGCGGTGAGATGGAAGCCGATCGCCTCCGCCTCGAAGGCCAGCCGCTCGAGTTGTGGCCAGTCGGGCGTCGGCGGCAGGTGCAGGGGCTCGGTCTGCCCACTGCCGCCGCCGCCGAACATGGCGATCTGGCCGCTTTCGCGCTCCTCAGCCAGGGCCGTGGCGCGGCGCAGGATGGTCTCTGCCGCGGCGAACAGCCGGGCGCGATTGGGCTCCATGGCATCGAACGCGCCGGCCTTGACCAGATGCTCGATCTGCATGCGGTTGAGCTGGCGCGGATCGACCCGTGCGGCGAAGTCGGCGAGGTCGGCGAACGGTTTTTCCCCCCGCGCCGCAACCACCGCCTGCATCGCCGCGAGCCCGACCTTCTTGATCGCAGCCAGGGCGTAGCGGATCGCCAGCTTGCGGCCACCCGGATCCGGCGACCCCGGGCCCGCTTCGACGTATTCCACTGAAAAGTCCGGCAGCGAGCGGTTGATGTCGGGCGGCAGGATGCGCGTGCCGGCACGCTCGGCTTCCTGCTTCAAGGCCGCGAGCCGGTCGGTGTTGCCCAGCGCCAGGCTCATGCAGGCGGCGATGAAGACCTCGGGATGGTTGGCCTTCATCCACGCGGTCTGGTAGGCGACCAGCGCGTAGGCTGCGGCGTGCGATTTGTTGAAGCCATAGTCGGCGAACTTCGCCATCAGGTCGAACACTTCGGTGGCTTTTTCTTCGCTGATGCCGCGACCCGTGGCGCCGCGGACGAAAATCTCGCGCTGGGCTTCCATCTCGGAGCGGATCTTCTTGCCCATGGCGCGGCGCAGCAGGTCGGCACCGCCCAGGCTGTAGCCGCCCATGCGCTGGGCGATCTGCATCACCTGTTCCTGGTAGACGATGATGCCGTAGGTCTCGCTGAGGATATCCGTCAGCTCCGGATGCGGCGCTTCCCACGGTTCGCCGTGCTTGTGCTTGCAGAAATCGGGAATGTTCGCCATCGGGCCCGGGCGATACAGCGCCACCGCGGCGATCAGGTCATCGAACCGGTCCGGCCGCATCTGCCGCAGCACGTCCCGCATGCCCTGACCTTCGAGCTGGAACACCCCGCCGGCATCGCCGCGCTGTAACATGTCGTAAGTCTTCGCATCGTCGAGCGGCAGTTTTTCGAGATCGACCGCGATGCCCAGCCCGTGCAGCAGCCCCACCGCGCGTTGCAGGATGGTCAACGTGGTCAGCCCGAGGAAGTCGAACTTCACCAGTCCCGCCTGTTCGACGTATTTCATCGAATATTGCGTGACCAGGAATTCCGAGCGCGGATCGCGATACAGCGGGACCAGCTCGATCAGCGGGCGGTCGCCGATCACCACGCCGGCGGCGTGGGTGGAGGCGTGGCGATACAGGCCCTCGATCTGCAAGGCGATTTCCAGCAGGCGGGCGATGCCTTCGTCGTCGTCGCGCAACTGGCGCAGGCGGGGCTCGCCGTCGATCGCCTGCTGCAAGGTGACCGGATGCGCCGGATTGTTGGGGATCAGCTCGGCCACCTTGTTGACCTGGCCGAACGGCAGGCCGAGCACGCGGCCGACGTCGCGCACCGCGGCACGGGCTTGCAGCTTGCCGAAGGTAATGATCTGCGCCACCCGGTCGCCGCCGTATTCGCGGCGCACATAGTCGATGACGCGGTCGCGGCCTTCCTGGCAGAAGTCGATGTCGAAGTCGGGCATCGACACGCGTTCGGGGTTGAGGAAGCGCTCGAACAGCAGGTTGAAGCGCAGCGGGTCGAGGTCGGTGATGGTCAGCGCCCAGGCGGCGACCGAACCGGCGCCGGAGCCTCGGCCGGGACCGACCGGGATGTTCTGCGCTTTCGCCCACTGGATGAAGTCGGCGACGATCAGGAAGTAGCCGGCGAAACCCATCTTCGCGATGACGCCGAGTTCGTAGTCCAGGCGTTCCTTGTAGCGGCTGCGGGTGGCGGCGTCGGCGGCGATCGCGTCCATGCGGCGGCCGAGGCCCTCGATCGCCATCGCTCGGACGGTTGCTTCCTCGGTGGCGCCCGGGTGGACCTTGGGGCTGACCGGCAGCAGCGGCTTGCGGGTCTCCATCATCACGGCACAGCGGCGGGCGATGGCGAGCGTGTTGTCGCAGGCCTCCGGCAGGTCGGCGAACAGCGCGCGCATGTCGGCGGCGGGCTTGAACCAATGTTCGGGGGTGACGCGGCGACGTTCGGGTTCCGACAGCAGGCGAGCCTCGGCGATGCAGAGCAAGGCGTCGTGCGCTTCGAACATCGATGGGGTGGCGAAGAAGCAATCGTTGGTGGCGACCAGCGGGAGGTTGAGCGTATCGGCCAGGGCGATCATGCCGGGCTCGATGGCGGCTTCAAGCGGCAGGCCGTGGCGGTGCAGTTCGACGACGGTGCGGTCGCCGAAGGCCGCGGCGAAATGCGCGAGCAGGCGTTCGGCTTCGTGACGCTGGCCGTCGGCGAGGAGGCGGGCGAGCGGGCCGGTGGTGCCGCCGGTCAGCAGGATGAGGCCGGCGGCGTGCTGGGCGATGCGGTCGAACGGGAGCTGCGGCTTCTGGCCGGGGTCGGTGTCGAGGAAGCCGAACGATGAGAGGCGCTGGAGGTTGGCGAGGCCGATCGCGTCCTGCGCCAGGAGGACGATCGGCTCGGGGGCGAGGCGGGGGTTGTCGGCGCGGGTCAGCGCGAGCTGGCAGCCGATGATCGGCTGGATGCCCTTGGCGACGCAGTACTGGCTGAACTCCAGCGCGCCGAACAGGTTGCCGGTGTCGGTGATCGCCACCGCCGGCATCTGTGCCTCGCGGGCCAGGGTGGGGAGTTTGTCCACTTTGATCGCGCCCTCGCTGAGCGAGTAGGCGGAGTGGGCGCGGAGGTGGACGAAATCGGCGTGGGGCATGCGGCAGTGTAGGGCGGGGCGGCGATTCGGGGATAGACTTTGCAGACGCGGCCGGTCAGGCGTAGGGTCTGGTAGACTGGTTGGAGACTGGTTGAAATGGAGACTGTCGGCGCTTTCGAGGCCAAGACGCATCTGTCATCCCTGTTGGAACGGGTGGCGAAGGGCGAGGCGTTCACCATCACCCGGCACGGGAAGCCTGTCGCGCAACTCGTGCCGGTGGAACGGCGCGATCCGGAGCGCATCAGGGCCGCGATCAAGCGGATGCGGGAGATCGCCGTCGGCCAGACGCTGGGCGGCGACTGGCGCGAGTTCCGTGACGCCGGACGCAAGTGGTAGGCGGTTTCGTCCTCGACGTCTCGGTCACGGCCGCGTGGTGCTTCGCAGACGAAGCAACGCCGGCCAGCGAGGCGTTGCGTGACAGCCTGGCCGAGAAACAGGCCGTCGTGCCGACGCTGTGGCACGCCGAGACCGCGAACCTGCTGCTGACGGCGGAGCGGCGGCAGCGCATCACTCCGGACCGCTGCGCCGAACTGTTGGAGTTGCTTGGCAGCCTGCCGATCGAGACGGCGGATGAAACCGGCCGGATGCGGGGGCCGGTGCTGCGCCTCGCGCGGGCCCATCGCCTGACGACCCACGATGCCATCTACCTCGATCTGGCGATGGACCGCGGACTTCCGCTGGCCACGCGCGACGGGGACCTGCGACGCGCGGCCCGCGCGGTGGGTATTGTGCTGCTTGATGCCTGACGACGGCGAGGGTTTCGTCGGCTTCGGCCTGACCTTCCGATGGGTTCATCCCGATCGTGACGCCGGCCTTTCTGCAAAGCCAGATGTGCTGCCAGGAGGTGATGCATTTCCGCGAGCGAGAGGCGGCGCTCGGGCGGGACGAACTTATTCTCCCGCTGCATTACCTCAGCGTGGACGATGTGGACCCGCATCGGCCCAGCGAGTGCCACGACCCCGCGATGCTGGAACTACTGCGCGGCCGGCAGTGGATCGACTTTCGGCCGCTGCGGTTCCGCGACCCGAACGGCGAGGACGTCGCGCTGAAGCTGGCGGCACTGGCGGACTCGATCCGCGCGGCGCTGCGCCGGGGCGGAACGACGGCGGTGCCGCCAAGCTTAACAACAACAGCTCGTAGGCTCTTGGGTAAGCAAGGCCAGCTACAACCTGTATCGCGAGCCAAACCAGAATTGAGACTTTCGATGTCTGGGGGAAATGTCTTTGTACCAGACGCGGCAGATGTACGAGCACATCTCACCGGAATCGCCTTGGACGTGCAGGTTTGGAACACGGGTGCGCCCAGCGTGGCGACGGGCTGGGAGCTCAGTGTAGTCCCCCCAGGGTTCAGACCCGTTTCCGCTCAACTGACGGCGATACCCGAACATCTCCAACTTGCCGGCGACATCAACAGCAAGGTCTTGCATGCCGCGGATGCTCTCGACGTCAAGACTGGAACCGCTCCTATCGGATCGATACCGGTTCGCGGGACGCTTTTGTTCTACGTCAAGTTGGCGCAACAGATCATTCTTAGCCCCTCCACGCGCTTAGAACTAGTCGTGCTGGACGTGTATTCGTCTAGGTCCATTGCGCGACAGACGATGGGAAATTGGCTCCAATACTAGCTGGAGCAGGCGGGTGTGGCGGCCTCCTCCCCGACATCGCGAAAGTTGGTGATCGTCACCTCGCCGTCGGGAAACCGTGCGGTGATCTCCAGCGTGCCACCCAGCGCCTCGATGTATCGCCGCAGATTGCTGACATACATGTCCGCCCGGTGTTCCAGCTTGGCGATGGCCGGCTGCTGCATCTTCAACGCGCGCGCCAAATCCTCCTGGCTGCGCTGGCGTGCCTGGCGTGCCTGCCGGAGTTCGTGGAGGGCACATGCCGCGCGCTCGATGTCGCGCAGCGTGGATCGCGCCGCTTCGGCGTTGCGTGCCCGCCGCTCCGGCGACATCCTGTCTCGCAGCGAGGCAATCGGCCGATGCCCGGCCATGCGATCAACCCCTCCTTCCTGATCTCATCCAGATACTCGTCATACAGACGATCCGCCGACGGAATCATACGCTCGCAGAACCGCCTCGCGCCTGCCTTGCTGGACAGGGTACCCATTTGTGGTACCAATATCCCTGTACGCCTAAACTGCACATAAGGTCGAACGAATGTCCCGCAATACTTCGCTCACCCTCGGAGATCACTTCGCCGATTTTGTCGACCAACAGGTCGGCAGCGGCCGGTATGGTTCGGCCAGCGAGGTGGTGCGCGCCGGCCTGCGTCTGCTGGAACAGCAGGAGGCCCAGCTTGCAGCATTGCGCGCGGCCTTGATCGAAGGTGAGACCAGCGGCCGGGCGCGTCCGCTGGACGTCGAGGCATTCCTCAAGGGCGGCGGACGATCGGCGCGGGCCGGGTAGCCGACGTTGGCCGGCTATGTGCTGACGCCACGCGCCCGTCGCGACCTGAGCGAGATCTGGGACTACAGCGCGGAACAATGGGGCACGGCGCAGGCGGACCGCTACATCCGGCTGATCGCGTCGGCCTGCACCGAGCTTGCGACCGGGCGCACCAAGGGCCGCAGCGCCGAGGCCATTCGGCCCGGCTATTTCCGGCAATCCGTCGGCTCGCACGTGTTGTTCTATCGCGCTCGCAAACGCGGCGGCGTCGAGATCGTGCGAATCCTGCACCAGCGCATGGATGTCGAGCGCCACCTGTAGCGATCGCGTTCGGCCCGTATCGGCGAAGCGCGGTTTTGCGACGGATCGCGACAGCCACGCAGCCCCTACCCGCCAGCCCGCAGCACCGCCAGATCGCACCCCTCGTCCGCTTGCAGCACTTGCTCGGCCACGATCCGGTCCCAGCCGCGCCGCGGCGTCGCCGGAGCGCGCCACGCCGCCCGCCGCTGCGTCAGTACGGCCTCGTCCACCAGCAGATCCAGCGTGCGGCGCGCCACCGACATGCGGATGCGGTCGCCGCTCTCGACCAGGGCCAGCGGGCCGCCGGCCGCCGCCTCCGGCGTGATGTGCAGCACGATGGTGCCGAACGCCGTGCCCGACATACGGCAGTCGCTCATCCGCACCATGTCCTTCACGCCGGCGCGCGCCAGCTTGGACGGGATCGGCAGGTAGCCCGCCTCCGGCATGCCGGCCGGCGTCAGCGGTCCGGCATTCTTCAGCACCAGGATGTCGGACTCGGTGACGTCCAACGCCGGATCGTCGATGCGCGCGGCCAGATCCTCCAGCCCGTCGAACACCACCGCGCGGGCTTCGGTCTCGAACAGCGCGGGCGTCGCGGCGGAGCGCTTCACGATCGCCCCGCGCGGCGCCAGCGAGCCGAACAGCGCCACCAGGCCGCCCACCGGCGACACGGGCTCGCCCCGGGCGCGGATATAGCGGCGATCGACGAAGGCCGGCTCGGTCAGCCGCTCGCCCAGCGTGACGCCGGTCACGTCACGCGCGTCCAGGTGGAGCAGGTCGCGCAGTTCCCACAGCAACGCCGGCATGCCGCCCGCGGCGTGGAAATCTTCCATGTAGCCCTCGCCGGTCGGCTTCAGGTCCACCAGGACCGGCGTGGTGTCGGACAGCTCGTTCAGCCGCGACAGGTCCACCGCGATCCCGCGCCGCCCGGCGATGGCCGTCAGGTGGATCAGCGCATTGGTCGAACCGCCCAGTGTCAGCAGCACACGCAATGCGTTTTCCACCGACTCCGGCGTGATGATCGCCGACGGCCGGATCGGCTGGGCGATCAGCCGCACCGCCAGCGCGCCGGCATCCTCCGCCGCGCGCAGCCGGTCGGCGTGCACCGCGGGGATCGAGCCATGCCCCAGCGGCACCATGCCCAGCGCTTCGGCCAGGCACGCCATCGTGGAGGCGGTGCCCATCACGCCGCAGGTGCCGGCGGTGGTGGCCAGGCGGCCCTCGATCTCGCCGATCCGTTCGGCGGTGACGCGGCCGGCGCGATACGCCGCCCAGTAGCGGCGGCAATCGGTGCAGGCAGAGAGGCGCTCGCCCTGGAACGGCGTCGCCAGCATCGGGCCGGTGACAAGCTGCACGCAGGGGATGTCGGCCGAGGCCGCGGCCATGAGTTGCGCCGGCACCGACTTGTCGCAGCCGCCGATCAGCACCGCCGCATCCATCGGCTGCGCGGTCAGCATCGCCTCGGTGTCGAGGGCGGCGAGGTTCCGGTAGTGCATCGAACACGGGAACAGCGACGGCTCGCACAGCGATACGGTGGGGAAGGCCAGGGGCAGGCCGCCAGCCGCCAGCACGCCGCGCTTCACGGCTTCCACCAGGTCCGGCACCGTGCGGTGGCAGTTGTTGAAGTCCGAGCCGGTGTCGACGATGCCCACCACCGGCTTGTCCAGCATGGCCTGGGAATAGCCCATCGACTTGGCGAACGACCGGCGCAGATAGAGCGCGAAGTCGGGGTCGCCATAGTTGGCGGCGTTGCGGGCCAGCCCGCGTTTGGTTTCGGTGCTCATGGGCGGCATGTTAGGCCAGGGGCTTTGCCCCTGGAACCCCGCCAAGGGGCTCTGCCCCTTGGATCCCCGCCAAGGGCGGAGCCCTTGGGACCCTTCAGTTGGCGTGGTTGGACGGGAGGGGGCCGGCGCCGTGGCTGCCTTTCCAACCGCCGGTTGGAAAGGCAGCCACGGCGCCGGCCCCCTCCCGTCCAACCACGCCAATGGATGGATTGCAAAGGCTCAGCCTTTGCTGGGGGTCCCGGGGGCAAAGCCCCCGGGCGGGTTTCAGGGCAGAGCCCTGACCTTGCTTCGTTCAACCGACCGCCCTTCCGGCGCGTCCCGTTCGGCCCGCGGCAGGAACACCGTTACCGTGGTCCCCCGGCCGAGCGCGCTGTCGATCCGCACACCGCCGCCCGACTGGGTGGCCATACCATACACCTGGCTCAGCCCCAGCCCGGAGCCATGTCCCGCCGGCTTGGTGGTGAAGAACGGCTCGAAGGCGTTGCGCAAGACCTCCTCAGTCATGCCGCTGCCCGTATCGGTCACCGCGACGCTGACATAGTCGCCCGCCGGCAGCTCCGCGCCACACCCGGCCTCGGCCAGGTTCGCCGTGGCGATGGTCAGCACACCGCCCTGCGGCATCGCGTCGCGCGCGTTGATCGCCAGGTTGAGGACCACATGCTCGATCTGCACCGGATCGACCAGCGCCGGCCACAATTGCCCGCCAAGGACCGTCTCCACCCGCACGGCATGCCCGAGCGTGGCTTGCAGCAAATCCTGCATGCCGCGGACGAGCTCGTTCAGGTTCACTGCGACCGGATCGAGCGGTTGCTTGCGGGCGAAGGCAAGCAACCGCTGCACCAGGTCCGCGCCGCGTTCCGCCGACTGCTGAATGATGGCCAGCCGCCGCGCCAGCGCCGCATCCGCCCCGATATCGCGCTCCAGCAGATCGGCGTTGCCGATGATCGACGACAGCAGGTTGTTGAAGTCGTGCGCGATGCCTGCGGTGAGCCGGCCGACCGCCGCCATCTTCTCCGCCTGACGCAGCCGCTCCTCGGCTTGGTGCCGCGCGGTAACATCGGTGTACAGCGTGACGAAGCCGCCGCCGGCGATCGGATTGCGGCGCAGTTCCAGCACGCGGCCGTTCGGGCGGGCGCGCTGCATCGTGCCGGTGCTGCCGCCGGAGCGCAGCAGCGCTATGCGCCGTCCCACCTCGGCTTCCACCTCCACCGCGCCGAATTCGCCAGCCTCGGCCTGGGCACGCAGGATTTCCTCCATCGTCATGCCGACGCGCAGGACTTCACGCGGCACGCCGGTGAAGTCGGGGAACTTGTCGTTCCACGCCAACAGACAAAGACACGCGTCGACCATCATGATGCCGTCGCTCATGCCGGCCAGGGTTGCTTCAAGCTGCGCCGTCTTGTCCGCCAACGAACCGGCTTCCTGGCGGTGCCGGGCCACGCCCCGGCGCATCAGCCGGTCGAGACGGAGCAATACCGCCAGCACCAGCAGCACGATCAGGCCGCCGCCGCCGAAGATCCGGGCACCGCGCTCCCAGTCGGCCAGGTCCCCCATGGCGGCGGCGCGCGTCGTGCCTGCCAGGACAAAGGCAGCGATGACGGGCAGCGGCGCCAGCCGGCGGCCCGGCCGTGACGACAGCCGCTTGGCCGGGGGCCGGCCGGTCATTGCCATGGCGTTCTGTGCGATGTGCGCCTCCATCGGCGTTCGCCGACGTCAACTTCCCTCGCCCGGTGCCTGTCCTGATATCGCAGGATCGTCGTGGGCAGCCCGGGTAAGGGCCGTCACTCAGCTCCGCCGTAGGAGCCCGGGAAGTGCTGCGTTGCGGAACAGACCACGGCGCCCGTAGCAAGCCTATCACAATGCTGTGAAGCGACAGATAAAAGCACGGCAATAATTCCGCCGGCACATGGACACCCGCGCCTAAAACGCGCCGCAACCTGGTGCGACCGTCATTCCCACCAGGGTCTGACGGAACTGCTCCGCATAGGCATGCCTGATCCGTGCGATGGCGGCGGCGCTGGCGGCGGTGTCCGGGAGCGCCACCAGCAGGACCTTCGTCCGCTCGTGGATGGTGTGGCTGGTGGCCGGGTTCAACCACGCGCCGGTGCCATCGAACACCGTATAACCATTTGGCAGATTTGGCGTAACCACATGGTCGAGGAAGTCGTCCCAGGCGCCGTCGCTGACCTCGCCCTGACCTTGGATGCTGCGCCCGAAGAACAGTTCGAACATCAGCATGGGCGCGCCCTGTGTGGCCGGGCAGCTTCCAGCCAGGACCGCTTGCGGCGGGGCGGCGCAGCCGGCGAGCATGCTGGTGAGGCAACACACCCGGGCCAGGCGCCCGAGCCGCGGCAGGGACATGGGTGGCGTTCTCCCGGTTGCCGATTGCAGCGTCGGCCTGCGGACAGATATTGCCCGAATCCACGGTGTTTCGGCAGGATACTCCGACTGCGATTCGCATCCAATGAGGAAGCCCATGGCCAAGCAAGCAGCAACCCCAGCCAAGAAGGCCGCCGCCCCCGCCCAGGCGACCGTGACACTCAAGCAGATTGCCGCCGACCTGGCGGAGAAGCACGAGGTGCCGAAGAAGCAGGCCGAGGCGATGCTGAACGACATGGTGGAGGTCACCACCCGCCACCTCAAGAAGGGCGCCCGCATCCGCCTGACCGGCCTGGGCATCCTTCAGGTGCGCAAGCGCGCCGCGCGCATGGGCCGCAATCCGGCAACCGGCGAGGCGATCAAGATCAAGGCGAGCAAGAAGATCGCCTTCCGCGCCTCGAAGGAACTGAAAGAGACGGTCTGACCGTTCGGCGTCACTGCTCCGCGTCGCTGTGAGTTGGCCACCGGCTGGCGGCGGCCGATCTGCGTTGGGCGGAGCTGCGGCGGTCGCGCGAGAGAAGGCGGCTCCCCCTTCCCACAAGGGGAGGGGGAGTTCGTCGGTTGCCAGCAGCGCAGCGACGCGGCAATCCGCCCACCCGGCGTGCCACGACCAGGAGCGACGCGTTATTGTCGGCACCCGAACGGGTTGCCGCCCGCGTGACGCTGCGACCGTTCACCCGCCGATCACCACCTCGATCGGCGCCGGTGCATCCACGACCGACAGCGGCGCATAGCCGGCCGGATCGCCATCCGCCTGGGCCGGGATCGCCCAATTGCCGACCACGTCCACCCGCCGCGCCCGCACGTGCCGCACGCCGGGCGCGCGCTGGAGCAAATCGAGGGGCAGGGCAGCGCCGTACATCAGGGCAGCGCAGGCGCCGCCGTGGCGGAACAGCGACACCGAGAAGCCCGGATCGGCCGGTACCGCATCGGACGCCAGCAGATAGCGGCCGGCATAGAACCGGCCCTTGCTGACAATGACGCTCGCCGCCTGCGTCTCCTGGTCATCCAGCCGCACGGTGATCGGCGGATAGCGGTAGGACACCGCATCGCGCAGCGTTTGCAGCACATAGGCGCCGCGCCCGAACGCCCGCTTCAGCGGCACCGGCAGCCGGTGCACGACATGCGCGTCGAACCCGACGCCCAGCATCTGCACGAACAGCCGCGAGCCGTCCGCGCCGCGCGCCATGCCGGGCCAGAGCCGCCGTGTCCGCCCGAACGCCAGCGCCGCCGCTACGGCCCGCGCGTCGAACGGCAGCCCCAGTTCGTGCGCCAGCACGTTGGCGGTACCAAGCGGGATCACACCCAGTCGCGCGCCGCTACCCAGCAAGCCGCTGGCCACCTCGGCAATGGTGCCGTCGCCGCCTGCCGCCACCACCATTTTCTCCCCGCGCGCCACCGCCTCGCGCGCCAGGCACGCGGCGTCGCCGGAGTACCGCGTCTCGGCCACGTCGAGCCGCACGCCGTTCGCCACCAGCACGTCCAGCACGCGCCACAACAGCGTGGCACGGCGGCGACCGGCAACCGGGTTGAACACGATCATCATGGCGGACACGATGTCGATGCAGACGAACAGGAGCGAATCGACGCGGACCTTATCCTGCGAAGCTGCCTTGGTGGCAGAGTTGGGCGTCAGTCGCATGACAGTTTCATTATTAAGGTATTACTTTCATATTTTCGCGTAAGATTTGGTTTCGTCACGGAATCTTAACCCCATCCACAGGGGAACTACCCTATCTCCCGCAACGTCATGAACGCGTTATCCACACCCGGCGCGCGGCCCACCTACCGCAGCGTCTTCATTTCGGACACGCATCTTGGAACGCGCGGCTGCCGCAGCGACTTCCTGGCGGACTTCCTGCGCCGCACGACGTGCAAGCATCTGTTCCTGGTCGGCGACATCATCGACGGCTGGCGCCTGCGCAAGTCCTGGTACTGGGACGAGCACCACGACGAGGTGCTGCGCCTGATCGTCCGGCATGCTCGCAACGGTGCCGCTGTCACCTACATCCCCGGCAACCACGACGAGATGTTCCGCGCCTGGCTGCCGCTGGGGTTGGAGATCTCCGGCATCAAGCTGCGCCCCGAAGCGGTGCACGTAACCGCTGCCGGTCAGCGCCTGCTGGTGATCCACGGCGACGAGTTCGACTCGGTCGTCCGCTACGCCCGCTTCCTCGCCTTGCTCGGCGACTGGGCGTACCAGGCGACGCTGGTGTTCAACCGCTGGTTCAACGCGCTGCGCCGGCGGCTGGGTTATCCGTATTGGTCGCTGTCCGCCTGGTTGAAGCGCCAGGTGAAGGAAGCGGTGAAGGCGATCGACCGGTTCGAAAGCGCGCTGACCAACGAGGCACGCCGCCGCGGCTTCGACGGCGTGGTGTGCGGCCACATCCATCATGCCGAAATGCGCGAGGTCGGCGGCATCCTGTACTTGAATGATGGCGACTGGGTGGAAAGCTGCACCGCGCTGGTGGAGCACCATGACGGACGGCTGGAACTGATCGACTGGGCGGCGCTGAACCGCCTGTCGTTCCTCGCGCCGCGCGCGCGGGTGGCACACGCTGCCTGACACGATCAACCTCGATTTCGCCGGCGCGCCGATGCTGCCGCCCGCCCCGTCGCACCGCATCCTGATCGTGACGGATGCCTGGCTACCGCAGGTCAACGGCGTGGTGCGCACGCTGACCACGGTGGCGGAGGAACTGCGCGCCATGGGCCACGTGGTCGAGGTGATCGGGCCCGACCGGTTCCGCACCCTGCCTTGCCCCACCTATCCCGACATCGCCCTGTCGGTGTGGCCGCGGCGGCGGCTGATCCGCATGATCGAGGGGTTCGCGCCGGACGCTCTGCACATCGCTACCGAGGGCCCGTTGGGCATCGCGGCGCGGCGCTGGGCGCGGCGGCATGGCGTGGCGTTCACCACCGCGTTTCACACCCGCTTCGCCGAGTATATCCAGGCGCGGCTGCACCTGCCGACGCGGCCGATCTACGCCTGGATGCGGCGGTTCCACGGCGCCGGCATGGGCACCATGGTGGCGACCGCCAGCCTGCGCGACGAACTGAACCGGCGCGGCTTCCGCAACATCCGGGCATGGTCGCGCGGGGTGGACCTGACGCTGTTCAAGCCGGAACCGCGCGAGGACTGGGGCCTGCCGCGCCCCGTGTTCCTCTATGTGGGCCGGGTCGCGGTGGAGAAGAACATCGCGGCGTTCCTGGACCTGGACCTGCCGGGATCGAAGGTCGTGGTGGGCGGCGGACCGCTGCTGGGCCCGCTGCGGCGGGACTATCCGCACGTGCGGTTCACCGGCCCCCGCCATGGCGAGGCGCTGGCGCGCGCCTATGCCGGCGCGGACGTGTTCGTGTTCCCGTCGCTGACCGACACGTTCGGGCTGGTGATCCTGGAGGCGCTGGCCTGCGGCACTCCGGTGGCGGCGTTCCCGGTCACCGGCCCAAAGGACGTCCTGGCCGACGCCGCGGGCCGCATCGGCGCGGTTAACGCGGATCTACGGCTGGCGGCGCTGGCGGCGCTGGACGCCGACCGCACGGCCTGCCGGGCCCATGCGGAGCGCTATTCATGGCGGGCCTGCGCGGAGATTTTCCTGTCGCACCTCGTGCCGCTGACCGGGACGTGACGGCGCGGGCACTTCGACGGCGAGGCCGGAGGGCAGCGGCACCTGTGCCGGCGCCACTTCCAACATGGACGTGAGCAATAATCCGACGACATCGAACCAGAGCCTCATCGCGTGCACTGGTTGGAGTGGCAACGAACGACGCGCATGGAAAGTGCGGCGACAGGTGCGGATCATCCGGGTTCGCCACGCTGCCGGATGGTGCGACGGCGCCGCAGCGCACATTTGCTGACGCGATGCCGTCTGCTCAGACTCCCGGTGCACCGCGGCGGCTTGCCGCCCGATTGCTGGTCCGCTGCCGGACCAGTCCCAGGGTCACCAACCCGCCGGCAAGCAGTGGCAGGATCGGCGGTTCCGGCACCAATGCGGCGCCGACCGCATCGCCGAGCGTCAGCGCGTTCTCCACCGCCATGGGGGTATGGATGCCGCCGACCACCCGGCTGAACTCGGCCCCCAGATAGCCGGACGATGCCTGCGAGAAGCTGCTGAAATCCTCAGTAATCGGACAGATCAGCGGACTGGCATTGTAGTTCGGATCGGTTACCGCATACCCGCCATATTGGGTCGGTGCGTTGTTGCACCCATCGGCGCCGGGGGTGTTGATCGAGTAGAAAATGTTGTTCAGCGTGCATCCGGTGACGTTGCCATACTGATCCGTCGTCGCCGTGCCGCTGTTGCAATAAGCATCCGAGGTCGAACTGAACGCAACGTTGTCGGTACCGAAGAAGGCCGCCAGCACGGTGGCGGCGGCGCCGCTGAACGCCGGATGCCCGGCGACATAGTCCGGATGCGGCGGCGTATTGATCAGCGACGACCAGGTGGAATCGCAGGTGGTAAAATACGAATTCCAGTCGCTGCAATCGTGGATCGCGGTGATCGGCCGCCAGAGGTTGTAGGTGTACTTGACCGCCCAGGTGGCGGTGCCGGCATCGTCCAGCGCCTCCCCCACCAGAGCATCCTCCCGCGCGTGTTGCAGCAGGTCGAGCCCCTGGCCGGCGGCGGCGTTGTCGGCGATCTGTAGCCAATGCCCGGGAGGCTGATAGGTGCCGCCCGGATCGTTCCAGAACAGCGCCGCGGCGGCCTCGTCCGAGGTTTCCGGATAGAAGTTGTTGGCCTCGCACACCGTTTCGATGCCCGAGGGCAGCGCCGTCCCGGATCCCTCGCATTCGGTCTGCAACACCTGGAGCGCATAGGCCTGCGAGGTGAGAGGCAGTGGCGCGGGAACCGCCGCCGCCAACGCAGCGAGTCTCGAACTGCTCATGCCGAACGGCGCCACCGTCCCCCAGGTCGGCGTCATCGCCGGCCGGCCGGCCGGCGGCACGTACACGCCGGGCTGACCCTCGTTCGCCGGCACATACGGCGTGAGGGTCTGCAGGTTCGCGGCCGCGGACCCGTCATTCGCGCGCGCAGCGATCATGGCATCGCCTGCCGCGGCGCCGAGCGCGGTCCCGCTGGTTATCGCCGACCCATTGCCCAGACCGGTCAGTTCGTTCGAGATATCCGAGATCTGCAAGGCGACATCGGTCATCTGCTTCGTGCTGGGACCGATCAGGTCGGTCGCGTAGGCGGCAGCGGCTGCCGGATCTGGGTCCGGGCCGCCGGGACCGTAGTACGACGCGCCGGTCTGGCCGGCGTATTGCTGATACAGCGAACCGCTGCCGTAAAGACTGTTCATCACGGTGACCGCCGCCTCCAGCGCCGCGGCTTCGGACGAGGCACCCGAGACGGCTCCCCCGGTATAGGCCAGCGACGCATACGGGCTGCCGCTTGCCGCGTTCACCGCGTCGAACATGGCGCCGTCGACCATGGCGATCTCGCGCGCCACCTCGGGCGGGCCATCGATCAGCGAGGCCGAGGTGTTCTGGATGATGTTGAGCAGGGCGTCGTCGACGTCGGTGATGACGTCCGCCCGCGCCAGGACCGGCGCGGCAAGCAGGACGCCCGCCAGCAGTCCGGCGGCCACGCGACAGTGCGCTTGCTGCCGCATGGGGTGTGACACACGTCCCCTGACCGAATCTGTTCGCATTTTTCGTATTGCGCCGGACCAAACGGGCCGCGATGAGCCCCGAAGGATCGCGACAACCCTAATCATTATTGAGCATAAATCGCGGCTCTTCCGAAAGCGATAAAATTGAGATGCGGGACGCGTGGCCCGCACGACGTGGCGGAAATCCCGGGTGCGATCGCGCTACTGGCCGGCCGGCTGGGGCTTCTTGCGCATCATCGCCTGGCGGCGGCAGATCGCCACCATCTCGTTGCGATGGTTCCAGCAGGTGTGCTCGAAATCGACGATCCCGACATCGGGCCGCGAGCGGCTCTCGCGCATCGCCACCACCTTGGTGCGGGCCCGCAGCGTGTCGCCGTGGAACACCGGCTTGGGGAAGCGCATGTCGGTGAAGCCAAGATTGCCCACCGTCGTGCCCACGGTGGTGTCGTTCACGCTCATTCCCACCATCAGCCCGGCGGTGAACATCGAGTTGACGATGCGCTGACCGAATTCTGTGCCCGCGGCGAAATGCGCGTCGAGATGCAACGGCTGCACGTTCAGCGTCAGCGCCGAGAACAGCGTGTTGTCCATCTCGGTCACTGTGCGCGACCAGGGGTGGTCGAATTCCTGACCGAGGAAGAACTCCTCGTAATACAGGCCTGCCATGACATTTCCCTCCCGTGAGCTGTCCCGCAGCCTATGGGGCGAAGGCAGGCGGTTGCAACCTCCGTGGCCGGCGCCGCTCAACCCGCGGTGACCCTTGATCGGCCCGGCACGACATCCGCGTGAACGCGCGCGATCGCGAGGACCGCCGCCGCGTTGGCGCCATATTCGGTACCAAGTTTCGTCGCCGCATGATCGCCGCGTCGGCGTTCGCGCCATCGAGAGACTGTGAAAGGGATCCATCGGATGCGCAGAAAACTCGCCATCGCACTCGCCGTCGTCACGTTGCTTGGCACGGCGCCGCTGCTTTCCGCCTGCTACACCGCCCAAGGCGCCGGACAGGATATCAAGGCTGCCGGTCAGGGCCTCAGCAATACCGCAGCCGATCATACCGGTTACCGCCCGTGATCCACGCGCGCCGCGGCACGTAACCCGGAGGACGTCGCGTTGTACACGCTCCTGATCGTCATCCTTGTCCTACTGCTGCTGGGTGCTCTGCCGACCTGGCCGTATAGCGGCGGGTGGGGCTACTACCCCAGCAGTGGATTGGGATTGCTCCTGCTGATCGTCGTCATCCTATTGCTGGTGGGACGCATATAACCTCTCCCACGACATGGGAGAGGTCGAGGCGTGGAACGACGAGGGTGAGGGTGTCGCGGGGCGACGAAGGCCGAGGGTGCAGCGGGTGACCCGATCACCCTCGCCCTCGGTGCTTCGCACCTTGAGCTGTCACGCCGCAGGCGGGAGAGGTCTTATAGAATTCACGCCGCGACCTTCTCCGCGCGCACGTCCTTCACGTCGCGGAACGCGATCTCCGGGGCGAGTTCCTCCGCGCGGCGCATCATGAACGCCGAGGTAGCGAGGAACACCGGGTCGCCGTCCACGTCGTCCGCCATCGCGCTGCGATTGGCGGCGACGAACCGCGCCTGCGCAACCTTGTCCGACGACGATACCCAGCGCGCCAAGGCATAGGGCGTCGCCTCGAAGCCGATCGCCACGCCGTATTCCGCCGCGAGCCGCGCCTGGAGCACATCGAGCTGCAAGGTGCCGACCACGCCGACCAGCGGGGCGGCGCCGTCCTGCGGGCGGAACAACTGCACCACGCCCTCTTCCGCCAGCTCGGCCAACGCCTGGCGCAGCTTCTTCGCCTTCATCGCATCGTCCAGCCGCACCCGACGCAGAATTTCCGGCGCGAAATAGGGCACCCCGACGAAGTTCACCTCCTCGCCCTCGGTCAGCGTGTCGCCGATGCGCAAGGTGCCGTGGTTGGGGATGCCGACGACGTCGCCGGCGAACGCCTCGTCGGCGATCTCGCGCTCGCGGGCGAAGAAGAACTGCGGCGCGTGCAGCGGGATCAGCTTGCCGGTGCGCACCTGCTTCAGCCGCATACCGCGGGTGAGGCGGCCGGAACACACGCGGGCGAAAGCGATGCGGTCGCGGTGGTTGGGGTCCATGTTCGCCTGGATCTTGAACACCAGGGCGGTCAGGCCGGGCTCGGTGGCTTCGACGGTGCGGGTATCCGCGTGTTGGGCGCGCGGCGGGGGGCCATACTCGGCCAGGCCGTCCAGCAGGTCGGTCACGCCGATGCCCTTGATGGCGCTGCCGAAATAGACCGGGGTGAGGTGGCCGGCGTTGAACGCATCGCGGTCGAACTCCGGCAGCGCGGCGCGCACCAGGTCCACCTCCTCGCCCAGCGCGGCCATGCGAGGATCGGATTGCGGCAGCGGCGCGGTGAGGTGCAGGTCGGGTTTGCGCAGGTCGTAGGTGCCGGCGAAGGTGGCGGCGCGGCCGACCGGCCAGGTCACCGGCGCGGTGTCGAGCGCGAGGGTGGCGGCGACCTCGTCCAGCAGCTCGAACGGATCGCGGCTTTCGCGGTCCATCTTGTTGATGAAGGTGACGATCGGGATGTCGCGCAGGCGGCAGATCTCGAACAGTTTCCGGGTGCGCGCCTCGATGCCCTTGGCGGCGTCGATCACCATCACCGCGGAGTCCACCGCGGTCAGCGTGCGGTAGGTGTCTTCCGAGAAGTCCTCGTGCCCGGGGGTGTCGAGCAGGTTGAAGACGCAGCCGGCATGCTCGAAGGTCATGACCGAGGTGACGACGGAGATGCCGCGTTCGCGCTCGATGCCCATCCAGTCGGAGCGGGTGCGGCGGCGCTCGCCCTTGGCGCGGACGTTGCCGGCGAGCTGGATGGCGCCACCGGCGCGCAGCAGGTGCTCGGTCAGTGTGGTCTTGCCGGCGTCGGGGTGGGAGATGATCGCGAAGGTGCGGCGGCGGGCGATCTCGGCGGCCTGGTCGCCTGGGAGGTGGTCGGTGGTCATGGGTCCTCACGCAAAGGCGCCGGGGGAGGGACCCCGGCGCCGTGCGTACTCATATAGGGCGTCGGGGGCGAAAACCAGGGCGGGAGCCGCGATGGTAGGGCCCGGGCACGTGCCGGCCGGACAGCACAGCCGCATTAGTCCAGCCCGATGGCCTCGGCGACGTGCCGGCGAATGCGTGCGAGTTGCTCAGCGGTGATGCGCGACGCGGTGGCTTGGACACGCGCCTTGGATGTGCAGGCAACGAATGGTGCCAGAGCAAAACATCGCTTCGTGCAGCCGTTCTCGGCACTCGGATCGATTTGCTCGGCGAGGCCGGGAATCACCAAACCCTCGTCCTCGCTTAGCGGCACAAGGATCATGTTTGGGAAGATCGGGCCAAAGAGGGCGTCATTCTCGATAACGACTGCCGGCCGCCGCTTGTTCGGTTCTTTCGGCAGCGCGTCGCCACGCCAGTCCGCGATGACAATATCTCCCGCCGAAAACTGTGCCATCCTACAGCCCCTCGGAGCGGGGTGTGCCCCAGAATTCCACGAATTCCCGCGCCTCGGGGTTCTCGGCGACGTAGCGTCCGACGGCTTCGCTTGCCGCGCGGATGCGTTTCCGTCGGACATCGCGTGCCGCATCCGCCGCAAGCTGGCGTAGATAGGTTGCCAGACCGATGCCTCGGATCTTGGCCTCGGCTTCGAGGGTGGCGCGGACGTCGTCGTCGAGCCGGACAGAGATCGGCGCGGTCATGGGTTGTCCTCGGGTCAAGTGTGTCGTCAGTCGTGTAGCGTACTGGCGTAGTTCGATCCAGTCGTCGTGAGCAACGCCTGCCAGACAGCGAGTTGCCGGATCGGTTCGCCCTTCGTGATGCCCGGTTCGGCCACAGAACCCGCGATCCAGCCTGATGGTCGGGCTCGCTGTTCTTATGGGCGTTGCGACGACTGGCCCAAACGCGCTGTTCGGACGTGCACCGACCGACTGGCCCTGGCGCGCGATTCCTAGCCAGTCGGAGCGGGTGCGGTGGCGCTGCCCCTTCGCACGGACGTTGCCGGCGCGCTGGATGGCGCCGCCGGCGCGCAAGCGGTGCTTGGTGAGCGTGGTCGTGCCGGCGCCGGGGCGGGAGATGATCGCGAAGGTGCGACGGTGGGCGAACTCGCCGGCCGGCGCACCAGGGAGCTGGTCGGTCATACCGGCCGCGTAGGAAAGCACCGGAAGGGGGGCCGCCCGGCGCCGCTTCCTCTCATATAAGGCAAGAGCGGGGAAAACCAGGGACAGCGCACGCCCGATGGCTGGCAGGCGGCCAAAACCGTCCGGACGGGCGACAGGGCGCGGAAAAGTCTTGCCGGCGGCCGAGAGTGGTAGACTCTCCGGCTGCCAGCCGGCGCGACGCTCCTGTCATTGCGAAGGGCGAAGCGACGGCAGTGGCGTCTTGGCCATGGTCTTCGGAGGGGCTAGGTTCTGATAGGGAAACCAAGGTGCGCGTTGGTGCGCCGATTTCCGCGTGACGTTGCTGCCCGATGACCGGCCAGAAGGCTAAATGCATGCTTCGCTCCCGGCTCAGCTTGTGTGCTCTGGGCCTGCTCATCGTCCTTGCGGCGGGCACCGGTATAGGCATGCTTGTCTATAAGGTGCATGCGCTCAACGCACAGAGCAAGGCATTCGTTGGCAACGCAGTGCCGGCGATCGCCGCGAGTTGGAACGAGGAGCAACTGCTCAGCCGCGCTACGCCAGAACTGCGTGACCAGATCATGTCGGAAGATTTGCCAACGCTGTCCGCTTTATCCACGCATCTCGGTCAGTTTGCTGAGTACCTGGGCGCAACCGGTGAGGTGAGTTGGGTATCTTTGGCCGGCTTCGGAGGTTCAATATCGGCTACGTATGTAGCCAAAGCGAGCTTCGTGAACGGCATTACGACGTTCCGGCTCACGCTTGTCAGGCTTGACGGGCGTTGGATGATCAGTGAGTTCCATCTTGACGCCGTACAGCTCGATCCGGCTGGTTCCGGCCTTTTGCAATCGGATCTGTTCATTAGCCATCGTTGACTTGCGACCGGCGAAGCCGATCCGCGAAACCGGGGGCAGGATGGGCACCGCGTCAGGGCCTGAAGCAACGGCGACCGCCGGTCCGGCGCCGTTCAGCAGCCGCAGAGATCACCGGGATGGACGCTCCCGCGGCACCGGATGCTCTGGGGCTGCCGGGTCGAACAGCTTGCCCGTCACTGGATCCGTTTCGCGTCTCGGCTCGCGCGGCACGCCGCCCCGGTGACATAGCCGCCGCTGGTCAAGGGCCCGGGGCTTGTCTTGGACAGGCTATGGCGGGCAGGCGTGCGCACCTGCCGGGCGACGCTCTGGCACCCCGGCTTCACTCCGTCCGCTCCAGACTTGTCCTGCAGCGGCCACCGCGGCGCGCGGGAGACCGCGCCGAGCTTGCGCGGGATGTCATCGGCAAGGAGGCAGGCGACCTGATGGCCATGCACGCCGTTGCGAGCCAGACCGCAGGAACGGCCCGACGATCGAATTGACCGCCTTGGCCGCCAAGTCCCGGCAGTCCGCTGATCCGCGCCGCCTTTGCCGACCGCGCCGCGCCTCCACCGCCGCCGCAACGCAGGAGATGCCCGACTCCAGTCAGGAGCGATCGGCTGGAACGTCACGACGGCCAAATGAAAAGCCCGGAACACCGCTGGCGTTCCGGGCTAGCCGAGGTGGTTCGGATGAGGAGTGGTGGAAACCCGCGAGGATAGTCCGCGCGGGTCCGGCTAATTCGCTCAGTGACGCCAGCGACGCACGACGCCCAGGCCCAGCACGCCGGCCCCGAGCAGCGCCAAGGAGATAGGCTCCGGGACCGGCAGGCCAGGTGTGACCACCGACTCGGAGCAACTGATCGATGCACCGATGTCAGATTGCGTGCAGGTCTCGGAGAGGGAGGCTGTCTGGCCGAGGAATATGTGGCCGGCACTGGTGTCCGTGGTCACCGACCCGTTAAACTGTTCCGATATGCTGCCGTTCGTGCTGACTCCGCTCGCAACCTTGATCGCTGAGGAAATGCCCGTGAACGTGATCGTCTCATCGCCAGCGGTGAGGGTGAAAGAATCAGGACCCACGGTGGTATTGAACGTCAGAGTGCTGAACGACGCGGAATTGCCGGTAACGATCCCTGCTATCGCCGCAGCCCCCACCGTGGTGGTACCGCCGATATCCTCGATGGTCGGGATGGTCTTGGTAGCGGTGGTCAGCTTGATGTCGGTGGTATCGACGGTATAGGAGCCAACCCCGTCGACCGAAAACGACAGCAACGTCGGCGTCGCATAAGCCCCACCGCTTGCGGCGGCGAGGGCAATCACTGCGCCGGCTAATAGCTTGGCAAAACGGTGAACAGGCATTGATCCGCTCCTCAATTTCATCATGACGGCCCGGGCCGCTGCCCGTATGTCCTGAACCCTAGATAAGCAAGTCACGTGCCAAAGTAAAACATTGAGCATTTTCAGCCTGTTGACGATGGCGTCACGCGCCCGTCCGGCGCCGATGTAAAGTTTTCCGACTCACCCTGCGCGGCCGGCAGGCCCTTCGGCCGGTTCTCGACCGGTCCGGCCATCCCGCACCGGCCAGGACCCGCGTGCGTCCAAGGGGCCGCGGCAGCCGAGGCACGTGCTGCCAGCACACGCCACCTGGCGGCCTGCAAGCCGCTCCGGACGTCGGTCTGGCTGGCCTGCCAGCGCCCCCGGCCGCGTTGGGTTGCATATATTGCCCGGCCGCCACGCCTGTCGCGACCTTCCGCCAGCCATCACCCTTGGTTCTCGGCGGCGTAGCGAGCCACAGATCCGCTTACAGCGCGGCTTCGTTTCCGGCGAGCCTCGCCCGCCTCGCTCTGCTCGGCCAAGGCCCAGAGCGCGTCGATGGCGGCCTGCTTGGCTTCCATCTCGCCCTCGTAGCGGCGCAGGGGCTTCCCGCACGACCTCGCTGGCGCTCCCGTGCCTACCGGTGGGCGACTTGGTTGTCGATGCAGCGACGGTGGCGCTCCGTCAGACTTACGTTTCTGCCATCGTTGGCCACGACTCAGCCGCTTGCTGCATCGAGGAGCAGGTGGGCTGCTCGGGTCGGGTGTTCCGCCGAGGCCGAGCACCGGGCCATCCTTGAACAAGCCCTCCGGCCCGAGACGGAAACCTTCGCCGAGGCCGCTGCTCGGCTGCGGGCACGGACGCCGCCACAGGCCACCAACAGCGCCGACCTGGTGCGGCAGGATCGGGACGGGGATCATGCGGCCGGCAACCCGTGAGGCAGGTTGTCGTCGATGCCTCGGTTTCCGCGAAGTGGGTGGTCGAGGAAGATCACAGCGCGAAGGCCGCTCTTCTGTTGCAGTGTGACGCACGCCACGCGCCCGACCATTGGCTGGCCGAGGCGATCAACGTGCTTTGGTCAAAGGCCGTCAGAGGCGAGCTGACTGCGGCGGACATGGAGGAACGCACGATTGCCCTGCTGCGCGCGCCGGTCACGCGAACGCGCGACGCATGGGCGCGCCCCCGGCCGGCCCGTCACAAGGACGCGGTGAACCCGTACTGGCTGCCGTGCCGTTCCCCGAAACGGGTGATGCGTTCGTCATAGGTGACCAGCGGGCAGCCAAGTTCGATCGCCGTGGCAATCAGCAACCGGTCGGCCGCATCGCGATGCTCCAGATGATGCAGCCGGTAGGCGCGGGAGGCGGCGTGCAGGGACAGCGGCACCGCCACGATTCCGGGGCGAGCGAGGAAGCGTTCCACCCATGCTTCCACCGCCACATCGAGCGCGATCCGGCCGGTATCGACCAGCAACGCGATCTCCCAGGCGGTGATCGCACTCAGGTGGATGGTGCCGCCATCGCGCCAACACGCCTCGATCAGGGCCACGGTGGTCGGCCGCAAACGCGTGCTGCCGCTGTCCAGCCAAAGCGCGATATGGGTGTCCAGCAGCAGCGAGCCCGTCACCGCTCGATTTCTTTGCCGGTTTCCGCTTCAGGGACATCTTCCAGCGTTGGAGCAGTGAGATCCACGCCATCACGCACCTGGACGGACCCTGGATGGGCGCCGAACAGCGATCCAGTCCGGGCCTCCTGCTCCAGCAAGCGCCGAAGCGCGAGGCCAACGGCTTCCGTCTTGTTGCCGCCGGTCAGCCTGGCCGCGGCAGTTTCGATAAGAGCAACGACTTCAGGACGATTGATGGTCACGACCGATGGCAAAATCGCCTCCAATCATTATGTCATTAATTATGAGATGCCCGTCTGAAATGCGCAAGCGGGGTGGATGTGCCTCGCGACCCGTCGCATGCCGCCGCCACTGGCAACGCACCCCGCCCTCTCGCTATGCTCCTCCCGTGCCAGCCCGATTCCCCACCGCATGACCGACTATCTCGCCCGCCTCAACGCCGAGCAACGCGCAGCCGTCGAGACCGTGGACGGCCCCCTGCTGGTTCTGGCCGGCGCCGGCACCGGTAAGACCCGCGTGCTGACCACCCGCTTCGCCCATATCCTGCTCACCGGCCGCGCCTTCCCCGGCCAAGTCCTGGCGGTCACCTTCACCAACAAAGCCGCCCGCGAAATGCGGGAAAGAGTGAGCGCCATCCTCGGCCGGCCCGCGGAGGGGCTGTGGCTCGGCACTTTTCACGCACTTTGCGCGAAAATGCTGCGCCGTCACGCTGGCCAGGTCGGACTGTCGGGAAATTTTACAATCCTCAATTCCGACGACCAGCTCCGCCTGCTGAAGCAGGTGATGGAAGCCGAACGGATCGATGCCAAGCGCTGGGCACCCCAGGCACTGATGGCGGTGATCCAGCGCTGGAAGGATCGCGGCCTGACCCCGGACCGGATCACCCCGTCCGAGGACACCGATTTCGCCGCCGGCCGCGCCCGCGCCCTGTATGCCGCCTATCAGGAACGCCTGCGCGCCTTGAACGCCGCGGACTTCGGCGACCTGCTGCTGCACATGACGGAATTGTTGCGCACCCAGCCCGACATCCTCCAGCAGTACCATCGCATGTTCCGCTACATCCTGGTGGACGAATACCAGGACACCAACCTGATCCAGTATTTGTGGCTCCGGTTACTTGCCCAATCCCACCGCAACATTTGCTGCGTGGGAGACGACGACCAATCAATATATAGCTGGCGTGGCGCCGAGGTGGAAAACATCCTGCGCTTCGAAAAGGATTTCCCCGGTGCGAAGATCATCCGGCTGGAGGCCAACTACCGCTCCACGGCGCCGATCCTCGCCGCCGCCTCCGGCCTGATCGCCCATAACGAGGGCCGGCTTGGGAAGACGCTGCGCCCCGGCCGCTCCGACGCCCAGAGCGGCGAAAAGGTCACCGTGGTCGCGCTGTGGGACTCCGACGAGGAGGCGCGCATGGTCGGCGAGCGTATCGAGGCGCTGCGCCGCGACGGCCACCCGCTGGCGGAGATCGCCATCCTGGTGCGCGCCGGTTTCCAGACCCGCGCCTTCGAGGAGCGGCTGATCCTGATCGGCGTGCCCTATCGCGTGGTCGGTGGCCTGCGTTTCTACGAGCGCCAGGAGATCCGCGACGCGGTCGCCTATATGCGCGCCACCGTGCAGCCGGCCGACGACCTGGCGTTCGAGCGCATCGTCAACGTTCCGCGCCGCGGTGTGGGGGAAGCGGCGCTGCGTTCCATGCATGAAACGGCGCGGGCGGACGGCATCCCGCTTGCCGCCGCCGCGGCCAGGTTGATCGAGACCGGCGGGCTGCGCGGCAAGCTGAAGGAACAGGTGGGCGATCTGCTGCGCGGCTTCGCCCGGTGGAAAGCGCAGGCGGAAACCGAGGGCCATGTCGTCGCTGTTGCCACCATGCTGGACGAGAGCGGCTATACGACGATGTGGCAGCAGGACAAGTCGCCCGAGGCGCCCGGCCGCCTGGACAACCTGAAAGAGCTGGTCCGCGCCCTGGGGGAATTCGAAACGCTGGCCGGCTTCCTCGACCACGTCTCGCTGGTGATGGAAAACGACGAGGACGCCGGCAGCGACCGCGTCAACCTGATGACGCTGCACGGTGCCAAGGGGCTGGAATTCGACACGGTGTTTCTCCCCGGCTGGGAGGAGGGCCTGTTCCCCAATCAGCGCGCGCTGGACGAGGGCGGGCTGAAGTCGTTGGAAGAGGAACGCCGGCTCGCCTATGTCGGCCTGACCCGCGCCCGCCGCCGCGCCATCGTCAGCCACGCCGCCAATCGCCGGATCTACGCCAACTGGCAGACCAGCATCCCCAGTCGCTTCGTGGACGAACTGCCGGAGGAGCAGGTGGAACGCGCGGGCTCGGCCGCGCTGGCGCGTGATGCGCGGATTGCCGCGGCGACGACTTTCTCCGGGCAGTTCCCCCTGGTGGCGCGGCGGACGCGGGTGGTCGAGGCGTGGGAACAGCCGGTGCGTCCGGCGCGGGCCGACGCCATTCCGGTGGGCGCGCGGGTGTTCCACCAAAAATTCGGCTACGGCGTGGTGAAGGCGGCGGACGAGGACAAGCTGGACGTCGCCTTCGACAAAGCCGGCGAAAAGCGCGTCCTGGACCGCTTCCTGGAACGTGCCTGACATAACCTCTCCCGCGAGAGCGGGAGAGGTCACGACGCGAAGCGTCGAGGGTGAGGGCGATCGGGTCGGCAAACCGCCCTTCTATCACCGCCGTGCAATCCCCAGGTCCGCCATCTCACGTGAGCCGAACTCATGCGATCCGTGAGAAATCATCGCTACAGCCCGCCGCGCCACGCGCCTATCTGCCGGCGCGAACCGCAGCTCCAGGGACCGCCATGACCCGCGCCTTCAGCCGCCTCGCCTACACCGCATCGGTGCGTGCCGCGCAGCAACGCAACGGCGCGCGCGACCATAGTGCGCGCATGGCGCAGCGTCCGCCCGAGCGCGACTCGCTGCCCGAGGACATGCAGGCGCGCATCGCCCACGCCAACAGCGTCATCATCGGCACCGCCAGCCTGGAGGGCTGGCCGCATCTGCAACATCGCGGCGGTCCGCGCGGCTTCATCAAGCTGCTGGGGCCGCGGTCGCTGGCCTTCGCCGACTACGCCGGCAACCGGCAATACATCACCGTCGGCAACCTCGCCGAAAACGACCGCATCTTCCTGCTGCTGATCGACTATGCGGCGCGCACGCGGCTGAAGATCTGGGGCCGTGGCCGCGTGGTCGAGGACGATCGCGCCCTGCGCGAACATGTGCGCGACGCCGATTACGCGGCGCGGGTCGAGCGGGTGATTCGCATCGACGTCGAAGCCTGGGACACCAACTGCAGCAGCCACATCCCGCATTTGGTGCCGGCCGACGGCTGAGCCGTCCGCGGCCGTCCCGCCAACCTAGCCGGGGCCGGCGACGGTCCGGCATACCTCCCGCGCTTCCGGCGCGGTGCGGAAATGCCGGCCCGGTCGCTGCATCAGGAGGAGCGAGGACGCTCCATCCCGGTCGCTACTTTTTGTCTATTCCGGGTGGACGCCAAACATGAAGAACGACCTGCCGCCGGACACCGCGTCGGCATAGCCGCGTCTCCGGGTGCGGCGGGCGGAGACCATGGACGCGCCGTCTGCCTCGGTGCCAAGGCTCGCATCATGCCGTGCGCGGGCCGCCACGGAACGCGCCCTGTCCGGATCGAACCTGCCGAACATGAATACTGGTTGTTTGTCGGAAGGACGGGGATACGCGTGACCAGCAAAACTCTTGCCGGGCAGCACCCGTGCCAAATGCTTGTCGCCCATAGCAATCTATCCTTTCGAAAAGTCGCGACACGAGAGGCTAACGGATCGAGGTTAGGACAAGGTTAAGAACGTGCCGTGAACAAGCGCGATACTTGGTGACGATCCCCTGGCATGCGCAACCTGCACCGGACGCAGGTCTGCAAAGGCCAAATCAGCGCCCGCTCTAGGCGACCGTGGCTTGCCGGGCACCATTTGGCCTGCGCGACGCAGCCTTGCGGGCCGTCCTGCGCCCCGATCCTTTGCCCCATAAACGCCGGCGGGTGCCTGGGTCGCCGAGGCGCCGCGTCACTGGCTCGCGGCCTTCAGCGCGGCGCCCAGCCGGCGGGCCGCGTCGGCCGCCAACGGCACCGGGGTGCCGGAAAAGCCGAGCACGATGCCGCTCATGCGCGGTGGTCCCGCGTAGTAGGCCCGCAGCGGCGCTACCGCCAAGCCGCGCGCCCGGCAGGCGCGCACCGCGGCGGCCTCATCCATCCCGTCCGGCAGGCGCGCGACCATGTGCAGGCCGCCAGGCGCGGGCATGGTCAGCAGCGCGGGCGCATGCCGCACCAGGGCGGCGAGTACCGCACCGCGCCGATGGGCGTATTCCGTGCGCATCCGCCGGATATGCGGCGCCAGCAGCCCCTGGCGCATGAATTCGGCCAGCACCGCCTGGGTCAACGCGTCGGTGCCGCGGTCGAGCAAGGTGCGCAGCCGGACGAAGGCGGCCACCAGCGGTGCCGGCACCACGGCGAAGCCCAGCCGCAGCCCGGGCGCGAGCGTCTTGCTGAAGGTGCCGCAGTAGATCACCCGGCCCGACCGATCCAGGCTGGCGAGCGGCGGCAGCGGCCGGCCCTCCCAGCGAAACTCGGAGTCGCAGTCGTCCTCCAGCACCCAGGCGTTAGCGCGGGTTGCCCAGTCCAGCAGTGCCAACCGCCGGCCGATCGGCAGCGCGCCGCCCAGCGGCGTGGCGTGCGACGGCGCGACCAGCGCCAGCCTCGCCTGCGGCGCAAGGCGGATGCCGGCGGCGACGTCCAGCCCCTCGGTATCGCTCGGCACCGGCACGGGCGCCGCGCCGGCCGCGATCAGCGCGCCGCGGCCGGCGATGTAGCCGGGGTCCTCGACCCAGGCGGCATCGCCGGGATCCAGCAGCAGTTCCGCGGCGATGCGCAGCGCCTGCTGGGTGCCGGCGGTGACGACGATGCAGCCGGGATCGGCGGCGAGGCCGCGGGTCGCCGCCAGATGCGCGGCGATCTGCGCACGCAGGTCGTGCAGCCCCTGCGGCGGGGGGTAGCCGGCGCACTCCGCCGGCAGCGCCTTCAGCACGCGGGCGGTGCAGCGCGCCCAGGCGGCGACGGGGAACAGGTCGGGTGCCGGCAGGCCGCCGGCCAGCAGCATGCCCGACCCGGCATCGCGCGTGGTCGCGGTGACCGGCACGGCGGCCAGCAGAGCACCCCGCCGCGACAGGGCGCTGGCCGCGGTGGCCGGCGGGGCGGCCTGAGCGGGGGCGGCGTCCGGCAGATCGGGGGCCACATAGGTGCCGCTGCCGGTGCGTGCGCGGACGTAGCCCTCGGCGGCCAGGCGTTCATAGGCGAGCACCACGGTCTGCCGCGCCACGCCCAGTTCGCTGGCCAGCGCGCGCGTCGGCGGCAGCCGCGAGCCGGCGGGCAGGGATCCGGCCAGGATGCCTTGGCGGAGCCGGTCGAACACGGCCTGCTGCCGGGTTTGGTCTGGTGCGAGCATGATGGTTGACCGAGGGGCTTTGGACCAATCGGGCAACCTAAGCAGAATTGAGCCGTTTGGAGAAGGCGAAGCTTGCAAAGACGCCAAAAGCGGCCCGTTGGGGTGCTGTGCCCCAGGCCGCTTGTGTCGTTGTCGCCCCGACGGGATTAGCCCGGGCGGGGCGTGGACGAGGTCAGAAGCCTTCGCGTTCCAGCCGCTTGCGCTCCAGCTTGCGGGCACGGCGCACCGCCTCCGCGGCTTCGCGGGCGCGCCGCTCGGACGGTTTTTCGTAGTGCCGCCGGAGCTTCATCTCGCGGAAAATCCCCTCCCGCTGCATCTTCTTCTTGAGCGCCTTGAGCGCCTGATCGACGTTGTTGTCACGCACGAGGACTTGCACTTGGCCGCCTGCTCCTTCCACCTCGCCGCCCCCGCCGACCGGGAACGCGCGAAAAATCCCGCCTCGGGGTGTCCCGACGCGGGGCGGGGGCTATAACACGGCTCCCGAAGGGCGCCAAATCGTATTCGCGGAGAGCGCATGGCCATCCTGAAAATCGCCCGCATGGGCCACCCCGTGCTGTTGCAACGCTGCGAGCCGGTGGCGGACCCGGGTGCGCCGGAAATCCGCCGCCTGGTGGCCGACATGATGGAGACGATGGAGGACGCGCCGGGCGTCGGCCTGGCGGCGCCCCAGGTCTATGTGCCGCTGCGGCTGTTCGTGTTCCGGGTTCCCGGGGAGCGGCGGGAGGACGATCCGGACGATCTGCCGCTCGGCAACACCGTGCTGATCAATCCGGAACTCGAGCTGCTGAGCGACGATCGCGTGCTGAACTGGGAGGGCTGCCTGTCGATCCCGGGGATGCGGGCCGGCGTGCCGCGGGCGCCGCGGGTGCGCTACCGCGGCGTCGATTGCGACGGCAACGTGGTGGAACGCGCGGCGTCCGGCTTCCACGCCAGGATCGTGCAGCACGAATATGACCATCTGGACGGGATTCTTTATACCATGCGGATGACCGATTTCCGCCTGTTCGGCTTCAACGAGGAGCTGAGCCGGCTTGCCGCGGCGCGCGGCCAATGATCGCCCCGCCCGAGCGCAGCCCGGAGCGGGACGCGGCGCTGGAAGCGCTGCTGCCGCATGTGCCGTTCGACGGCTGGACGTATCGCGCGCTGCGCCTCGGCCTCGTGTCGATCGGGGTGCCGCGGGAGGAGGCCGAGCTGCTGTTCCCCGGCGGTGCGGCCGACATGATCGAGGCGTTCTGCGATTGGGCCGACCGGCGCATGGAGCAGGCGGCGGCGGAGCAGATCGTGGGGGGGACGCTGCCGGAGCGGGTGCGGGCGGTGATCGTGCTACGGTTGGCGCAGAACCGTCCGTACAAGGAGGCGGTGCGCCGCGCGGTGGCGGTCCTGGCCTTGCCGCGCAATGTCCGGCTCGCTGCCACCTGCACCGCGCGCACGGTGGATGCGATCTGGCACGTGGCCGGCGACCGCTCGACGGATTTCTCCTGGTACACCAAGCGGGCGATCCTCGCCGCGGCGTATTCCGCAACGTTGCTGTTCTGGCTGCGCGATAGCAGTGAGGAGGATGCGGCGACGCTGGGGTTCCTCGACCGGCGGATGGCGGGGATTGCGTGGACCCACCGGTTGCGCCGGCGGGCGGATGCGATGGTGGGGAGGGTTGCGTCGCTCGCGAGGCGGGAGGGGTCGGCGCGGACCGCCGGGTGAGGATGCAGCGAGGCGACCCGATTACCCTCGTTGCTTTCGCGCCTCGACCTATTCCGCGAAGCGGGAGAGGTTTTTGTGACGTTGCACGGCTGGGGCCGCGACGGCAGGCTGGTCGTGCGGTGGGTGATGCGCAGCGATGACAGACCGAGGTGATACGCGGACGCCGACGAGGGTCGAGGTGACGGCGAAATTCCTCGCCGAAACCTCGGCGAGGCAGCGCGCCTATGAGGCCCGCCGGCGCCTGTGGACCGCGGCGTTTCATCCGTCGGACCCGCGGGCCCAGGCCGCCACGAGATCGCGCGGACGCGGCGCCATTCATGATGCGCGGCAGGCGAAACTCGATCTGTAGCGCTGGGGCTTCGCAACAAGGCGCTGACGCACGTGCGACGGTCGTCGCGTCCGCGAGGTTGGACGGGCGACGCGTCGCCGGCGATTGTTGGTTTCGAGATAGCCACGGGTTGGCAGTGCCCTGATTCTCCGGCGTTCCTGCGATTGCCCCGGCCCCGACTGCCTGCCTAGACTGCGCCTCATCCGCAAGTTTGGATGCCTCGCGCGACCGGAGCACCACCCCCGCGCCGCGACGGCCGAGTCTTGCGGCCGAGAAACAAAAGAGCAGATCGCAAAGGTCTGCATCAGGAGGAGGACTCAATGAGCCAGACAAGCCAGGCGGCGGCGCGGCCACTGGGATTCGTGCGCGACTTCACACGTTACCAATGGATGGTATTCCTGGTCGTCTGGCTGGGCTGGACCCTCGACGGCACCGATTTCGGCCTGTTCTCCCTGGTGCTGCGCCCGGCGCTGACCGAGCTGCTGGGCGGCAACCCGGCCATCGCCGATGTTGGCCGCGTCGGCGGCCTGCTCGCCATGGTCAGCTTGCTCGGCTGGGCGCTGGGCGGGTTCTTCTTCGGCATCATCGCCGACTATATCGGCCGCGTTCGTACCCTGGCGCTCAGCATCGCCATCGTTGCGGTGTTCACCGCGCTGCAAGGCTTCGCGCACAGCACGCTGGTGTTCGGCATGCTGCGCTTCCTGACCGGCGTCGGTACCGGCGCCGAGATCGTCATCGGCATTCCGCTGGTAGCCGAGGCGTTCGGCGACACCACGCAGCGTGCCAAGGTACTGGGCATCATGATGACGGGCGGCGGCCTCGGCACGCTGATCGGCGGACAGATCTATGCCCTGGTCGGGCCCTACGGCTGGCGCTACGTCATGTTCACCGGCGTGCTGCCGGCGCTGGTGCTGCTGCTGATCCGCCGCGGCATGGCCGAGCCGGAACGGTTCGAGGTCGTGCGCGCCCGCCGCCAGGCACTGCGGTCGGCGCGCGACATGAGCGCCGACGACCGCGCGTTCCTGAGTTTCGTGCCGGCGCAATTGTTCAGCCGGCAGCTACGGTATTGGACCTTCGTCGGCTTGCTGTTCTGCGTCGGCACGCTGCTGGCGATCTGGACCAGCAACATCTGGCTGCCGACCATCCAGGGCCAGATGCTGGCGAAGCAGGGCATCACCGGGGCGGCCGCTGCGCCGCTGGTCGGCTACGGCATGATGTTGTGGGGCCTCGGCGGGATCTGCGGCTACGCGGCGTTCGGCTTCATCGCCGATATCGCCGGGCGGCGACCGACGGTGGTGTTCTACAACGTCGGCACATTGATCGCAGGGCTTTACTTGTATCTGGGGCTGCACGACTGGAGCCTGTATCCATACGTGCTGCCGGTGTTCGGCTTCTTCGTGTTCGGCGTGTTCTCCGGCCATGCGGTGTACCTGCCGGAGCTGTTTCCGACCCATGTGCGCGCCACGGCGGTGTCGTTCTGCAACGGCTCCGGGCGGGTGATCACCAGCTTCGGCCCGCTGGTCGCCGGATTGCTCGCGGCACCGTTCGGCGGCGACTTCGCCAAGGCGGCGGCGTTCATGACCTGCTTCGCGCTGGTGTCGATCGTGGCGATGGCGCTCGGGCGGGAGACGCGCGACGACGGCCTGCCGCGTTAAGGCGAAGCGGGAGGCGCGGTTTCGGCGGACGGCGCGACGCTGTTCCGCCCTACGCTGCTACGCTCCGCCAGGCGTCACCGGCCGGATGTTGCTACGCTGCGACGGTGCCTGGCGCGATGCAGCCGTTGATGGTGGCGAGGACCGTCCTCGCGGCATCGCGCGCGCAGGTCCTCCCACCAGCTTTCGCGCGCCTTGGCACCGTGCGCGCCGGGTCGGCGATGGGTTGCCAGGCGCGATCTTCGCGGCAGGCATCGAACGAGGCGTCGGGAAAGGCCAGGGACTGCGCGTCGCCGACCTCGAAACGTATCCTCTCCCCCAGTTCGGCCGCGCGCGTCCGCGCCTGGTCGATCAGTTCACGGCTGAGATCGACGCCGACCACCCGCCCGGTCCGACCAAGACGCCCGGCCATGGCCGTCGCATCCTGGCCCAGGCCCGCAGCCGACCTCGAGCACGCTCTGGCCGGGCGACAGTTCGAGCAAATCGATGCTGAACGCCTTCCCGTGCGCCAGCAGCCGGGTCAACCGTTCAAGATAGGTCGCGGCGTTCGCCGCATCGGCGTCAGCCTGGCGGAAATTCGGAAAAGCCGGTGCTGTCCGGGATTGCGCCATTAGAGTGCCCCCACGTCGCAAATGGTGCGCAGGCTGACCCGGTAACGAGGCGATTGGATACAGCACCGGTCCGGCTTTCCGGCGCACCCACCGGATACGGCGGACGCGGGCATTGGGAACCGGGAAGCGACGCCATTCGGGCTGTCCGGCCGGCGTTGCTCACGCCGCCACCCGCGCGGCGCCGCCCCCCCTGCCTGGTCTACCCCCAACCCAACCGCAAGGCCCGGGCCACGGTGGCGACAGGTTATGCTGCCTACCTGCCATGCTCGTTGCGATAGCGGATGCCTTCCCTGACCTCCCCGATCGCCTGCTCGATCAAACGCGTGGCGGCGCCAGCATGGCCGCCATGATCGTTGTATTGATCCGCGATGGTAATTTCGTGCAGGGCGTTCTCGAGCGCATGACGCGCATTTTCCATATGAGGTTGCGGGTCGGCCAAGGCCACGCCCGAAACAGCCAACATCGCGCCCACGGCAACGGCAGCGCCGATAACACTACGCATGGTGATCCCCCTGAGTTGACCCGATATCCCCGCGATGAACGGTGACAATGGCGGGCAAGGCAGCAATGCTACGCAGCAATTCAGACCGCTGGCAATATTCTGTTTTGGCAGCAAATCCGCCGAATGCGAAAGGCTTGGTTTGGGTTATTGCTCGATTACAGTACCCGATATCAATGATTTGCGCGGATACCGGCTCTGCATCTTCCGTAGCCCGCGGAGTATCGGGCTGTGCTGGCAACCCTCGCCGGCGGAGCAGTCCACCAGGCATGTGCCGCGGTTATGCCAACCGCCCGAGAGGGCCGGCCAGCCCTGCTCCGTGTCATGGCTGCATCGGCCGTGACACGGAGGTGGTGCGCGCCGCGACGCATCGGTTGACGGGCGCGTGGTATCGGCTACTCCCAGTGGGCGCCGATCCATTCGTAGCGGCCGAGGCCGGGTGCCCAGCGCCAATGACCTGGCACGTAATGGCCATATCCCACGCGGCGTTCGACGTAATGCCCGCCGAACCAGACGTAGCGCACACCGTTCCAGTGCCAGTGGCCCGGCTCCCACACGAAGCGCTCGCCGGGCGGCGGCGGCACTGCTTCGTACTGCAAGGGTGGCGGCGCGGCAGGCGGTGGCGGCTGGGCCACCGCACTGCCCATGCCGATCGCCAGGACGACGATGGAAATCGCTGCCAGTCGCCTCATCGGGGGTTCCTCCGTGGGTTTATTGCGCCGCAATCGTAGCAACCGACCCCGTAACATGGGCTGGCGAATTGTAACAGCCGCGCCACGGTCATCCCAGCGTTCAAATATCCGCGTAGCCGTGCGATTCCGCCTGGGCGCCCGGATGAGTGACCGCGCCGTGCGACGCGGGACGCACCAGTGGCACGTCGTTCCAGACCGTATCGGCTTGGAAGTCGGTGCGCCGCGGCTGCCAAGCTTTCAACTGCGCCTGTGCCACCCGGCATGTCGGTGGCGCCCCTTTCCGCGTCGATGGCGATCTTGTCGCCGTTCTACAGCAGCGCGATCTGACCACACGGCGTGCGGACCCGTCGTGGCTGGCGAGTTCCGTCGCACAAGCGCTATTATGCCGGACGTCAAACTGCCCAGAGGGGCGCGCGGGGGGCGATGCCTGGCGTGATCCTCGCAGTGCTCGACAATCCCGCAGCGGCACCTGGACTGCTGACCGCCGCCGGGCGCCTCGCGGAGCTGAGCGGCGGCGCGGCCATCAATGCGCTGATTGCCCGGTCGCCCCCGCTGGCAAGCATTATTGCCAGCGAACAGGTCCTGACGAAGCAGCGGGAGGCAATACTCCGGGCGGAGGAACAGGCGCGGGCGGCCAGCCTGACCGAGGTTTTCCGCAACTGGTCGCCGCGTGCGAACGGCGCGGCGCACCTGATCGACGTCGAATCCGGCGTGACCGACGCCATCGTGCAGCGTGGCCCGGCCGCCGACTTCGTGGTGATCGAGCAACCGATGCGCCGCTATGGTGGAACTGCCTGGCAGGCGATGCTTGCCGGCTTGTTCGAGACCGACCGTCCGGTGCTTGTGGTGCCGTCCAGGCCCTCCCCCGATTTTGGTCGCCGCATCGCCGTTGCCTGGAGAGACGACGACCGCACGATCAGGGCGGTTCTCGCGGCCATGCGCTGCCTCGGCCATGTCGAGCGCCTGTTCATGCTTTCTGGCCAACGCGAGGGAGCGGCCCGGCCGGAAATGCCCGAGATCGTCGTGGAGCATCGCATCCCGGCCGACCTGTTCGTTCTGCCGGTTGGCCAACCGGCGTTTGGCGAAGCCCTGCTTGGCAAGGCGCATGAACTCGGCGCGGACATGATCGTGATGGGCGCGTATGTTCGCGATCCGGTTCGCCGCCTCGTCCTTGGCGGTCTGACCCGGTATATGCTAGCTAACGCCGATCTGCCGTTGCTGATGCGGCACTGATCCGCCGCGCAAGAAACCACGCGCACAAGAAACGTCCGCGGCAGTGGCGGACCTGTCCGTTGCCATCGCGGTGGCTCGCAGCGGAGCCCCTCCCGGCGGTCGACCCCGAGCCACCCGAAAACCGGTCAGTCGAGGTAGCAGTCATGGTTGACGTGATTGTCGCAGTGCTCGGACGCCGAGAGACGGCACGCGGCGTCCTGGACGCGGCGCAATGCCTGGCGGGACTCGCGGGCGAGGCAAGCGTGATTGTCCTGGCGGTCGATACCCCACCGCCGTCCAGCCCGTTCATGGCCGAGGCGCTGATGGCGGAGATGGGGGACGTCGCGGCTGCCCGCGCGCAGGACCGCCGGCGGATCGCGTCGCTCAAGGCGACGTTCGACGCGTGGGCCGGCGATGCGCGGCAGGCCGGGGTCACCGTGCAATGGGACGAAGTCGCGGGGCCCGCGAACGTTGCCATCGAGCAGCGGGGACGCCGGGCCGATGTCATCGTCATTGCCCGACCGATGGACGACGACGACGAGCCGACCCGGCATGGCTTTCAGGCGGCGCTGTTCCACACCGAGCGGCCGATCCTGGTCGTGCCGCCGGGGCCGTCGGCACGGTTCGGGCGCTGTGTCGCGATCGCCTGGCGCGACGACGGCCGCACCGTGAAGGCAGTGATTCCCGCACTGCGTTGCCTGGCCGGCGCCGAACAATTCCACCTGTTGGCAGGGGTGCGCGAGGGAACCGCACGACCGTCCGTTCCCGCGGTTCTCCAGGACCACGGGATCAGTGCCAGCCTGCATATTCTGCCGATCGGCGCAGGACCATTCGGCCGGGCGCTGCTTGAGAAGCTGCACGAAATAAATGCCGACATGCTGATCATGGGAGCCTATGCGCACAATCCGCTGCGGGAGATGGTGTTTGGGGGAGTGACGCGATACATGCTCGATCATGCCGATGTGCCGGTGCTGATGCGGCATTGACGGCATCAGCCTACCACCCGCAGGGCAATCGCATTTGGCCGCACCGACCCATTCGTCATGGCGGGCGAAGGCCCCATGGGCGTTAAATTAGCAAGCTGGAGGGCACAGCTGGTGTCCCTCGTCATGCCGACCACCGGGTCAAGCGCCCGGTGGCGCACCATGACGACAGGACGGTCGCAGCGTAGGACCGCAAATGCGATTGCCCTGGTACCGCCCGGCTGAAGCCTTGAACGAGCCGGGTGATCACTCTAGCTTGCACGTCCATGGGGATGGGGTTCCCCGAAACCGCCCGACCGGGCTGATGACCCCTACCGCTTGCAAGGATGCGGTGGGGTCGTTCGTTTCCTTCGCGTCCATCGGACCTGGCGGCGCACCATCCGCCGCGGAACTGCGAGGAGAACGCAATGGCCTCCGTCTGGCTCGCTTCTTCCCTGTGGATCGGGCTCGCGCTTGTCGCGTCAGTACTGTCGATCTGGGTCACGATATCGGTCGCGCTGGTCGAGATCGTGGTCGGCGCGGTCGCCGGCAACCTCATCGGCCTGCCACTCGCGCCATGGGTCAATTTCCTCGCGGGCTTCGGCGCCATCCTGCTGACCTTCCTGGCCGGCGCCGAGATCGATCCGCAGGTGGTCCGCAAGAATTTCTGGTCCAGCATGAGCATCGGCGTGGTCGGCTTCTTCGCGCCCTATCTGGGGGTGCTGTTCCTGGCCCGCTACGCGGTGGGTTGGCCCTGGCCGCAGGCGCAGATCGCCGGGATCTCGCTGTCCACCACCTCGGTCGCGGTGGTCTACGCGGTGATGGTGGAGACCGGCTTCAACCGTACCGAGCTCGGCAAGATCATCCTCGCTGCGTGTTTTGTGAACGACCTGGGGACGGTCCTGGCACTCGGGCTGGTATTCGCCAACTACAATGTGTGGCTCGCGACCTTCGTCGGCGTCACCGCAGTGGCGCTGTTCCTGATCCCGCGCTACGCGCCGAGACTGTTCGCAGCCCTGGGCGAACGGGTGAGCGAGCCGCAGACCAAGTTCGTCGCGCTGGTCCTGCTGTTCCTCGGCGGGCTGGCCAGCGTCGCCGGCAGCGAGGCAGTGTTGCCCGCCTACCTCGTCGGCATGGTGCTGGCACCAACCTTCCTGAAGGATCGCGAGCTGCCGCACCGCATGCGCATCGTGGCATTCTCTATCCTGACGCCGTTCTACTTCCTCAAGGCGGGTTCGTTGGTGGAGGCGCGCGCTGTGGTGGCCGCCGGCGGCCTCATTCTGTTCTTCCTGGCAATCAAGATGGTCACCAAGTTCGTCGGTATCCTGCCGTTGACACGGTTCTTTCGGTTCAAGCCGCGCGACGGGATGTACACGACCCTGCTGATGTCGACCGGGCTGACGTTCGGCAGCATCTCGGCGCTGTTCGGGTTGACCAACAACATCATCGACCAGCAGCAGTACACCATCCTGGTGACGGCGGTGATCCTTAGCGCGGTGGTGCCGACGTTGATCGCCCAGCGATGGTTCCAGCCCACGCCGGTCGACGAGCCTGATGACGCCGCCGTTGTCGATACGGAGATTTCGGTTGCTCCGGTTGCCCTCCGCGGCCGCTAGGCCATCCGCTGCCGGGCGGCCCCGAAACCATGCGGGGTTACGTCACGCGCCGGCGAACCTTGCAAGGCGCATGGCGGCACGCAGCGTGCCGATCGGGCAGCGGCAGAATCCCGCCACCGCCGATGGATGCCCCGTGGGGCATCATCCATGCCCTGTTAACCATCGATCATGTCGCTGCCCGATATTGCCAACCTGACCATCCCAGGAGACCGACCATGAGTATTCTCTCGTCGATCACCGCCCATGAGATCCTCGACTCACGCGGCAATCCGACCCTGCGCGTGCATGTGAGGCTCGACGATGGCACCAAAGTGTCGGCGTCGGTTCCCTCCGGCGCTTCGACGGGCGAGAACGAAGCGGTCGAACTTCGGGACGGCGACAAGGCACGCTATGGCGGCAAGGGCGTGCGCAACGCGGTCGCCAACGTCAACACCGTGATCGCGCCGGCGTTGATCGGCATGGATCCGTCGCGCCAGGCGGCGATCGATGGGCTGATGATCGCGCTGGACGGCACGCCGAACAAAGCGAAGTTGGGTGCCAATGCCATCCTCGGCGTTTCGATGGCGGTGGCGCGGGCAGCGGCCCAGGCTGCTTGCCTGCCGCTCTACGCCTATCTCGGCGGCCCCGGCGCGACACGGCTGCCGGTGCCGATGATGAACATCCTCAATGGCGGCAAGCATGCCGACAACAGCGTGGACTTCCAGGAGTTCATGGCGATGCCGGTCGGCGCCCCGACATTCGCCGAGGCGCTGCGCTACGGTGCCGAAACCTTCCATGCGCTGGCGGGTATCCTGAAGCAGAAGGGGTACGCCACGTCGGTCGGCGATGAAGGCGGTTTCGCGCCCAACCTGAAGAGCAACGAAGAAGCCTGCGAGCTGATCGTCGAAGCCATCCAGGCCGCCGGCTACCGCCCGGGCAAGGACATCGCCATCGCGCTCGATCCGGCCGCCAGCTCGTTCTTCCAGGACGGCGTCTATGATCTGGCCAAATCCGGCCAGGGACGCAAGACGAGTGAGCAGATGATTGCGCTGTTCGGCGGCTGGATCGATGCCTATCCGATCGTCTCGCTGGAAGACGGGCTGGACGAGAATGACTGGGCCGGCTTCACCAGGCTGACGGCCGCGCTGGGCGACCGCGTGCAGATCGTCGGCGACGACAATTTCGTCACCAACCCGATCTTCATCCGGCGCGGTATCGCCGAGAAGGCCGCCAACGCGGCACTGATCAAATTGAACCAGATCGGCACGGTCAGCGAGACCATGCAGGCCATCGCGCTGTGCCGGGCGGCCGGATGGCGCTACGTGATTTCGCATCGCTCCGGGGAGACCGAGGACACCTTCATGGCCGACTTCACGGTTGCCATGGGCGGGGGCCAGATCAAGACCGGGTCTGCCTGCCGCAGCGAACGGATCGCCAAATACAACCGGTTGCTGGAGATCGAGATCGAACTGGGGACGGCGGCCGAGCTGGCGCACGTTCTGCCATCCGCCGGATAGAGTGCGGTTGCCAGGCCGCGGCACGAGGCCCGTCGCATGCGCACGGCCTCGCCGCTGGTCCGGCCAAGCCGCGTGTGCATGGAAGTGCCACACGATGACCTTCCGCAGCATCCTGTTTGATGGTACCGCCGACCGTGTTCCAGACGTGCGGCCTGCCGCACCCGACTGCTTTATCGACCTCAATCTCGATCAGATCGTCGCCGCCATTACGGCTGGCAGGGACGAATATAACCTGAAGCCTTTCTTCTATATTCCGCTGCATGATATCGACGCCATTGCCTACCGACACGAGGTCATGCGGGCGCTCGAAAATGTCCATCTGTTCGACAGCATCAAGACTTTTGCCCAGAGCATGCAGACGATGCGGCAGCATCTTGTGCAATCCGGGAAGCTCCGCAACAGGCGGCAGAAAGAGCGCTGGTTCCTCGATGCGGTGCAGATCTATTGCGATGCGGTGACTTGCCTGGCGCAGGACTTGTCCGTTGCGGAATGCACATCGCGCGGCCTGTTGGCTTTCCGCGAATATTTGGCCCGGTATGCCGCATCCGAGCGCTTCGGCGCGCTGTTCAAGCAAACGAAGGAGCTTGCGGCCGATCTCGCTTCGATCAATTACTGCATACTCATCAACAGCCCTCACCTCCAGGTCCGCAAATACGCCAGCGAGAGCGACTACAGTGCCGAGGTCGGGGCGACGTTCGAGAGGTTCAAACAGGGCGACGCCAAGGACTATAAATTCAATTTCAGCCTTTCACCGGATATGAACCACATCGAAGAAAAGGTCCTCGACCTGGTCACCCGATTGTATCCTGACATATTTTCGACATTAGAAGTCTTCGGTACAGAGCACAGGGATTATCTGGATTCTACGATTGTAACATTCGACAGGGAAATCCAGTTCTACATCGCCTATCTGGAGCGCATCGCTCTCTTCAAGACAGCCGGATTGGAGTTCTGTTATCCGCACGTCGTCCAGGCATGCAAGGAAGTTTACAGCCATCAGGGCTTCGATCTCGCCCTTGCCGGCAAGCTTATCAGCGAACGCGCGGTGCCGGTTTGCAATGACTTTCACCTCAGGGATCGGGAGCGCATCATCGTTGTCTCGGGTCCGAACCAGGGCGGCAAGACAACCTTCGCGCGCAGCTTCGGGCAGTTGCACTATCTCGCAAGCCTGGGCTGTCCGATCCCCGGCCGGGAAGCGCAGCTCTTCCTGTTCGACGAGCTTCTGACGCATTTTGAGAGAGAGGAAAGCATCAGCAATCTCCGAGGCAAACTGCAGGATGATCTGGTCAGAGTTCACCAAATCCTGGAGCGCGCTACGCCGGACAGTATCATCATCATGAATGAAATCTTCACGTCCACCACGCTGCGGGATGCCATCGTTCTTAGCAAGCGGATTGCCACGAAGGTCATGGAACTGGACCTGTTGTGTGTCTGGGTGACGTTCCTTGACGAGCTGGCGTGCTTGGGAGAGCAGACCGTCAGCATGGTCAGCACGGTGGTCCCCGATAATCCGGCGCTGCGAACCTATAAGATCGTCAGACGGCCCGCGGACGGCCTGTCCTACGCGATGTCGATCGCAGAGAAGTACCGCCTTACCTACGACATGATCAAGCAGCGGGTCGGCTCGTGAAGGCGCATCTCCTGCACGCCGATCAGGATTTCGATCTGCGACGACCGTTGCCGTGGAATGAGGAAGCGCTCGTCAGGGATCTGTCGTTGAACACCCTGTTCACCGCGATGGCACGCGGCGATGCATTCGTCCTCGGGGTGACCAGGAAGGTTATCTTGCTGGGCTTCGACAATGATCTCGCGACGATACGGTATCGCCAGAATGTCCTGCAAGATTGCCTGAACCACCCCGCTGTCGTCCGCAGGCTTTACGCTGTCGCCGGCGAGGCGATGGAACAGCAGAAGAAACACTATCTTGGTTCCCTCGATCGTTACCCCGACTGGGCCCTGCGCTACTCGATCGAGCTGATGCAGGCGTTCCTCGGCTTTCTCAGGACGTTGAGGAAGATCGCCGATTCGCACGCTGATAAGTTCGTCTCGGAGGGGTGGACCGGATTTTATGCGATTCTGAAGCGCGAGCTCGATGACGAGTACTTCGCTGGCGTCCGCTATCACCTGGAACAATTGAGATTCCGCCGCGGGGCGTTGCTCAGCGCCGAATTGGGCACCGGCAACAAGGGTGATCACTATGTCCTGCGGAAACCGATCTATCAGAAGGAAACCTGGCTGACGCGGCTCTTGGCGCTGATACGGCGCTTCACGCAGCAGCCGTTGTTCACGCAGCAACCGCCGATCTACAGCTTCACGCTGCATCCCCGCGATGAAGCCGGTGCCAGGGCGCTGGCAGAGCTGCGGGACCGGGGGATCGGCCTGGTTGCCAATGCGCTGCTGCAAGCCACGGAGCATGTGCGTGACTTCTTCGGCATGCTGCGCACGGAACTGGCGTTCTATGTCGGTTGCGTGAACCTGCACGAGGCGCTCGACCGAAAGGGAGTGTCCATGTGCCTGCCCGCGCCCGTGGCCGCCGGGGAACGCCGGCTCTCGCTGCAAGGACTATCCAACGCCTGTCTGGCATTGAGCATGGACCAGCGCGTGGTCGGCAACGATGCGGACGCCGATCGGCAGGCTCTCGTGATCGTCACCGGCGCCAACACGGGCGGCAAATCGGTCTTCCTGCAAAGTGTCGGGTTGGCGCAATTGATGATGCAATGCGGCATGTTCGTGCCGGCCAGGTCATACTGTTCCAGTCTGCACGACGGAATTTTCACGCATTACAAACGGGAAGAAGATACCGGCATGAAAAGCGGCAAGCTCGACGAAGAGCTTAGCCGGATGAGCGAAATCGTCGAACACATCACGTCATATCCGATGATCCTGTTCAATGAATCCTTCGCGGCGACCAACGAGCGCGAGGGCTCGGAGATCGCGAGGCAGATCATATCGGCATTGCTGACCAGGCAGGTCAAGATCGTCTGCGTGACCCATCTTTATGAATTGGCGCGCGGCTTCTGTGAGGGGAATACGGGAAACGTCCTGTTCCTGCGCGCCGACAGACAAGCCGACGGCGCCCGAACATTCAAATTGGTCGAAGGAGAACCGTTGCGGACGAGTTTCGGCGAAGACCTGTACAACAGCATTTTCGGCTCCGAAGCCGGCCATCGAGGAACTGACACTCCCGCGGCCGCCGCTTGATACGATCGTTGCCGCCCTCACGGCGCTGCACCTCGCCGGTCGAGCGTCGCGGCCGTGTCGAAGAACCAAGCCAGGGCACGCTCCCGCGAACCCGACAGGTGCGATGCCCAGAGCTGGCTACGGATGACCGTCCGGCTTCTGTCCCACCAGTGCTCGGCTGTCACCATGACCTGCCAGTTGGCGCCGTTGCCGGTCGGTTCAAGATGGCAGATGTCGAGAACGATACGGTGATCCGGACCCATGAGGCTATGTCGATGCCGGCGACACATGACGTCGCCGATCCGCCACGTCATGGCCTCGGGATCGGGCTGCGTGCCCGCCCGGATCCGCTGCCACGCGTGCAGGAATTGCCGGTCATCGATCCGGTGCATGCGCCTTCGCCCCCGGGCCCGAAACGATACCGCCTTGGCCTGACATTCGATGTCCCCTCCCGTGGTCATACCCGGGCGTCGCGTGAATGCCACCATGAAGCTGCGGCTCATCGTTATGGCCAGGAACCACGACGTCCGAGGCTACGATTTTGCAAGGACGCCCGGTCCGACGCCTGATGTCGCGGCATCAGCAGTTCCAGGCTCGCATTGCGCGCTGGGGTGTTCGAGCAATACGCGCGGGGCCCGGCCCGCCACCGCGAATTCCTCCTGGCTTGCATCATATCGTCTGACCGCGTCGTATTTGAGCGCGAAACGTCGGGCATCCTCCTCCAGCCGGTCCAGCAGTTCCGCCTGACGCAAGACCAGGGCCTGCACATGGCCGGGATCGCGCACGGCCGCGACCAGGCGGGCCAGATGCGGGATACACAAGGCGGAGCGCCGATGCACGACGCCCGGCCCCTGGTTCGCCACCAATGCGGCAAGCCGGCCGATCTCGCGTGCCTCGATCGTGCGCGCCGTCGCACAGGCCGGGCAGCTATCCCCGGTTGGCAACAGGTCGGCGATCAGCTCGGCGGACCGCGCCGGCGATGGGCCGGTTGCGGCGATGTGCCGCAGCCGACTGGCCTGTTGCGCGAGCACCGGTGCCAGTCCGATCGCGACTTCGCGGCCGGCCGCAATGGCCTCGAACTGACGCGCGTGCAGGCGGCAGAATCCGCCATGCGCGGCAAGCTCGGCCTGCAACCGGGAACTGCCATAAAGCTGCAATTGGTAGTTCGCAAAGAAGTTGAACATGGCCTGCGCGAGCTGGGCGCAGACCTCGCATGCCGGCAACAGCGGCGAAAGCGGCGGCAGCTCCGGCGTCGCAGGCTTCGCCGGCTGTGCCCCGGTGGTTTCGACCCGCGCGCGCAGCTCGGCCAGCTTCGGCGCCAGCTCGGCCGGCCCCGGGTCGCGCAATAGCAGCGCGATCCGCTCGCACACGCTGACCAGAAAGGCATGGCGTTGGCCGTTCACCAGAAAGTCGACCAGTGCGGCTTCCAACGCCGGCAGGCCGCTGGCGGCCAACAAGGCCGCATCACCGGCGACTTTCGCAGCCAGAGCATCGCGCGCGGAGACCGAAAAGACCACGACGGCCGCGGCGACGCCGACACGGGCCAGCTCGGCGTGGACATGGGCGAGCGATTGCTCGCGGCCGGCTGCGTCGACGATGTCCTGCTTGTTCAGCACGAGGAAAACGCGACGCGTCCTTGCGCGGGCCTGATCGACCAGCGCCAGCTCTTCACCCGACAGCGGACTGTCGTGACTGCTCACCAGGATCAGCGCATCCGCGTCCGGCAGAAACGCCTCCGTCGTGCGCGTGTTCGCCGCGATGGACGAGCCGAGCCCCGGCGTGTCAACGAAGGTGAAGCCGCGCCGCAGCAGTTCCGCCGGCAGTTGCACGTCGGCAATGCTGATGCCGCGCCGGTTGCCGGGGTTGCCGCGCTCGGTGATGTAGTCGGCCAGTTGGTCGAGCGGAATGTCCATGAACAGGGTGGTGCCGTAGTAGTTCAGCACCACCTTCGCTTCGCTGCCGTAGGTCACCCGGGTGATGACCGAGGTCAGCGGCACCACCCCGGTCGGCAGCCGATCCGTGCCGAGCAACGCGTTCAGGAGCGAGGTCTTGCCCCGGCTGAACCGGCCGACCATGGCGAGGTTGAACCGATCCTCGGCGAGCCGCGCGAACAGCTCCTGCAACGGTTGCGGGCGCTGCCCGTTCCGCTGTGCCGTCCGCTGGCTGATGGCGCGCAGGATGGCGGAGAGTTCGAACTTGATCCGATCGTATTCGCGAAGGTCCATGGCCGGCCTCGGATCGTCGTTTAGCCGCGGCGCCGCGCGGGGGCGAAGCGACCCCCGGCGAGGCGCGGCCGCAGCGCGGTTCCGCGCAGGCTCAGGGCTTCGAGGCGCCCTTCCGGTGCGCGTCTGGCGTCCAGCGCGGCATCCAAGGGACCGTCCATGGCACGTCTCCAACCGAATTGTCGGTAGGAGTCATCAGCCCGGGGCGGTTGGGGCAGGTGGACTCCATCACCCGGGACGATGAGCAGCAACGATCGCAAGCGCCGTTGCCGGCCACCGGCCTGCTGATGTGGCGCACGGTCGGGCTGGCGATCGCCAGACCAGGCGCCCTGGCAACAGCAAAGTGGTGGGGATGCAGTCCCCCATCAAGGGCCCGCGCGCCTGCCGGCGCCTTGCCCTGTCGCCGGTAGCGGTGGCGACAGTCCGGCGCCGGCGGCAAGCGACGCCGGAGAGCGTCAGGATCGGTCAGATATCCGCGTAGCAGTGCGTCTCCGCCTCGGTGCCCGGATGCGTCACCGCACCGAGTGACGCAGGGCCCACCAGTTGCGCGTATTTCCAGATCGCCCCGCTCTGGTAGTCGGTCTTGCGCGGCTGCCAGGCGGCACGCCGGGCGGCGAGTTCCGCCTCCGGCACCACCATGTCGATGCTGCCCTTTTCCGCGTCGATGACGATCTTGTCGCCATTCTTCAGCAGAGCGATCGGGCCGCCGACCGCCGCCTCCGGCCCGACATGGCCGATGCAGAACCCATGCGTCGCCCCGCTGAACCGCCCGTCGGTGATCAGCGCCACATCCGCCCCCATCCCCTGGCCATAGATCGCGCTGGTGGTGGACAGCATCTCGCGCATGCCCGGCCCGCCCTTCGGACCTTCATAACGCACGACGATCACGTCGCCTTTCTTGTAGGCGCGGGCCTGCACCGCGGCGAACGCTTCCTCCTCGCAATCGAAGCACAGGGCGGTGCCCTCGAAACGCAGGTTGGTCATGCCGGCGATCTTCACGATCGCGCCGTCCGGGGCGAGGTTGCCTTTCAGCCCGGTCAGCCCGCCGGTGGTGGAAATCGGTTTCGACACCGGATAGATGACGTCCTGGTCGGTGGGGAACACCACGTCCTTCAGGTTCTCCGCCAGGGTCTTGCCGTTGACGGTGACGCAGTCGCCGTGCAGCAGCCCACCCTCCAGCAGCGCCTTGAGGATCACCGGGATGCCGCCGACCTTGTGCACGTCGAAGGCAACGTATTTGCCGGCAGGCTTCAGGTCGGCCAGGTACGGCGTGCGGCGCATGATCTCCACCACGTCGTCCATGGTGAAGCGGATGCCCGCCTCGTGCGCCATGGCCGGCAGGTGCAGCGCGGCATTGGTCGAGCCGCCGGTGGCGCCCGCCACCATCGCCGCGTTCTCCAGCGCGCGGCGGGTGACGATGTCGCGCGGGCGCAGTCGCCTTTCCAGCAGCGCCATCACCGCGCGGCCGGATTCCACGGCGAAGCGGTCGCGCTCCTCATAGGGCGCGGGGGAGCCGGCGGAACCGGGCAGCGCGAGGCCGATCGCCTCGCTGACCGTCGCCATGGTGTTGGCGGTGAACTGGCCGCCACAGGCGCCGGCGGACGGGCAGGCGACGCATTCCAGCTCGTGCAGTTCCTCGGCGGACATGCGGCCGGCGGAGTGCTGGCCGACCGCCTCGAACACGTCTACCACGGTGACGTCCCGACCGTGGAACTTCCCGGGCAGGATCGAGCCGCCATACATGAACACGGAGGGAATATTCAGGCGCAGCATGGCCATCATCATGCCGGGCAGCGACTTGTCGCAGCCGGCCAGGCCGACCAGCGCGTCGTAGCAATGGCCGCGCACGGTCAGCTCCACGCTGTCGGCGATCAGGTCGCGCGATACCAGGGACGACTTCATGCCCTGGTGGCCCATGGCGATGCCGTCGGTCACCGTGATGGTGGTGAACTCGCGGGGGGTGCCGCCGGCCTCCGCGACGCCCTTCTTCACCGACTGCGCCTGGCGGCTGAGCGCGATGTTGCAGGGGGCGGCCTCGTTCCAGCAGGTGGCGACGCCGACGAAGGGCTGGTCGATCTCAGCCTCGGTCAGGCCCATCGCGTAGTAGTAGCTGCGATGCGGCGCGCGATCCGGCCCGACGGTCACGTGACGCGACGGCAGTTTGGATTTGTCCCAGCGCCTGGTCAGCATGGTCGTTTCCCTTCATCCACCTGAACCGGGGTTATAGCGCCGGCGTGGCGCGCGCCAAGGCGGGGCGGTGCGGGTTTGCCGAATTGGTGCATGGGGTCCTGGCCAAGGTCGTGCAAACCGGCTCGACCGATCTCCGGTTGTGGTGGCACGTTCTGGTGCATGGGGTCTTGCCTGCCACGGCGCGGCTCGGCTTGACCTGTGTCAGGCCGTGTCGGTGCGATGTGGTGCAAGGGGTTCTGACCAACGCCCAGGGCCGGGCACCTTCGCAACGGCGTGCGGCCCGCGGCGAAGCAAGCAAGCGTCTAACGCAGATGCAGGCAGATGAACGCTGATGCACGCGGATCGGACATGGGCGTCCGCGGCGGCATGGCTCATCAGGCTCGAGTTGATGGCGTTTGCCGTGAACGAGCATGCCGGACTCTGGCCCATCCGCGTGCATCCGCGTTCATCTGCCTGCATCTGCGTATGAATTCTTTTTTGCTTTGCCGCATGCCGCACTGTTCCGCCAGGGAGAGGCTCGGCATGGCGGCGGGAGTCCGGGACATTCAGTCCCCCAGGTCCGGCTCCTTGCCCTCGTTCATGATGGCGTAGAGGCGATCCATCTCCACGTCGAACTCCGCCCAAAGCGCCGCACCCTCGGCCTGGGGCAGAACGTCCTTGGCGAAGCGGAACGCGTTGTCCTCGCGGATGATGGCGAGCAGATCTGGCCACGGCATAACATCGGCCGCCTTCACCAGCGCCAGCGTTGCGTGCAAACGGCGGCGGACAAGGGCGACGATCTCGTCGCTGGGTCCCTCGCTGAGGGGCGAGGCGGTCCCGAACAGATCAGCTTGCGATGCGGGCATAGGGTCAGGTTAGCAGGCTCGCCCCGATTCGGGCCAGACTTGGCGAACCGAGGCCATTCACGCATCGTGGGACCGTGACCGCAACCTGGCATAGCGAAAGATTGCCCGAACTGGTGCGCGCGCTTGCCGGCCGCCCACGGCACGAGGCCTTGCGCGGCCACATCACCGAGTTGCTGCGGTCCGGGTTCGGCGCACCGTATGAGGAAATCGGCCACGAGGTCTATCTCCTCGACGGCAC
>Ga0181530_10000320_pt1 | contig 61459 bp, 48 predicted proteins | sample PEATcosm2014_Bin_42_FD_119769 | JGI IMG/M metagenome (GOLD analysis project Ga0181530, IMG submission 119769) | Peatland microbial communities from MTU Mesocosm Facility, Houghton, MI, USA - PEATcosm2014_Bin10_60_metaG | ecosystem: Environmental > Terrestrial > Soil > Wetlands > Peat | place...
TGCTCCCCACGCCCCCTCACGGGAACGCAGTTACCGGGCATTCTCCGCTAAATGACGTAATTGGCGGAGACGTTGTTTTCATACGTGGATTGTGGTTTTTAGGAGCGCGACGAAAAAGGACCCTTTTTCGAACAGTGCGCAGCGGTCAACAGGGTAATCGTGCTATATCCCCGATGTCGGGTTGACCATCCTTGACCGCAAACTCAAGAGATGGACGGCGTTGCGGGCGACGGACAAGCGGAAATCTTCCGTTACCGGTTCGCGCCTGAATCGGAAACCGGGTTAACGTCATCGCTAGATCGGCACCAGCATACCGACTGCGTGCGCCTATCCCCCGTATTTGGAAGAGAAACCCCGTTTCGCTGAAGTGTAGTCATCCCTGAGAGGGGCAACAGCTGACTATGAAAACCCGCTCATAACTCTGCTCCTTCTCCTTGCGGTCGCCCAGACCCGCAGCCGATGCGGATCATGGGTGGAAGCGCCTTCGCCCGGGAGAGCATCTCAACCGACGTTCGGTGCGCCTTATTCATCCACTTTCACGACACCGCTGCTGCCGTCGACCGTGACACGCTGCCCGCTGCGGATGCGCCGGGTGGCCTCGCCGGTTCCAAGCACCGCGGGGATGCCGTATTCGCGCGCCACAATGGAACTGTGGCTCAGCGGGCCGCCTACATCGGTAACGACGCCCGACGCCAGGGCGAACAGCGGCGTCCACGCCGGCGTGGTGATCTTGGCCACCAGGATGTCACCCGGCTTCATCAGGGCGAATTCTTCGGGGCCGCAAATAACGCGGGCCGCGCCGGTCACACGGCCCGGGCTGGCGCCGATCCCCTTGATGAGGTTGCCCGCCGTCCGGCCGCTTCGCGCGGGCATCAAGTGGCTGACGTCGAGTCCGAAGAGCCGGCCGCCACTCTTGATGGGCAGCACCACGGGTGGCGTCACGCCATGCGCTTGCCTCCAGCTCTCGTGCCGCTCTGCAATCGCGCGCCGATGGTCGCCCGCGGCCTGACCGGCATCTAGCACCCGCGCTGTCGCCTCGGCCTCCTCCCACGTCAGCCAAAACACCTCGTCGCGTTCCGCGATTGCGCCTGCCGCAGCCATCCGGCATCCCACCTCGCGCAACATGCGCCGAAGCACCGGCCATCCCAGGCCGACGTCGGTAAGCGCGTCTTCGCGCAGCGGTGCGCAGTGTTGTGCCCAGCGGAGAACCCCCTTGAACAATCGCAGGCGCAGTCCACCAAGGCGCGCCCGCACCGTCTCGGCGGCCATTTCCCTCGCTGCGGCCGCCGCCGACTGCCTTTCGTGCGGGTTGCGGCCCTGCCCCGAGAGAAAATACTTCAGTGTTTCGATCAGCGACCCCGGATCCTCGGCGGGGACGCTCGTTGCGAAATCCAAGTTATAGACGGCGTGGCCAAAACGGTTCAGATGCTCCGCGAGGCGGCTCGCAAACTCGCTCCAACTTCCGTCGTCGGCTATCGGCGCCGGTCGCGTTCCGAATGCCGCCGCGATGTCACCGCCGCTCGTCCGCGAAAGATACGCCGCGAGCTCCCCCCGCGTTCGCGCCCAGATCGCAAGGTCATAGAGCAACTTCTCCGCGCGGATCGGCGCGCTCTCGAAACCCAGCAGGAAGCTCAACGCCGGCGGGTCGCCCTTTCGCCTGACTAGGCGGTTGTATAGGTTTGTAAAGATCGCCTCGCTCACGGCCGCGGGGCCGAGGAGAAGCTGGATGCTCACGTAGTAGGCCGCCGCCGCCGCCACGATATCCCGCGCGCCTGCAAGTAATTCCAGAGAGGGCGTCGCAGTCGAGTCGCGCGCAGACCAGATGCCGGCCGTTTTTGCGTATCGCGGCCGCGCTTCATTGGCCCACTGGTTTTCGCCCGAGCGGATCATGCGGATAGCCCGGGGGATCAACACGGGCGCCGCGAACAGCAGCCGCACCATCTGCCAAGTGGTTAAAGAGAAGCTATAGTAGGCGTACTCATGGATCGTCACTAGCCCAACGTCCATGCCGATCAGGAGCTGCATTCGCAGCGACTTCATCCTCGCCTGCAACGCCTCGTTCCAGAGCGGCAGGGCGAGCGTGGCGAACAGCGGCGACAGCGGATCGGGCAGCAGCTCGGCCCCGCTGCTTCGCCAGTACTGGCGCCCCTTGAACGGCACCTCCCATTCGGGCGCCGCGCGCGACTCCGGCAGCGCGGTCACGGGCCGCGCCTGCACGATGAAGATCCGCCCGCCGCTCATCGCCCATTCGACGTCCATCGCGCGCCCGTAGAGCTCCTCGATCTTCATCCCGAGCTTCGCCAGTTCCTCGGCCTGCGCGGGTTCAAGGACGGCCTGCCGGCGCCTGTCGGGCGGAACAGGCTCTTCGCGCGTTCCGTCGTCCAGCCGCACGGTCATCGTCTCCTTGTCCGCGACTTCCTGCGATGCGATCCTTCCCGTTTGCTTGTTGACGACGATGGTGTCCGGGGTGACGCGGCCGCTGACGATTGCCTCGCCCAAGCCCCATGACGCGTTGATCACCAGTTCATTGCGGGCACCCGTCACTGGGTTCGCGGTGAAGACCACGCCTGCGGCCTCGGCCGGGACAAGCTGCTGCACGACTACGGCGATGGCGACGTCTTCGGGCCGAATCCCTTGCCGCTGGCGGTAGCCGATTGCGCGCCCGGTCCACAGCGACGCCCAGCACCGCTTGACCGCATCGATCACACCGTCGCCGCCGCGCACGTTGAGGTACGTTTCCATTTGGCCCGCGAACGACAAGGCCGGCATGTCTTCCGCCGTCGCCGACGAGCGCACGGCCACGGCAATGTCGGCACCCAGATGGCCGTACGATCGCCGTATCGCCTCGGCGATGTCGGCCGGCATTATGCCTTGCGAAATGAGCGATTGGATTTGCTCCGACGCGCGGTCGAGCGTGGCGGGGTCCGTGGCCCGCGCCTGCGCCTCGGCCGCTATAATCGCGCCTCCGAGATGATTCTCATCCACATAGCGGCAATAGGCCTGCGTTGTGATGTGAAAACCTGGGGGCACGGGCAGGCCCGCGGCCGACAATCGCGCAAGGGATGCCCCCTTGCCGCCGACGCTTTCGACCGTCGCCTGGGCGCTATCCAGCCCGAGAACAAACGGCCCGGATCGAGGGGTTGTCATCTTTGGTTTCGATCATTCTACCCGGCCCTCCTCCCATGCACAATTGGAGGTGACCTCCGGTCCCTGCGCCGGTCAGCTCGGCCTTGTACGTTCAGTCCGCCGGGGCGTCAAGAAGACCCCGGTCGTCCGTCCCTCGGTCGTGGACGCGAAGCGGCCATGAAGGGCAAGGTCGTGTTTCCGGGGATGTAAACATCCCTGCTTACCGAAAGGATAGCCCGGCTTATACATATCCCGATGAGCCACCCGGGCCATCCCATTGGGCGGCGACTATGCAGATGTCGTCGTCGAAGGTCGAGTCGCCGCAAAAGGTGGCCACGTCGCCCAGCAACCCGGAGACGGCGTCACTCAGCGGATCCGGCGCGTGTTGGGACCAGGAGCCAGCCAGCCGTGACAGGCCGAACTCCTCTCCCCCGGGCGAGGACGCCTCGATGACGCCGTCGGTGAACAGTAGCACCCGGTCGCCTGGCACCATCGCCTCCTCCCATGTTGTGAAATCAAAATCGTCGATGAGGCCAAGCGCCGGCCCGGCGGCGGCGCCCGGGCACGCCAGGGCACACGCCTCTCCCCCTGGCCGGCGGCAGATCAGAGGCGTCGGATGGCCCGCCTGGGTGTAGCGGAGCAGGCCGCGATCGGGATCAAGAACGCAATACGCCGCGGTCACGAAGATCATGTCGCCGGTCTGGCGCAGGATCCGCGTCAGGTCGCGGTTTAGGCGCGACAGGAACGCACCCGAGTCGGGGGCGAGCGGCCGAAGCTGCTCGAGCATCGCCCGGATCATTGCCGCTATCAGCGCCGAGCGCACGCCGTGGCCCATCACGTCGCAGATGAGGATGCCGGCGGATCCGTCCGGCATTCGAAGGATATCGAAGAAATCTCCGCTGACGACGCCCGCGGGATGGAAGCGGTGGGCGATCCGCAGCGCGGGAGCGCGATCGGGCGAAGGCGTCTCTTCGCGCGGCATCATTGCCTGCTGAACGCTGCTCGCCATCTGAAGGTCTTCCTCCATCTGGCGGGCCTTTGCGGCTATCTCCCGCCGCGACACCTCCAGACGGGCGATTGTGCCCATCAGGAATTCCGTCTGCAACCGCACCAGCGTGCCCACCTGGATCATCCCGATGTAACTGCCGCTGCCATCCACCAGCAGCACGTCGTCGTAGAAATCCCGGTCCGAGCGCGTCGCCACCGCCTGAAACACCGAGGTCACCGGCGTACCCACGCTGATGCGCAGGATGTCCGGCACCAGGTGTTCGCGGACGGGCCGGTGAGCGTAAAGGGCAAAGCCGAAGCGCGATCCCATCTCCTGCACCACCTTCTGGCGGGCGCAGACCCCAAGCAGGGTCGAATTGTCCAGCACCGCGATAAAATTGGTTCCCGTCCGCGCGAACTCGGCCCGAACCTCGTCGACGGTCGCTGTGCAGGGCACCGCCACGCCGTGCCCGACCAGTGCTCGCAGGTCCACCGATTCGAGGTCGATTCCGGAGACTTCGCCTGCCATGGCCTCCTCAAGGTGAACGGAGTCACGACCCGCGGCAAACATTCGTTTGCCCGGTCGTGGAATTGTAACGAAGCCAGGATCCCGAGGCTTTGCTCCTCAGCCCGAAGCCTTCAGACCGACCGGCATTGCGCGGCGCGCGCTTAGATATCGGTCGATTGACTTCGCAGCTTGGCAGGAGTCATGCACGATCGTGACCAAGGGTATGGAGCCGCGCACGACGGAACCACCTGCGAACACGCCCGGTAGATTCGTCATCAGATCGTTGTCAACGATGAGAAACCCCTTGTCGTTGAATGCGAGCTCGGAGAACTCGTCCACTTGCGTGAGCTTGGGCGGCTCGTAGCCATAGGCAACGAACACCACGTCGGCGGGAACGTCGAATTCCGAGCCGGCGACCGGCGAGACGGTGCTCCGGCCCGTTGAATCCGGCGCGCCGGGCGCCGTGCGAACGCAGCGCACATGCGTCGCGTAGCCCTGCTCGTTTCCGACGATCTCGACCGCCTGGGCAAAGGTGATGAAGCGCGCGCCCTCCTCCTCGGCGTTGGCGATCTCCCTCGGGCTCGCCGACAGCTCTCTGATGTTCCGGCGGTAGACACACACGGCGCCACTGGCGCCGCAGCGAATCGCCACGCGCAGGGCGTCGACCGCGGTCTCGCCGCCGCCAAGGACTACCACGCGGCGGCCCTGGACGGACACCGGCGGAGTCTTGAGCGTGATGTCGGACGTGTTGCGCAGGACAAACGGGTAGGCCTGGCGCACCCCGTGCAGCCTTGCCCCCGGGATCTCGAGCTTCACCGGATTTGCGCGGCCGAGGCCGAAGAACACGGCGTCGAAGTCGCGGCGCAGCTCGCCTAGTTTCAGATCCCTGCCGCACACCATGCCGGTGCGGAACTGGACGCCGCGCCGCTCGAGCAACCGCACGCGGCGCTCGATCAACTCGCGGTCGACGCGAAAGCCGGGCAGTCCGTTTACCAGCCGTCCGCCGGGCTTGCGGTATGCGTCGAACACCGTGACTTCATAGCCGGCCCTCGAAAGCTCGTCCGCCGCGACGAGTCCGCACAGGCCCGACCCGACGACCGCGACGCGCTGGCCCTTGGGCTCGCTGGCCGGCGGCTCGAAGAGGCCGTTCTTCCAGCCGTAATCCAGGATGAAGCGGGAGATGGAGCTGATCGACACCGGTTCGGCCTTGTCGGAGAGCATGCACGCGGCCTCGCACATCCGCTCGCCCGCGCAGACGTGCACGAACAGCTCGGGCATGCTTTGATTCTCAAACAACAGCTTCGCCGCCTCCGTGAACTGCCGGTCGGCGGTCAGCCGCAGAAGGTCCGGGATCGGCATCGCGAGCGGGCACGCGCTGACGCAGCTCGGGTTCGGGCACTGGATGCAGCGGCTGGCCTGCTCGCTGGCGGTCGCCTCGTCGTAAGGACGGTAGACCGCGCGAAAATCGGCGATGCGATCGCCGACCGAGCGCTTCGGGGCCTCGGTGCGCACGACGTCGCGCCAGGTGTATTTCGGGTTCCGTACAGAGGCAGGCTGCGGATCCATGATGATGGCTTATGGGTGTTATTTGCCGCGGGGACGAGGCGAGCCGACCCGGTCTTCAAGAGCGTTCCGAAGTCGGCCCCCGCCCGGTGGCGGATTGGCGTTGCCGACTGATTTTAGTAATCCGGCGGAGCGCATGTGTCAAAAGCATTCCCCGCTTCCGGCGCGGCGCGGCTGCATCGGATTGCTGCCGTTGGCCGTTGCGAGCGCCTCGATCTCCTCAAGACCGGGCGGGTCGTGGGCCATCGGAAAGCGGCGGCAGACGCATGCAGCGGCCGCCGCGGCGAACCGCACGATGCTCTCGTCACTTAATCCGCAGGAAACGCCGTGAATCACTCCGCCGCGGAACACGTCGCCGGCTCCAAGCGTGCTCTTTGGGACGACCTTGAACGGCTTCATTGCGCGGATTTCCCCGCGCCCGCGGGCGTAAAGGATCTCTTCAGCGCCAAGGGTGAGGATGACCAGGCCCGTGGTCTCCGCCGTGTAGAGCCGCAACAGCTCCCCGCGGGGCACCGCGGGGAAATGGCTGCGCAGGAATTCGTTCGAGACGACCGTCGCGGCCGCCCCTCGGTTCAGGGCGCTCTCCGGCGCGCAATCAATCGTCACATGCGGCTTGCCGAGTTCAACACAGAGCCGCCCGGCCTCCTCAGACTCGCCGCCGAAGAAGGGGTCGATTCCGATTACATCGGCGCGCGCTATGTCAGGGCGCTCTGGCGCCGCCCAGCGCCTCGGCTCGCGGAAGTATTGCCCGAATCGGCCAAAGACCGTCCGCGACTCGCCGCCAACCAACACCAAGTCGCGAACGCCGTCGAACGACGCGTCATAGTGCAGGCCCGAGCAATCGATCCCCCTCGGCGCCAGGAGACCCAGTATGCCATCGCGGGTCTGTCGCCCCAGAAAGGGCCCAGCCACTTTCACGCGGTGTCCCCATCTCGAAAGCACTATCGCAGAGTTGCCGGCCTCGCCGCCCGGCACCACGTGCGTCTCCTCGATCTCACCATAGCCGTCGGCATCCGGGTAATCGCCCGACAGCCGGTGAACGGTTGAAAGGACAATCATCCCGTAAAGGTAGACGTTCGCGGGATTAGGCACGTGCGGGGTGGCCATGGGAGTGGTCGGCCCAGGGGATTCTCATGCCAGCCTTGGGCCGCCGCCCGCCGCACCTGGCGGGTAGAACCGAAGCACCAGCCAATTGATCAGAATGAGGATGGCTATCCCGGGCAGCCCTATCGCGATGCCCTGGACGGCCCATCTCATCGCCTCGCGGCCGCCGATCAAGGCCGGGAACGCGGCCACCGCCAATGCCGACCCCGCCTTGCAGACGAGGAAGGCTGGCGCGGCAAGGTACCAACGCAACCCCGCCCGAGCCAGCAGCGCCCGCATCGCTAGAACAAATACCACCAGCTCGACCGTCATCACAATCGCGCCCGGGGGCGCCGGATGCGACGTCAACGCCCAATTGAGCCACGGTGCCAGCAGCGCGACTGCGGCCGCAACCCCGGCGCGCCTCAGGAGCGCCGCCAGGAGCGGGGCATAGAAGATCGGCAGCAGCCTCGGGCCGAGCTGCGAGTCCTCCGGCACGGGAATGACGTGGATCATGAACGGGAACATCACCGAGAGGCACAGCAGTATCCCAATTTCCCGCGCCGCGGAGAGCGTGAGGAAACGGAGCGCGCGGCCGGCGCCAATGGTCGATGCTTCAGGCATTGTCTTGCACAGGAAGGTCGGTGCAGGCCGGCGCCGGGCGGACAGCCCGCGCCAGGAAGCGGTCGGCGCGGTCCTCGATCTCGACCTCATCGAACCCAGCCCTGCGGAGAAGGCGCTGCAGGACCGCCGGGGGCGGCAATAGATGACTGCGCAGGGAGGCTGGCCCCCGGCGGTGGATGCCGTTGACGAAGCCCCGGCTGCAGGTGTGCGCGATCCAGAGAACCCCTCCCGGCCGCAGGGCCGCGGCTAGGCGGCGCGCCGTCCGCCCCTGAGGCACAAGGTGGGGAAAGGCGTTGAAGCACACCACGTGGTCAAAGGCGGCGCGGGGCAGCGGCGCCGTCTCCATCCGGAAAGCGTGCAGGGTCACGTGCGCGGGCAATCCGCGCCGGGTCCCGGCCCGGATGAATTCCGGGGAGGCGTCGAACGCGAGGACGCGGCCCGACGGGCCCGTCAGCTTGGCCAGGATGGAGGTAAGCCGCCCGGAGCCGCATCCGGGCTCAAGGACCCTGTCGCCCGGCCTTATGGCCCATCGGCGCACGAAGGCATTCGTAATGCGCCGCTCGTGCGGGGTGAACGTGTGCCATCGGGCGTCGGCGGCCAGCGCATCAAAGCAGCGGACGGTATCGGCGGTCATCAGCGCGGGCTAGGTGAGGATGATGGAGGCCTCGCGCATCAGCAGCCCGATGGGCAGCCCGCGCGGGCAGGCGCGCTCGGCCGCAGAGTAGTCGAGGAGCGGCAGCCGCGCCCTGACCTCCGCCGGCAGTTCGGCGAATAGCGACCGCGCATCCACAGAATCCTCGTAGTGGCGGTAGTACATCAGGTTGCGCATGATGTCGGCCACGGGTGCGGCGTTGCCGATCGTCGGCTCGCACAGACGGCTGCAGCCGGTGCAATAGCCCGCCGCGGTCGCCGCGGCGTGCTGCTCGAGCGCGGCGCGGTCGGCCTCGGCGAGGCTCGTGGCATCCAGGGCTGCTGCAATGTTCTCATGGCAGAGCTTCAGGTTCGGCATCTGGACGCATGCCGTCGAAATCTGGGGATTCTCCATCACGGCCTTGAGCTTTGCCTGCCCGGGCGTGAATCCGCGGGCAAGGAGCGGGGCCAGGATGGCCGCCTGCTCGGGGGTTTCCCGCCACTGCCACTGGCCCTGCGTCTTCATCGCCGTCAGGCCGATGCCAGCCTTCGCGCACCTGTCGATCGCCGCCATGACGTCGGGCTCGTGCATCGTGCGGTAGTTGTAGGTCATCAGGATCCCGTCGACCCATCCGAGCTTGGCCGCCCCCTCGAGGCACTGCGCCACATTGCTGTGCGTGCTGAAGCCGAAGAACTTTATCTTCCCGTCCCTCTTCGCCCTATCCGCAAACGTCTTCACCTCGGGCGTGTCCACGTCGCCGATGTCGCTCACGCCGTGGGAGAGGAACAAGTCCACATAGTCAACCTTCAGTCTGGCAAGGGATTCGTCGAGCGTCTGCCGGAAGTCCGGGCCGCGGCCCTTTGTGACTATGAACAGCTCCTTGCGCGCCGAAGGGTTCTTTTCGAGGAACATGCCGATGCCCCGCTCGCTCCCACCCTTCCCGTAGCCCGCGGCGGTGTCCCAGTAGGTCACTCCGCGGTCAAAGGCCTGGCGAAGGATCACCTGGTTGTTGATGATGTCGAACATGCAGCCGAGGCCGATGATCGGCACCTCGACTCCTGTCTTTCCGAATTTCTTCCGGGGAATGGCCGGCAGCGGGGCGTCCGCGCCCCAGATGCGCGAGGACGCCAGGATGGCGCCCAGACCTATGGCGCCGGTCGCGGCAAGGAATTCCCGGCGCGAGATGGAGTCTTTATTGGTGTTCATGGTGTAAAAGGACGGCATGGCTCCGATCGCGGGTCTCGTTGTCAGCCGTTACCCGGATGGCGCGCAGGCCGCTCATCGGGCACTCGTGCTCACAGACCCCGCATCCCGTGCAGCGCGCGGGGTCGACGACGGGCCGCTGCAGGCGCACCGTCGCTCCCTCCCGGGTCGTCTGCTCGGCCTCCTCCAGGTGGATCGCCTTTGGCGAGACCGGGCAGGTTTCCTCGCAGACGATGCAGGGCCGCTCCATGGCCCAGGGCAGGCAGCGCCCGCGGTCGACGTACGCCAGGCCGATGCGGATCGGCCCCGCCGGCTCGAAATCACCCCGCCCGAGCTTCTCGTCGAGCGTGAGGGGCCGGATGGCCCCTGTCGGGCAGGCGTGGCCGCACGCGATGCAGTTGGCCTGGCACCCGCTGGTGCCGATGCGGTTGTTGAGCGCCGGAGTCCAGAGCGCCTCCCACCCCCACGAGAGCCCGGCCGGCTGGAGCACGTTTGTCGGGCAGACCCGGACGCATTCGCTGCATTTCACGCAGCGCGCGAGGAACTCCTCCTCGGCAACTGCGCCGGGCGGCCGGATCATCCCCGCCGGCCAATCGCCCGCCGTCGCCCCTCCAAGGCGGGCCAACGGGGCCACCGCAAGCCCGGCCGCGACCGAGACGACAAACTCGCGCCGGGACATTCCCGGCGAGGTGATCTCGCCGGAGGGCGACGGACGGGGGCCGTAGCCGATCGGCTCACCGGATGGGCAGTCATCCATGCAGTTCATGCACATCAGGCACTCGCTCAGGCGGATCGGCCCCATCGGATTGCAGGCGCCCTCGCAGTTGAGGTCGCAGACGCCGCATTCCGTGCATTTCGCGCGCCGGGCCCCTATGGCCCAGGGCGCTCCGCGGCCGATGATGCCCAGGAGCGCCCCGAGGGGGCAGATGAAGCGGCAGTAGAACCGGGGCACCGCGACGTTGAGCAGCACAAGGGCCAGAAACACGGCGCCGACCAGCCCGGCGCCTGAGTAGAAACGGCCGGCCCCGGTCCACTTTCCCGTCGCCAGATCCGCGATCGAGAGGACCGCAAGGTTGAATGACCGGTTCACGAGCGGAATCGGATCGAGCAGGCCCGTCTGCAGCGAGGCCAGCATCATCCGGCCGACGGGAAGCACGGCCGCCGCGAGCAGGGCGGCAAGCAGGCAGTACTTGACCGCCTGCGCCCGGTGGTACCGGTTCCCCTCGATCCGCCGCTTCAGGGGCCGCGAACGCCATGCCAGCCAGCCCACAAAATGGTGAATCGAGCCGAGCGGGCACACCCAGCCGCAGAAGACGCGCCCCAGCAGGATCGTCAGCGCGATGGTTGCGAGCGCCCAGAAAAGCGCCGGGAAAAGCGAGCGCGTCGTGAGCGCCGTGCCAATCGCGACCAGCGGGTCGAGCTCGAGGAACCACCGGATGGGCCAGCCGCGCCACTGCCACAGCCGCGTCCCGACGGTCGCGACAACGCACAGCCAGACGAACAGGGCGAAGAAGAAGGCCTGCGCGATGCGCCGTGCGGTGGTGATGCGCATGGGGTCAGGACGCCTGCGCTGGCACGCGGGCCGGGTGCAGCGACTCGAAGTCCGTCGTGCCGAGCCCCAATTCGCCGGCGCGGACAAGGTAGGGCAGGTCGCGGAAGCTCTTCCCGAGGAGCGTCGCCCCGCAGGCATCCGCCGCCACGGGGTCGGTGGTGACTATCAGCGTGTTCGTGGCCTTGAGGTCCGCCAGGGAGCCGCCGGTCGGCCCGTTGGTCATCATGCTGTCGGTGCCGTCGAGCACGACCAGCGTCGGCCTGACGAGCATCGCCAGCTCGACGATGATGCCGTCGATGTCCTGGTGGAACTGATTGCGCCGGCCGCCGAGCAGCCCGTACCAGTTCTTGATCGTCATTGACGCCCCCGCGCGCTGGTGGCCCTTGACGGGGGCGACGCCGATCAGCTTCGTGATCCCGGCAAACGGCTCCTCAAGGACTGGCCAGTCGCGAATCAGCCGCCCGCCGGGAAGGGTCCCGGCCCTGAAGGATCCCGGCCGCGGCACGAACACATCGGCACCCGCCGCGCGCGCGGCCGCGCCGATCCCCGTCAGTTCGAAGCAGCTTTCGGGGGCATTGATGGGGTTGTCGGTCACGATGACCGACTCCGCGCCTGCGGCCCGGCAAAGGCGGGCCAGCTCCGCCACGAGATCCGGGTGGGTTGTCGCGCCGAGGATCGCCGGCGTGGCGAACGCCGCATTCACCTTGAGCATGACGCGGTCGCCCCTGGCGATGAACCGCTCGATCCCGCCCACCGCGGCCAGGGCCCTCCGCAGCATAGCGGCACGGTCCCGGCCGGTCGCGATGGCGATTCGCGGCCCCGCCGAGCGCACGGAGAAGTCCTTCCTGGGGTCCGAGGCCTGCGCCCGGCCGAAGTCGCCCGGCGGATGGCGGTTCCAGAGCCAGGCTGCGAGCCCGCCCGTCGCTGCAACCGCCGCCCCCGCGCGCAGCCCCCGGAGGAAGAACTCGCGGCGCGTCGCGACCGGCTCCGGACCTGTGCCGGGGGGATTCATTGGCGGCCTCCGGTAATCCGGCGGCTGAGGACTGCCAGCCACCGCTGCGCGGAGCCCAGGTCAGGCGCCTGGTGCACCCCGGCAACGTAGGGGCCCGCCGAGAACACTGCCTCGAAGCTGCCGCCCAGGTCGATGATCGAGGCCCCCGGCGGGGCGGGCGGGGCCGGGGTTTCCCTGCCGCCGCAATCCACCACGAAGAAGCTGCGGATCTCGGCCGCCTCCCTAGCCGCCCCGTCCGGCCCGCCGCGGTTGGCGGCAAACAACGTCACCTCGTTCCCTCCATCCCGATACCGGGCCACAAAGACATTCTTCAGCCGGTCGAACCCGAAGACGTCGGACGGCACAAGCGCGATGCTGCCGGCGATGAGCCCCTCCGGAGGGAAGAGGGCCTGCTCGGCGCCTATGTTCGCGTGGTCGGCCACCTTTGTCGCCCCCACGAAGGCGCGCGCCAGGGTCTCCGCCGCCCGCCGGGCCGCATCGGAGGAGTCGGAGCAGACCAGCTCGACATAGTACCTTCCGTGGACGAGGCAGAGCTCGTTGTCCGCCTCGTAGCTGTAATCGGCGATGCCGGCGTCCGCGGCGTTGGGGCGCCTCTGCGAGCTGTAGACCGAGAAGGCATTTGCCGGGACGCCCATGTCGAACACGAGCACCTCCATCCAGGAGCCGGAGCCGCCGGTTAGGGCGACCCGCTGGTCATTGAGCGAGACAAACCCGGCCGACAGGTACAGGTCGGCCTTCCCGTCGATCTTGTCGGACAGGGTGCCTGGGGAGAACGCCTCCGCCCCGCTCATCGGCAGGAGGCCGGCCGGCCATCGTTCCAGGAGGCCCGGCATCGTCGTGGCGGCCGCGGCCGGCGGCCCGGCCGCCGACATCACCACGGCCGGATCGAATCTCGCCTGCTGAATGCAGACGCCGGCCAACACGGCTGCCAGTACCGCGAGAGCACATGCGGCAATCGCCCTTTCGCCGGGGCCCGGGCTTCTCGCTTTGGAACGTTGCATACCAGTCGGCAGTCGGCAGCTCGGCCATCCAACGCTCTGAGAGGATATAGACTGCCCGTGGCCGCAACGCCGCATGGTTTGCCAAAAGGAATGCATAAATTGGCCAGCAACCGGCGCCCAGCCCGGCGGTCCGCCCCTCCGCATTGCGTTGGTGATGCCTCTGAGAGACAGCACTTTGGGGCGCCGGAGAACGAGCTCTTGGAGCGGGCAATGGGCCTTGCAGGCGGCCGATTCGGCGTCGCCCATAGGATATTGCAAACATCAGAGCTAGGAACTATTTGAGGCGCATAGCATGCCATCCGGCATCGGAGTCCCCCTGGCCTAGCGCCCTTAGGGCGATGGCCTTCCGGCTCATTTCGCTGTAATTCCACTCCCGGTAACCCCTTCTTCCCCGCCCAGCGCTCAAGCCCCACCTCCCACGATCGACACCATGAGCACATCAACACGGTCATGCCCCTATCCCAGAAGCACCCTAGCCGGATCCACACCATGGCGCAGCTCCCTTGCTTCGCGCGCGCCATTGCTTGCGTTCCGTCTGGGGGCGGCCCTCAGCCTGTCGGCCCCGCTCCTGGCGCCCGCACAGACGAATGCCTTTTCCTCGCCCCTTTCGAATCTTGCCGAGCCGAGGCAGGGACGGGCCATGCACGAAGGCTCGTGGGACAGGCAGGACAAGAACAACGATTCAATCCTGGTTAAACCCGGCGAGACGGTAACCCTCTTCAATCACGAGGGTGCCGGCTGCGTCCATCGCTTCTGGGTGACCATATCGCCGAGGACCAACGTGAGCATACTGAGCCAGGTCGTCCTTCGCATGTACTGGGACGGCGACAAGTACCCCAGCGTCGAATGCCCGATCGGGGCGTTCTTCGGCGTCGGGTTCGGGGAGCAGAAGGACTACACTTCCCTGCCGCTCAACGAGAACTCGGGCGGATACAACTGCTACTGGCCCATGCCGTTTCACAAGTCGGCAAGGTGGACGCTCACCAACGGATCGAACACGCTGCTTGAGTCGTTCTACTACAACATCGACTTCACGTCGCTGGAGTCCCTCCCGGCCGGCACCCGCCATTTCCACGCGCAGTTCCGGAGGGAGAACCCGACGACCCCGGGAAAGAACTACACAATCCTTGAGACCGCCGGAGAAGGCCACTATGTCGGGACCGCCCTCTTCATGACGGGCCTGACGATGGGATTCCTCGAGGGCAACGAGATGGTCTACATTGACGGCGACGCCAAGCCTACCATCGAGGGGACCGGAACCGAGGACTACTTCTGCTCGGGCTGGTACTTCGACCGGGGCCTCTACTCGGCCCCATACCACGGGGTCGTCATAAAGGACGAGAAGCGGCCGCGGATATCCGCCTACCGCTGGCACGTCGAGGACGCGATCCCGTTCACCAAGTCGATACGCTTCACAATCGAGCATGGGGCGGAGAACACGGTCCCGGCCGACTATTCCTCCGTCGCCTATTATTACCTCGCCGGCCCCTCACCCCTGCCGCCCGCGCTCCCCGCCGACCTCCTTCCCTCGCACTGGGAGGCGCCGAACACATTTGCGATCGTCGGAGCGATCGAGGCCGAGAACCTCCAGCCCACGGCAAAGGCTACAAACGGGGGGATCTGGGGGCACGACATGCCTCCGCCGGACGACGGCGCCATCTGGTCCAACGGGGCCGTGCTCTCATGGTACCCGTCCCTGACCAATGCGGAGATGACCCTGCAGATCCCCTGCCCGGCGGAGGGCGGAATCCACCTCGTCGCTCGCATGGCGTGCGGGCCCGACCAGGGCATGGTCCAGTTCATCCTCGACGGCAAGGAGGTCGGCGGACCGATCGACCTCTATTCGCCAAAGTCGACGCCCAAGGAATTCTCCCTCGGCACGTTTGAGCTGAAGGCCGGAACCTTCCCTCTGACACTCAGACTCATCGGGAAGAACCCCGCATCGAGCGGCACAATCGTCGGGATCGACGCATTCCTGCTCAAGCCGCTGCAATAGAACGGGACCACCGGCTCGACGGCTTCGCACATGCGACCGCGTGCGCCGAGGTGCGCGAGGGGGCCATCGCGCGACGGCCTGACCTTGTCTCCCGCGAAGGCGCAGAGCCCGCCCGCGCCGCATCCCTTGTGCGGCGTCCTGCCGGCTGTCATCGCGGGATACCCGTTCTTCTCGACCTCCGCGCCGCGGCCGGTAGAATGGAGGCGAATCGCCCGATCCAGACTCATCGCGGGGATGCCGACCCACTCGATTTGGTTGGCCATTGCGCCTTCTCCTTTTTTCCGAATGAAGGGCCGGGGCGGCGCCCCGGCCGGGAACCGGGCAAGGGCAGTGCGACCCCGCAGGCGAGCAGGACCTGGCGGTCGCGGGCGCGGCCGCCACAGCGCCTTTCGGAGGCAAGAACTGTCATTTTCGTTAAAAACATCGTCGATTGTGCCATTTTTTATCTGTGCTTAGGACTGTAGGATGATCCTTGTGAGTATCCGGCGGCGTTGACTGGATCCGAACCGGTTCACGCCAAAGGCTCGACAGCTCATGCTCAAGATCACTCCCCTCGCCCGACCCTCGCTCGATCCCGGATTCCTACCTGCCGCCCTCTGGAACCGTGCCTACCGCGCGTTGGTGGCAGCCGACCCGGGCGCACGCAGCATGATCATTGCGCTCGAGCGCCCCGACGGGGGAGCTTCCCGCCATCAGAGCAGCGTCCTTGGGGCGGACCATCCCGCGGCCGCCCTGAGCCTCCGGTACGCCGAGCGGCTGCTGAAGTTTCTCCTATGGCAAAAGGGCGGGTGCACCGTCCGCGTGGCGGGGGCTCCCGAGATTGCCGCGCATCTGGCCGCAGTCTACAGTCCGACCGGCGCGAGGGCCTTCGACTACTCATTCATGGGCGAAAAGGTGTACGGCCGCACCTTCAGCATCGGGGCGGCCAAGGCGGAGGATCTCCCGCGGGAGCGCGACACCGGCCTTCCCATCGGGCGCCACTTGGAAGGCTGCCGGATCGGATTCGACATCGGGGGCAGCGACCGGAAGGCGGCAGCAGTCATCGACGGCAAGGTCGTTTTTTCCGAGGAGACGCCCTGGGACCCCTATTTCCAGAAGGACCCGGCCTACCACATCGAAGGCATCCACCAATCCCTTTGCCGGGCGGCCGCCCACCTCCCGAGGGTCGACGCAATCGGCGGGAGCGCGGCGGGCGTCTACGTGAACAACGAGGTTCGGGTCGCGTCGCTGTTCAGGGGAATACCCCCGGATGCCTTCGAAAGCGACATCCGCAGGCTCTTCTTCAAGCTTCAGGAGCGATGGGGAGGCGTGCCCTTCGAGGTCGCCAACGACGGCGAGGTGGCCGCACTCGCCGGGTCGATGTCGCTAGGCGACAACGCCGTGCTCGGGATCTCCATGGGAACGAGCCAGGCCGCCGGCTACGTCAGGCCCCGCGGCGACATCACGCCCTGGCTAAACGAGCTCGCCTTCGCGCCCGTCGACTACCGGCCGGACGCCCACGCCGACGAATGGTCCGGGGACGTGGGGTGCGGCGTGCAGTACTTCTCGCAGCAGGCCGTCTCCCGTCTTGCCGACCAGGCGGGATTCGAGTTGCCCGCCAAGATGCCGGCGCAGGAGCGCCTGGTGGCGGTTCAGGCGGCGATGGCTAAAGGAGACCCGCGCGCTGAGAGGGTATACGACTCCGTGGGCACGTACCTGGGATACTCGATCGGCCATTACGCCGATTTCTACGACCTGCGCCACGTGCTGGTCACAGGGCGCGTCACGTCGGGCATGGGCGGCGAGCGGATCCTCCTCAGGGCCCGGGAGGTGCTTGCGGCGGAGTTCCCGTCCGTCGCATCCCGAACAAGCATTCGAATGCCCGACGAGAAGGACAAGCGCCACGGCCAAGCCGTTGCAGCGGCCAGCCTTCCCGCAATCCCGGAAACTGCGGTCTCGCGAACGGCACGTACTGATCCCAGATAAATCCCATGGAATTCTCCAATCCGCAGGCCGACATCTTCGTCCCCGACGTCGCGCTCACCCCCGAAGAGGCGCTCCGGAGGGTTACGCACTTATGCGTCGTCGCCCACCAGGACGACATCGAGATCATGGCCCAGTCCGGCATCAGTGACTGCTTCAACCAAGCCGGCAAGGCATTTGGCGGCGTCGTTGTGACGAACGGTGCCGGATCGCCCCGGACCGGCGCCTACGCCTCATATACGGACGAGCAGATGCAGGCGGTGCGTCGCGAGGAGCAGCGCGCGGCCGCTGAGCTTGGGCGCTACTCGATACAGCTGCAGCTCGCGCACAGGAGCGCGGACGTCAAGCGGCCTGGGCACGCGGGGGTTGCGCGGGATCTCGCCACGGTCTTCTCGTCATGCCGGCCTGAGGTGGTCTACCTTCATAATCCCGCCGACAAGCACGACACTCACGTCGGCGTTCTTCTGCGCTGCCTGGAAGCGATCCTTGCGCTTCCCGAGGAACGAAGGCCCGCCCGCGTTCTCGGGTGCGAGGTCTGGAGGGACCTGGACTGGCTTCCCGATTCGGAAAAGGTCGCGCTGGACTCAGGCCGGCATCCCGAGCTCGCGCGCAAGCTGCTGGCCGTATTCGACTCGCAGATTAGCGGTGGCAAGCGCTACGACCTCGCGACCGTCGGCAGGCGCTCCGCCAACGCGACCTTCTACGCATCCCATGCGACCGACACAATGGCCGGCGTTACTTGGGCCGTCGACCTAACCCCGGTCACCCGAAACGGGGGGCCCTCGGTCCTCGATTTCACGGCCTCCCTCGTCGCCCAGCTCGGGGCCGACGTGGCCAAGCGGTTGAAGAGCCTCGGCTGACCGCCACCGGCACCGCTGGTCCACAGCTGTGCAGTCATCGCGCGCGGTCGCCATGCCGGTAGGCCATCGGCGACACTCCGTACGCCGAGTGGAAGGCCCGGCTGAAGCTGTAGATAGACGTAAAGCCGCATAGATCAGCAACCTCAGTCACACGCCTCTGGCTCAGTCGCAAGAGCCCACAGGCCTTTTCTAGGCGCAATCGCCGCAGGTGGCGCCCAAGGCTCACGCCGCACGAGGCGCGGAATCGGGCCCGCAGATGGCTGGCGCTTATCCCCAGGGAGCGTGCAATCTCCTTCGTGCTAAGCGGCTGCTCGTTGCTCTGCGCCAGCTGGTTGACCTGCATGATCAAGCCGGGCTCGACGGGCGGTCTCTGGTGCCGCCTGAGGATGGGCTCGGCCTGGCGTATCCTCTGGAGCAGAACTGCCAGCAGAAGACTCGTGAGGTCGCCCTCACCGCGGGTAAGGTAGGCTTCCACCAATTCCGCCGCGGTCTGCCGGACTGTTGGCGTGATCACAAATGGACGGAACCGGAGCGCCTGGAGCGGCGCAGCGTCGATCATCTCGAAGGTGATGAAAAGCCAGCGCAGCTCCTCGCGCTCGGGCTGGATGTAGTCATGGAATTGAAACGGCAGCACCAGCAGGCCCTCCTCCGGATTGAGGCGTATCGCGCGGTCGTCCACCGCGACGGTCACGGCCGTCTCGAGGGCGAGGATGAGCACGAACCGATGGTGGAGCGCACGCCCGCGTTGGGGGCGGTTCAGATCGGTGGCCGAGCGGCGGCAGAAGCACACGATGTTGTCGGGCAGCGCCAGCGGGGCCGCGCGTTTTCCATGCAGCGGCCTGAGCGGCGAGGGCAGCAGGGTTGAAAGCCTGCCGAGCGAAAGGATCCGGGCGGTGTGCGTATCTGGCATTTTTGTTAAAAACATCGTCATTTATGCCATTTTTTAACGGCGACGCTAGCGTTATCATGTGCGCGTACAGAACAGACCCCAAAACCTAGTTACCTCGGCAAGCATCGCTCAGCAGGATTGAACACTCACCATTCAGTGCGCGCGCGTTCCACGGACACGGCCTCGGTACAGGCCCGCCCGGGTCGCGGCGCCGCCGGGGGAACCCTTCGTAGCAACCGCTGACCACCTCCCTAAAACTCCTTAGCCAGAGATAACGCGGCGATCCAGGGAACCGCATCCCGGTCCGACGGGTCGCACGGCGAGTTAGGACCCAATAATTGCATGTAAGGCCGCCCGCCCGGCGGCCCGACAGGAGCTTCTTTGTCTCCGAATTCTAAGTACAAAACAACCATGAGAATACCTGACACACTCGACCCGTTGACCGCCAGAGGTCATACCGGTCTCTCCACGGCGCTGCGGAAACATTCCGTGCGCCTGATCCTCGCCATTGGAATCGCCGGATCGGCTTATCCACAGACGGCGCCAACGACGAGCACCACCACGACGACAACGACGGCGGCCGCGGCCGCTCCAGGCGGCAGCGAGGAGACCGTCACGATGAACGAGTTCGTGGTGAACGGGTACGCCGCCAGTCTGCAGCAATCCCTCTCGGTCAAGCGGTCCAGCGACGCGAACGTCGAGGTGATTACCGCCGAGGACGTCGGCAAGTTCCCCGACACGAACCTGGCGGAGTCGCTCTCCCACCTCCCAGGCGTGGAGGTCGACCGCCTATTCGGCGAGGGCGAGCGCGTCAGCATCGAAGGCACGGATCCAAACCTGAACCGCCTTCTGCTGAATGGTGAGCCCGTCTCCACCGCAGACTGGTACGTCCTGGACAACCAGAGCCGGCAGTTCAACTACCTGCTTGTAAGCCCCGACGTCATCAACCAGGCGGAGGTCTTCAAGACCTGGGAACCCCGCCTGCTTGAAGGAAGCATCGGAGCGACGGTCAACGTCACCACCCGCAATCCACTGGACATGGCCCCGCTCGTATTCACGGGCGTCGTCACCGACGGCTACAACGACCGGTCCAGCAAGAACGAGGGAAGCGAGAGCGCGATGTTCAGCTGGCACAACGACGCCAAGACGTTTGGCATAATGATCGGGGGCGAGGACAACCGGGAGTATTTGCGCCGCGACGGCGTTGAGTCCCTTTCCGAGCAGACCAACAGCTCGCTCGGGGTCGGCGGGCCTCTTCCCGGCCAGCCCCCGGGGCCCTGGGTCACGGCCGAGGTCGTCAATACCGCGGAGTTTCTGCAGCTACGCCATCACCAGGGCGGGAACTTCGCCATTGATTTCAAGCCCAACGACCGGCTGACCCTTGAGGTGACCGGCCTGTACGTTAAGCAGACGATGGATAACGTGAACTTCTCCTGGTACATCTATCCCGGCGACAACTGGTCCGGCCTGCCCAACATCACAAATGCCACCGTGGCCAATGGGGTGCTTAGCAGCTACACGATCAACAGCGCCCCCCTGGTCATCGACGCTTTCAACCGCGCCGCTGACATCAAGACCCAGGATTACAACGCGAAGCTCACGTACAAGGCCGACAACTTCGATCTGACCACGGACGCCGGCTTCACCCGCGCGACCGGCGGCACGCAGCACCAGTTCTTTGCCGAGTACTTCGTGTTCGCCAACGCGAATATCAACGAGTCCGCCAACTCGTCGTCGTTCACCGCGACGGGCGTCCCCGGTCCCGACCCGAGTGCAACGAGTCTGAACAACGGCGCCGACTTCAGCGCCGCCGGCGAACCGAGCTTCGACTACGGCAACATCGCCAGCAACCCGGAGGTAGACGACGAGAAGTGGATTCAGATCGACCTCACCGTCCCCCTGAAGGGCGTTTTGAAGGATCTTCAGGCGGGCATGCGCTTCAGCGACCACAAGGCGGGCGAGACTGGCGTCGTCGTCAGCGTTCCCGGAGCGGACGAGGTTACGACGCCCCTGTCCGCGATCGGCGTGTCCGCCGCGCCGTCAAACTACCTGTCCGGCCTCCCCGACATCACATCCTCGATGTCGCAACATGTGATGACGAACTCATACGGCTCGGTCGCAAACTTCATCGGGAACCTGCCCGAGGGCAACGGTCAGACCCTGCTGCAGTACTTTAACGGCACGCCTGCCCAGGATGCCGCCGTGTTCACGTCGACCCCCTCGTTCACGATCGATGAGCGGATAAACGCGGCATACTTCGAGAGCAGCTTCGCGGACGGGCCGTTAGCCGGCAATTTCGGCGCCCGCTTTGTCGAGACGACGACTACCAGCGCCAGCTACAACCTCAGCACGCCGACTCCCACCCTCCAGTCGACGCAGAGCACGTACACAAACTTCCTGCCGGCGGTGAACTTGGTCTACAACCTGGCGCCGGACCAGCTGACCCGGTTTGGCGTGTCGGAGGTCATTGCCCGCCCGAACACGTCGGCGGAGGCCAACTATGTGGAGCTGTATGATTCGACCCTAGCCGGCGTCGGCGGCAACGTGGGCCTCAAGCCCTACGAGTCGACCAACCTCGACTGGGACTACGAGTATTACTTCGCGAAGAACTCCTACTTCGCAGTGGACCTGTTCTACAAGGACATCTCCAACTACATCCTCAACGCGACAAACCCCGAGCAGTGGAAGGACTATTCGCTGCCAGGGAACCCCACGGAAACCTACGAGATCTCGCGCCCGTCAAACGGCGGGGCAGCAACGTCCGAAGGTGGCACGCTTTCGTACCAGCAGACATTCGCGTACGGACTCGGCGTCCAGGCAAACTACACGATCCTTCACACCTCAAGCGCCAGCGGTCCCCTGCCCTTCTCGTCGAAGAACCAGGTCTACGTCAGCCCCTTCTACGAAAACAAGTGGGGCATGGTGCGCTTCACGTGGTCCTGGCGCGACGACTACGAGTCCAGCTCCTTCAACGGCACGAGCGCGGTCTGGACGGCGCCGTACACCGAGCTTGATGCCAATGCAAAGATCAACATCACGAAGAATTTCTCGATTCTCTTGACGGCGACCAACCTCTTGGACGAGACGTACCACCAGTACTTCAAGAACGTCGGCGCCGGCAACGTCCTGGCGGACGAATACAAGTTCGGGCGCCTGTTCTCGGCCTCCCTGCACTGGAACTTCTAGGCCTGCCGAAGGCTCGTGATGCCTGAACTGGCCGCCGGTTCGGGCAAATGAGGCCCGGATGCCTCCGCATCCGGGCCTTTTCTTGCCTTCCGCCGAAGAAGGTGGATGGCCTTGCCCCGAACTGCCAACATGCGCGTGTGAATAGGCAGCCATCCCTCGCCCCGCAGACGCCCGCCAGGCCGGCGCCGTTCCCCTGCTGACGGCCGAAAACAGCCTCCGAGGCAAACACGCAACGATGAGCGCGATCCTGGGACTTTCGGCCTATTACCACGATTCAGCCGCCGCGCTGGTTGTGGACGGGCGAATCGTGGCGGCCGCGCAGGAGGAACGCTTCACGCGCGTGAAGCACGACCACCGTTTCCCGGGCCATGCCATCGCGTACTGCCTTGCGGAGGGCGGGCTGAGACCGGAGGACATCGACCACGTGGCCTTCTACGAGAAGCCGTTCCTCAAGTTCGAGCGGCTGCTCGAGACCTACCTCGCTTTCGCGCCGGCAGGGTTCCGCTCATTCCTCATGGCGGCGCCCCTTTGGGCCCATGAGAAGCTCCGGCTGCCAAGCCAGATGAGCCGCGGTCTGGACGGCAGGTACGCCAAGCGGTACGTCTTTCTGGAACACCACGAGTCCCACGCGGCGAGCGCCTTCTTCCCCTCCCCGTTCGAGGAAGCCGCCATCCTGACCATCGACGGGGTCGGGGAATGGGCCACGGCCACCCTCGGCCACGGCCGCGGCAACAGGATAGCGCTGAGCCACGAAATGAGGTTCCCGCATTCCCTGGGACTCCTTTATTCGGCGTTCACCTACTTCTGCGGGTTCAAGGTCAACAGCGGCGAGTACAAGCTCATGGGGCTGGCGCCGTTCGGCGTGCCAAGGTACGAGGGCCTGATCCTGGAGAAGCTCATGGACCTGAAGGAGGACGGCTCGTTCCGCCTGGACCTGTCGTACTTCGACTATTGCGCGGGCCTGACCATGACCTCGCGAAGGTTTGAGCGATTGTTCGGCGGCCCGCCCCGGCGGCCCGAGTCCCCGATCACCCAGCGGGAGTCTGACCTCGCAGCGTCGATCCAGAAGGTGACTGAGTTAGTCATGCTCCGGATGGCCGCCCACGTGCACCGGCTGACCGGCTCCAGGAATCTCTGCCTTGCGGGCGGCGTGGCTCTGAACTGCGTCGGAAACGGGCGGCTGCTGCGCGAGTCGCCTTTTGAGAGTATCTGGATCCAGCCGGCCTCAAGCGATGCGGGTGGTGCCCTGGGAGCGGCGTTGTTCGTGTGGCACCAGCTCCTGGAGAACGGGCGGGCGCCGCAGAAGCCGGATGGCCAGCGGGCCTCCCTGCTCGGCCCCTCATACCCGGCCGGCGTGACCGAGAACATGCTGCGGGAGAACAGGGCGGTGTACCGGCGGTTCGCAGCTGGAAACGGCCTTTTCGAGGAGGTCGCAAGGCTCATTTCGGACGGCAAGGTGGTCGGATGGGTGCAGGGGCGGATGGAGTTCGGCCCTAGGGCCCTAGGAGCCCGAAGCATTCTCGGGGACGCCCGAAACCCCGAGATGCAGAGCGTGATGAACCTCAAGGTGAAGTTCCGCGAGTCGTTCCGGCCGTTTGCCCCGGTCGTGCTGCGCGACCGCGCCCACGAGTACTTCGAGCTGAGGCCCGACCAGGAAAGCCCGTACATGCTCCTCGTGGCTCCGGTCCGCGAGGACAAGCGGCTGGCTTCGGGAGCGGACGCCGCGGAAGCCGCGGGCCTGGGCCGGATCCGCAGGGTCCGCTCCGTCATCCCGGCGGTCACTCATGTCGACAACACCGCCCGGATCCAGACGGTGGACCGCGATCGGAATCCCAGGCTGCACGGCCTTTTGGAGGCGTTTGCGGCCCTCACCGGGTGCCCGGTGATGATCAACACCAGCTTCAACATACGCGGCGAGCCCATCGTGTGCACCCCGGCCGACGCCTACCGCTGCTTCATGGCCACGAACATCGACGCTCTGGTGATTGACGATTTCCTGCTGCTAAAGGCCGAACAGCCTGAAGGCGCCCGGCCGAGCCTCGAGGCCTACCTCGGCAAGTATCAGAACGACTGAATGCCTGCATCCGCACCTCGTCCGGACCTCCCCGATGCCAATCCGCCACCAAAAATGTCCCTGATCCGCCTCAACAAGAACCCCAGCGGCCGGCAGCTTCTCGTTTTCGGGGCGGCGTGGCTCGTCTTTCTCGGGCTGCTTGGATGGGAATCGTGGATCCGGGGGAGGCATTCGCTGGCGGGGGGGGCCTGGGCGCTGGCAGCGCTCGTGCCGCTGGCCGGCATGTTCAGCCGGCGATTCCTTCGGTTTGCCTACCTCGCAGTGAGCTATGCGACGTACCCGGTTGGTTTCGTCGTCTCCCGCGTCGTCCTCGCTCTAGTCTACTACCTTGCGCTCACGCCGATCGGACTGACAATGCGCCTCTTTCGCTACGATCCGCTCTCCAGGCGATTTGACCCGAAGGCGCAGAGCTATTGGATACGCCGGGAGGGGACGAAGCCCCCCGAGAGTTACTTCCAGCAAAACTAGAAATGGCCGAACCCGAGAAGAACGCTTTCAGCAGGCAGGCCGAAGGGAAGCAGCGGGGCCCACTGGCCGAATTCTGCTGGTTTGTCCTCCACAACAAGAAATGGTGGCTCACGCCGATCATCATCATCCTGATACTGGTCGGCTTCCTGGCCGTCCTCGGCGGATCCGGCGTGGCGCCGTTCATCTACACGTTGTTCTAGCGCCTCGCACGCACCTATAATGACTAGCGCGGCAGGTATTGCGCTAGGTAGAGTAGGCAGGAGCCCGTCGGCGGCTTGTCCGTCTATAGGCTCCTGCCTACTCTACCTACTTCGACTCCGCGCCCATCCGGACGATCAGGCGCTCTATCGAATCCGTGACCTCCGGGTTGCCCTCGTTCATCGAGAGGCTCCTCGCCTCGGCCAGGTGCCTCATCATCTCCCCCTTGCGCCTGAGCTGGTAGAGCTTCAGCGCGAGCGTGAGCTCGAAGGTGGAGTTCACCGGGCCGCTATGCTCGGCCGCCTCGAGGAAGCGGACCGAGCGGCCCTCGTCACCGCGCGCCTCGCAGATCCTCGCCGCCCGCAGGCTGTTGGCTTGGTTCCTCGGCTGAAGGTCGGCAGCATCGAGGCTCATGCTCCCAGCCTCCTTCTCCCTTCCCGACTGGGCGAGAAGGCCCACGACGACCTCCAGCGCCTCCTCGTTTGAGGGATCCTCCGCGAGGATGGCCCGGTATTCGCGCTCGGCCCCGGCCATGTCGCCCGCCGCGCCGATCAGCCCCGCGCGGGCCAGGCGGAGCCGCTGGTCCCCGGGATGCCTGGCGATCGCCCTGGCGAGGAACTCCTCGCCCTCCCCGAAACGCTTCGTCGCCTTCCAGAATTCCGAAAGGACGGGAGCGAGCAGGTCCAAGTCGGCGCTGGATCCGGCGGCCTGCATGAGCACCTTCTCCGCCTCCGCGAAACGGCCGAGTCGAATGAGGAGGGAGGCCTCGTCGGCCGAAAGGGCGAAATCGCGGGGCAGAAGCTGCCCCGCGCGTCGCGCCTGCTCGAGCGCCGCGGCGGGATCGCCCAGATCGAGCTCGATTCCCTCGAGTATGCCCGACAGGGCCGGGTTCTCCGGATCCCGGGACAGGGCGGCCATCGACACTTTCGCCGCTCGGCTGAGGGCCTCGGCGTTCCTCGCGCCTTGGGCCGCGGCGATCTCGCGTGCCATCCGGGCCTCGTCCCCCACGTAGGTGAGCTGGTTGGTGAACGGAGGCCTGCGGGTGAGGACGTCGATCCTGAGGAGCATGGGGAGCCGCTCGTGCGGCGTGTAAGCGAGCGCGTCCGCGCAGGCGGCGGAGTCCAGCCAGCCCGAGGCGGCTTCCCGGCCGCCGAAGACGGCCGCCGCGGCGCTTTGCGCCATCATCCGGGCCAGAAGGTAGCTGCCAGCCCAGTCAAAGTGCACGTGCTCGAAAAGGATCTCCCTCCCGCTCGGGGAGGCGCCTGAATACGGGTCCGAGCCCATGGCCACCGCAGCGTCCAGGAGCCTGACTCCGTCCCGCCCTCCTCGTGCGACCTCGCGCACGATCTCGTTGATCCTCGGGTCGGGCCGGAACCTGAGGGCATCCCAGTGCAGCGCGTCGACAAGATGGCGCCTGGCGGCCTCCGTGTCGCCCGCCTTGAGCTCGAGTGAGCCGAGCATGAAATGGGTGTCCGCATACTGCGGATCGATCCACAGGGCCTCGGTCAGCCGCATTCGGGCCTTTACGGCCTCGCCCAGCATCCATGCGAGACGCCCCTCGTCGAACGCCGACTCCCAGGCCGCGAGCTCGGCCCGGGAGAGTCCCGGCCGGTGGCGCGAAAGGAACGGCGGACAATCCTTCAGGTTGGCGACGACCGTGCACAGGATCGTCTTTGCACCCGATCCGGACGCCGCCTCCACAATGCCCCTCAGGTTCTCCTCGAAATTGCCGTAGACGGCCTTCAGCCGCGGGTCGTCCCCCGCCACCGCGCTGTCGGCGAACATCGACATGCCGCCCCATTCGGCTGGATGGCGGCCGCGCCGCGTCAGACTTCCGATCAGTGCGCCTGCCAATTGACCCGTCCGCGTCGAGCGGATGAATACGCTCGCGCGAATCATCCAGAGGGGGTGCATCTGCGAAAGATAGACGCAGCCCGGGCCGTAGGGGCCGACAACCTCGTTGTTGCCCATGTAGACAACGAACAGGTCGGGCTCGAACCGGGCGAGCTCGCGGGCGATCTGGTAGACTACATGGGAGTTGATCGCGACAATCCCGGTGTTGACGACCTCGATCTCCCTGCCGGGGTATCGGGCCCGCAGTTGCGCCCGAAGCTGCGGGGCGAGCGCAAAGCTTGGGACTGGAACCCCCTGGGCCGCCGATTCACCCAGAAGGACGATCCGGACGGCACCTGGCGCCTTGTGGCGGGATATGCGGAAGTTGAGCGGCCTCAGGTCGAAGCTTCCCGGAAGGAACAGGCCGGCATAGTCGGGATTTGTCCTGAAATACCCCGGCCTGTCGTCCGGGATGAGGAATGTCGCGGGCCTCCCGTATCCGGCCATGCGCAATCCGAGCTCAAGCGCCAGAAAGAGCGCGACGGGGATGCCGACCACAAGCACGATCCGGTAGAGCCACAGCCGCGAAACCGGGAGCTCCAGCCCTTCGGTACTCTCGGGTGGCATGGGGGCTTCGGCTGACACTGGAGAATGGTTGAGCCTGCGCCAGCGCTCCACGGGGTGTCAATCGAACGCGTCCGGGCGACGCCGTAAGGGGAAGGAACCTCCTATCGGCCCGCCGTTTCCAGCCGCTCCAGCGTCCTGCGCGCCGGTTCAAAGCCAGGTTGAATCTCCAGCGCCCTTTCAAGGTGCCCGATCGCCTCGTTGCGGGCGCCGCCGGCCGCCAGGAGCCCGGTGGCCAGGCAGTAGTGCGCCACCGCTGAGTCCGGCTTCAGCCGCACTGCCGCCCTGAATTCCGAAACCGCGTCCGGCAACCGGCCCGGGATGCCCGAAAGGACGACGCCAAGGTCAACGTGGGTCTGCGCGTCGCTGGGGTCGAGGCGCAGTGCCGCCGAATACTCGCCGACGGCGTCCGCGGCACGGCCGGGGACCCTGGCCAGCGCGTTTGCCAGGTTCGCATGGATCCGAGCGTCTGCCGGCGCCAGCCGGATCGCCGCCTCATACTCCGAGATCGCCTCGGAAACGCGTCCGGGGACGCGGGCCAGCGCCGCGCCGAGGTTGCTGCGAGCCTCGACAAGGCCGGGGTCGAGGCGGATGGCCGCCCGGTACTCCCTGACCGCGTCATCCAGCCGGCCGGGCGCCGCCGCAAGCGCGTTTGCCAGGTCGTAGTGGTATTCGGCGTTGTCCGGCGAGATTCGAAGCGCGGCCTCGAAATCGGCGATCGCCTCGTCCAGGGAGCCCGTCTCCCGCATCAGGAGCGCCCCCAGGTTGTTGAGGGCGCCGTCGTAGTCCGGTCGGATCCGAAGCGCCGTCCTGACATGCGAAATGGCCTCGGGCAGCCGCCCCGGGATGCGGCCGAGCGCGATCCCGAGGTTATTGTGTGCCTCGGCAAACCCGGGGTTGAGCCGGAGGGCCGCCTCGAATTCGGCAACCGCGTCGGCCGAGCGCCCAGGAATCTTCAGGTACTCGCTGCCCAGATTGCTGTGCGCGGCCCAGTGGTCGGGCTTCAGCCTGAGAGTGGCCTCGTATTCCGAGATCGCCTCCCGAATGCGGTCCGGGCGTCTCCCAAGCGACACCGCCAAGTTGTAGTGGGCCAGCCACGCAGAGGGATTCCGGGCCAGGGTCGCCCGGTTGAGCGTGTCCTCATCCCTGTAGATCAGGCATTGCCTCCACGAAAGGAACCCAAGCAGTGCCGGAACCGCGAAGAGCAGGCAGGCCCTGCCTCTGGCGCCCAGCGGAATGCCCGCGGCCATCCGATCGAGTCCCCAGGCAAGGGGGACGATGATGCCGATGGAGGCCAGGTATTGAAAATGGTCGGCCACGAACGAGAAGATGAACGGGTAGACGTTGACGAACCCAAGGACGGGGAAAAGGGTCCCCGAAAAGATTAGAAAGCCCGCGAGTGGCCCGCGCCTCTTCCGGGCGAGAATCACGAGGGCCGCAAGGAGCGCCAGGACCCCGATCGGATACAGGTACGGGCCGGCATCCCCGGTGCGAATCGTCCATCGCGGATAGATGAACGTCAGGTTGCTCGGCCAGAGGAGCTTGCCCGCATAGAACACGATGGCCCTGCCGGCGAGCAGCGCCCGTTGCAGTGCCGTGAATGAAAAATCGGAGCCCTCGGCGCCGATCAGCTTCCTCTCGGCCCACGCGGTGAAGAGGCCGCAAGCCGTCCCCACGGCGAGCCAGGGCAAGAGTGGCGCCACGTCCCGCCTCCCGCCGAGCCGGCCCCGGCGCCACCAGAGGACGACGAGGAGGGCGGCAGGCAGCGTGGCCGTTACGGTCTTCGTCAGAAGGGCCAGGGAAAAGAGCCCAGACGCGTACAGATACGAGGCCCTGCCCCGGGTCTCGTCAAAGCGCAGGTAGAGCAGGGCAGCCCAGAGATAGAACACCGCCGACAGCGTGTTCTTTTGCTCCGAGATCCAAGCCACGGACTCCACGCAGACCGGGTGCAGGGCGAAAAGCAGGCCCGCGAGGACAGGAGCCGGGAATGAAAGCCTGCGCAGGACCAAGACGAGCAGCCACGCGGCGGTCGCATGGAGCGCCGCGTTCGCGATGTGGTAGGCGATCACTGAGTCCCCCCAGAGCCGGTGCTCGATCCAGAACGCGCTGTGGAGGACCGGGTAGTACTGCTGGGTGGCCCCCGGCTCCGACCAGATCCGCCACAACCCGTGGAGCGACCGCATCACGGGCTTCGTCACATGTGCGTCGTCGTCCCACAGGAAGCCCCCCTTTAGCGCCGGGAGATAGGCGACAAGGACGGCTGCCAGAAGCAAGCCCGCCACACCGGCGACCCTGGAGTCCGTCCAGGTTGGCTTCGCCGGGCTTTCGACGTGAGGGAATGCCACGGGGCCCATTCGGCATGATAGGAGAAAACGCGTCAATAGTCCGTCCAGCCGGCGACGGCATCGAGGCCGCGTCCGGCCGGTGACGCGGCGCCGACTAGCAGTGATGTTAAAAACATAGTCATTTCTGCCATTTTTTAACGATGCCGATGCGAATATCATCGCTGCAACCGTCCGGATATCTGAGAATCTGCAGCGCGCATCCCCATGACCGGCCCGCCGACCGCAACCCCCAGCCGATTCGAGCACGTTCCGGTGGCCGTGTATCCGACCAGCGCCGAGGGTTCCCGCGCCGTCGCGCGCGAGATCGCGGCGTTCATAAGGGCAAAGCGCCCCGGAGACCGGCCCGCGGTGCTGGGGCTGGCAACCGGCTCCACCCCGCTGAGCCTGTATGCGGAGCTCGCCAGGATGCACCGCGAGGAGGGCCTCAGCTTCGCGAATGTCATCACCTTCAACCTGGACGAATACTACCCGATCCAGCCGGACGAGCCCCGCAGCTACCGGCATTACATGAAGGTGCACCTGTTCGACCACATCGACATACCGCCGGGGAACACCCATGTGCCGGACGGCACCGTGCCCATCGCGGCGCTCGACTCCTACTGCAGCGCATACGAGGAGAAGATACAGGCCGCGGGAGGGATTGATTTCCAGGTCCTCGGGATCGGCCGCACGGGCCACATCGGGTTCAACGAGCCCGGAAGCTCCCGCCGCTCCCGCACCCGCCTGGTGACCCTCGACGGCATAACGCGGCGCGACGCGTCGGAGGTATTCGGGGGCGAGGAGAACACGCCGCGGCGCGCGATCACGATGGGGGTGAAGACAATCCTGGAGGCCCGCCGCATCATCCTCATGGCCTGGGGGCAGCACAAGGCCGAGATCATCCGCGCGGCGGCGGAGGGGCCCGTCACCTCGCAGGTGACTGCATCCTTCCTCCAGGAGCACGACCAGATCCAGTTTGTCGTCGATGCCGCCGCGGCAGGCGCGCTGACCCGCCATCGCACGCCATGGCTTATCGGGGCCCTGAGCGACCAGGGGCTCGAATGGGACCCGCACATGATGCGGCGAGCCATCATATGGCTCTCGCAGCAGCGCAAGAAGGCCGTGCTCAAGCTCACCGACGACGACTACAACGAGGCGGGGCTCCAGGACCTGCTGCGGATCCACGGCCCGGCCTACGAGGTGAACCTTGCGGGATTCTACCAGCTCCAGCACACGATCACCGGCTGGCCGGGCGGCCGCGATCCCAAGCGCACCAGGCCGGGGGACGCGCCCGTCCGGCCGCTGCGCTCGCCGTCGGCCGCCGTCTTTCCGAAGCGCGTCCTCGTCGTCGCCCCGCATCCCGACGACGACGTGATCGGGATGGGCGGCACGCTCTGCCGCCTGGTCGAGCACGGCCACGAGGTGCACACAGCCTACCAGGTCTCCGGGTCCAACGCCGTGTCGGATGAGGCCCTCATGCGCGCCCTGCGCTTCGCCGGCGACGCCGGCCTCACGAGCCCGGAGGGCGCTGAGAGGCTGCGCTCGCTGTGCGCGGCGCACGAGTCGTCCGGCTCGCTGCCCGGAACCCCGGAGATCGCGCACTGGAAGGGCCTCGTCCGCCGCCAGGAGGTTCTGGCCGCCGCCCGGGTCTGCGGCGTCCCCCCTGGCCAGCTCCACTTCCTCGACCTTCCATTCTACCACACGGGCCCCGGGCGGCGGCGGCAGCTTGGGGAGAAGGACGTGGCCATAATGCGCGAACTCCTGGGCGGCGTCCGCCCCCACCTCATCTTCGCGGCGGGCGACCTGGACGATCCCCACGGAACACACCGGCTCTGCCTGCGCGCCCTGCGCGATGCGCTGGCGGGTTCGTCCGGGGAACCGTGGGTCCGCGAATGCGAGCTCTGGCTTTACCGGGGCGCCTGGTCGGAATGGTCCGCGGACCAGATCGATCTCGCTGTGCCCCTCAGCCCCCAGGAGGTGCTCCGGCGCCGCCGCGCGATCTTTTGCCACGAGACGCAGAAGGACATGGCTCTCTTCCTGGGCGACGACCGCAGAGAATTCTGGCAGCGCTCCGAGGACCGCAGCCGGCGGCTCGCCGAGACCTACAATGCCCTGGGCCTCGCCGAGTACGAGGCGATCGAGGCCTTCAAGCGGTTCTCCCCCGATGAATTCCTGCGCGATCTGCCTCTTTAGCGCGGCCGCAGCCTGCATGACCGCGACTGCACCGGCCAGCGCCGCTCCCCAGCCGCTCGACGTCATGCCGGCGCCGGCCGAGGCCACGGTGTCTGAAGGGCGCATCGCGGTTTCCGGAAACCTGGTCGCCACCGCGACCGGCTTCTCCGACGCACGCCTGCAGGCTGCGATCGCGCGGGCTGCCGTCCGTTGGCGCTCCCGCCTGGGCGACGGGTCCGGCATCTCCGGGGTGCCTCCCGTGAGGCTCTCTGTCGATTGCAAGGGGCCCGGGGCCGCCATCCCGTCCCTGTCGGAGGATGAGACCTACGCGCTCGACGTCGGGCGGTCGCAGATCGTCCTGCGGGCGCCAACCGTCGTCGGAGCCATGCGCGGGCTCGAGACCTTCCTTCAGCTGCCCCGCCGCGACGAGGCGGGCTGGTCCCTTCCCATCGCCTCCATCCGCGATGCGCCGCGGTTTCCATGGCGCGGCCTGCTGATCGATGTCGGCCGCCATTGGGAGCCGCTCGAGGTGATCGAGCGCAACCTGGACGCGATGGCGGTGGTCAAGCTCAACGTCCTCCACCTTCACCTCACGGAGGACCAGGGGTTCCGCATCGAGAGCGCGACCCATCCCGAGCTGCAGGAAAAGGGCTCGGACGGCCTCTACTTCACGCAGGTCCAGATGCGCGGGATCGTTGCGTACGCGGCCGCGCGCGGCATCCGGGTCGTCCCGGAGTTTGACATCCCCGGCCACACGACGAGCTGGGTCGTGTCCCACCCGGAGCTGGCGAGCCTGCCCGGGCCCTACGGGATCGAGCGCCACTGGGGCGTGTTTAACCCGGTGCTCGATCCCACGAACGAGGCGACCTATGCGCTTCTCGGCGACTTCCTTGGCGAGATGGCGGCTCTCTTCCCGGACAGCTTCATCCATATCGGGGGCGACGAGAACAACGGCGTGCAGTGGAACGCGAACCCGCGCATCCAGGAGTTCATCCGCGCCCACGGCCTAAAGGACAGCGGGGGCCTTCACACCTACTTCAACGGCAGGATCGCCGCGATCCTCGCGAGGTCCGGGAAGCGTCTCGTCGGCTGGGACGAGATCCTCCACCCCGGCCTGCCGCTGGACAGCGTGATCCACTCCTGGCGAGGGACCGAGGCCCTGGCGGCCGCGGCCGTCCTTGGGTACGACGGCATCCTCTCAAACGGGTACTACATCGACCTCTGCCTCCACGCCTCCCAGCATTATCTCGTCGATCCCATCCCCGCGTCCTCAGCGCTCACCCCCGCCCAGCGCTCCCACGTCCTTGGGGGCGAGGCCACGATGTGGGGCGAGTGGGTCACCCCCGAGACGATCGACTTCAAGATCTGGCCCCGCACCGCCGCCATAGCCGAGCGCCTCTGGTCGTCCCAGGACGTGCGCGATGTCGGGGACATGTACCGCAGGCTTGCCATCGTGAGCGACCGGCTGGACGAGGCGGGCGCGCTCCACAAGCGCAACCGCGACGTCATGCTGCGCCACCTGGTCGGCGAGAACCTCGACGTGCCAGGCATCGACTCCCTGCGGACATTCCTCGCCGTGATCGAGGATGTGAAGGAATACCGCCGGGGCGCGTTACAGGTCTGGAGCAGCCAGCTCGTCCCGCTCGTGGGCATCGCCGACGCAGCGCAGCCCGAGAGCATGCTTGCCCGGGATTTTGCCGGTTCCGTTGACCGGATGCTTTTCGCGCCGGGAGGGATCGACCGGTCGCTGGCCGGCGCGATGGCCGGCCGGCTCCGGGAATGGGGCTCGGACGGAAGGCTGGTCGCGGATACGCTGTCGGCGGAGTATCCCGCGCTAAGGGAAGCGGTTCCGACCGCACGCGGCCTTGCCGGCGCCTGTGCGGTCGGCGGGGACGCCGTCCAGGCGCTCGCCTCGGGAAAGCCCATCGGGGGAGGCGAGCTTGCGAGCGGCCTTGCGGCGCTTGACCGCGCCGCCGAACCGAACCTGTCCGCCACCGAGCTGCCGATACTCGCGCCCATCCGCCTGCTCGTCGTCGCGGCGGCGGCGCAGGACGAGCGGACGAGGCTCTCGGACGCCGAGTGGCGCGCAAAGGTGGTTTCGGGGGCGGTGCCGGCGCCCACGGCCGGGACGCACTGACGCGGCGGCACGCCTCAACATCAGGCAAGAACCCGTGCCCGCCCCGACCGATCCCGCCCCCCCCGAAAGGCCAAAGGCCGGATACAACCGCCTGCTCCTGCTCGTCGCCGGCCTGGGCGGCCTGCTATACGGAATCGACGTCGGCATCATCGCCGGAGCGTTTCCCTATCTAAAGGCGACCTCCGGCCTGGACGCCGGCCAGCTTTCCTTCGTTGTCGCGGCAGTCCTCTTCGGCAGCGCGGTGTCCACCCTGGTCGCCGGCATGCTCGCCGACTGGATGGGCCGCAAGAACCTGATGACGATGGCCGGGCTCCTCTTCGTCGCCAGCATTCCGATGATCGCCCTGTCGCACGGGTACGCGCCGCTGCTCACCGGCCGGCTTCTCCAGGGAATCAGCGGCGGGCTGGTCGGCGTCGTCATACCCCTTTACCTCGCGGAGTGCCTGGAATCGAAGAACAGGGGGAAGGGCACCGCCGTGTTCCAATGGCTGCTGGTTTTCGGCTTCGTCGTCGCGTCTGTCGTCGCCCTTTATTTCAGCTACAGGGTGGACACGGTCGCGAAGCTGGGCGACCCGGCCAAGCTCTTCGCCGTGAACGACTCGGCGTGGCGCAGCATCTTCTGGCTGTCGCTGCCGCCCGGGATACTGTTCGTGCTCGGAAGCCTGGTCGTGGCCGAGTCCCCGCGCTGGCTGTTCCTGCGCGGCAGGAAGGTCGAGGCCCACAGGGCGCTGCTTCGCTCGCGCGACGACCGGCAGGCCGACCTCGAGCTCATGGAGATGGAGGAGAACGCCGAGGCCGAGAAGGCAAAGGCCGCCGCCCGCGCAGGGAACACAAAGGAGCCCCTGCTCAGCCGGAAGTACGTCATCCCGTTCGTCCTCGCGTGCGTGATCCTCGCCTGCAACCAGGCGACCGGAGTCAATTCAATCATCGGCTACAACGCCGACATCTTCATCCAGGGCGGCCTTTCCGACGTCCAGGCCCACTACGGCAACCTGCTCTTCACACTTGTCAATTTCTCCATGACGCTGGTCGCGGTCATGCTCGTGGACCGGAAGGGGCGCAAATTCCTCCTCACGATCGGCACCGGCGGGATCATCGTGTCCCTCGTCGCGGTCGGCTCTCTCTTCCACCGGGCGGAGAGGTTCCGCATCGACGCCCGGGAGGCCGTCCAGGCGTCGGTCGGCCCAGGCCAGGAGACCACGATCGTCTTCAATGCGGACTCAGCAAGGAGGCTCCTGGCAACGGCCGGCGACGCAGGCAGGGCGTTCGCGGGAAGGCCCCTGACGCTCAGCGTGATCTATTCGTACGGCGGCTTCCGCTCGGCCACCGCCGTCATGCGCTCGGACGATGCCGCCACGAGGCCGATCGAGATCAGCCGCGAGGGCGGGCTTCCAAGCAACAGGGTGAGCGCATTCCTCTCGAATCCGTTCGCCAGCCTGGCCGCGGCAAGGGTCGCCCCGCTGAGGATCGAGAATGCCCTGATCACGCCGGTTCCCAGCACGCGCAACGGCTGGCTGACCGCCCTCTTCACGTTCTGCTTCATGGCATTCTTCGCGATCGGCCCCGGCGTTGTCGTCTGGCTGGCGCTCTCCGAGCTCATGCCGACCCGGATACGGTCCAACGGCATGAGCATCGCTCTCACCCTGAATCAGGCCGTCTCCACGACGATCGCCGCGGTGTTCCTGCCGACGGTCGGCAGGTTCGGCTATTCGACGATGTTCTTCTTGTTCGCCGGATTCACGGTCGTCTATTTCGTCACCGCGGCGTTCTTCCTTCCCGAGACAAAGGGAAAGACCCTTGAAGAGATAGAGCAGCACTTCGAAGGGGCCCCGAAGAGGGCCTGAGCGGCCGTTTTTGATCGAAAACCGGGCCCGCCCTTCCGATCATGGGCGGCATGGGTGCCGCGCCGCACCGAGCCGCACGCAGCCGGATTCCCCGGTCCCTCTGGGCCGCAACCCTCGTTCTCTCCCCCATACGCCATGGCAGCAAGCATAGCCAAGTCCACATTCGGAACCATGCCCGATGGCACCGCCGTCGAGCTTTACACGCTGACCAACTCCAACGGCCTGGCCTGCAAGGTCATCACCTACGGGGCGGTGATCACCGTACTCGAGGTGCCCGACCGCAACGGCAAGCTTGGCGACGTCGTCCTCGGCTTCGACAACCTGGCCCAGTATATCAGGGAGAGCCCCTGCTTCGGCGCGGTGGTCGGCCGGGTCGCCAACCGGATCGCAAAGGGTCGGTTTGTCGTCGACGGCAAGGCCTACACCCTAGCGATCAACAACGGGCCGAACACCCTGCACGGGGGGATAAGGGGCTTCGACAAGATCGTCTGGGAGGCCAGGGCCGCGGAGACGCCCGAGGGCCCCGCCGTCGTCTTCCACCACGTCAGCCCCGACGGCGACGAGGGTTTTCCCGGAGCACTCAGCGTCCGGATGACCTACACCCTCACGAATGCGAACGAGCTAAGGTTCGACTATGAGGCCGCAGCCGACAAGGCGACGCCCGTCAACCTGACCAACCACAGCTACTTCAACCTTGCATGCAGGGGCGACATCCTGGGCCACGTGCTTCAGCTGAACGCAAGGCAGTACACGCCAGCTGACGCCGGGCTGATTCCAACGGGCGCCATCGAGGATGTGGCGGGCGGCCCGCTCGACTTCACCAAGGGCAAGCCGATCGGCCGGGACATCGGCAAGCTATCCGCAACGCGGGGTTACGACCACAATTTCGTGATCGACGGCGGCGGCCGCGGCCTGGTTCTCGCGGCGCGGGTGGTTGAGCCGGTATCGGGCCGGGGGATCGAGGTCCTGACTGACCAGCCGGGTGTGCAGCTCTACACCAGCAACTCGTTCGACGGGACGCTCGTAGGAAAGCACGGCATTGCGTTTCCGCTGCACGCCGGCCTTTGCCTCGAGACGCAGCACTACCCCGACTCCGTGAACAAGCCCGGTTTCCCCTCTACGCTCCTTCGCCCGGGGGAGACGTTCCGAAGCACGACGATTTACCGGTTCTCGGCGAAGTGACAGGGCCCGCTCACGAGGCGGAGATCCACAGGCCGCATCCCAGGGAGGGCACCTCGAGGTCAGCCTCGACCCTGCGGGTCGCGGCACGGCTGCCCGGGACGATGAATCGGTCGTGGTCCGCGACCTGCCTCCAGTTTGCCCAGCCGGCGGCGTCCCCGATCGCAATCGTGACGTCCGCAGCGGTTGGATTGATCGCATACAGCAGGCGCTCGGATCCCTTTGACAAATCCGCGTTCAGCACGACGGCGAGCGGCGCACCGCCCCCGTTGAAGAAGCGGAAATAGCCCTCGGAGGGGCGGCTGAAATGGCGGAGGAACCGGCCGCGGCTGCTCCTCCGGAAGGCGATCCAGTCCGCAAAGTATGCGTGCGTCGCAAGGTGGCGGTACATCCGCTTGTAGTCCAACGCGTTCACGTCGCCGTGCCGGTAGGTGTTGCCAAGCCCCCCCTTTGAGCGAAGGAAGTCCTGCCCCTGGGCGACCATCGGGATTCCGACCGACATGAAGAGCACGGACGCCATGAGGTGGGTGCGCCGCACGTCGTTCGGCGTCGGGTGTGTGCCGTCAAACCCCGCGTTCTCGGTGATGGAGTCCAGCCAGGTCTGGTCGTCGTGCGACTCCGTGTAGTTGACGGTCTGGGCCGGCCATTTCGCGAAATACCAGGGTGAGCCCCGAAGGAAGTACTCGAGCCGCTCCGCCGATCCCGCTCCGCGCACGTACTCCTTCAGGAAGTTCCTGAAGCCGTCGTTCCACGAGGCCCAGCCCGTGTCCCTCAACGCGCCCGCGATGTGCCCGCGGAAGCTCCAGGGTTCGGCGATCAGGATCACTCCGGGCTTAACGCGCTTGAGCGCGGCCTCGATTTCCCTGAGCACGTCGATCCCCAGGATCTCCGCGAGGTCAAACCGGAATCCATCGATCCCGTAGGCCTCGATCAGGTGCATGCAGCTGTCTATGATGAGCCTTTTCGCCATCGCCGCGCTCGCACGGATGTCGTTGCCGCAGCCGCTCCAGTTGGCCAGGTTGCCTTCCGCATCCTGCTCGAAGTAGTAGAGCCGGTCGACGGAGAGGAGATGGGGGGGGTCGCCCACGTGGTTGTAGACGACGTCGAGCACGACCGCGAGCCCCCGGGCGTGGAACGCCTTCACGAGCTGCTGGAGCTCGCGGATGCCCGAAGCCTCGGCCGGCGACAGAGAGTAGCTGCTCTCGGGGGCGAAGAAGCTGGTGGGCATGTACCCCCAGTGGTACTCCTCGGGAGTCCTGCTGTCGAACTGCTGCAGGGGCTGAAGCTCCACGCAGTTGACCCCGAGGTGATTCAGGTAGAAGTCCGGGTCCTCGACCCATTTGAGCAGGCCCGAGAATCCCCGCCGCTCGAGGGCCGTCGCCTCCACGGGAGCCCTTGCGGTCAGGTCGCGCAGGTGGGCCTCCGCAATGACCAGGTCCTGCCAGGCCGGCGTCCGGAAATCGGTGTCGCCCCGCCCCACCCATTCCCGGGCGAGCACTATGCCCGGTCCGCCGCGCCCAACGGCCGCAAGCGCGTAAGGGTCGAGCACGTCGGTCCTCGCCGCGCGGCCCCCCGTCTCCTCGTCCGCCCGCTCGATCGTGTACCAGTAGAACCAGCCGTGAAGGTTCCGGTCGAGCTCCACCTCCCATGTGCCGGCGGCCCCGTGCAGGTCGCCCCTCCTCGCGAGGGGAAATGAGGCGGCCGTGCTCCTCTGCGCAAGGTCGTGGCAGGCGTGGACGGTCACCGACTCCGCCCTGGGTGCGAAGAACCGGAACGTGGTCGATTTCGCCGTGACCAGCGCGCCGAGTGGCAGGTCCGTCCCCAGGTCAAAGAAGAAGTCCCCCGGAGCGAGCCGCAACGAGCCGCTGGAGACGTCCGCGCCCGCGGCGACGGACCATGCGCCGGCAAGATCGAGGGCGGCCCGGAGCTTGAAGCGCCAAAGGTGGCCTCCCGTCCGATGGGGATCTACGAAGCGGTTGATGTTCCCCACGCTGTCCTGGACGCAGTTGGGAGCGTCGTCCATCGGGTGGATCCACTGGTTCTCCCCCGTGACGAACTTGAACCTGAGGTCGTCGCCCAGCATAACCTTCTCAGCCGGGCCGGTCCAAACCAGCGCCTGTTCCCCGTCCAGCTCGACAGGCTTGAGGCGCCAAGCCTCGTCGCCCACGGCGGCCTGCCAGCCGTTGAACGCGCCCGCCACGTACACCCGGTCGGCCGCGGGGTCCACGCCGCCGTGCTTGACGGGAAGGGCGAAGGCAAGGGTGGCGGGCTCCCTAAGGAAATAACGGTACGTTTTCGCGGCCGTCAGCTCCGGCGCCCTCGCGAACCCGACCACCTCGACTCCCCCGGAAAGCGCGATCGCCGGGGGAGCGGCAAGATCCCAGTCGCGTTCAAACTCGATGATCCCCGAGGAGAGCGAATCGAGCCAGGCGCGCACGAGGCGAGGGGCGTGTTTGGGCATTTTGGTGGAATCTTGGAGCATCCAGCTTACAAGCCGGGCGGGCAATCCGGAAAGAGCCCCGAGGGCAATTGCGCCGAAAAAATGCGGACGACACGGCCGCCGGGTTTTGTTAGGGTGGCCTCATCCACCAAGCCCCTTCCCATGCGAATGTCCCGCGCCCACATGCTCTCCCGGTTCCTTGCGAGCGACCCGGCGTGGAACGGCCGGTTCTTCACGGGGGTCCTCACCACCGGGGTCTACTGCCTGCCCTCCTGCAGGGCGCGCAAGCCGAAGGCCGAGAACGTCCGGTTCTTCCCCTCGTGCGACGCCGCGCGCGCCGCCGGCCTCAGGCCCTGCCTGAAGTGCCATCCCGACGACTTCGCCCGCGGCGCCGACCCGGTGCTCGCGGCCATCGAGGCGCTCGTGGCCGAGGTGCGCACCGATCCAGGGCGGTTCAGGGACGCGCGCTCGGTCGTGAAGCGGTCGGGATTCGGCACGACTCGCTGCTTTGAGCTTTTCCGGCAGCACTTCCACGCCACGCCCGCCGACCTCCTCCTCCGCGCCAAGGTCGAGGCGGCAAAGCGCCTGCTGCTGTCCAGCGACTCCCCCCTGGCCGACGTCGCCCTTTCCGCGGGTTTCGAGTCGCTGTCTGTGTTTCACGAGCATTTCCGCTCGCACAATGGAATGACGCCCGCGGCCTACCGGGGCCTCCGCGCAGCGGGGGAATTCTCGGTGGCCCTTCCGCCCGGCTATCCCCTTCCCCACCTGCTCCGCACCCTGGGGCGGGATCCGCAGAGCGTCACGGAGAGGCTCGCAGGGGAATCCTACGAGGCCGCCTCGGAACTCGACGCCGTGCCCGCGGTGGTGAGGATGCACTTCGCACGCGGCAGCGCCGAGGTCTCCCTGCACGGGGCGGAAGACGCCGGCCTGGCCCAGAGGATCGCGGCGCACCACCTTGTCGTCGGGCTCCTTGGCCTCGACCAAGACGCTGCGGCTTTCGCCCGCCTCGCCCGGCGCCTCGGCCTGGCGAGGCTCGTCTCGGGGCGGGCGGGCCTTCGGCTGAGCCGGACGCCAAGCGTCTGGGACGGGCTCCTGTGGTCGATCATCGGCCAGCAGATCAATTTCCCGTTCGCATGCCTCCTTAAGCGCCGCCTCATCGAGCACATAGGGACGCCGCTTCCGGGCGGGCTGTTCTCGCTCCCGGCGCCCGCGGCCGTCGCACGCCTCGAGCCATCCGACCTTCGCCCTTGGCAGTACTCGAGGCAGAAGGCCGAGTACCTCGTCGGCGCCGCCCGGCTAGTCGCCGAGGGCAAGCTTGACCTTGCCGCGCTGCCGTCGATGTCCGCGACGCGGGCCGAGCGCACGCTCCTCGCGGTGCGCGGCCTCGGCCCCTGGTCCGTGAACTACCTGATGATGCGCTCCCTCGGCTTTGCCGACTGCGTCCCGATCGGCGACACCGGAGTGACCAGCGGCCTGCAAACCCTTTTCAGGCTAGAGGAGCGCCCCGACGCCGACACCACTCGGCGCCTAATGTCCGTTTTCTCCCCGCATCGGAGCCTCGCAACCGCCCATCTCTGGCAGATCAACAGACCATCGCCATGACTGACACGACCACCTATCATTTCACGCAGTTTAACACGCCGATGGGCAGATTCTGCCTGGCCGTCGACCCCGCCGGCGCCGTCGCGGCCACGGCGTTCGGCGGCAGGCGCGCCCTCCGCGGCAGGCTGCGCGGCGCCCCCCTTGTCCGCGACGCCCGGAAGACGGCCGCGGCTAGGAGGCAGATCGAGGCATGGTTTCGCGGCAGGAGGCGCGACTTCTCGGTCGAGCTCTCCCCCATGGGCACGCCCTTCCAGCGCCGCGTTTGGGATGCCCTCCGGGCGATTCCGTTCGGGGAGACCCGATCGTACGCCGATGTGGCCCGGATCGTCGGGAGCTCGCCGCGTGCCGTCGGGAGGGCAAACGCGACGAATCCCGCCTGCCTCATCGTGCCGTGCCACCGCGTGGTCGGATCCGACGGATCGCTCACCGGCTATGCCTTCGGCAACCGCCGCAAGCGGCGCCTGCTCAAATTCGAGGCGCGGTAACGGCTCAATGGCCCATGGCCTTGCGCACCGCCGCGACGAACGCCCTGAGCTTCGCGTGATCCTTGACGCCCGGTGCGGATTCGACGCCGCTGTTCACGTCGATGAACCGGGCCCCCGTCTTTGCGATGGCCTCGCCGATGTTCTCGGGGTTGAGCCCGCCGGATAGGACCCAGGTCTTCCCGGGCTGCTGCTGGCGGTGCCTTTTGAACTTGGACCAGTCGCCCGTCTTTCCCGTTCCGCCGAAGACGGAAGCGTCGAACGCGTCGAGCAGGATCCCCCGCGACAAGGCCAGCCACGACGCGGAGACGTCGACCTCCGGCGGCAGCCTTGGGGCGAGCCAAAGGGTCTCGGCGCCAACCGCGTGCGTCCAGCCCTCGATCCTCGAAAGCGGCATATCGTGCCGGAAATGCACCTGGAAATGGTCGAAACCCTCATCGCGCATCGCCAGGAGTTCGTCTGGATCAGGCTCGACCGTCACCGCCACCTTGTGCCGCTCGGGAAGGCGCCCGGCCATCGACCGGTATTGGGCGATGGAAACGTACCTCGGCGACTCGGGATACAGCACGAATCCAAGAAAATCCGCGCCGCAGGCATCGGCGAACCTTGCGTCGACGAGCGAGGTCAGCCCGCACACCTTCAACTGGATGCCGTCGATCATGTTCTCGGCCGCCCCTAGCGGAACGGGTTGACCGCCTCCACGACGGCCTTCACCCGGTCATCGGAGAGCGCTGGGGGATATCCCGGCGAGGACGCGAGGTTACTCTCGAAATCCTCAACGTCCTTGCCAACGCAGAAGCGCGTGGCGTCGCACGTCGCCGCGAGCGCGGCCAGCGCCTCGCCCCGAAGTGCCCTGTGCTGGGGACCAAGACCGGGGAACGGAATCTTCACGAGAGCGACCTTACCAGCTCGGCCACGAGCTCGTCGATCCCGGGTGTCGGGGCCTCGAAATCCACCCTGAGCCCGGCTTTGCGCATCGTCTCACTCGTCTGCGGACCGATGCTCCCGTGCAGCGGCCTTTTCGCGCCCTCGGCGACCTTCAGGTTCTCCCCCTGGTCGACAAAGCACTGGGCTGACGACGAACTCGCGAACAGGACCGCATCCGCGCCGCGCCTGCGGAATTCCGCGGCCAGCGGATCGCCGGACAGGTCCACAGCCTCCGTCTTGTAGACCTGCAGGCAGTCCACGATCGCGCGAGCCCCCTCCAGCCTCCTGACCAGCGTGTCGCGGTTGAGGTTGCCCGTGATGACGAGCACCTTCGCGTTGTCCATGCCGCCGGTGGCGACCAGCTCGTCGGCGAGCGCCTCGGCCGTTGCCTTCTTCGGACGGAGCTCGACCTTGAGGTGAAGCTCGGCGGCCGCCCGCGCCGTGGCGTCGCCAACGCAGGCTATGCGGACCAGCCCCAGCGAGCGGATGTCGTCGAAGATCCGGAAGAACTCGCCGAAGAAGTGCTGGACTCCGTTTGCGCTCGTGAAGACGAGCCAGTCGTAGGACCCCAGTTCCAGCATCACGTCGGCATGCTCCTGCTTAGAGACCTCCCTGGAGATGCGGATCACTGGAAGCTCGACAACCTCGGCGCCGAGGGACTCCAGCTTTGCGGCAAGCTCCGACGCCTGGTCCCGCGTGCGCGTGACCACGATCCGACGTCCGGTGAGCGGGGGTTTTGCGGGTGCGGCCATCGATGCCGGGGCCAGCCTACCTGAGCCCGAAGCGACGGAGGATGCGCTCCGCCCCGGCGCCCGGCGAGGCGAGATCCGCCCCGTCGATCGGCGTCGTCCTCAGGCCGACGGATTCATGGAAAAAATAGAGCGTGTCGGCCGACGCGTAGGCGCCCAGCGCCGTGTGGCATCCGCCGCCCAAGGCCGACTGGATCGCCCGCTCGAGGCCCAGGCCTAGGGCGGTCTGCGCGTCGAAGATCCCGGCGAACCGGGCCACGTCCTCAGTCCGGCATTGCAGTGCGAGCGCGCCCTGGCCCACCGCGGGCACCATGCTCCCGAACCCCAGCGAATGGAACTCGAGCCCGGGCCAGGATCCTATCCCGAGGCGCTTCAGTCCCGCGGCGGCGAGGATGGTGGCGTCAGCGACGCCCTGCTCGGCGATCTTCTTCAGCCGCGTGTCCACGTTGCCGCGGATTTCGACGAATCTGGCCCCTGGGAACAGCATCGCGGCCTGGTGCCTCCGCCGAGGGCTCCCGGTCGCTATCGTCCGGGGCGCACCCACGCCCGCGCGCAGAACGAGCATGTCCCCGGGGTCCTCGCGGGGGAGGTATCCCGCGGTTGAGAGACCGGCGACAGACTCGCCGGGAAGGTCCTTCGCGCTGTGGACCGCCACGTCTGCGTCGCGCCTGAGGAGGGCCGCCTCCAGCTCGCGGGTGAAGAGCCCCTTGCCCCCCTTCTCCTCAAGCGACCATTCAGCCTGCCTGTCGCCAGTAGTTACCAGCTGGAGGAGCTCGCATTCGGCGCCAAGGCGATCGCGCAGATGCGCCGCCGCGCGCTTCGCCTGGGCAAGCGCGAGCGGGCTCCTTCGGGTCGCAAGGACGAGTCTGTTTCCCATTCTCAAGCGCCCGATTCCATCCGGCGGGTGCGGGGCGTCAGTACGCGGCCTGGACTCCTTTGAGGTTCTTCTTGGACATCCAGGGCATCATGCTCCGAAGCCGCTGGCCGACCTTCTCGATTCTGTGGGTGGCGCCCTTCTTCAGGAGCCTGTTGTATTTCTTGAGCCCGCCCTTGTATTCGGCGACCCACTGCCGGGTGAACTTCCCGGACTGGATCTCCGAGAGTATCTTCCTCATCTCCCGCTTCGTGGCGGCGTTGATGATCCGGGGCCCGCGGGTGATGTCGCCGTATTTCGCCGTCTCGGACACCGAGAACCGCATGCCGGCAATCCCGCTCTCGTACATGAGGTCGCAGATGAGCTTCAGCTCGTGGAGGCACTCGAAGTAGGCCATTTCCGGCTGGTATCCCGCCTCGACAAGCGTCTCGAACCCAGCCTGCACGAGCGCGCTCGCGCCGCCGCACAGCACCGCCTGCTCGCCGAACAGATCGGTCTCCGTCTCCTCCTTGAAGGTGGTCTGAAGAACGCCGGCACGCGTCGAGCCGATTCCCTTCGCCCACGCGAGCGCCAGCTGCTTCGCCTTCTTCGAGCGGTCCTGATAGACCGCGACCAGGCACGGCATGCCCTTGCCCTCGACATAGAGCCTGCGGACCAGGTGCCCGGGCCCTTTGGGGGCTACCATGATGACATCGATGTCCCGGTGGGGCTTGATGAGCCCGAAATGGATGGCGAGGCCGTGACTGAAGACCAGGGCCTTCCCCTTCGAAAGGTTCGGAAGGATTTCCTTCTTGTAGACCTCGGCCTGCCTCATGTCCGGAATCCCGACCAAGATCACGTCGGCGCGCCGCACGGCCTCCCCGGTGGAGACCACCTCAAAGCCGTGCTGTTTCGCCACCCTGCGCGACTTGGAGCCCGGATAAAGCCCGACGATCACCTTGCATCCGCTGTCCTTGAGGTTCAGCGCGTGCGCGTGGCCTTGGGAGCCGTATCCGAGCACGGCGAGCGTCTTGTTCTTGAACACGCCGAGGTCGGCGTCCTTGTCGGTGTAGACTTTAGCGGGCATGGTTAGACTGGATTCGGGACTGCGGGCGGTATCATCGCTTCAGGGCAAGCCTTCCTGTCCGGGCGATCTCGAGAATTCCGAAGGGCTCCATGAGCCCCAGGAACGCGCTCACCTTCTCCTCGTCGCCCGTCACCTCGATGATGAGCGAGTCCTGGGCAAGGTTGGCGATCCTCGCGCGGAAGATCTCCTTGATCTGGAGGATCTCCGGCCTCGTCTTCCCATCGGCGCGGACCTTCACGAGGACGAGCTCGCGCGCGATCGTCTGCCCGTCCTTGAAATCCATGACCTCGACCACGTTCACGAGCTTGCGCAGCTGCTTCGTGCACAGGTCGAGCGCGGCATCGTCGCCCTTCAGCACGATCGTGATCCTCGAGAGCGACGCGTCATGGGTCGGCGCGACGTTGAGCGAGTCTATGTTGAAGCCGCGTCCGGAGATCATGCCGGCGACGCGCGCCAGGACCCCGAACTTGTTCTCAACAAGGATCGATATCGTATGTCGCATGATGTGTTTGTGGGCGAATTGCCCGAGACCAGGCCGTGGTGACGTCGGGTCCCAAGGTCAACCAAGCCTGACCGGAAAAGGGAAGCCTAAACGGTCACGGAGGCGGCCACGGGGCGGGCGCGCCCTGGGCTACCGGACCGATATTGCCAACCGCAAGCTCCTGACGACGGACTTCCGTTCCCAGTTAATGTGAGGAACTCTGTTCGCCAATGAGCCACGTTGTTGCTCACGAGGACGAAAGGGGTTCTGTCTGCAGCCAGAAGGTGTCGGAACCTTCGCCCCGTTCCCTTGCCCAACCCGGGCAGATCTTTGTCAAGACTGGCGGCGCTTCGGCTGCCTGCTGCGTCAACCGACTCACCTTCATTGAAACACCGCAACCTTCGACAACGACCTTGGTCGCCACCTCGGCCTTCGCGACCCGCTTCATCGCCCGGGGCCGTCCGCGGGCGGTGGCGTCAGGATGTGGACGACCCGAGCGCCCCCGACGCAGGCGAGGTCGAGGGCGGGCTGCGCTCAGTATTTCTGGATTCTTCCGTCCGTCAGAACTTCATCGCCGTCTTTCAACGCACTCTTCTGCCCGTTTGGAGCGACAACGGTGCCATCCTTCATCACCTTGGTGCCGTCATCCATTGTGACGTAGTCCTTGGTCATAGCCGACGTCTTGCCATCCTTGTTGATCATCATCCGGCCATCCTTCATGACCACACCATCGGCAGTGATCTCCACCGCCCCCGTCGCCGCCCTCGTGATAGTCCCCCCAAAGGACATCGTATCGCCCTCGTGCAGGGCCGTTCGGCCGTAACCCGGAATTTTGACGGTCCCGTTCGCGCGGACTACGGTGCCGTCGTACAGCTTCACGTCGTTCACCATCGGCTTGGTTTCACCGTTCTTGGTGATCAACATTTGATCATGCTTCATCATGAATCCTTCCTTCGCGTCGGCTGCGGCAGTCGAACGGCACATGCACGCGAGCACAAATATGACTGCGAGGACTGGCTTAGCTGAGATTTTCATAGTGATCCTTCCTTGTTGTTCCCCGTCAGATAACGAAGCGAACGCGCCTTTGCTGACAGTAACCGGCCTGGGGGGTATGGTCAATCGGATCAAAGGGCAGGAAGTGAGGCCAGAGCCATAGGCCGCAGCGGCCCGCGGTAATGACCGCCCGTTATTGGACCAGCCAGGCCGCGATCGGCCCTGAACCTCCCCAAACCCGGGCAGGCATCCGATGCAAGTTGCTGCGGCGACGCTGTGTTCCAACCCCGCGACTGCCGCCAAACGGCCTTTGCCATGGCCCTATGAAATCTCTTTCCTAGAGGCTCTTCATCAAATGAACACTCCACGTTTCTTCGCTGCTGCGCTGCTCGTTTGCGCCGGATTATCGGCCCAGGATCTCAATCTTCCGTCCCCACAAAAGACGGGAGGAATGCCGCTGATGGACGCCCTGGCCAAGCGCGCCACCGCGCGGGCCTTCGACTCCAGGGACCTTTCGTCCCAGCAGCTCTCCGACCTCCTGTGGGCCGCCTGGGGAATCAACCGCCCGGATGGCAGACGCACTGCGCCGTCGGCCCACAACAATCAAGAGATCGACGTTTACGCCCTGCTGAAGACCGGCGTCTTCGTCTACGTTGCCAAAGGCCACCAGCTCAGCCGGATTTCATCGGAGGATTGTCGTGCGCTCGGAGGAACCCAGTCTTTCGTGAGGGACGCGCCCGTGACGCTGGTCCTCGTGGCGGACCTCGCCAAAGCGGGCGGGGGTGGCAAGGACTGGGCCCTCATCGACACCGGCTTCATTTCGCAAAACATCTACCTCTATTGCGCGTCGCAAGGTTTGGCCACCGGCGCTCGGGGGTCCGTTGACAAGGCCGCGCTGGGACCGAGGCTGAAGCTGCGACCGGATCAGGTGATTGTGCTGGCCCAGTCCGTCGGTTATCCGAAGCCGTAGGTCGGTGGACATTGTCCGGATTGCACGGAGGCTGGGGCAAGCGCCGTTCTTGGCCAAAGGCGGACTCATCAGGCTGGCCATGGCGCGGGAATCTCGCCTGGAGGACCTGTTAGCGCTCATGAGCCCGAATCGGCACCCTGTGCTGGGGCCCCCATCGGGCCATAGCCAAAGGAAAGGCCGGGGGCCTAGGGAAATGCAGGGCGGGAGGCCCACGGTCCGCGCGCACCGCCGGCAAGACAATGGAAAGCGGGAGGCGGCCCGCCTAAGGCGCGGTGTCGGGGGGGACGTGCTCGAGCAGGAAGGCGGCCACCGTCTGGTAATAGTCTAGCCTCGACTCCTGATCGGGCAGTCCGTGGATGCTCGCGACGTTGGACACCAGCTGCACGGGCTTGCCCGCCCTCCTCAGCGCCTTGGCCATTGCCGTGGATTGCTCGTACTCGACGCGCTGGTCATCACCCCCGTGAATGAGCAGGACCGGCGCCCGCACCCTGTCCGCGCCGTTGACCGGGGAGACCTCGCGGTATTCGGACGCGTGGGCCTTCAGGTCCGGGTAGTACCGGCCGCGCCAGCCGACGAACGTCGAGAACTCGTCAAAGTCGACCTTCATCTGCTCGTACCAGTCATAAACGCCGGCAAACCCGACCACCGCCGCGGGGACCTCCGGATAGCGCGCGGCAATAGCCAGCGAGATGTAGCCGCCGTAGCTTCCACCCATCGCGACTAGCCGCCTCGGGTCGGCGTAGCCTTCGCCGACGGCCCATTCCAGCCCGTCGGCGACATCGTCGACGGCGCGGCGGTTCACCTCGATGATGTCGTGCAGGGCGTACTCCCTCCCAAAGCCCGAGGATCCCCGGTAGTTCACCTGGAGAACGCCGTAGCCCAATGCGGCGAAGAACTGGACGTGCGGTTCGAAGCCCCAGGTGTCCCGCAGGAAGGGCCCCCCGTGGCTGAGCGCAATCAGGGGAACCCGCTGGCCTCCCTTCCTCGACGGAGGCAGGGTGATGTAGGCGTGCACGACGTGGTTGTCGCGGGACCGGAAGGCCACGTCGCGCATGGGCGCCCACGGGATTCCGACGGCGTCAGGGAGCTTGGGCAGGAACGGGCTCGCCTTCCTGTCCCTCATGCTGAGAAGGCACAGTGTCGGCGGCCTTGTGTCGCCGGCCAGCCCGAAGAGAATCCTTCCGTCGTAGGTCACGCCCCAGGGCCGGGGCTCCGCGCCTGGAAAGGCTGCGGTCAGGGACGCCTGGATTCCGGCGTATCCCTTGTCCAGCCAAAGCGCGGCAGGCCGCCCCTTGTCGTAGAAGAGCCCGATGGGAACCCCCGTCTTGGGGTCATTGAGCACGTTCGGGTCGATGTCATATTGCGGGTCCGACAACTCCCTGTCCTCGAAGCGGTGGCTCTTCAGGTTGAATGTGCCGACCCGCATCAGACCGTTGGCCCCAAGGTAGCGCAGGAGCAGGAAACCGCCGCTCTCGTCGAGCGAGAGCGGCATGGGACTATTCACGAAGGGGATCTCCCTCCAGGAGGTGCCGTCGGCGCTGCGCTCCAGCAGCTCGGATTTGTCCTCGTGAAGCAGACGGATCGCAAAGCGCACGCGGCCCGCGCTGTCGGCAAGCCAGTCGACGACCCGGCCCGGATTCTCCTCGGCCAGCTCGACGCGGTTCTCCTCGGGGTAGAGGCGGTAAAGCGCCGAGAACGGCTCGTCATCTATCGACAGCTTCGGAGGGTATGCGTCTTTCAGGAACACAAACGAGGGGCGGACCTCGTAGGTCACGAGAACCCTGCCTTTCACCGGAACCCTGCGCACGCGGTCGAACTTGGGATCCGACAGCCAGAGCCCCTGGTAGTAGTTGACCTTGTCCCGCCCGACCTGGAACAGGAGCGTTTCCGGGCCGCACCAATGGAATGCGACGACATCCTGCTTCCACGACCCGGACACGCCATGGACCTCCTTGGTCCTCAGGTCGATGGTCGCGAGGACCTTGTGGCCGCTCTCCTCGCGGATGAACGCGAGGTAGGTGCCAGCGGGGGAAAGCGCGATTTGCTCGAACACCGGGCTCCCAAGGAGGGCCTTCATCAGCCTCTCAACCCTTTCCGGCACGGGCGGCGGCTTCGCGGCCGCGGTCGCGGATATGCCAAAGGCGGCCAATGTGGCCACAAGAAGTCGGGGAATCCTGGTCATGGCGGCTCGATCCGCGCACCCAGCGCAGGGGTGCCTCGGGGACAAAGCCAATTGCATGGCGACGGCCTGTCAAACGCGCGCGTCAGTCAGACTGGGACGAGCCCGAATTGCCGGCGAGCATAGCCGTCTTGCCGTCAAGACTGGCGCACCTGCTGCGGAGGAGCGGCGGGAAGGGCGGCGAATCGTGGCCGTGGGTGGCCCACACCGGGCGAAGCAGGTGATGCCTTCAACTTAAACCCCGGCAGGTATCGAGCAGAATCCCCTTAATGCCTGCTCCTTAGACCTGGGAGCACGGTATTGCAACCGGGCAAGCTCCTAGCGAAAGGATTTCTTTCGGGATTAATGTAAGGGATCCTGTTTGTTAACAAATCGCCTTTCTGCTCAAGAGGACGAAAAGGTTCCTGTTTGTGGTCAGAAAGTGTGAGAATCTCTGCCCATTCCCTTGCCCCGGGTGGGCCGATCTCGACCCGGCTAGAATCTTTTTGGCTATGCGGTGCAGCGGTTGCTTGGCTCAAGCTGGTGGATGACCGGACAGAGGATGTTTGCGCGAACCTCGCCATTGATCGCATTCGGGACATTGGGCGCACGGCCAATTTCGTCCTGCCCGAGAACTGTTTCCGGCACACCTTCATCAGCGCCCGAGTGGTTGTCACAGGCAGCGTGGCCCAAGCCTCGTTGGAGGCGGGCAACTCGCCCCAGATGGTTCACACCCACTACCTCGAACTGATGACCAAGGAGGAGGGTGAGGCGTGGTTCGCCAGCGCACCCGGCGTTAAATGAAGCCAACAACCTGTCGATTAGGCTGCCACTAAGCCCGACCCACCTTTCCCATAACGCTCAAGACGAGACTGGCGCGACCGGTGCGTCAGCAGCGGGTGTGAACGTAATGCGAAAGCGCAGGCCGGGCTTGCAGCCGAACTGCTGCGGTTTGATGAAGTGCTCGACCAAGATGCCTCCGTTCGCTTCGATGACGCGCTGCGAGGCTATGTTGTCCGGATCAGTGGTGATCTCCACGTATGGAAGGCCGATTGCCTTGGCATCCGGAAGTATGAGGCGCAGCGCTGACTTCGCATAACCGAGGCGTTGCTTCCAAGGCACGACCGAATAGCCGATATGCCCCAGGCAATAAGGCGGTAGCGCCGTAGTCCCTGGCTGCCACCGCAACCCGATGCTTCCGCAGAACTCGCCGTCCCAGAGCCAGCGCTTGAAGCCTGGGAGACGCTTGGCCGCCGAACCGTCTGGGAGAGTAATTGCAGGACCCTTGGCTTCACGGTCTTCCATGCTGGCGAGAAACGCCGCTGCGTCGGCCTGAATGCGCGCGAGCTCTTCGCGTGCGGCATCGACACCGCGCTCATTGTCGGCGGACCACCCATATTCCAGCGCGGCGACGTAGCTCGCAAGGTGTTCAGGACCGGGACGCACGAGCTGCATACGTATGCGCCTAACGTCCTAATGATCCGCGGACGAGGATGACGCGCGTCCTGCCCTAGCAGGAGGCGTGACAGACGGAGACGTCGGATCCGGTAGCTGGTTCGGCTCCTTTGTTCGTGCCATATTCACCGGCTAAATGGAAAACGGTAGTATGTAAACCTTGACTAGGGCCGTTCCGCCTGTTGCGCCGACTGTAGCATCCGTTACCAAGACCGTATAGGCTCCTGGGGTAAACAAGGCAAAGTAGGCCTCGTCGTTGGAATTTGTGTCAAAGGGAATGCTCCGGCCAAATTAAATATCCATCCCATGGCTTGAGCATCGAACTGGGACTGAGGAATCTCATCGGGTGATATTGGATTAGGACTAGTCACAAGGCTCCACTTTTGACCGATTTCGATCTCTTGTCCCGATGAGTTAAAGATCGCGAGTTGTGGATTATTCGACACTGGACTGCCATTGAAGTTCGTGAGCGTAGGCCCTACGGGCGGACATAAGGGAACGGTTATGTACGCCAAATCTGCCCCCGCTACTAGGTAAATGCCCGCACCCACGCCCTCCCCCAAGTCCACGTCTCCTCGGTCACCGCGACATCCAAACGACCTCGGCGCACTACGTCGGCAAGAAGCGGCGGGTGGAGGTGAGCCTGTCGGCCGGAGCCGGGCAGCTCAAGGCGGTAGAGCAGGATGCGTCATAGGGGTTAGCGTGGAGTCGCTGGGACGACGTCTGCGGACTATTTGATAAATTGATTCCCCTTTGACGACGCCCACTACAGCGGAGAGCCGTAAGAGCGGGGTCCACACCAAAGGTAACATGAAGTTTGGGGAGGGGCATGGTTGGGTTGATGGTTGATATCGGAATTTGCTGGCTTTTAATCTTTCCCGATGGACGCCCTTGGCCCTCCTCGTCTTCCCGTTCCCGCCAGAATGCTTCGGCCGGTCTGTGACGAAACCCGGGGCTTTCGGTTTTCGGTCAGGGAAATCCTGATCTCGCTCATCTTTCTTTTTATCGTTCGTCCTTTTGTGGAGACGACTTGGGGGCGGCTGACCGAGGCTGTCCTATATTCTCTTGTTTTACTTTCCACGCTAGTGGCGGTGGGCGCTAGACGTCGCGAATTGTTGCTCGGCTTCGTCTTGATTCTCCCGGCGCTGACATTTCGATGGCTGAGTCACCTTCTGTCGCTTTCTCAGAACGATCCGTTACCGCTCATCTGCCTGACCCTCGCATTCAGCTTCACCATTTGGCAATTGCTTCGGTTTGTGATGCACGCGCGGCAGGTCAATTTGGACGTCTTATGCGCGGGTATTTCCGTCTACCTGCTGCTGGGGCAGGTTTGGGGCTACTTTTACTTGCTCGTAGATCGGTTTGTCCCCGGTTCATTTCTTTTCCCCGGCCTGTCGAGTCATCCGACATCGTTGCGTCCGGACGTTGCGTTCTATTTCAGCATGTGCACGATCACGACCGCAAGTTATGGTGATATCATTCCAGCATCTCCCCAAGCCCGCACGCTCGCGACCTTGGAATCCACGACTGGGGTCTTGTATGTGGCAGTCTTGCTTGCCCAACTGGTTGCCATGCGGAAGGCTGGCCATGCCCAGTCTCAGCGATCTGACGGTGACTCCATACGAGCCGCTTGAGGCAAAAGAGTTCGATCAATTACAATCGGGCGGTCAAAGATCCGCGACGTCCGCCAGCTCCCGGTCCCCGAACCACCGCACCCTCCGCGTCGCCGTGTCCACCGTGATGTAGTTCGGCACCACCGCGTTCGTGCCCACTCCGGGATTGAGCGAGATGGTGCCTCCGCACCGGTCCTTCCACCGCGCCGGATTGTGGACGTAGCCGGACAACACCAACCACGGCGATGACGACGACCGGAGGGCATCGGCCAAGTCCAGGTCCCCGCTGTCCATCCCGCCCCCTTTGGTTGTTGCCGTGAAGCACCCGGCGGGCGGGGCGTGAGCTAGGACGATGTCGCCACGCCGCAGCTCGGGGATGGGCTCCATCCAGCCCACGCGGACGAAGGTGTGGCCTAGGCGCTAAACGTGCCCCGATTGGCTGAAAGCCTTGCCGTCCGGGAGCGCAGCCATCCATCGGCCAGAGGCTACAGGTGCCGCCGCGCTTTCGACATCTTGGTTCCCAGTGCACGACAGAAAGGCGCATGGCAGAACACGCGCCCAGGCGGTGGTCCATCGCACCTGGGTTGCCAAGGACTCGGCCCCGAAGTTGTCCAGGAAGTCGCCGCTGAACAAAATCAGGTCGTGGTCCTCAGCGTGGTCGGCCACCCAGCTGAACCAGCAGCGGTTGGCGTGAAAATCGGTGACGTGAAGGAGCCTCATTTGCGAGGCCCCTCCTTATAGACGGCAGGCGAAAATGTGGCAAAATTAAAGCCAGGAGGGAAGCAAGAGACTGTGCCCGGGGTCGAGGCGGCGCTAACCGTTTTCTAAATGGGAATGCGAGACGGGAGTGGCGGGTTTTGCGTGCTCGGTTGTCGTGTCCTAGGTCCACCACAACTAAACGTAATTCTCCTGCGCAGCCCCTCTTCTTACACAAGCAGGCTGATCGGCGTTAAGTTGAGTTGGTTGATGCTCAAGAAGACAATCTAGCTCCGTTCCGCCCGTCGGCCTACAAACCCGCCCAAATCGGTCCCATCATGGACCTCAAAAAAACGCTGATCGCACTCGTCGCGTTTGTCGCGGCGTGTGGCACGCCCAGCTTTGCTCAAGTTTTCTGGAGCAACCAGAGCCCCGCTGGGATCACCGACGACATCTGGTGCGTAACCTACGCCAATGGCACCTTCGCAGCCGTGACGAATCAGGGGAATCTCTTAACGTCGCCAAATGGCCTGGCCTGGAGTAGTCAAGCCATTGATCCGGGTGTATGGCTAGTTTCAATCGCATATGGCCCTAAGGGGTGGGTCGCTGTCGGAGACAATGGCACCATCCTTGTCTCGTCGGACCTCAAGACTTGGGCTAGCGTTATTTCGGGAACCTCCAACAAGCTTAACGGAGTGCTCTTCACCGCGAGCCCAGACTACGTTCAGTACAACAATCCTAATTTTAGCGAATATATTGCGGTAGGCGACAATGGTACGATCTTGACGTCGCCTGACGGCCAGAATTGGTCACTTCAGCCATCGGGCATCTCTGGATTTCTTCACGGCATTACGTTCTCCGAGACTGTTGGATCTATTTGGGGATCCATTTTGGTGAGCGGCCAAGACGGAGTACTTCTGAGAGGCCTTAACATTGCGACCCCAGGTTTCACCCTGATCAACAACAGCGGAACAACTCAGAATCTAGAGGCGCTCTGCTCGTACCCAATAAACGGGGCGAGTGTTGTTGGCGTGGGAGCAAACGGGACGATCATTCACAGTAACAACGGTCTATTCTTTGGTGGTGTTTGGTCCACCAGTACGACTGCGCCGAGCACCACGGCGACCTTCCGCGGACTCACCTATGGAAACGGATATTATGTTTCAGTCGGAACACTGGGAACGATCTACACCTCGACGAACGGAATTTCCTGGACCCAGCGTTTCTCCGGGGACGGCCCTTTAACGCTCAGTACCTCGACACTCCTGAGCGCCACCTTCTCGCAAGACCTACAACGCTTCGTGGTCACCGGGACTGGCGGCACCATCTTGGTTTCAAATTCTCCGCCGACCGTGTTCGGCAATGTGTCCACCCGTGGCTATGTTAGTAGCACCGAGACGTTGATCGGTGGTTTTGTGATAGAGGGCACGGCCCCGAGGACAGTCCTAATTCGCGCCGACGGCCCAGTCCTCGATACCTTCAGCGTACCGAATCCGCTACCCGACCCAGTTCTGACGGTCTACAACAGCAGCGGGACGGTGATTGCGACGAACGTCGGGTGGACGACCAACACAAGCTCCGCGTCCATTTCCACGGCGGCGCTCGATGTGGGCGCATTCGCTCTGCCAAACCTCAGCCCGGACTCCGCCCTGTTGCTGACGCTCCAGCCGGGAGCCTACACGGCGCAAATCACGTCTGCTGGCGGCAACTCAGGCATAGCCTTGTTTGAGGCGTACACGGACTAGCCGACACACGGCGGCGAAGTTGAGCCGACGGAGATTGCACCTACTCGCCTTGCCTGCTGAAGTCATGGTGATCGGGGCGATTCCCGCCCCTGGTGCCGGACGCTGTAAACAAAGGACAGAACATGAACAACGCACTACTCGGGTTCATTCACCTGCACTGGCGGAGCGCTTGGTCGCCTCTCGGCCTTGTCGTCGTCGTGGCCATCATCGTCGTCGTGGCGCTCATTCTGCGCCGTCGTGGCGGGAAGGGCGGCGAATAGTGAGCCTGGGTTTAGCGACCTCGCCGACCCTGCACGCTCAGTGCCGCTCCGCGAGAGCACGAAACCGGGGACGAACCGTCCCAGACCTAATGCGGATTTTATGTGTTTCCAGATAGCAAGCTTCCCTCGAATCCTCGCATCTGGGTTCATTAGCGCAGTTCTTCTCAAGGCAAATGTTGGCACAGCGCAGATTGTCGCGCCGCAGCTGACCTCCATTAGCCTTACGTCTCCGGCTACCCTGACGGCGGGTGCGAGCTTCAGTTACAGCTTCACTGTAACGCTAGGAACCTCGCCTACGATTTGGGCTGTCGCCATTTCCTTGCTGGACGCTCAGGGCCACCAATATCTCGTCGAGCAAGGCTCTGAGGCGAGTGGAACCCTCACAATCCCGACATCGACTACGTGGCTGAATGGAAGCTACACCGTCACGCAGATTATCGTTCAGGACGGTTACTTATACTTAACCTACTTCAATCCTGATGGCACGGTGATCTATTCGGGCCCAGAGACAGGTCCTGCTACGAATACCATTTCGTTTGCGAGTCTCGATTTCACTTTAACGGGAGGCTTGGACTCGATCTTAACGCCGCAGCTGACATCAGTCAGCCTTGCATCTCCGACCCTCCTGACAGCGGGTGCGGACGTGAGCTACAATCTTTCCCTAACGCCGGGAACGTTGGGCCCAGACGCCTATGTTAATCTCGTAATCCAAGATCCCGCTGGGACCCAGTACATTATTCAAGGGGGGGTGATTGCTCCCACTGGTGGGGTTTCCCTCCAAAGCACGACCTCGTGGTTGGACGGCACCTATACGGTCGTGTCGATGAATGTGGCCGACACATATGGTAACGCAACTTACCTTCCCGACCGCACAATCCAGTACTCAGACGGCGGTATGGGCCCCAGCACGCATTCTATATCGTTTGCGCCACTTGGTTTTACCCTAACGGGCGGCGTTGTCTCGACCCCTACGCCCACCCCATCTCCAACCACGGCTCCATCGCCAACGCCGACTCCCACGCCAACGCCATCACCAACTTCCACTCCAACTCCAACACCAACGCCTACACCGTCGTCAACACCTACTCCGACGCCCACGCCGACATCAACGCTCGCGCCGACCCCCACGCCGACGGCAACGCCAACCCCGACGTCCGGGCTTATACCTACACCAACGCCCACTCCAACCTCGGGTGTATCTTCGGCGCGCCTTATCAACATCTCGACACGGGCTCAGGTCGGAACCGGCGGCAACATCCTGATCGCTGGCTTTGTGATCAGCGGCAGCGGCACGGAGGCCCTCCTTATCCGTGCCGGTGGGCCCGGCCTGACCCCGCTCGGAGTCCCCGGGGCCCTGGCCCAGCCCAGCCTGAGCGTGATTAATCAAGCCACGGGAAGCACGGTCGCCACCAACACGGGCTGGGGCACGAATCCAAACCCGGCACAGATTGCCAGCGTTGCGGCACAGGTAGGTGCCTTTGCATTCACTTCCGGGAGCGCCGACTGTGCCGTCATCGTCAACCTGCCCGCAGGCGCGTATACTGTGGAAGTCTCCGGCGTCGGCAACACCACGGGGGTCGCCCTTGCCGAGGTTTACGAGGTGTCGTCGAGCGGCACCCGCCTGGTCAATATCTCCACCCGGGCCCCGGTCGGAACCGGCGGCAACATCATGATCGCTGGTTTCGTGGTCTCGGGGAGCGGCACCGAGCAGCTGCTCGTGCGGGGCGACGGGCCCAGCCTGACCCAGTTCGGCGTCCCAGGGGTTCTGGCCCAGCCCAGCTTGAGCGTGATTAGTCAAGCTTCGGGGGCTACAATTGCCTCGAACACGGGCTGGGGCACCAGCCCCAATCCGTCCCTGATCGCGAGCACCGGAGCGGTTGTGGGAGCCTTTGGCTTTGCGTCGGGTAGTGCGGACAGCGCCGTCGTGACCAACCTGACGGCGGGCGCGTACACGGCGGAGGTTTCCGGAGTAAACAATACGACCGGGGTAGCTCTGGCTGAGGTGTACGAGGTACCATAGAAGCCCGCCGCCCGGCTTGATCGGCCGCCGATGACCACGGTCATGACCGCGTTCGTTGTTGTCTAAGATTATCGGATACAGCAGCTAGCCTCAAGAGACCTGCCGCAGCCCATGCCCACGACACCGTGGCCAGGGGAAACGGTGCTGCACGACCTCTTACGCGGTTGTCGCCCGTCAAGCGCGGGCCAAGCAGGATTCGCTTCCGTCGCGGTCGTTTCCGTTGGCTTGGCCATTGGCCGCAGGCGGTGTAGTGGCGAATCAGAAACGGCGTGTCGGGCAATTACTTGTCGTCCCTTGGGGCAAGACCATCCCTGTCGAACCTCAAAGTTCGAAATAAATCGTACCGTGCATTATCCCAAGTGAGCCCCGGCGGGAAACCACCCGATAAGCCTTGCCGACGTCCAGGTGGCGGAGCACACCCTGTCGCACATTTGGAATCTGCTCCCAAGAGTCGGCCGGCCGCGCGCTTCACGCGCCACCCCATCATCTTCGCGATCCTGTACATCATATCATAGGCGATCTTTGCGTTCAGGTTGAAGAAGTTTCCGATGCGCAGGCCGGGATGTTCCTTGAACGACAGCTCGATCAGCCCGGCCTTCGTGTACAGGTCGCGGGTTCTAAACTCGGGTAGGCGGGATTCCCGCACGACGTATTATTGCATCATCACCACCGGATGGCGCGGGATCTGGTTCTTGGGTCTGTCAGTTTCTCGCAGATCCGCCGCCAAAGTGCCCGACTTCAGCAAATAAAGCTTAGGACTGTAAACAGGCATTGTGGACGCAATGGCCGCGGGCTTCGGCAACTTCGCGAACCGTTAACCTGGGACACTACCTAGCAATCCGGTGTCAATCCTTTGATCGGCGGGTCAGAACGACCACCAGAATAACCACGAGCAGAACCAGGATTACCCCGCCAAGAGGCACGCCATGGGGATGGTGGTGGTAAAAGTCCCGAAAGTACATTGACGAGACTCTCCACAATAATCCTTAAATCGCCGGGTGCAAGGCGCAATCCTCCGCGCACTCGGGCTAGCAGTCAGCGGGTGCGCGGGCTGGCATCCGGCAGGCCGAACTCCGGCTCCGGCATTCCGTTCCAAAGCAGGAGATCACGCTCGACAGTGCCAAGCTCCTTCTCGAAGGCGAAACCGGGCGGTTCGTTTTCTGGGCCTCAAACTAGGCCGGGCCGGGTTGTGGCCAACCCTGTCACCGACCCGACTCCGGCGCAGGTGCGGCTTTGGCGACGGGCTCGTCGAACGGCTTCGCGTACTTGGGCAGCGTGTCCCGGAGCAGCTTCTCGAAGCGCGGGTCGCCGCGCAGGGAATCGAATCTGAAGTCGAAACGGACTAAGCTATGTACCAAGTAATATTCGCGTTCTTGGTTCTTCAAGATGTCTTCCAGCCAAGTTATGACATCATCCCTATGCCCAAGGGTCACGAGAAGGACGTAATTACCAAGATTGACGGATTTATCATCCTGGCCCAACAGCTGTTGGCACAGCCGAAGGATTCGCGCTCCCTCCTCGCGCTGGTCTAACTACGCCAAGATAGAAGCCTTTTCAGTAAGGAGAACGGGATTGTTGGGCTCATCGCTGAGTTTTCGCTCAATTTGCTGCAAAGCGACGTTCCATTCGGCACGCGCTGCGTCCAGCCTGCCGGCCAGCATGTGGGCCGTACCTTTATACGCGGCTTTCGGTATGGAATATGTCCACGTCACCATCCAGTCCCGAGGGAAGGAATTCAGAACTTTCAAAGCCTTTTCGGGTTCGCGATATAACAATAGTGCCAACGCGAGGGCTTCCGCTATCTTGTCATCCGTATAGGCCGATGGAGGAATCTCGTCGATCAAGGAAAGGGCAGCATTCCGATCCTCGGCTATTTGCATCATGAGAATCTTGCACTGAAGGTTCATCACTGACCGCTTCATCTTCAACGCCTGGTCCGCAGCAGCATTGGCCTTATCAAAACGCTCAGCATCCAAGTATATATACGCGGCGAGGAGGGGAAGATTTACCTTCATACAGAAGTCAGCCGCTTCGCCAAAGCGGCCTTCTGATCTTAGAACGTGGGCCAGCGTGATCTGATTGCCCAGATCGTTGGGGTTCTCCGAAAGCAGCTCCCGCAGCAGATGCTCGGCCTCCGAGCTGCCTCCTGGCGGTGCAACCACATAATGTATCACCTGCGCATGAGCCGAACGGGCAGCATAGGAGTTCGGGTTCAGCTCCATGGCACGAGTTGCCGCAGCAGCAGCGTTCCCCATGCGTGCTGGCGACCTGTCGTACCCCAGGCCAATAATATGCAGGTCATTAAGAGCCTCTTTCGCCCAGACTTCTCCATCCAGTGGGTTCAAGGCCTTCGCCTGCTCGATCAACTTATCCGCAGTCTCGCAAGCCTCCTTTGAAGGATCGTCGAGAGTCGGGCTTTCGGCTGTCATGGCTGTAGCGCGGTCAAGCAACCGTCTAGCTTCAGCCTCTGATCCGACGGCAGGAACCGATGCAACGGGTTTTTCGCCCTTGCGTCACGGCTGCCAGATGGCCAACGCCACGCACGCGATAACACCGAGAATGGCCAGAATCAGCCAAGGGCGAGAGGGATTGATTCGGCGTGATTCAGAGTTGGAGTCACCCGTTGCCGGGCTCTGGTGGCCGGGCTCCGCATCCGACCCGCTCAGGAGCTTCTTCACTCGCTCGGCAAACGCCGGTGGCGTCTCGCCGCCGGGCAGCTTGGTCCATTGAACGGCGACAAAACAATCGGGTACGAGGGCGTCGCGGTCGGCGGTCAAGTCAATGCTCACGGGGATTATGAACGCCCGTCCCTTGGCGATCAGAAGCGAACGCTGCTCAGCCAGGTGCCATTCCAGCCTGAAATATCCCTCAGCGCGGGCCTGAGTGTTGGCGGAGATCACCGGCATGAACAGGGCGCACTCCTTGATCTGCCTGCGAATGCTCTGGTCCCACGCATCGCCGCCCCGGAGCTGGCTCTGGTCGAACCACACCTCGATCCCGGCCCCGCGCAGGGCCTTACATATGCGCTTCGCCGCCTCGGCATCCTGCGATGCGTAGCTCAGGAAGACTGCCCCCTTGGGCTCCGCTGGTGGGCTGTCCTGCATGGATACGTGGCTCTACGCCAATGTTAGCGAGGCCACGGGGTTCTGACCAGACCAAAGCCGGGGGAGGGCTAGGAAGCCGCCGGGCAAGATGCCCACAAGGCCAACACAGCCAGGCCGCTTACCCGGGTCGTCATATCCAGCGCCCGTGGAGCTGGGCTATTTACCGCAGCAACCCGGCGTACACCCTTTACGGTCGCAACCCGTCTTGCTCATATGCCCCCTGCTGTTCAACAGTGAAAACAAACCCCACGATCCCGCGTGTCTTTGCAGTCATATTGGGATTGCTCGTGCCCACGGGTGCCCGCGCTGCGGATGAAGTTAATGGGATCACCGCAGTGGCTTCAAGTGTGAGCAAGGACTACGTCCGTTCCAAGCTTCCCGACGGAACATTCCAGCCCGAGTTTTATGCGTTTGGAGAAGGGGGAAATTGGGGAGGCCAGATAAAGGACCCGACGATTGACAAGCTTCATTTCCTGGATGTAGCGCACGTCATAGCCACGCCGCTGGCGTCTCAGAAATATATACCGGCAACGGACCCAACCAAGACAGGGCTTCTCATCATGGTTTACTGGGGAACTACCGCGGTTCCCGGACCATCCTCTGCCTCGATTGCATATGCGCAATTGAACGATGCGCAGATGTCGCAGATGTCGGGCGGGATTTCTAAGCCGGATCGATGCAGTTGAAAAGGGCCACCGTTTGGCAAGTGATTGGAGTTGATGAAGACTTACCAATCAACGGACGGCTGTCCGCTTCACCAAACGGTGGTGGACGGATTTGAGTTCAAAA
>Ga0181530_10000321_pt1 | contig 61419 bp, 57 predicted proteins | sample PEATcosm2014_Bin_42_FD_119769 | JGI IMG/M metagenome (GOLD analysis project Ga0181530, IMG submission 119769) | Peatland microbial communities from MTU Mesocosm Facility, Houghton, MI, USA - PEATcosm2014_Bin10_60_metaG | ecosystem: Environmental > Terrestrial > Soil > Wetlands > Peat | place...
AGCAAGTCATTGAGGCGTTGCAGTTAGGCGTGCGCGGGATTGTATTGAAGCATTCAGCACTGCAGCTTCTTCTTAAGAGCATTCGTTGCGTCAACGAAGGTCAGTACTGGGTTGGGCAGGAGGGCGTTTCGGACCTTATCCACGCGCTTCGCCGAATGAAGCCGGCTCGCGGCGGATCAGAGGCCCCGCGAAACTTCGGCCTAAGCTCGCGGGAGATGGAAGTCATCGCACTGATTGTGGCTGGCTATACGAACAAGGATCTGGCGCGGGAGCTTGGAATAAGCGAAAACACTGCAAAACACCACCTGACCAATATATTTGATAAGTTGGGTGTTTCCAACCGTTTGGAACTCGTCCTCTATGCCGTCGACCATGGTCTGGTCGCCGGCAACTAAGCCCACATCGTAGGCGGTAGGGTATGGCACTGGACGGTGCTAGCACTATAGCTACCCATAGTGCTATTTCAATGGTACCATAGGGCTATTGTCAAGTTTTCAGGGCAGCGTACACTGAGATCATAAATTAGCGAGAGTTGGGAAAGCACCAAGAGACCGTAAATGGTCCCTGGTAAGGTCGCAAGAAATCATCGAGGATTGGGACGAATGATGTCCGACGCAAGCGGTGGCGTTAGCCTAAGTAGTAAAACACGTGCACAGCGATTCGAATTACAAATCCCGGTGCGCTATCGGACCGACAGCGAACAAGGCTGGCACAGCGGAACCACCAGAAACATCAGCCGGTCGGGCATGCTATTCCACGGCGAGGATTGGGCTCAGCCAAGCACGCGTATCGAATTGACTTTGCTTCTTCCGCGGCGGATGGGCGTAGTCCGGGCTGCCGAGGTGATCTGTCGAGGCACGGTCACGCGCTCGGAGCGGCGCGGAATCGACGAGGGCGGCCCGTGGATAGCGATCCGGATATCTCATTATCGGCTTATTCGGCGCAGGGATGCGCGACGGCTGGACGATAACGGCCATCATTGACGTGGAATTTGCGGTGTTTGCACCCGAATCCGTTGTTGGGCAGTTGAGTGCCCATAGCGGAAATTCAAGCAGCGGTTGGGGACGATAGGTCCGCCAACCCATGGGTTTCGACGCGGGCCCGGGCGGCTTGCGGATTCCATCCTCGAACCAGTGAAGTATGGCTTACAGAAAAGGAAGCCTGTAAGTCACAGGGCGGAGCTTTATATGACCAGACCTCATGCCGAATCACTTGCTTCGACCGACCAAAAGCAGCCAACGTTCTGAGTTGCCGAATGTTTTCCAGCGTGCCTTCTTCCTGTGTCCAACCCGACGGCAAGGGCCGGGAGGGACGATCCGCTTCCTCGACTCCCCACCTCGGGGTGTAAGCGCTTGGCGCTGAAAAGCGCAAAGGTCATTACATATCATTCTCAGTCCCCCGGTCACTATGAGCACTAAAACACTACATCAGAACGGCGAGCGCGCAAGGCGTTTCGCGCTTCATCTGCCCGTATACTTTCGCCAATCGCAAAGCACTGCATGGCTGGAAGGGACGACGGAGAATATCAGCTACACGGGGGTGTTGTTCCGATCAACGCATCCGCTGGTACCTGAGACATCGCTCGAGTTGAGATTGCAGCTTGCGGTCGGACCCAAACTGAATAACGCGTCGGAGATCCGCTGTAGAGGCGCCGTTGTCCGCGTGGAGCAAAGAAATGCTCCGGAAACGCCGGTCGCTCTGGCTGTGTCGATCAGCGATTATCGAATTGTCCGCCAAGCCATACTCAGGGAAGACTCGATGGGGCTGGGCAAGAGCGCGGACACCACAGCGAAGGTACGGCGGCGCCAGCATTAGCAGCCGGAGGCCGGGGATTTATGCGTGAGAACGGATTATTTACATTGCCCGCGCGCCGCTCTTGACCAACACAGAAAGTAACATCCAATGGAAAACATTGCGGCAAGCAACGATCACGCGACGCCGGCAGGCGTTTCCTGGTGGCATGCACTTTACACTCGGCACCAGCACGAAAACGCAGTCGCGCAAGCTCTATCAGCCAGGGGATTCGAGGTCTTCCTTCCACAATATCGGACCGTCCATCGCTGGAAGGACCGCGATAAGGAGCTCCTGCTTCCGCTTTTCCCCAACTACGTCTTCCTTCACGGCGGGCTGGACCGAATGTTAACGCTCGTGACAGCGCCTGGTGTCCACTCCCTTGTGAGCTGGGGCGGACGTGCGGCGAATATACCATGGGAAGAGATCGAAGCGGTCCGCAGGCTGGTCGCAAGCTCGTACCAAGTCGAGCCGCATCCCTTTCTCAAATGCGGGAACCGCGTCCGGGTCACGTCGGGTCCACTGGAAGGGATCGAGGGAATCTTAGTCCGCAGGACCCGCGGATATCGACTGGTCCTCTCCGTGGAAATGCTCTCCCAGTCCGCTTCCGTTGAAGTGGACACAAGCATGGTGGAGCGCGTGAGCGGCGGGGATGCAAATCGCGTTGTCAGGACGGGGGCTGGCCTGGGAACTCGGAATCTCGAGTCGTATCGCTCCTACGCTCTGGCCGCTGGATAGCAGGGCTAGTTTGACCCGACATCAGCCACAGGGAATGGCCGTGAGTCGTGAGCCTGTAAGCGCCAAGCTCCTTGCCTGCGTTGTGCTTTTGGTTCGTGAAGCGTATCCTTAAGAAAGCGGCTTATTTAAGATGGGCACTCAGAAAACTAGACAGCGGTATATGTGGCTCCTTCTCTTGGTGGGTCTAGTAAGTTCTATGGGCCGGGGGTGGGGAGTGGCTTCCGCCCGACCCGCCGGGAACTCCGATGGCACGATGGCCGCTGGGCCGGCCCAAGGGGGAAAAGAATCAACGGGTCAGCAGGCCGCCCCAAATGCCAAGCGGGTGGTTGATGACTACCGTATCGGACCCTCCGATGTGCTAGCGATCAACGTCTGGAAGGATACCGAACTCACGCGGACTGTCACCGTGCGCCCCGATGGCAAAATATCCTTACCTTTAGTTGGGGAGTTAGAGGTAAGCGGGTTGACCGCGAGCAGCGTGCAACGCTTGATAGGCCAGCGGCTCGCAGAGTACATTTCGAGTCCGCAAGTCACCGTTATGGTGCAAGAGGTTAAAAGCCAGACCTACGTCATCGTCGGCAAAGTTGGAAAGCCCGGATCGTTTGAGTTGGGAAAGCCCACTACAGTGCTCGAGGCCATCGCCATCGCCGGAGGCCCTCTCGACTTTGCCAAGTCCGGCAAGGTCAAGATCATCAGGCGCCGGGAGGGCGGCCAGACTGAGACGCTCTACTTTAACTACAATAAGGTCATCAAAGGGAAGAACACGGAACAAAATGTGGTACTGCAGAATGGCGACACCATCGTGGTTCCTTGAGGCGGAGTTGTTCGCCATCCGTTGGTGGAGGTAGAAGTCCTTGGCCCAACAAGACGAAAACAAAGATATCACGCTAGAACGAGCGTTCGAAGTCACGAGCAGGCGGCGCTGGTGGGTGATTGTGCCTACGACAGTCATAGCTCTCGCCGCCGCTTTGGTCGCGTTCATGCTCCCCAAGCGCTACGAGTCAGAGGCTACAATTCTCGTCGAAGGCCAGCAGGTCCCTGAGCGGTACGTCACTGCTAATACGACCAACGATCTCGGGGAAGTGCTTTTGATCATGACTGACGCAATTCTGTCGCGCACTTCACTGCTCCAGATTATCGACGAATTTGGTCTGTACTCGAATGAGCGGAGTCACGCCGCTCCCGAGCAGTTGGTAGAGCTGATGCGGAGCAACATCGTTATTCAGCCGACACAAAAGGGCCCCGAGCCCAAAGGCCTGAACGCTTTCAAGATTTCATTTACCGGTGACGACCCCCGTTCGGCGCAGGCGGTGACAGGCCGTCTTACCGAGCTCTTTATTAAAGAGAACAATCAGTCGCAGGAACAACAGTCGACAGGCGCGACGAAGTTCCTGGTCGAAAAGCTAGCGGATGCATTGGCTGACTTAAAAGAACAGGATATTCGGGTTCGAGACTTCAAGATGAAGTATCTCGGCGAACTGCCGGAGGAGCAACAGGGTAATCTCGCCATCCTTACCGGATTGCAGAGCCAACTCCAGAACTCTGTGACTGCCCTGGAACGGGCACGGGCGCAGGAAGCTTATCTGCAGTCCCTTTTCTCCTCGTACCAAGACTTCGCCGCTGCCGGGATCCCTGTCACGGGCTCGACGGTTGCAAACCCCATCGACACGGTGAGGGCGGAATTGACCAGGCTTCAAAATGAAAGGGCGGAGCTTCTGGCGCGGTACACCGAGAAGTACCCGGACGTGGTGAAGATCGATCAGCAGATTAAGGAGACGCAGGCCTTGCTGGCGGCAGTAAGCAAAAACCCGGCGCCACGCAAGGATAGCACCCAGGAGGCCTCCAATCAGGCTAAGCCGACGACGGAAAAAGACTCGGCCATGGCACAGGTCAAAAGCCAGTTGAAGGCAAACGAGATCGAGATCAACAATGACTTAGCCGACCAGAAGGCAATTCAATTGCAGATCGAGAAGTATCAAAGCCACCTCAACCTGACTCCGGTGCGAGCGCAACAACTCTTGGATTTGCAGCGAAACTATGAACTGTCCAAAAAGAACTATGAGGACCTGATGGCCAAGAAGACGCAATCCGAGCTGGCAACAAGTTTGATTGAGCGCCAACAGGGCGAGCGCTTCCGGATCATCGACCAACCCAGCCTGCCTACGAAGTCGGCCAGTCCGGCTCGGATCAAGGTCAGTTTGGGGGGCTTGGCAGCAGGACTCGGACTGGGGTTGGCGTTGGCCTTTTTCGTTGAGTCCCGAGACCACTCACTTCGCAATGAGCACGACCTAAGACGGGCTTTTGCCTTCCCGTTGATGCTGGGAGTTCCGCTGTTGCTCAGTAAGGCAGAAGAACATAGGCGGACGGGCTTGGCGGTGCTCGAGTGGACGCTTGGGATCCTCATATGCGGACTGTTAGGAGTGACTGAATTCTACGTCTATTGGCGGAGCTAAAGACGAACTTGCGATCCGTTCCCATGAATTTATAGTGGGAACACTTTGGGGAGTTGATAACAGACATGCCTGACCGAGTTCTTAACCAAGCTGGAATGGATGCGAGCCTTGGCTCACTATCTTCAGAGGATTTGCTTCCGGAGTGGGAGAAGGTTGATTTCTTTCTTCCCGTTGGAACGGAGGAATGCGCCATCTCTCCGGAGAGCCGCGTGGCTGTCTACCACGACCCGACGAGTGCCGGAGCAGATCGGTTCCGGTTGGCGCAAATAAGGCTCAAGAGCCTTCAAGCGTCGCGGGGATTGAAAAGCATTCTGATTACCAGCCCGATGCCAGGGGACGGAAAGACCACTGTTTCGTTGAACCTCGCCACGGTTTTGTCTGAGAATGGAAAGGTCCCCGTGCTTTTGCTGGAAGCGGATGTGTATAGACCTACGGTGCTCATGAGGTTGGGATTGAAACCGTGGTCGGGACTGAGCGAGTGTTCCAGGCGTGGTGAGGACCCAATGCTGGCAATTCGGCGAATCAATCCCCTGGGATTCTACTTATTGCCGGCTGGGTGTAGAGTGGATGACGAGAGCAACATCCTCCAATCAACATTCACCTCACAACTGGTCAAGAGCCTTTCCGCAAGTTCTTTTGGCTGGATACTGATTGATGCACCCCCCACAACACCGGTGGCAGACGTTTTAACCCTCAACGCGCACTCCGATGCGACTTTGCTGGTCGCCCGGGCGGGGGAAACACCGCGTGAAGCCCTCGAGGAATCAGTCCGGAATCTGGGGCGCGATCACATACTCGGAATCATTCTCAATGGCGTTGAAGGACTCGACCGTGTCTACTCCCGGTATTATGGATATGGAAAATCCGGACCTCCTGCAAAGTCGGCCAAGCCCAAGACCATCGTGAGCTTAGACATGAATCAACATGCAAAGTAACTTCCAGCATCCCGGCGATGCTGGCGCCTAACACATCGATAACGCCTTCGACCTGACATGCTAAAGAGAATCCTCCATTCGGAACGCGTCAGTGAAAACGGCAATCGCTCCGGCCGCTTATGGACAGAGCTACTGGGGATCTTGATTTTCTCCCTGACTTTCGTCGTTTTGCCTCCCGTCCGGCTGGAGGCGCAAGCGCAAGCGCCATCGCCAACTGCGCAGGCATCTTCTCAAGCGGCTGTCTATGGCAGCGGAATTCAGTCCCCGCTTCAGTTCGCGGGAGAGTCAGCGCCGGTTAATCAGGTCTCCTTCCGCGTGGGCACTTCACTCCTTTACGACGATAACGTCGTCGCAGAAGGCTCCCACGGTGTAGGCGATGAAGCGCTTTCTTTGGATACCCAGCTCGGTGTTACGAGGCAGACTGAGCATCTGACGGTCAGTATCAAATACATGCCTTTTTTTCTCTTCTACCGGAAAATTGATCAATATGACCGGCTTAACCATTCCGGGGATCTGAACCTCGACTATAAGCTGACCTCGCGTTTCAGCCTGGGATTGCACGAGGGCATCAGTTATGAGAACGGGAATTATGCAACTATTACCGAACCACAGATCCTATCTGGGCCTTCCTCGCCTACGGACCTAAATCAGATGATTATCCCGTACACGGCGCGGACTCTGGAAAACTGGGGTTGGCTCAATCTAAGGTACGCGACGAGCCGGCGCACGTCGATTATATTGTCCGGGATTTACGACCGGCGCAAATTCGGGCAGCAAATAGAAGGTCAGTCGCTGTATAACGGTAATGGAATCAGTGGCAGCCTGACGTTTGAATACCGTATGTCTGCGCATACGAACTTCGGTATTCTATTCCTTCATCAAGACAACACGTACCAGGGAGGCGAGATTGTCGGTGGTCGGCTGCGTACCCAAGTTGAAAGCGCGCTTTTTTCCGTTGGATCCCGCCTGTCTCCGACTGTCAGCGTAAGTGTTTTCGCTGGGCCGCAATACGTCCGCCTGATAGACCAGGTCTCACCGGCAGCAAGTCTCGCCGCGAACTTTCAGGCCTCCGGGGGTGGAAGTATTACCAAGCAAGTTCGAAATACAGCCTTTGATATATCGTTCCTAAGGTCCGTGTCCGACGGCGCGGGGCTGTACACTTCCGCGATAAACACCAGTGCAACAGTTGGGGTTCGCCGACGCCTGGTTGGACTCTGGGAAGCCGGCTGCGAAGCCGGCGCTATCCGAATGGACAATTCGCTCTTTCAGCTTGCCCAGGGAAGGACTGACGGCCTAACTGGAAGAATTGACGTCAATCGCCCCCTCCTGCATGGCTCCGTGTTCCATATTTCCTATTCCACTTGGCACCAATCGAGCAGGGGCAATCTGCTGATCCCTTACAACCTTGACCGCAATCAAATTGCAGTGGGTTTCAACTACCAAATGAAAGCCTTGCCCTTCGGGCGGTAATCCTGGAAAGCCATCAGACCTCCAACTCAAGCCACGTTACCTCGCCAAACCGGCGTGAGAGGATAAATGCGATGATTAGGGGAATTCTCGCTGTAACAAGACCCCGGAAGCCAAGCCCAGATCAAGGGCCGAAGCTGAACCCTAGCAATGGATTCGATGGCCACGCGGAAGACGGCAGCTTCAAGCTCGAGTCTGAGGAGATGTTTAGGAAAGTGCTGTCTTTAGAGAGAAAAAGGTGTGAGCGTTCTCGCCAGCGCTTCGTACTCACGCTCTTGCATACAGGCCAACTCCTCCAGGGTGAAGGGCGGCAGACGGTTCTTACCTCCATAACAGCGGCGCTTTCGGTGTCAACCAGGGAAACGGATTTACGTGGCTGGTATGAAAAAGACCAGGTGGTTGGGGTTATCTGCACTGAAATTGGTTCGGGGAGCATGACCTCTATAATCAATGCCCTGCACTCGAGAGTCTGCTCTGCCTTACGAGATAAACTCAGTCTGGAACAAACAAACGCGCTTCACATCTCCTTCCACGTGTTCCCGGATAACTTGGATCTCGAAAACGGGGGGCGTAGCGCAGACAAGTGTCTCTATCCCGATTTGACCCCGCAGGACGCCTCCGCCAAGGTCGCGAAATCTATCAAGAGAGGTATCGATATCATCGGGAGTTTGTGCGCCCTGGTCTTGCTGTCTCCCCTCCTCCTCATCATTGCGATAGCGATCAAGGCAACGTCGAAAGGACCCATCCTTTTCAAGCAGCAAAGGATGGGACACTACGGAACCCGGTTCACCTTCTTGAAGTTCAGATCGATGGTCTACCAGAGCGATGCAACGATTCACCAGAATTACATCCGGCAATTCATCTCCGGAAAAAATGATCAGGCGCAGCCGAGTACGGACAGCGGCGTCTACAAAATCAAGGACGATCCGCGCACAACAACTGTGGGGCGATTCCTGCGGAAAACCAGCTTGGACGAGCTGCCTCAATTCGTTAACGTGCTCAAAGGGGAAATGTCGCTGGTTGGGCCGCGGCCCCCAATTCCCTACGAGGTTGAGAGGTACGAACTATGGCACCGACGCCGATTCTTGGAGCTAAAGCCCGGGATAACAGGTTTGTGGCAAGTGGACGGTCGAAGTAGGGTCAGATTTGATGAAATGGTGCGCTTGGACCTCAAGTATGCCAGGACTTGGTCTCCTTGGTTGGACATCAAGATCCTCCTGCGAACGCCGACGGCTGTCTTACGGGGAGACGGTGCCTGCTGAGTAGGCCGTATGTCACTTTTTCCAAGTTGTTGTTCGCGCGAACAAAGTCGCGACCTTAAAATTGTGAGGAAATCATGATTCGTGTCGGCGTTATCGGCTACGGTTATTGGGGTCCAAACATAGTCAGAAACCTGCAAGGCCTCGAATCGGCCCAAGTCTTGGCCGTATGTGACCGAATTCCAGGGGCTCTAAAGCGCGCAAAACATGCCTACCCGCATGTGGAGACTACTTCCGACGCGAATGAGATCTTACGTTCTCCTTACATTGATGCAGTGGCCATCATCACTCCCGTTTGGACGCACTTCGAGCTTGCCAAAGCTGCCTTGGAAAACGGCAAGCACGTTTTCGTCGAGAAGCCTTTTACTTCCACGTCGGGCCAGGCTGAGGCGCTGATCGAATTGGCCCTGAAGAAAGACCTCAAGATTATGGTGGACTACACATTCCTCTTTACCGGAGCGGTGAAGAAGATCCGCCAGCTCATCGATCAAGATGAGCTGGGAAACCTCTATTATTACGATTCCATGAGGGTCAACCTGGGCCTTTTCCAACACGACGTCAATGTGATATGGGATCTCGCTCCTCATGATTTGTCCATCATGGACTATCTCATCCAAAACGAACCCGAGGCGGTGGTCGCCACCGGTGAGACACACTTGAATTCCCATGCCGATGTGGCGTTTATAACAGTCTATTTCCCGTACAACACGATCGCTCACATCAACGTGAACTGGTTATCTCCCGTGAAGATCCGAACTACACTCATCGGGGGAGTAAAAAAGATGCTAGTGTGGAACGACTTGGACGCCGACGAGAAAGTCAAGGTTTACGACAGGGGTGTGAATGTAGGCAACCGTGAGGGCGTTTACGAATTGCTGGTCAGCTACCGTTCGGGAGATATGTACGCGCCCAAGATCGAGCAGACCGAAGCTCTGAAGGTTGAACTGGAATACTTTTTGAACTGCATCGATAAAGACGAGACGCCCTTTAATGACGGCGTGGCTGGATTGCGGGTCGTCAAAATGCTGGAGGCAGCCGGAGAATCACTGAAGCTAAGGGGGGAGACCGTCCGCGTATGAGCAATTACCGATGTATTGCGCCGGATGTGAAGCTGGGTCGAAACGTAAAACTATCAAAATTCATCAACCTCTACGGCTGTGATATTGGAGACGATACGAAGATCGGGGCGTTCGTGGAAGTACAAAAGAATGCCAGGATTGGACGAAGGTGCAAAATCTCGAGCCACACATTTATTTGCGAGGGCGTGACCATCGAGGACGACGCATTTGTAGGCCACAACGTCACATTCATCAACGACCCCTACCCGAGAGCTACTAATCTCGATGGGACGCTACAAACCGAAAGCGACTGGAAGGTCGAGCCGACGCTGGTCAAGAAGGGCGCCTCGATCGGATCCGGATCCACAATCCTTTCGAAAGTGACCATCGGCGAGAATGCCATCGTGGGCGCGGGTAGCGTGGTTACAAGAGACGTTCCAGCGAATACGATTGTGGCGGGAACGCCGGCTCGCGTTTTGCGCTCGCTGGACCAGAAGGCCCCGGAGGTAGTGATGCATGCAGGCTGATAACATTCCTTTTCTCGACCTCCTTACTCCACATCGGGAGCTTGAAGACGAACTACTGGCGGTGTGCAAGCAGGTTTTGGAGACGGCCGGGTTTGTCGGCGGTCCCATTTTGGCGGGCTTCGAGCAGGATTTCGCCGCATTCTGCGGCACGCGAAACTGCGTTGGGGTGGGGAGCGGAACCGATGCCGTGCGCTTCGCTCTGACGGCAGCCGGGGTTAAGCCCGGCGACGTAGTAGTGACAGTTCCCAACACCTTTATCGCCACCGCGGAAGCCATCACCCAGGCCGGCGCCACGCCTGAATTCGTGGACATTGACGAGCGCACTTACAACCTAGACCCGGAAGAGCTTCGCTCCTACCTTCAGGTTCAGTGCCGCGTAGACGGGAGCACGGGTCAAGTGTACAGCAAAAGACTGGGGAGACCTGTGAGGGCTGTCGTTCCGGTGCACCTTTGCGGGCAACCCGCCGATATGGATCCCATCCTGGAGCTCGCCGAGCGCTTCAGGCTGCTTGTGGTAGAAGATGCCTGCCAAGCGCACGGCGCGGAGTACTTTTCGAAGAAGGAAAACGCCTGGAAAAAGGCGGGGACGATGGGCGTGGTCGCGGCCTTCAGTTTCTATCCCGGAAAGAACCTGGGGGCCTGCGGCGAAGCCGGAGCGGTAACGACCAACGACGATAAGATTGCCCGCCACATTCAGATGCTTCGTGACCACGGGCAGTCGCGAAAATACTATCACGACATGGAAGGGTACAACGGCCGGTTAGACACGATCCAAGCGGGGATGCTGCGAGTCAAACTCCGGCGGCTTGCCCAGTGGAACGAGCAACGGCGGGAATGCGCCCGTCAATATCAAGATCTTCTGGGTTCGGCATACGCGGCGATCAAGATTCCCCACGAGCCTTCCTGGGCAAAATCAATCTACCATCTCTATATGGTTCGGGTTCAGAACCGCGATCAAATTCAGAAGCAGTTGGCGGAAGCTGGCATTGGTACGGGAATCCATTATCCCATCCCCCTTCACCTTCAGAAAGCCTATTCGAACCTCGGCTATACGAAAGGCGATTTCCCGGTCTGCGAACGAGTGACGGCCGAAATACTCTCCTTGCCGATGTTCCCGGGCCTTCAGCCTGGGCAGCAGCAGCGAGTGGCTCGGTGCTTGCTGGAATTCACTCACAGTGAAGCTCGCTTGGAAACTTCCGATTCGCCTTCCGATTGCGCGCCCAACCTGGGCATCCACGGCGGATAAAGAGTAGTAACGCGGGCGTCTCGCCCATCGTCAAGCGGGGATACTGCCCGCGAAGCCTTGCGGGAGGAGGACGCCCCCGGCGCGACGGGCGAGGCGCCCTCGCTACGTCGGAGCGAACCTCAAATTATGGGAAACAATGGGCATTCGAGTCGGGTTGAAGCCAAAAAAGTCTGGATCGACCTCGACAACTCGCCACACGTACCTTTTTTTGCACCCATTGTCGACGAACTCCAGAAGCGCGGATATTCGGTTCTAGTTACCGCACGTGACTTCTGCCAGGTGCGCGAGCTGGCCCAATCGCTGAAATTGGACTGCAAGCTGATCGGGCGCCATTATGGAAAGAATAAGCTCCTCAAACTGGCCGGATTGTGTTTGCGGGCGCTACAACTGACTCCCACTGTGCTTCGAGAGAAGCCCGATCTCGCCGTCTCCCATGGCTCGCGCGCCCAACTACTGGCCGCTGCCCTAACGGGCGTGCCCTCCCTCGTGATGATGGACTATGAATTTGCACAGGGCCTGGTTCTGACACGGCCAGCCTGGGTGATGCTGGCGGAACCCATTCCTGAGGCTGCCGTGCCGATCGACAGGACTCGGATTCTGAAGTACCCCGGAATCAAAGAGGATGTCTACGTCCCGAAGTTCAAGCCTGATCCCGCGATCAGAACTAGCCTTGGCATAGGCGAGGCTGACCTGATGGTAACGGTACGACCGCCAGCCAACGAGGCTCATTACCATAATCCCGAGAGCGACAAGCTATTCGAGGCTGTGCTCGATTTTCTCAGCGACAAGCCCAACACGAAAATTGTTTTGCTTCCCCGCTACCCCGCACAAGAGCTTGCTATCCGCAAATCGCGCCGGCGCCTGTTTGCCGCCCGCCAGGTCGTTGTCCCCGAACGCGCAGTGGACGGTCTTAATCTCATCTGGTATTCCGATCTAGTGATCAGCGGCGGCGGCACTATGAACCGTGAGGCCGCGGCGTTGGGTGTGCCTGTCTATAGCATCTTCCGTGGTAAAATTGGCGCGGTAGATCGGTATTTGGCCGATATGGGCCGCTTGGTGCTCCTCGAGAGTACGGAAGACGTACGAACCAAAATTGCGTTGAATCGGCGACGCCGCCTGCCCGAGCCTGACAGCAGCAACAACAGGGCCCTTGCAACGATCGTGGAAACCCTCGCGCAAATCTTGACGACTGAATGCCCAACCCTGCAACAAGCGACTTGGCGCCAACTGCTCATGTTACGGAAGCCAGCCAAACCTCTTTGAGCAACCTGGAGGTCGGCGCGCTTTGCGAATTGGCCCTCCAGGGGCTGGTGCCGATGTTCGAGACGAAGCAGCAGTTATTCTGTTTCACCCGAAAACGAACCCCTAAGGGGCTGGTTCGGCAAGGCCTGTCGCCGAGGTACACGATAATCACGTTGCTAGGGCTTCGGAAGGCTGAGGTCGCGGGACTCTCCTCCCCCATTGACATTGGGCCTGTCCTCGGGCGCCTTCTCCAAAACACAGCTTGGATAAACAACCTTGGGGACCTCGGACTACTCGTCTGGCTGTGCGCTTTGGAATCGCCCGACCGTGCGAAGGAAGTTCAATCCCGCCTAATTGACAAAGGTACGCTGGAGCGATTTCGCGAGCCTCATGAGGGACGAACCACTGAGCTAGCCTGGTTCTTGTCCGGTCTCGCCCATGCTGCCTTGGCTATGCCGCCACAGGGCCCGGACTTGCGTGAGTTGGCGTCACGCATCTATGGGGTGCTGTGCCAGAATCAGGGCAAGACGGGAATCTTCCGCCATCTGGGCATGAGAACCCTCTCCGGCGTTTCGAGAGGACGGCTGGGCTGCTTTGCTGACCAAGTCTACCCCATTTACGCGTTGACCCAATTCGCTCGAGCCTTTAACGTTCCGGCTGCGCTCCAGATGGCCCGCAGTTGTGCCGAAGCCATATGCCGGCTTCAGGGTCCCCAGGGCCAATGGTGGTGGCATTATGATTCAACGACCGGTACAGTTCTTGGGAGGTACCCGGTTTACTCTGTCCACCAACACGGTATGGCTCCCCTGGCCCTCTTCGCCGTCGCAGACGCACTACGAGCTGATTTCACAACGCCCATCTACAGAGGCCTCCAATGGATTGCCGCACAAAATGAACTGGGTCGCGAATTACGTGACCAAAGTGCCAGCATCATCTGGCGGTGCATCCAGCACGGCAACAAGTTCAAAGAGAACGTCAGGAAGATTTCGAGTTTGTGTGGATGGGGCGGGGTCGGACAAGATGTCGAAGACCTCGAAGTCAACTACGAATGCCGCCCTTACGAGTTGGGCTGGCTTCTTTACGCCTTTGCGGGGCGGTCGCGTACCAGCACAGCCTTGTAGCAAAGGCACTTCTGCCTATGGAACGAGCACTCTTGCCTGCCTGTAGCGTGGGGACACCTGGCTGTGCCTTCTTTACTTCAGCATGGGCAAAAGTGTCTGTGCTACGAGGCAATTAAGCAGGGGCAAGGATGCCTCTGCTACCAGGAAACCGGGAATTCTCATGAAAGTCATGATCGCCGTCGGCGCGAGACCCAACTTCATGAAGGCTGCGCCTATCATCGCGGCCATCAAACGCCATAACGAAGCGGAACTATCCGAGCCGATCTGCTATCTGCTCGTGCACACGGGTCAGCACTACGACAAGCTCATGTCCGACTCTTTCTTCGCGGATCTAAACCTCCCCCAGCCTGACATATGCCTCGGTGTCGGCTCTGGAACGCACGCCGTCCAGACGGCAGAAATCATGAGGCAGTTTGAAGCCGTCCTCCTTCGAGAAAAGCCGGAAGTACTGGTGGTGGTGGGCGATGTGAACTCGACTCTGGCCTGTGCCCTGGTGGCGACTAAAATCTCCTATGATTCAAAAGGAGGCAGGCCCTTAATTGCCCATGTGGAGGCAGGCCTTCGGTCTTGCGACCGATCCATGCCTGAAGAAATCAACAGAATCGTCACCGATCAATTGTCGGACCTGCTCTTTGTAACTGAGGAAAGTGGCGTTCAAAACCTCGCTCGCGAGGGCGTGCCTGCCGAGAAGGTGCACTTAGTAGGTAACACGATGATCGACTCGCTCCTGGCGTGCAAGGAGAAGGCCCTGGCCTCCACGATCCTAAATAATCTCGGCCTGCGCCGCGCGGCGGAAGGAAACGGTTGCAGCCAACTCATTGTTCCCTACGCGCTTCTCACACTTCACCGCCCTTCCAATGTCGACGCCCGCGAGGCTTTCGTTAACATCATAGGAGGCCTCGAGGAATTAGCCAGGGAATTGCCCGTTGTCTTCCCGGCCCATCCTCGCACTCAAAAGCGCATTGCGGAATTCAGCCTGGAGCGCCAATTTGAGTGGAATTATGTGCGGCACGAAACCACGAACTCAAGCGCGGTGAAGGGGTCCGGCGCGATTAAAATAACAGAGCCTCTGGGATACCTTGATTTTCTCTGCCTCATGTATCACGCGGCGCTCGTCGTTACGGATTCGGGAGGCATCCAGGAAGAAACTACCTGCCTGGGAGTTCCCTGTGTGACGATCCGCGAGAACACCGAGCGGCCTGTCACCATCACCGCCGGCACGAATGTCCTCGCCGGAGTAACCAAAGAGGGCATCCGTACAGCCATTCGTCGGCAGCGAGGGGAGAAGACTGGCGGCGCCGTGCCAGAATTGTGGGACGGCCGGAGTGCAGCGCGAATTCTCGAGGTAATTCGCCGCGAGACAGCACAGGCACACCCGTCTGTGCGGCGTACGTAACACCCTATATCGACCTTGAGCGCAGACAAGAGCGCCTGGGCTACGGCTTCCCATCAGGGGTCATTCATGGAGATCAGAGTTGAATCGAAGCACTTGGGCGAGATCGTGGTGCTGGTGCCCGATGTTTTTCAAGATAATCGCGGCTTCTTCATGGAAACGTACCGAGAGGACAAATTCCAAGAACTGGGCCTGCCGTCCCACTTTGTGCAGGACAACCACTCGCGATCCGTCAAGGGGGTTCTGCGTGGATTGCATTTCCAGTGGGACCCGCCGATGGGCAAGTTGATGCGAGTTTCGGTGGGCAGCGCCTTCCTGGTGGCGGTGGATATCCGAACCGGATCGCCCACTCTGGGGAAGTGGTTTGGTATCGAAGCCTCGGCCGCAGATCGGCGTCAGGTCTGGGCGCCGGCGGGCTTTGCACGCGGCTTCTGTGTTCTTTCGGACGTCGCCGAGATCCAGTACAAGTGCACAGGCCTTTACAATAGTAAGGGTGAATCTGGGATTCGTTGGAATGATCCGCAAATCGGCGTCGAGTGGCCGGTTAGCGAGCCTTCCCTCTCCGGAAAGGACCAGAAGGCTCAGACGCTCGAGCAGTGGCTCAGCAAGCCCGAATCCCGCAATTTCCATATTTAGCCGAAGGCATGGGGAAACTATGAAATTGCTGATCGCCGGTGGCGCAGGGTACGTCGGCTCGGTGCTGATACCGAAGCTGCTCGATCGGGGCTACAAGGTGGACGTGGTGGACCTGTTTTGGTTCGGCAACCACCTGCCGCGGGAAGTGGCGATCCTTCACAAGGATATCTTTCAGCTCTCGATGGAGGACTTGGAACACTACGATCAAGTGATCTTCCTGGCGGGCCTTTCGAACGACCCGATGGCGGAGTTTTCGCCGAGCAAGAATTTCATATTTAACGCCGCCGCTCCGGCCTATTTGGCTTACGTGGCCAAGAACGCCAAGGTAAAACGGTACATCTACGCCTCCTCCTGCTCGGTTTACGGCTACACGGAAAACGAACTGTACGACGAGACTCGCCCGGTTTCCTCGACCTTCCCCTATGGAATCTCAAAGCTGCAAGGAGAGCAGGCGGCGATGCAGTTGGCCGACGAAAGCTTTTCGGTCATCTCGCTGCGGAAAGGCACGGTTTCGGGGTACAGCCCTCGCATGCGCTTCGACCTCATCATCAACACGATGTTCAAGTGCGCCATGCGGGACCACACCATCACCATTAACAACCCTTCCATTTGGCGCCCCATTCTCAGCATTGACGATGCCGCCACGGCGTACACTCGCGCCATTGAGGCGGACCAGAAAATCTCCGGCATTTTCAATATTGCCTCGGGCAATTACACCGTTGGAGAGGTCGGGGACCTGGTGAAAGCCACGATCGAGGAACGTCTTGGTGAGCGACTGAACCTCTGCATCAAGCACATCCAGGACTTCCGCAACTACAAGGTCAGTATCGAAAAGGCAAAGAACGTCCTCAGCTTCCATCCTGCCGGCGATGTGAAATCCATTGTGAGCCACCTGATCGACAACCTGGACAAATGCAGAGATTGGGACAACCCTCTCTATTCCAACATCGTGTCCTTCCGGCAACTGGAAAGCGGAATTGAAACCTACGCCCTGGGGAAGGTGGCGGCGCAGTGAAAGTTGCGGTGGTGGGCAGCACTGGCCAACTGGGGAGCGACGTCGTTCGCGCTTTCGCCGATCATGGCGATGAGGTGTTGCCCCTCACCCACGCGGACATCGAAATCGCGGATCGAGAGTCGGTGGGAAGTAAATTGCGTGCCTTGCAACCCGCCCTGGTAGCGAATACCGCGGCCATGCACCACGTCGAGAACTGCGAACTCGAGCCTGACAAGGCATTTGCAGTCAACGGGATAGGCGTCCGAAACTTGGCGCTCGCGGCGCGCGAACTCGGCGCTGTGCTCATCCATGTCAGTACCGATTACGTGTTTGATGGTTGCAAGACCAGCCCCTACGTGGAAGACGATCTGCCCCGCCCCTTGAGCGTCTATGGAAACACCAAGCTAGCCGGTGAGTACTTTGTGCGCTCCACCCTCGACAGACATTTCCTTCTCCGAACCTCGGCGATCTACGGCAAGAGCCCCTGCCGCGCCAAGAGTGGGCTGAACTTCATCCAACTGATGCTTAAGCTGGCGAAAGAGCGGGGCGAGGTCCGCGTGGTTGACAGCGAATTCGTGACCCCCACGCCTACTCCCGACTTGGCACGACAGATGGTTGCGCTGAGCCGTTCGGAGAGTTACGGCTTATACCACGCCACCGCGGAGGGCGCCTGCTCCTGGTTCGAGTTCGCGCGTGAGATTTTTACCCTGACAAACACCAAGGTTAACCTGAAGGTTGCGGGACCGGACGAATTTCCTGCCAAGGTACCCAGGCCGAAGTATTCGGTCCTGGAGAACCACGAGCTCAAGCGCTTGGGTCTGAATACCTTCAGGCCATGGCAGGAGGGCTTGCAAGACTACCTCGGCATTTCCCAGTCGCATCAGGCGGCGACAACGAGATGACACCATACGTAATCATTTCGCCCGTGCGCGACGAAGAAGAGCATATCCGAGCGACCATCGAATCCGTCAGCAGTCAAACCGTGCGCCCGACGGAGTGGGTGATCGTTGACGACGGTTCGACCGACCAAACGGGCGCCATCATCGATCAATATGCGGCTCAGTATCCCTGGATCCGCGTCGTCCACAGACCGAACCGGGGCTTTCGCAAGTCCGGCGGCGGCGTTGTGGATGCTTTCAACGAGGGATACAGCGCTCTCCTCTCGGACGACTGGGAATTCATAGTGAAACTCGACGGGGACCTCGGGTTTTCCCCCAATTACTTTGAGAGGTGCTTTGAACAGTTTGAAGAGGAGCCCAAATTGGGGATTGGGGGCGGAGAGATCTACCACGATTTGGGCGGGGCGCTTAAACTCGAGGCGAATCCCAGGTTCCATGTCCGGGGGGCGTCCAAAATCTACCGAAGGGCTTGCTGGAATGTGATCGGTGGATTGTGGGTTGGCCCCGGGTGGGACACGATCGACGAAGTTAAGGCGAATATGTTGGGATGGACAACGCGGAGCTTCTCGGACCTCCCGCTTGTTCACCTTCGCCCCACCGGAGCCGCTGATGGGCATCTGCGCGACTGCGTGAAGCACGGCATGGCGTGCTATACCTGCGGATACCATCCGCTGTTTGTCCTTGTGAGCTGCATCTATAGGATCCTTCGAAAGCCCTATCTGCTTGGTTCGCTGGCCATTGCTTGGGGATTCTTCAAGCCTTACTTTACCCGCCAGTCGCGGCTCAACGACAAACGGTTTAGGAGTTACTTGCGATCACAGCAACTGAGGCGTCTGTGCGGTCTCGAAACCATTTGGAGATGATGTACGGGGCGAAAGCCCTAACCCCGCTATTGTATGTGCGGAATCTGCGGAAAGCTCAATTTTGATCGGGACTCCAGCGTCGACCCACGCCTGATTTCGGGGATGCTAGAGACCATTCGCCATCGGGGTCCGGACGATGAAGGGATCTTCTCGGCGGGACAGGTTGCGCTGGGGCACCGCAGGCTCTCCATCATCGACCTGGGCACCGGGCATCAACCCCTGTCGAATGAGGATGGTACAGTCTGGATTGTGTTCAACGGGGAAATCTACAATTACCAGCAACTGCGTCCATTTCTCTTGGCTAAGGGTCACACCTTCAAGACCCAGTCAGACACCGAAGTCATCGTGCATCTCTATGAAGAACTTGGGCCAGCGTGCGTGGAAAAGCTGCGGGGGATGTTTGCGTTCTCGATCTGGGACAAAAAGTCAGAGACACTCCTCCTCGCCCGTGACCGTGTCGGTATAAAACCTCTCTACTATTCCTTGACTCAAAAGTCCCTGATCTTCGCCTCCGAGATTAAGGCAATCCTTGCAGATCCTGCCGTGCAGATAACAATCTATCACGAAATTATCGACAGGTTCCTCACCTTCAACTATCTGCCTGGCGAGGAAACTCTTTTCAAGGGAATCTCGAAGTTGGCTCCGGGGCATTATCTGGTTGCAAAAGGTGGCCGCACAGAAGTGCGCGAATACTGGGACCTTAACTTCGCGAAGCCTTGCGAGAAGCCGAGTCAACGAGAAGCCGAGAAACAGTTAGTTGATCTGCTGGCTGAGAGTGTTGAGCTCCACATGATTGCCGACGTTCCCGTCGGAGTCCTGCTGAGCGGCGGTGTCGACTCGACTGCCGTGCTCAGCTTTGCCGTGGAGAAGACGGACAAGGAAGTCAGCAGCTATACCGTGGGCTTTTCCGACGCGGGGTTTGCCGACGAGAGACCCTACGCCAGATTGGCGGCCGAAACATTCGGCACTCAACATCATGACATCTCGATTTCAGCAGCGGACTTTGCTGCCTTCATGCCCCAATATGTGTGGCACATGGAAGAGCCGGTCTGCGAGCCGCCCGCCATCGCCTTGTATTACGTTTCGAAGTTGGCAAGGAACTACGTGAAGGTGCTGCTCTCCGGTGAAGGCGGGGATGAGGCGTTTGCCGGCTACAGCAATTATCGCAACCTGCTTTGGCTGGAGCGCGTGAAACGGGGCCTTTCTCCGTTGAACGGGGCCCTCGGTCGGGGACTTTCTCTCGCCAACTGGATCTTCCACTCGCCCCGAGTGGCCAAATACGTACCCTTGATGAAGGCGCCTTTTCCCGACTACTACTACAGTCGGACCTCGAACCCTTACCGATTCAGTGGAAACGGGAAAGGTAAACTGTACTCCGCTGATTTCGCCCGTGGGATTGACCCTGAGTACACCGCCGAACCGGTACGCCGGCTCCAGGAGCATGTCCGGAGCCTCAATACCCTCGACGCGATGCTCTACATCGACACCAAGAGTTGGCTTCCTGACGACCTGCTCATCAAGGCTGATAAGATGACGATGGCCAATTCTCTCGAGCTCCGTGTACCCTTGCTCGATCACAAGGTCCTCGAGTTTGCGGCCGCCCTGCCGCCCAACCTCAAAGTTCGTCGATTCACCACCAAATACCTGGCAAAAAAGGCTCTGGGACGCCGGGTGCCGAAACCCATTCTGGACCGGCGGAAGGCGGGCTTCCCCGTCCCTTATGAATCCTGGCTGCGGAAGGATCTGCGGGATTGGGTTCATGATATTCTGTTGGACCGCGTGGCAACGAACCGGGGTTATTTCGCCACTCCGGCTATCGGTGAGTTGTTGGCCCGTGACGAAGCGGCCGGGGGATATTCCAAGGAGATCTTTTCGTTGGTTACGCTCGAGCTTTGGCACCGGGTGTTTCTGGAGCAGAAGCGGCCCGCCCCGGTACCGGTGGCACAAATAGCATAGAACGGCCTAACGACAGGGCTGAGCCAAGAAGAACTGCTTGCGGGTAATGAGTTTGTTGAGTTTAAACAAAGATAACGGCCCCGGTCGACACACTGCGCTCAATTTAGCGGTGGGAACACTTGGACATTTGCCGGGCCGCTTCGGCATCGCGCGACTCCTGGGTCCCTCTTATTCTTTGCGTTGCGTCGTATTTCACGATATCTCGGCTTCGGAGTCGCCGTTTACGAAGGGGATGCGCGTCAGCATCACGCCCAGCGATTTCGAGGCGGCGTTGAAGTTCCTCACCCGATACTACACTCCGGTCCGGTTACAAGACATTCTGGGTTCTTGTGAAGGTCGCAGTCTTCCGCCCCGGCCGCTGCTGGTAACCTTCGACGACGGCTACGCATCACTCGTGAAGTGGGCTCTACCGCTTTGCAGCAAATGGGGTGTGCCCGCCGTCCTTTTCCTCAACTCCGCGTACCTCGACAACGAAGGATTAGCGCCAGATAATCTTGTTTGCTACGCGGCCAACACTCTGGGGATGGAAACCATCAATGCTGCCGCACGCTCCGTTGGGGGCGTCGCTATCCCCGAACTAAAATCCTTGGCCGAGGTCTTCTGGCGTTTTTTCCCTTCGATTTCGCTGCCTCAGAGGCAAGTCTTTCTCGACACCTTGGCTAACTTGGGAAAGATCGAGGTGCGGCAGTTGGCAGGTGACGCAGGCTTGTATCTCGCCCGAAAGCAGGTCCGCGAATTGGCAGCTTCGGGTTTCGAGGTCGGCAACCACACTTACAGCCATGTTCATTGCCGGTCGTTGACTGCAGCGGATTTTGGTGCGGAAATCGAGAGAAATAAAGCAGAGTTAGAGGACCTATCCGGCAGGAAGGTGCTGGCATTCAGCGTGCCCTACGGTTCCTCGGCTGACCTCACAAACGACTTGGTGCGGAGTCTTCAGCTTTCCGGGCATGAAGCGGTTTTCCTGAGCGAGAGCGTTGCAAACCCGCGCGGCGCTGATCGGGTCTGTTTTGACCGAGTAAGCATCCACGCCAACAAGGATGACGGTTTCTTCTTTGAGGTCGAGGTCTTGCCTCGCCTTCGCGCTGTCAGGAGCCGGCTACTCCGCGGTCCTGGGTTCGTTCGGATGAGCCGGAATCACCCTTTCCGCAGCCGGTTGGGGACGCCGCGCGGAGAGAATAAGGTCGCAACGCTTGACCAGATCGAGCCACCTGTATGATCATTCAAGATGTGAAGATAAATTGAAGGCCGTGACCGCAGGAGTGGACTCTCCGGCCTTCCTCTCCCAGTGCGAAAGGGGTTCGGGAAGAAATTCAAATGACTCGCGACAAATTCCTTTTAGAGATGGACGAAATTCTGGGCTTGCCGGCGGGCACTCTTCGCGGCGACGAAAAGCTGGAGGAACTCGAGACCTGGGACTCCATTGCCCTCATCAATTTGACCGTGCTAGCGGAAACCCAAAACAACGCGTCCATCACTCCCGAGCAGGTCGTCACCTGCACTACGGTCGCTGATCTTCTGCGGCTGGCGGGGGTGGAGGATGCCCCCACCGTTTCCCAAGCCGGCTCATCCCAAGTGGCGTGACTCACGCCACTGTCCTGCTAGGAGTAGCACCGCGTGGGACTATTGCCAGGCCCCCGTATCGAGCCGCAACTACCACCGGCCGCGGTTCCTGTGTATTAGAAGTTTTTAATGGTATCCGAGACGAAAACAATCCAATGCGAGGTCCCGAAAGCTCTGCGCTACCCTGTCGCGGCCGCCGAAGTCCTGCTCAAGCGCCAGGCCCTGAAGAAGGAGCTCCTCAAGCAAGCGAATCTCGTCCCGACGCGCATTGCAATTCTCGGTGGTTCCACAACAACGGAAGTAATGAGCATGCTCGAGTTGTTTCTCCTGGCGCAAGGAATCCAGCCAACTTTTTACGAGTCAGGATACAACCGTTACAGTGAGGAAGTCCTGTTTGAAAATCCCGATTTGTGGAATTTCAAGCCCGACATCGTCTTCATCCACACTACCTGGCACAATGTATCGCAATTCCCCGGACTGTTGGAAGCCGAGTCGGAAGTTGAAAAGCGCCTCCATGCTGAAATGGCTCGGTTCGAGTCTCTTTGGCAAAAGATTCACGAGAAGTTAGGCGCGGTCATTATTCAGAACAACTTCGACCTCCCGCAGCTCAGGCCACTCGGGAATCTTGAGGCGTCCGAGCCGTACTGCCGCGTGAATTTCTTGCTGAGGCTGAATGCTGGGTTTGCGGCCTATGCCCGCAGCCATACCCGATTTCTGATTAACGACATCCACTTCCTCTCCGCGCAAGTGGGCGTGGCTGCGTGGCATGACCACAACTATTGGTATAACTTTCACATGGCCGTGAGCCCAACCGCCACGGTGGTCCTGGCCCAGAACGTCGCGGCGATTGTTAAGTCGGTTTATGGGAAAACTAAGAAGTGCCTGATTCTGGATTTGGACAACACACTGTGGGGTGGAGTAATCGGCGATGATGGCGTGCAGAACCTGATGCTCGGGCGGGACCACCCGGTGGGCGAGGCCTTCCTAGACTTTCAACGGTACGTGAAAGATTTAAAGCAGCGGGGCGTCCTTCTTGCCGTGTGTTCGAAGAACAATGCTGAAATCGCCAAGGAGGGTTTCTCGCACCCGGACAGCGTATTGAAACTCGAGGATTTCAGCGTATTCAAAGCCAATTGGGATCCGAAGCCTGACAATATTCACGCGACCGCCGCGGAACTTAACATCGGCCTTGATAGCATGGTTTTCGTCGACGACAACCCGGCCGAAAGGGCTCTAGTCGCGGGGCAGTTGCCCGAGGTCGCTGTACCCGATATAGGCTCGGATGTTTCCCGATTTGCGGAAATACTCGAACACGAGCGGTACTTCGAAGTGCCAAGAGTGGTTCAGGACGATCTCAGCCGCTCAAACTATTACACCTCGAATGCCGAGCGAAGCGCTCATCAGGCCGACTTCCGTGACTATGGCGAATTCCTCGCTTCACTCGAAATGACCGCGGAGATCGGCCCATTTCTTCCCGTCTACCTGGAACGAATCACGCAGCTGATCAATAAGACCAACCAGTTCAATCTCACCACCAGACGGTACACGAGCGCCGAGGTCGAGGCCATCAGTCGGGATCCGGGCTTTGTCACCCTCTACGGACGGCTGGCCGACAAATTCGGCGACAACGGCCTGGTGTCAGTCCTGATCGGGCGGGTATGCCAGGAGACAATCGAATTGGACCTTTGGCTAATGAGCTGCCGCGTGTTGAAGCGCGAGATGGAACTCGCCATGTTTGATGCCCTCGTTGAGGAGTGCCTGGCGCGGGGCATTCGGAAAATCCTGGGCATCTATATTCCGTCCAAGAAGAACGGCATGGTCGCCGAGCACTATCCCAGCCTCGGTTTCACGCGCGTGGACGGGACCTCTGGGGACCGGCAACTGTGGCAGTACCAAGTGCCGCAAGCCTATTCCGCAAGAGCTTCTCATATCCGCAGGGCCCCGAAGACGCTTCCCGCGAGTGTGAACGCTTAAGGGCGCGCTGCAACTCTCTTCCATCACACACATATGTTGCCCGTAGGACCTTTGCTCAGTGGGAAAGCTGTTCTGCACCATTTAGGTTGTGTGGTGCCGTCGATTTCGGCCGTTGCCGAGGCCTTTGCTGCTTCCATGTCAGCGAGTTGGGACGGCCAGATCGTCCACGACCCCGTACAGCGAGTTCGAGTGTCTTTCTTTAAGCCTGTCGACGCGCGGAATCCAGTCTATGAACTGGTGGAACCAGCCGGCGACGACTCGCCGGTAACCAATTTTCTCAAGAAAGGCGGGGGATTGCACCACGTCTGTTATGAAATCGACGACATAGAGTTAGGCCTAAAGGAAGCGCGAGGGGCGGGTTTCGTGATGGTCTCTGCTCCAAAACCTGCCGTGGCCTTCGGTGGCCGCCGGATAGCTTGGATTTGCTCCAAGAACCGCTTGTTGATGGAATTCCTCGAGCGTGATCTGAAAAAGCAGGCCGAACCCTATTAGAGATATGGGTAGTACTACCATCTGTATTGTGTCCAGCGAGAACACCTCGGCTGGACAGCGACTCCGTTCACAGGAAATGTTGGAGTGGGCCTGAGAGCCTGGCCCGAGGCCGAGGTACAGGATTGAACTCCATGCTGGAATCTGTTTGGCAGGTCGAAGTGGATCGTGCAACATCCGGTGAATGGTCGCAGATGCTCGATTCATTCGATGATGCCAACCTCTATCAAACCTGGTCGTATGGCGGAGTGCGTTGGGGAGAGAAAAACCTCAGCCACTTGGTTCTGAAACGTGGTGGAGAGATCTTGGGGATGGCCCAACTCAGAATCGTTCGCCCCACAAGACTTAAGTTCGGCATGGCGTATCTGCGCTGGGGCCCTTTGTTCGAGCGGCGTGGGAGGCCGCTTGATCCTGAGGTTGCCGAAAACTTGGCCCGAGCCCTCGACGAGGAGTACGTCGACAAGAGGAAGCTCTTCCTCCGGGTGCTTCCCAATGCTTTTGTGGGATCGCCACGCGCGGCAGTAATTCATTCCGCCTTTTCCATGTTCACGCCGGAACCTCTCGACGCTGACAACACAGACAGAACTTTTGTCCTGGATCTCGCCGCGTCCGTTGAGGACCTGCGCAGGAAACTCGATAAGAAATGGCGCAACCAACTCACGAGCTCCGAAAAGAAGGGCCTCAACGTCGTTGCAGGAACCGGGAGCAACGAGTACCGGATTTTCGCTCAGATCTACAACCAGATGCGAAAACGCAAGACGTTCGAAACCACCGTGGACGTCGAGGAGTTTGGGCGGATCCAAGAAGACTTGCCGGAGTCGCAGCGCATGCGAATCCTGCTCTGCCGGGCGGGGGACGTCCCCGTGGCTGGACTTGTTGCCTCGATGATAGGGGATTCGGCGATTTATCTACTTGGAGCGACCAGCGACGACGGGCTTGATTCGAAAGGCGCCTATCTGTTGCAGTGGACGCTGGTTAAATGGCTCAAGGAACGCGGCTACAGATGGTACGATCTGGGAGGCATCAATCCCGAACGTAACCCGGGGGTTTATCACTTCAAGAGAGGGTTGTCAGGCGCCGACGTTTGTCGAGTGGGCCCCTTGGTCGCATGCCGCAGCATTGCGTCTTCCGCTATTGTCAGGACTAGTTTGGCCATGCAGGGCGCGATTCGTCGCTCCAAGGCCGTTTTGAACTTGACGCGGCCTTTCGCGCGGCCAGCCGCCGGCACTCAAGCGCAGCCTGTTTAGACCACATTTATGGATATCTCGGTCGTCATCGTCGCCTGGAACGCCAAACGCTATTTAGAGTTGTGCCTGGAGAGCCTGGAAAAAGCGCCTTCGCGCCGCAGTATGGAGACTCTGGTGGTTGACAATGCCTCGGCGGACGGCACCGTGGAGATGGTGGAGACGAGGTTTCCCTGGGTCAAGCTGATCAAGAGCCCTGAGAATTTGGGCTTCGCGAAAGGCAACAATGTGGCGATACGGCAGTGCCAGGGGCGCTACATTGCCCTGGTGAACCCCGACGTGATTGTTTTTCCAGGCTGTCTGGATGCCTTGGCAGACTTCCTCGATCAAAACCCAAAGGTGGGGAATGTCGGTCCCCGCGTCTTTGAACCCGACATGTCGATGCAGAGCACGTGCCGGCGATTCCCTACGCTCTGGAACAACCTTTGCGACGCCACCGGCCTGGCGACCAGGTTCAAGAATTCCCGCTTCTTTGCCGGCGAGCACATGTTCTATTTCCCTCATGACCGGACGTTAAAGGTGGATGTCCTGGTGGGTTGTTTCTCCTTTATCCGTCGTGAAACCTTGGAGGACGTGGGCCTTCTGGATGAAAAGCTGTTCATGTATGGCGATGATGTAGATTGGTGCCGGCGTTGCTGGAAAGCGGGATGGGAGGTGGTGTTCTTCCCCGGGGGACAGGCGATCCATGACCGGGGGAAAACCACGGCTCCGTATCCCGTTCGCTTTGCGCTCGCGCAGCAACGCTCAGTTCTATATTATTGGTCGAAATATCACGGTATTTTCGGTAGTCTGGGAATCCGAAGCATCATGGTTTTCCATCACCTTATGCGCTACATGCTGGCGGTTCTCTCCGGTTTAGCGCACCCCCTTGGACGAGGGCAGACCGAGGTGCGGAAACAAGTCAGCGGCGCCTGCCTGCGGGAACTCGTCCTCGGGAGTGTCGACATACTTCAGATATCGAGTGTCAGATCACAAGTCAAGAGTCATAGCTAGCCCTCGGTGGGTTTTCGGTGACGTGTAGCCTGACACCCGGTACCTGAAATCCGGCACCCTCTAGGATGGCAATTTCCACGGCAATTTCGCGGTTTTCCGATTATTCCCGGCGCCACGGGTTGTGGGCGACGGTTCGACGTATAGGAGTGGCCCTCAAGCGGGCCCTGTTTTCCGGCCGGAGCATCCTGTTTTACTGCGATTTGGCCACACAGACTTCCCCTCCCCGAGAACTTCCTACCTTCTTGAAGGCGGAGCGGATTAAGAGCCTGGCTGAGTTGAATTCCGAAGACCTCGAAGCAATGACCAGCGTTTGGAATCCCCAGTTAGTCCGGCGAAACATGAAAGAGCGGTTCGGACTCGGGGCGTCCCTGTGGTTAATCAAATCCCACGACAAGCTCGCGGGCTACGGCTGGACCTTGCAGGGGCGGACCGTCGAACCTCACTACTTTCCGCTCGGGCCGGATGATGTGCATCTTTTCGATTTTCACACATTCCCTCAATATCGCGGTCAGGGAATGAACCCGACTCTGGTTGCTCGAGTCCTTCGCAGCTTGGCAAAGGAGGCCACAGGTCGCGCCTTGATTGAGGCGGCGGAGTGGAACGTAACACAGTTGTCATCGCTGTCAAAAACGCCCTTCCGCTGCCTAGGCATGGCCAAAAAGTGGACGATTCTTGGCCGCACCATCGTGTGCTGGGGCGGAAACGGGACGGTGGAGAATTTGCAAGGAGAAGCGAATTGTAATACGCCTTCCAAGGGGGTGTTGACCGCCGGATGAGTCGTGAGAGAGCTTTGTGGCAGGGCTTTCTGACGTCGTCTCATCGCTTCCCCAGCCGACCCGCCGTGCTGGTAGAAGGGCAGACGCTCTCCTACGAGCATTTGAGGGAGTTGGCCACCCGCATCGCGGCGACCCTTCAAGCCCATTCGGGACTTTCTGAGGCCCCGCTGACCGCGGTGTTTGCCTACCGAAGTTCCTCCGCTTTTGCGGGGGTTCTGGGCTCCTTGCTCGCTGGCAACGGCTACCTCCCGTTGAATCGCACGTTTCCCGCGGGACGGACTCAGCTAATGTTTCAGCGGTCGGGGTGCCGGTCGGTTGTCGTTGACACAGGGTCTTTGCCACAATTGGAAAAGCTGCTAGAAGGAGCTGAGCAGCCGACACTCGTGATCCTGCCAGAAACAGGTGACGTAAGTTCGCACCGCGCTCGCTGGCCCGTTCATACCTTTGTGGGCTCTGGGGAGCTGTCCCCGGCGTCATGGTGGCGGGAGCCGGCGATGGATCCGTCGGCAGTTGCCTATCTCCTTTTCACTTCCGGGAGCACAGGCATTCCGAAGGGTGTCATGGTGACCCACCGGAACGTCGCGTCCTACGTGGACCACGTAACCGACCGCTATGAAATCACCGAGCAGGATCGGTTCTCTCAAATGTTCGACATGACCTTTGACCTTTCCGCCTCGGACATGTTTAGCGCGTGGGAGCGCGGAGCGTGCGTCTGCTGCCCTTCCCAAAAAACGCTCATCAACCCCGGCAAGTTCATTCGCGATATGCAACTCACCATTTGGTTTTCGGTGCCATCGACTGTCGCTTTTATGAAGCAGTTGGGGATGCTGAAGCACGGCCGGTATCCATCCCTTCGTGTGAGCCTGTTTTGCGGCGAGCCCCTACCGGTCACCTCGGCTAGCGCGTGGTTAGAAGCTGCTCCTAACAGCGTTGTCGAGAACCTTTACGGCCCTACCGAACTGACCATCGCCTGCACGCTCTACCGCTGGGATCCCGTCCGTTCTCCCGGCGAATCTGAGCTGGGGGTTGTGCCGATTGGCTATCCCTTTCCGGGCATGAGGGTTCTGGTCGCGGACGGAAACTTGAACGAGGTGCCGCCGGGAGAAGAAGGCGAGCTACTCATGAATGGCCCCCAGATGTCTCTGGGTTATTGGAATGACCCAGAAAAGACGGCTGCTGCATTTGTCATCCCGCCTGGAAAGAAAGATGTTTACTATCGGACCGGGGACCGAGTACGCCGGCCTACTAGCGACGGCCCACTTACTCACCTTGGCAGGACTGACTCTCAGGTAAAAGTACTAGGCCACCGCGTGGAACTCGGGGAGATCGAGGCTGTGGTTCGAAAGCTTTCAGGCTTGCACGGTGTTGTTGCAGTGGGGTGGCCGGTCACGCCGAGCGGCTGCGCCGGTATCGAGGTATTCCTCGAGGGCCAAGTAAAGGATACGGAAGCACTCCGCAAGACTATTGCAACCGCGCTACCGGAGTATATGGTGCCAAGGAGGTTCCACCCTATGTGCGCGTTGCCCCGCAATGCCAACGGCAAATTTGACCGAAAAGCGATGCTCGGTCTACTTCAAGAAGAGGATTTATGAGGGCCGTGACTCCAAAAGATGTACAAGCGTTCTTGCAGGAATATCTGGATCGAGAACTCAAGGCAAACGGGCGGGGTACGTGTGGGGACCTCTCCGAGGACTGCGACCTTTTGCTCACGGGTTTGATTGACTCGCTTGGCCTGCTTGAACTGGTGACCGCTCTGGCCGAACACCTTGGCCGTGAAATCGCCTTCGACGACCTTGAGCCTGAGCAAATGACCATTGTCGGGCCCTTATGCAGATTCGTGGCGCACCAAATGAGCCGGGAGTAAAAGGCCAGGTATGCTCTCATATCAGACCGTGACGTATGCGCAAAACCCTGAGGACCTTATCCAAAATGCACTGCCATGGGTTGTCGAAGCTGGCAATCCGTACTACACCTTGCTCTTTGGAAGCGCCGAATCAACACTCCGTGTGCTCAACACCTGGATGCGGAGGGCTTCCTCGGAGGTCTCCATCTCGCGTGTCCAGTTTCTCATCTATGAGTCAGAATTCGCGGGAGGTTTTATCGGGCTAGGTGGCGATGAGCTGCGAAAAGCCAGAAAGTCGGACGGTGTTGCCCTGCTGAACGCCTGTAGCGCGGCGGACCGCCCGGCTCTCATCCAACGGCTGGCGAACCTTTCAGACCTGCTCTCTCCCATTGATCAAGATGAATACTATTTGAGCAAGCTGGGCGTGGACTCGCGGTTTCGAGGTAGGAAACTCGGGCGCGCGCTTGTCGAACGCTACATTGAGGAAGGGAAGATTCGCGGATATGTGCGATACCGACTTGACGTCCACGTGGGAAACGAAGCCGCGATTCGCGCCTATCGCTCCGCCGGATTTCGAGTGCGTGGCCGCACCGAGTCCAAAGACGGCGCCCTTGTGTACTATTCAATGACATACGACCGATTGGGAATATGAGTGAATACTGGCCTCGAGCCGCTTGCAACCGCCTTTTCCAAATCCTGGCAAGGGTGCTGCCGGGTGCAGAAACACTCCGTGTTATGTTGCATCGGGCCCGTGGAGTCCATATCGGAGAGAGAGTCTGGATCGGGTACGACGTGATCCTTGACACCTCACGCCCGTACCTCATCACCCTTGAAGATGGTAGCTCGATCGGAATGCGGGCCACAATCATTGCGCATTTTCGCGAGCTGCAGGGGGTCAAAATCGAGCAGGACGCCTTTGTTGGGCCCGGGGCCATCATTCTGCCGAATGTTGTGGTCGGCCGAGGAGCCGTAGTAACCGCCGGGAGTGTGGTAACACAGTCAGTTCCGCCTATGACTGTTGTTCAGGGCAACCCCGCGCGTCCGGTGGCCAAATGCGGCGTCCCATTTCGCATGGATGTCACCGTGAAACAGTTTTCGAGACGCCTAAGACCGCTTGAATCGGCGGGGCAGGCCCTCAATTCCGGGTCTGAGGTCAACGTGAAAACGAAGGCCTGACAGGAGAAGTCGCTTGCAACTGCTGGTTCCGTATCTGGGTGAAGTGGACGGGGTGGACTCGCGCCTGCTGGGTCTTGCGAGGTTTCTCGGCATCACCTGCGAGACTCTTCAATTAGACACACAAACCCGACACTACACCGAGTACATCGATAAAGCCGTTCCCAATCGATCTTGCTGCTTCGTTGTAAATCCTCGAGTCATGCGTAACTGGACCGGCGATGTTGTCCCGGGCGAATTGGTTCGTTGTCTTGTGTCACGCGTTCGGTACCTGATCGTCCACGGGGTAACGTCGGATCCTTTCGTGGCTGGCATGATGGCCTCACTGTCTGATGGCCGACTAACGTCGGTCCATCCTGTTGAAGATGCCGATCAACCTTATGAGGTTTCCAAAGACTCAAAAGATGTCTGTGGACCTTTTTCCGGGCTTTCGTTCGGGCCCGTCAACCCCTCTAACGATCGCGTTTTTGGTGTTGAGGGCAACACCAAAACGGCGCGTAAGCTCGTTTGCATTGGCGGCCGGCCTTTGATGGCCTCGCTGAAGCGTGGCGACAACGAAATGTTATGCCTCGCCAGCGAAGACGTCACGGACATCAACATTCACGGTGGTTATGCTCCGCTGGACCAACATTTCTCACGGCTCATGCCGCAGGCCATGGCCCTGCGTTATATCTTTGGGGAAGAATGCTGGCATCCGGGTGAATCCCATGCGTCGATCATCGTTGATGATCCGCTCCTCCGTCCGAACTATGGCTTTGTAAATTTCGAAACCCTTCTTCACTTGACGAAAGAGCACCACTTTCATACCACGATCGCGTTTATCCCTCACAACTATCGAAGAAATTCCGACCGGATCCTCCGCATGTTCAGGGAGAACCCCGGCTACTTCTCGCTCTGCTATCATGGCAACGATCACACCCAATCGGAGTTTGCGTCCCACGATACCGATTTCTTGAACGCAGCTCTAGCGACTGCCGAAGAGCGGATGAGATTGCAGCACCAAGCCACACGGTTGCGCTGCGACAAAGTGATGGTCTTCCCCGGGTCTGATTTTTCGGCGGAGGCCATGCAGGTCCTCAAATCGCGAAACTTTTATGCCGCCGTGAGCTCGGCTTGGCGCCCCTTGGGACAGCCCATCCTTCCCACCGTGGGTGATATTTGCCAGCCTGCGATCCTTCGGTTTGGCGGGTTCCCTTTGTTCGGACGCAATTCCGCCCGGGACACCCGAAGCCAAGACGTCGCTTTCAACATCTTCTTCGGGCGACCGACCCTGACCGGGGAACACCATGACACCTTCGAAAATCCCCAGTACCTGGTGGAAGGGGTCGAGAGGATCAATGCTGTGGCCCCTGGTATTTCCTGGTCAAATCTCGAGACCGCCGTAAGTAGATCATCCCTGCGACGGCGTGCCGGAGATGGAACCGTAGAGATTAGGGCGTACTCTTCTAGCGTCGTAATTGTGAACGATTCCGAATCTGCCGAGCGATTTTCCCTTGTGTGGGGCCCGCCCGATCAGTGCTCTCCCTTTGAACAAGTGCTTCGGGATGGAGCTGCGTTCCCTGGTGTTGAAGTTGATGATGCCGGGATTCGCGTCTTAGCGGAATTGGCTCCGGGCGCCTCCCAGACATTTTCAGTTGTCTATCGCAATGGTCTTGCGACGCTCGGAAGCCTCGGCTTTCAGTGGAATGCCAAGGCTTTTCTCCGCAGGAGGCTTTCGGAAGTGAGAGATAACTACCTCAGTAAAAATCGGCATGTCTTGACGCTTGCCAAAACTCTACAGCGTCGTCTGTTGAGCTAAGTTCTCATCTGAAAGGGTTCCTAAAGGGAGATGCCGGAGGACCTTGATGCCCCCGTTTCGTCCCCTGGGTTTGGCCAGAAAATCAACGATTCTTGGTCGTAACATCGTGTGCTGGGCCGAGAACGGAACCGTACTCCGCAGTACCAAAGTACCATTGACAGCCCTGCCGGCGGTCAGTAAGCTATGTTCAGTCGGTGCGCAAGCCGAAAGGCAATTCGATCAGCACCGCACAAGAGGTGGGGATGAGAGGGAATTTCGGTTCGAGAACACATTGGTTCGCATTTATTTTGACATTTTTTGTAATGCTTTTGATTTCTGGAAATGCCTTCGGGCAGGGAGGAGCCTGCCCCGCAAGTTCTCCTTTGGCTGGAAAGAATAGCTGCTATTTCATCGCGGCGACCGGCTCGGACGCGAATAGCGGAACGAGCGAATCATCCCCTTGGCTTCATGCGCCGGGGATGCCAAACTGCACGGGCAACTGTGCCTCCGCTCTGCCCTCATCGCCTAACAACGGTAATACAAATGGCGCTGGACTCGGTATCATCTTTCGCGGCGGCGACACATGGCATGAAGGCAATAGTAGCCTGAGCCCCTACACAGGCGGAACGTGGGTTTGGCAATGGGGTGGGAATCCCTCAAGCTGCGTCTATGAGGGAACGGTAAGCGGGTGTGCTTATCTCGGCGTGGACACGACTTGGTATAATTCTTCGGTGTGCGGCTCATCTTGGTGCCGCCCGATCATTAGTGGCGACAATCCCACTTCAGCCTCCATAGTATCTAGTTGCGCCTATCAGATCGGAACAAATAACGCACTTTTTGCCTTCCAACTAAACACCAATTACGAGTGGGATACCTACTTGGACAGTTTTGAGTTCACAGGGCTGTGTGGCAACAGTGGGTGGGTTGGAGGTACCGGAGTCAAAAATGTCTACGTTTGGGACCCACAGGGATCGGCCGGTGCGACGGGAATTCAGATTCTAAATAATCTCTACTTGCATGGTTGGACAACGACTAGTATTACGAATACCGACAACACCGTCTGCACGGTCTTGCGTGGCGGCGGCACTATGCTGTGGTCCATGAGCAACATAGTCGTTGATGGCTCAGATTCAAACCCCAGTGGTTGTATGTGGGGGTACGGACCAAGCTTCTATCACTTTAAAGATTCAATCATTCGCTATACCTGGGACGGAGTAGGACAAGCTTGTCATGACATCCATGACATCATCTTTGAATATCTTTTACCTAGTCCTACTGGCGGACACTCGAATATCCTAGAGTGCAATGCGGATGCCACTGGAAACTACACGGGTCAGCCCCAGAATACCCCCAACGTCTGGTACAACATCGTCACTCGTCATTCCAATTCCAACGTGGGTGAGTGGGTGTGCCCGAATACGATCCCTGAGTACTGGTTCAACATGGTTTGGTACGACACACAGAGCGAAGGCTGGAGCATGGCGGGCTCGCCCGCATATCCTGGCTGCACGGGCGCGGGCGGTCAATATATGTTCAACAACACCTTCGTTGATACGGCTCCGATGCTTTGTGGCGGCGCTGGCAGCAACACAACTGGCGGGGCCTATACGACTTCCTACAACAACCTCCTGATCAATACACCTTGGGACAAGACTGGTTGCACCGGAGGGCCAAGCAGCTCAAGCAATGTTTCGTTAACCGATGCCCAAGCCACTGCGAAGGGCTACACCACAGGGGTTTCCGGCACCCAAGGACTTGGCAATACTTGCGCGAACGAAACGACGACACCTTGCTCGCCAACTTCTTCGAGCGCTCCCACCGTCGGCGCAGGAATCAATCTGGCCAACAACTCTACAATCCCGGCGGCGGTTGCGACGACATGGTGTGCTACGCTGGCCTCATATACTACGGAATACGCCATCTCCACCGAAGCCGCGAGCGCCTGCAATTACGGGACAACGGACGGATGCTCGTACAACTCGACCACGCACACGATGAATTGTCCAGGGCAGACGCCGGTGGCGCGGCCCGAAAGCGTGGCATGGGACTCAGGGGCTTATCAGTTAGCTGGTGGTGGTGGACAACCACAACCACCAACCAATGTGCAGGCTACAGGTCACTGACCACCGTTTAGCATATTTCAACGATCTCCGCATTATCGAAGCCCTCGCCCAATACGGCGCTCCTCCCGCCGGATTGAGCGAGGCGCTCCCTCCAAAGACTTAGCCGATGGAACCCGAGCACTTTCGGTATGGCGGCGGCGCCGCCGAAACAACGCTAAATCCGATCGCGGCGGTGGCACTGCTGATCGCTATCGTGCTGGTTCTAACCAGCTCGCAGAAAAAAGGCATTTCACCTTTTTTGTTAGTGTGTTTCACTATTCCGCTCGGCCAGGCTTTGGTGCTGGGTGGCCTGCATTTTACGGCATTGCGCATCCTGATTATTGCCGGATTAATTCGAAGGGGCATGCTCAGCGGGACCTCGTCGACCGGCAAGTTTCCGGGAGGATTTAATCCGGTGGATCGGATGGCGGTGCTGTGGGTGGTCTCGCTGGAGATCATTCTTTCAATCGAGTGGATGGACATGCAGGTCTTTATCCATAATTTGGGTGACTTCCTGGACATGTTCGGCGGCTATCTGGTGGTGAGGTTTTTCATCCCCGACGGCGAGGCCGTCCGGCGGACTATCAAGACATTAGCCGTTGCTGGTATCATCCAGGGTGTCTGCATGCTCAACGAGCAAATCCTTCACGTGAATGTCTTCGGCTACATTGGAGGGTTTGGGCCCGGCCTGACGATAAGAGACGGAAAGATCCGCTCGGAAGGAGTGCTGGGTTGTATCTCCGGCGGAGCGTTCGCCGGCGCTTTGATTCCATTGTTTCTGGGGCTGTGCACGGAACGAAAACACCGGATGCTAGCGTATGCGGGGCTTGCCGGTGCGACGCTCATGGTGTTCACGTCGAATTCGAGCACGTCGCTCCTGGCGCTTGCTGCGTCGGTTTTAGGCATTGCCTTTTGGCCCCTGCGGAAGCAGATGCGACTCATTCGTTGGGGACTCGTGACGGCCCTGGTGTCGCTGCACATGGTGATGAAGGCGCCGGTTTGGGCGCTCATCTCGCGAGTCGATCTGACCGGGTCCTCTTCCGGCTACCATCGCTACGAACTGGTCGACAACTGCATTCGCCATTTCAGCCAGTGGTGGCTGCTTGGATATAAGAACTACAACCTTTGGGGATTCTGCATGTTTGACCTCTGCAATCAGTTTGTGGTCCAAGCCGTGTGTGGTGGCCTGTTGGCGCTCGTCGCGTACATTGCGATCATCAGCCGCAGCTTTGGGGCGCTTGGAAATGCAAGAAAAAAGGTAGAGGGTGACCGCGGGCAGGAGTGGTTCTTGTGGTGCCTGGGCACCGCCCTGTTTTCTGTCGTGACGGCGCATTTCGGCATCAATTACCCAGCAACGACGGAGATGTGGCTGTTTGCTTTGTGGTCTTGCATTTCCGTGGCCACCTTCGAGGCCAAGCGTCCGGCGGAAGCAGCGGTCGAAATTCCTCAAGATCATCCCCTCTCTTCCATTGCTGATACAGTCAGCGTCTAGATTCCACAAGGCTATGAGCAACAATAGTGATCGCGTACGAGTGCTCTACAGCTTTCCGAATAAGCTGGGTGCAGACCGGATCTGTTATACAGCCTGGCAGCAAGTGAACGGCCTCGTGGCCGCAGGGGCAGACCTCCTGGTTTTTCCCGGCGTGCTGCACCGGCCGGTCCCCGAGGGCGTGAGAGTTCGCCCGACCCTTGCCCGAGGAAAGGCGCGTATTTCGTATAAGCTTGTGGGAAGCCTGCGTGCCTGCGCCTGGCACGACTGGGTTGTAGCACGCCGCCTCAGGAAACTGGTGGGTCAGATCGACATCATTCACACGTGGCCCCTGGGAGCGCTCCGAACGCTCAAGACGGCTGCCCAACTCGGCATCCCGACCGTGCTCGAAAGGTGCAACGCGAATACGCGTTTTGCCATGGAGGTCGTGCAACAGGAATGCGAGCGCCTCGGAGTCACCCTTCCGCCTGATCATGAGCATGCCTACAACCCGGAAAAATTGCGGATCGAAGAAGCGGAGTATGACTTGGCTGACCGCCTGCTATGTCCTTCCGAATTCACCGCGAAAACCTTTCTTGACAAAGGGTATGCAAAGGAAAAGTTAGCACGGCATATCTATGGATTTGATGAAAAGGTTTACTATCCCAGCAGCGAAACTCGGGACCCCCAGCGGGGCTTAACTATGCTGTTTGTGGGGGTTTGCGCGGTGCGGAAAGGCGTCCACTTTGCGCTGGAGGCATGGTTGAAGTCGCCGGCCAGTAAGGATGGCACTTTCCTAATCGCCGGGGAGTTCCTGCCTGCATACAGGGAAAAGTTGGCACCGATGCTGAACCACCCTAGCGTCCGCGTGCTCGGGCATCGTAATGACATTCCCGACCTGATGCGGAAGAGCGATATCCTGATTCTACCCAGCATTGAGGAAGGGTTCGGGCTGGTCATTACGGAAGCGATGGGATGCGGATGTGTTCCGCTGGCGTCCGAGGCGTGCACCGAACTGTGTAAACACATGGAGACAGGTCTGATGCACCGGATCGGCGACGTTGCCGCCATCACCCAACATATCACCATGCTGCACGAAGACCGGGCGCTGCTCGCCAGGTTGCGCGCGTCTGGGCTAAAGCTGATCCCGGAGATCACGTGGGCTGCCGCAGGAGTGAAGCTTCTCCGGGTATATCAGGAGACAATTACTGCCCTGCAGGGCTCTGACTACGCAAGAGTCGTCTGAAATGCTCCGTGTCGGTAGTTAATTATGTGTTTTCTCACGCGAAGGCTATGTTTTCCCACGCTCTGTAAGGTTAGTCGCGAACTTGGTAGCGGGGCCATCCTGAGGGGTGAATTGTGATTTTAGATCGATTGCTCGTCGCATACAGTTATTTTCCCAATCATCCGGGGAAAGGCCTTATCTATGACCAGCTCATGCCCTTTGTGAAGGGTGGGTGGAAAGCCCCACGGGTGAGGGCGCGATACGGTGTGCGTTTCGAGTGCGATCTGAAGGACAAAGTGACACGAGAGATTTATTACACTGGATTTAGCAATAGGGATTGCCGCATACTCAAAGGCCTCGTCAAACCGGGGCAGGTCATCCTCGACGCCGGGGCCAACGTGGGGTACTTCTCTCTCCTTTGCGCCAAATGGTTGCGCGGAAGGGGCACCGTCCATTCGTTCGAGCCGTTCCCTGAAACAGGTCAAAGGTTTGAGAGGAACCTAGAACTTAATCCGGCTATACGCCAGCTAGTTCACATCCACCGAGTGGCTCTGTCGGACTCCACGGGCACGATGGGCATGACCGTCCCAGACGAAGGGAATAAGGGCTGCAATTTCCTGAGCTCAAGTGGAACGGTAAGGGTGGATGCGACGACGCTCGACTCGTTCTGCAAGGAGGAGCGACTAACCCGTGTCGATCTCGTGAAAGTCGATGTGGAGGGTTCTGAACTTGCACTCGTGCGGGGAGCCGAACAAAGTATCAGGCGTTTCCGTCCCATCCTCATGATTGAGGTCAACCCTTCCGCTCTCGCACGTTTCGGCCAGACCGCAGCCGGACTGATCGAAGCTATCTGTCGGCTCCGGTACAGACTACACTATGCTGGTCGCTTCGGCCTGAGGCTTCTCCAACGACTTCCGACAATTGGCGAGGAGCCAAACATCTTTGCCTTTCCGATTGACTGACCAGATGTCCCTAGAATTGCGGAGGGCGACACAGTGCGGCCCCCTGGCGCAGGGGAGCTTCTCCTCGTGTCCGGGGTTGCCAAACCTCCCCCTCGCAATAGCGAGCGTCATGGATAATTGCGCATGCTGAGGAAGCATGGCCGTATAAACGCTGAGTATTGACGACATTCATCCGCGTTTATTTGTGGCGTCACGTTTAACCGGTTGAACGGTTGGGCGAAAAAGACCAGGAAAACGGTAGGCAATGGGTTTGATGAACCCCAAAGTATCCGTCGTTATTCCGACCTATGACCGGGCGGCCAAGGTTCAGACGGGCATTGAGAGCGTATTGGCCCAGACGTTGTCCGACCTCGAGGTCATTGTTGTGGACGACGGGTCAGAGGACGACACGGGGAAGGTCCTTGCGGAGACCTTTGGCGATCGGATCCGCTACTACTACCAGGCCAACCAGGGCGCCAGCGCGGCGCGGAACAAGGGGATCGCCGAAGCGCGGGGCGAGTGGATCGCCTTTCTCGACTCCGATGACGAATGGGAACGCGACAAGCTGGAATGGCAGTTCCAGGCCCTGGAGCGATTTGGCCCTCAGTGCGGCGGCTGTTACACCGACGTGCGGCTATACAACCACCCGGAAACACGGACTTTCTTCGAATTGGCGGAACAGAGCTATCGGCATGAAGGAGAGATGGGGGTGAGCCCCGAAGTGCTCAGACTGCCGGTGAGGCCGGGAGGGGCAGGAATGGTCCTCTGCATCTCCTCTCTCATGACTCGCGCCGACGTGGTGAGAAAGGCGGGTGGATTCGATTCCAAGCTGTCTTATAGCGCCGACAGCGAATTAATGTTTCGGCTGGCGATGCTCACGGGCTTTTGTTACGTCAACCGTCCGCTCGTCAAGTTCGACCGGTCACCCCGAGAAACCCGCCATGTGGGAGTAAGCGCGGAATGGAATAAGGAGGACGTCTTCCTTCAGGATATGCAGCTCCGGCTCGAAGGGCTCATGCGCATGAGCGAAGGTTTGCCAGGGGAAGTCGTCAAGCTCATTCGAGAGCAGTTGGGCGCAATCCATAACGGCTGGGCCAATTGGTATCTGTCGACCGGACAATATGGAAAGGCACGCCAAGCCCTCTCGCGAGCCTTGCAATTGGACCCGACCTTCAATATCGCAGTGAAATGGATGTTGACGTGGACAAGCCCGCGGCTGGCATGTCGGGCCGTGCGTAACCGTCAGGAAAGAAGCCCGGAATCAATCGCGTGATACATTTGGAACGCGAGCGGCTCGGGTCGAGCAGACAGGGCTCTTTCGAGGCACGCTTCACACCGTTATGAAAAACGATCAAGAGCATAGCCTCAGGCGACATCTGTTGACATGTCTCGGAACAGCATTAGGTATCTGTGCTGCCGTAGAACTGATCTGTGTGTCCTTTGGAATTGCTCCCTTTTTCACCCCGAACCTGCCGCTCAACGAGAAAATGCGCTTTCTCCGGGAGCATCGGCCCGGTCCAGCACCCCTCGGGGTGATCAGTGGAGCGAGTATAGCGGTGAACGATATTGACAGCGACCTGCTGGAAGACCGAGAAGGGCGCCCCTTCGTCAATCTGGGAGCCAACGGCGTCTCGGTCCCGACGTCGGAGCAGTTTTACAAGCAGGTGGCCGATGTTTACCCTGTGCGTGAGGTCATCTTTGCCACGAGTCCGGTGGAACTTCGGGACGTCTACCGATCGGATGTCCAAGTGCCCCCGGGAGTGTTTCGCCGCTATGTGCTGGGCAGAATGACGATGGCGGAGGAATTCACGTATCGCGATATTACGGGACTGATGTCGTATTGGAAAAACTGGCGCGACTACCACAGACGAACCTCGCCTACCTCAATGGCATTCACCAAGACCGGTGCTGTACCTTTGGAAATGAACGTTGACCCCGCCAGCACCGGACCCGGGATTGCCGACGCGATTGAGCTGAATCCCCACTGTGTGCATTGTCTGGACGACCTCGCAGAATTCTGCCAGGATGTCCGCGCTTCGGGCCGGCCTTTCACCGTGGTGCTGGGGCCGGTCCGTCCCAGCGTGGTCGAACACTGGCCGGAAGTTCGTGCCGTTGTCGCTGACCGGCGGGCGCAGATTCGAGCTATCGTACAGAAATTCCACGCCACCCTGTTTGATATCACAGAGTATGCCATTCTCGATGACTCGTGTTTTGCAAATACTCTGCACTTGAACGCACAAGGCATGAGCACGATGACCGCACAATTGGAGCGTTTTCGCCGCGGTGATTCGCTTCCCAAGGGGATGGCGTTACAGTGCGGCGGTCCCCGTGTTGCACGGGCATCCAGTTCGGGTGGGGAGAAGGCGTCGCCGCCGCGAGCAACCTCCGAGTGATCGACGAGCGGCGACCGGGTTGGGAGCTCTTGGTGAAGGTGATGGCTCACTACATTAATCAATGTTCACACGGGGTCAGCGATGGAGAGAACGGAAATTCTTGAACAATTGACTGGAATTTTTCGCGAAGTGCTCGATGACGAGAGCTTGACGCTCACGCCCGAACTAACGGCCGAGGATGTTCCGCAGTGGGATTCCTTCAACCACATTAACATCGTTGTGGGTACCGAGATGCAATTCGGGATAAAGTTCAGAATCGACGAACTGGAGCAACTCCGGAATGTCGGAGAATTCGTAAAATTGATCGATCGTAAACTCAAGGATGAATCGCGCTGATCTCCTATGGTGTTCGCATCGTATAGCTTTCTCTTCATCTTTCTGCCGATCGCGCTCGTAGGGTACTATCTCGCGGCCAGGCTGGGGGCAAATTTCGCTGTCGGCTGGCTCGTGCTAGCCTCACTGGCTTTCTACGCTGTTTGGAATCCCGTTTTTGTGATTCTGCTTGTCTGTTCCATTGCGTTCAATTTCGCGATTGGACGAGCGCTGCTTGCACCCGAGAGGAAGGAGGACACGAAATCGCGGCATCGCCTGCTCTTCATCGGGGTCGCTGGAAATCTTCTTCCGCTCGTTTTCTTCAAGTACTTGGGGCCAGCCCTGGCGTATGCACACTCGATTTCACTGGTCTCTCCCCAATTCGATTTCAAGGTCATTCTGCCCTTGGGGATTTCATTCTTTACCTTCACGCAGATTGGATACCTGGTGGAGTGTAACCACGGCGGAGGGAGGGATCTGGACATCATCCGTTATGCCGCGTTCGTAACCTTCTTTCCGCATCTCATTGCCGGACCCATCTACCATATTCGTGAAATCGGGCCGCAACTACTCAACCCAGTTTCCTGCCGCTTGCGGTTCAGCAACCTATCCGTTGGCACAAGTTTTTTCATCATGGGATTGGCGAAAAAGGTCCTCCTGGCAGACCCGCTGGCGGAGGTGGTGAAGATTGGGTTTGCGCACCCAGGCGATTTTCAGATGTTTACTACCTGGCTGTATGCGCTTGCCTATTCTTTGCAACTGTATTTTGATTTTTCGGGCTATTCGGATATGGCTATCGGATTGGGCTACATGTTCGGCATCCGGCTTCCGATCAATTTCAACTCTCCGTACAAATCAAGGAACATCATCGATTTCTGGCAGCGCTGGCACATTACACTGACGCGCTATCTTACCCTTCTGCTCTACAATCCCCTGGCTATGCACATCCGTCGCCGCAGGCTGGCAAGGCACGGCGTGTCCCACCGCGACAACGAGACACTCAGCGCCTTCGGTTCTCTCATCGTGGTCCCCCTTTTCTTTACCATGACGCTGGCGGGGATTTGGCATGGCGCCGGATTCCAATTCCTCATTTTTGGCCTGATGCATGGGGTCTATCTGACCATCAACCACGCATGGCGGATGTACGGTCCGAAGGCAGCCGCAAAGAATCGGGGGCGGCTTGCGAGAGCCGGGGTGGTTGTCTGGAAGGTTGCCCTCACCTACATGGCGGTACTCGCCGCCCAGGTGATGTTCCGTGCGTCTTCTTTCGGTGCGGCATTGCAGATGCTGGGGGGCATGATCGGACTACACGGCGTCGATCCGTTGCCTGTTCCCAATACGGTCATGGCGGTGGTCCGACACCTCGGACCAATCGGTGGACTTCTGCAAAGTCATCACATCCTCGCTGTTTCCGGTCTCGACAGTGTCCCGCCGCCCGCGAGCCTGGCTCTTCGTTTCTTCATCGTTTGGGCCTTGCCGAATAGCCAGACCATCATGGCAAAATTCTCGCCAAGCTTGACGGCCGTCAAGCCTGCTGCGCCGCGATGGCTTTTATGGCAACCGACGCTGCGCTGGGCCTTGGGGCTCGGCTTGTTGCTCGCCCTTTCTCTAATGTCCCTTCAACAAACGAAGGTGTTCTTGTATTTTCAGTTCTAGTCCGTTAGGGGATCCCCCACCTCTGCAGGGGAGACAGCCGAAACGCTTTATATGACAAGATTTGAGCAGGTTGAAGCCACGCCGTCAACGGTTTCTCAGAAACGAATAGGTTTCGCACGCCTCTACAATAGCGGCAGGGGCGCCATTGATCGATTGCTGCGGGGAGAGAACCTCAGGGCAAAGGCCACCCGTGGCGCCGTATTGCTGGGAGGCGCAAGCTTCACCGAACAAGCGAGTCGATTTGCTCGTAACATGCTGTTGACGCGGCTTCTCGCGCCAAGCGCCTTTGGGACTATGGCCATTGTCATGTCTTCTTCGGCGATCGTCGGGTCGCTTACCGAAGTGGGACTACGGGTGTCCGTCATCCAAAATCCGAGGGGAAGGGAGCCCTCATATCTCAACGCCGCTTGGTGGCTGGCGATGGGGCGAGGGCTCGGTGTCTACGCCATTATTTTCGTCATGGCTCCTTGGGTAGCGCGGTTCTACGGGAACTCGGCGCTCTCTGCGTTGCTTCGGGTGGCTTTACTGAGCGCCCTACTGGAAGGGGCAATGAGTCCACGGTCCTGCCTGCCGCAAAAAGACATGAAGTTCGGACGCTGGACTGCAATCACCAATGGAGGTGCTGTCTGTGGTGTCATTCTGACGATAATCCTCAGCTTTATTCTTCGGGACGTGTGGGCGTTAGCAATTGGATTTTGCAGCGAAAACGTCTTTAGGTGTTTGTTATCCTACATTTTGTGTCCTGGATTGCCCTCACTCGGGTGGGACCGTGACGCTGCTCGCGACCTCCTGAAGTACTCGAGGGGGGCATATGGCTTGTCGTTTCTGAACCTGATCTTTACACGCACAGACATTTTCGTTCTCGGCAAGCTCTACTCTTCCACTGCGTTGGGGCTGTATGCGATGGCAGTCTACCTTGTCCAGACCCCAACAAGTTTCATTCAAAACATGGTGGGCACAACCATGGTGCCTGCCTTCGCCCACGTCCAGGAGGACCACCGGCGCATCAACCGCATCGTGTTAGAAGCTACTTCTTGGCTCATCGCATTAGGACTTCCGGTAGTTGTCGTCATCTGGTTATATGCGCCTTCCCTTCTCAGGGTCATCTACGGGCTTCGGTATTTGAAATCCGCTGGCCCGTTGGTACTCGCCTCGGCAGTAGCGTTTCTTAGTATCGTAAATGGCATCTTCACGGACGTTTTTTCTGGCATGGGCCGACCAGCTCTGCATCGCCGCGCGGTGACTGCTTCTGCGGTGATCATGATCGTCGCCATCTATCCCGCTTGTAAAATACTGGGGGTGGTGGGTGGCCAAGTTGCGGCTCTGATCGCGATTGGGACCAGCTACCTCCTTCAATTGATACGGATGCGCGGGGTGACGGGCTTGGACTTGGCTCGGTACGGAAGTGCATTTCTACCCGCTGGGCTGGTATCCGTGGGGCTTCTGGGCGGCGGTCTCGGTCTCCGCTTACTCGGATTGGCCAAGGGGCCCGCGGCTCAGATAGCCCTGGGACTCTGCGCGTGCTTGGTTGCTTACAGCATTTGCGTACCAGCCCTTCTGCGGAGCAAGAATCAACTAAGCAACTCATAGGCTGTTTGTTGGCCGGGGCGACGCCAGAGAGGAATACAATGCATCGTCATTCCCATAGTCAGGTCCCTTTCAATGATCCTTTAATCTACCTTTCCAAGACTCTCACTAAACTCTACACGATTTGGGTGAGCCTAACCTACCCGTTCGCCTCCATCGGTCGTAACTTATCGATGCACTTCACTTGTCGTTTGCCGAGACCGATAGCGCCCCGAATCAAGATCGGCAGTTCAGTATGGATCGGGAAGGATACCTGGCTCAACGTCTCCCCAACGGATGAGACGGACGAACCCAAGATCGTGATTGAAGACAATGTCAAGGTATGTGCGGGGACTCAGATTTCCGCTAAGAACTCGATCCACATAGGGCACGACGCGCTCATCTCATCGTCGGTGCTCATCCAGGACCACCTCCACGGGTATGAGGACATAACAAGGCCCATCCAGGAACAACCCATCACTGAGGGTGGAAGGATCCGAATAGGGCAAGGCAGTTGGATTGGCCGTGGGGCTGCCATTCTGTGCACCAGGGGTGAACTGATCCTGGGTCAGCATTGTGTTGTGGGGGCGAACGCAGTCGTCCTCCAAAGCTTCCCACCGTACTCCGTAGTCTTTGGAAACCCCGCCAGAGTCATTAGACAATTCGACCCGGCGAAGAACGCGTGGGTAATTGGATCCGTTCATTCTACACCACCCACAGACGCCACCAAAAAGGTGAAGCCTGACCCGGCCCCCGATGGGTACTGATGCTGTGGTGGTTTTGGCGGGTGTTGGAATAGTGCGTGGACCTGGGGGTCCTTGTTGTGAGTTACACACCTTTGGTATCAGTTGTCATCCCGACGTTCAACCGAGTTCAACAGGTGCAGGCTGCTCTGATGAGTGTTCTGGCGCAGACATATCCTGAGTACGAGGTCATCGTCATTGATGACGGCTCCACGGACGGAACGGGGGAGGCCATTCAACGGCTCATCAACCAGCAAGGAGAAAACGGCAAACAAGTCCGCTATTTCTTTCAACCGAACCAGGGTCAGAGCACGGCTCGGAATAAAGGCATTGATGAAGCCCGTGGAGAATGGGTCGCATTTCTGGACTCGGATGACGTCTGGCTTCCCGGAAAGCTTGAGCGGCAAGTCCGCGCCATCGAGGAGTTCAAGGGCAAATGCTGTGCCTGTATAACAGACGCAAGGCTAATAGACAACCTCGGAATGGACACGACAGCTTTCCGCAGGAGCGGAAAACGTTACGAAGAAACGCTGGGAATAGACCCTGAGGCATCCGCAACTCTTGTGAAGTACCGCGACCCCTTCTGGGTTTCTACCCTTCTGGTTCGCACCGACGTGGTTAAGCAGGTTGGAGGGTTTGACCCTGATATCAAGTATGCAGAGGACCACGATTGTTTCTTTCGCCTGTCTCTCGCCACTTCCATTTGCTATGCTAATGAGCCGCTGTGCCTACTTGACCGGAGCCAGTCCCCCCAAGGCGGGATATGCCGCCCATGGGACAAAGTTGAGGTTCGCCTCCGGGGTTCGCAGTCGATGCTCGAGAAATGGTTGAAGCTTGATTCAAAACTCCAACCTGATCTGCGGAAAACCATTGTGCAGAATTTGCGACACGTCCATAGTGCCTGGACAAACTGGTATCTGGAACATGAGCGATACGAAGAAGCGCGGGAGGCAGTGTCCAAGGCTGTAAAGTACGAGTTCACGTCGAAACTGGCAATCAAGTGGGCGCTGACGCACTTTGCTCCCAGGTTTGCTAGAAGGGTCTCACCAAGAATGAGGGTGTGTTGATTCGGAATAACTGGTTGAACGAGGTACTGCTCGCTTCTGAGCCATGGGCTTGCGGAAAGAATTAGATAAAGGGGACGCAGCGGAGACCGGGCAGGAATTGCACCAATTCGCCGCGGAGCTTTACCCCGTCTGCCGTAGCATCACTGGTGACGGGGTCCGGCGGACACTGGCCCTGATACAAAAGAAGGTCCCGCTGTGTAGTTTTGAGGTGCCCACCGGGACTCCTGTCTTCGATTGGACCGTACCCAAGGAGTGGAATATCCGGGACGCTTACATCAAGGCGCCGGATGGTAAGCGAGTCGTGGACTTCCAGAAGTGTAACCTGCACGTTGTGAGTTACAGCACACCCGTGAACGCGACCATGCCTCTCGGAGAACTCAAGCGGCGCCTTTACACAATTCCTGACCATCCTGAATGGATTCCAAACCGGACGTCCTACTACAAAGAAGAGTGGGGGTTTTGTCTTTCCCATAACCAGATGATGTCGCTCGAGGACGGGATGTACGAGGTCTGCATCGACTCCACACTCGAAAACGGCCATTTGACATACGGAGAGTGCTATTTGCCAGGCCGCTCAACCGACGAGGTCTTGATTTCGACTTATGTCTGTCATCCCTCGCTGGCGAATGACAATGTCTCCGGGATGACTGTCGCAACCTTCCTGGCGAAGTATCTGTTTGGACGTGAGCTTCGATACTCGTACAGATTCTTATTTATCCCCGCGACGATTGGAGCCATCACTTGGCTGGCGCGAAATCGGGACACGGTCGGGCGGATCCGGCATGGCTTGGTGCTGACGTGCCTCGGGGACGCGGGCGGGTTCCATTACAAGAAGAGCCGTCGGGGAAACGCCGAAATCGACCGCGCTGCGGCTCACGTTCTCCGCCACTGCGGCGACTCTTCTGAGATTTTGGAGTTCTCTCCCTATGGTAATGACGAGCGGCAGTACTGCTCGCCAGGCTTCAACCTGCCTCTCGGCTGCTTGATGCGGAGTGTTTGGGAGACCTTTCCCGAGTATCACACTTCGGCCGACAACCTCGATTTTATTCGACCCCTCCAACTTGCAGGATCGTTGCGCGTTTGCGTGGCCATTTTCGACGTGCTCGAGAACAATCGCTCGTACCGCAACGAGAGCCCATACTGCGAACCCCAACTGGGGCGCCGGGGCCTCTTCCGATCCATGGGCGGTGAGGCGGGCGGCCAGGCAAGCGGAGAGGAGATGATGGCGCGCCTCTGGGTGCTCAATTTTTCTGACGGGGACCACTCTCTATTGGATATTGCGGAACGCTCCGGCATCTCTTTTCCGACGATCCGCGAGGCTGCGGATTTGCTTTGCCAGAAGGGGCTGCTTTCGGTTCTCGCGAATGACTAGGGATGCGAGAATACTTCTAGTAGAGCATAGGGAGTACGCTTGGAGATAGAGGGCAATGAAAATACTGCTGACGGGGCATAAGGGATACATCGGGACAGTAGCCGGACCTATTTTGCAGTCTGCCGGCCACGAAGTTGTTGGGTTGGATAACGATCTGTTCGCGGGCTGCGAGTTCAGCAAAGCGGCCCCGGAGATCCCCGAGGTCCGCAAAGACCTGCGCGACCTGACGAAGGCAGATCTTGAGGGCTTCGAAGCGGTAATGCATTTTGCCGCGCTCTCAAACGATCCTCTGGGCGACCTCGACCCGAGGCTTACTTATGACATCAACCATCTGGCCTCCGTCCGTCTCGCAGAGTTAGCCAAAGCGGCCGGAGTGACGCGCTTTGTCTTTTCGTCTTCGTGCAGTACCTACGGCGCAGCAGGGGATGATTTTCACGACGAGACCGCACCGCTCAATCCGGTGACTCCCTATGGTGAGTCCAAAATTCTGGTTGAGCGCGACATCGGGGCGCTGGCGGGTGATAACTTCACGCCCACCTACATGCGAAACGCGACTGCATACGGCGTCTCGCCGCGGCTCCGGCTGGATATCGTTTTGAACGACCTAGTAGCCTCGGCGTACACTACTGGCCGGGTGTACATCAAGAGCGATGGAACGCCTTGGCGCCCCATCATTCATATTCGCGACATTGTGGGGGCCGCTCTCGCCGTATTGGAAGCCCCGCGCGAGGCTGTCCATAATCAGACTTTCAATGTTGGCCGGACCGAAGAGAATTACCGTATTCGGGAGTTGGCCACTATCGTCGCTGAAACCGTTCCGGGGTCCCGTGTCGAATATGCGCCAGATGGAGGCCCGGACAAGCGCTGTTACCGCATCAATTGCGATAAAATCCGCCGCCTGGTGCCCGGCTTTCAACCCCAGTGGACCGCGCGTAATGGCGCTCAGGAGCTTTACGAGGCGTATCGCGTCGCTGGGCTCACGCGGGAGGATACGGAGACTGGACGCTACATCCGTCTCAAGCACATCCAACGCCTCTTGCAGGCGGGGCTGTTGGATGCATCTTTGCGCTGGCGCCCAGAGCGGGCCGGGACCGCGATGGTCGCCTGATCCCTGCCGTCTCCCGCCCCTCCGCTTCCGCGGAGGACAAGATTCGCGGGATTGACTTTCCAAACAAATGCAAACTCCTAATGTAGCAACGCAGCTTCCTGTTGATATTCAGCAATCCCCGTCGGCCAAGCCCTGCCGGTTCTGCGGGGCGGGCCTAGAGCGAACGTTCGTCGATTTGGGGATGTCTCCGCTTTGTGAGACTTATCCCTCGAGCCTCGACCGTGGGGAGGTCTACTACCCCCTCCACGTTTACGTCTGCGAACGATGCTTCCTGGTACAGTTGCGAGAATACGAAACCCCGGACAACATATTCACTGACTATCCCTATTTTTCCTCCTATTCCGACTCCTGGCTCAAACACGCTGAGAATTACTGCGACAAGATGATGGCCGAGCTCGGCCTGGACGGGCGGAGTTTCGTTGTCGAGGTGGCCAGTAACGATGGCTACCTGTTGCAATTTTTCGTTCGCCGGCACGTGCCGGTGCTGGGCATTGAACCAGCGGCGAACGTGGCCCAAGTTGCCGTTGAAAAGGGCGTACCCACCTTGGTGGAGTTCTTCGGCACTCAACTGGCGAAGACGCTGGCAGGCGAAGGCCGCTGCGCCAACCTGATTGCCGGCAACAATGTGCTCGCGCAGGTGCCGGATCTTAACGATTTTGTGGCGGGGCTGAGGATTTTGCTCAAACCCGAGGGGGTCCTGACGCTGGAGTTCCCCCACCTGCTGCGGCTGATCGAACGCAACGAGTTTGACACCATCTACCACGAGCACTTCTCGTATTTTTCCATGCTCACCACGGCGCGCATCCTGGAAGGACACGCCCTGAAGGCCTTCCACGTTGAGGAACTATCGACCCACGGCGGCTCGTTGCGCGTCTATGCCTGCCGAGCGGAATGCCAAAAGTACGATGTCAGGCCGACTGTCGCAGATTTGATCGCGGTGGAAACAAGAGCTGGACTGGCATCTCCGGAGGGCTACGATGAGTTCGGTCGGAAGGTTAAGGAAACCAAGTTGGCTTTTGTGGATTTCCTAATCAAGGCCGCGCGGCAGGGCAAGTTGGTAGCGGGGTACGGAGCGCCCGGGAAAAGCGCAACCTTGCTTCATTATTGCGGGATTGGAAAGGACCTGATTCAGTTCACGGTGGACCGCAGCCCCTACAAGCAGGGTCGGTTCCTGCCGGGCACTCACATCCCAATCTTCCACCCAGACCGGATTCGAGAGGCCAAGCCCGACTACGTCATTATCCTACCCTGGAATCTGAAAGACGAGATTATGGGGCAGATGAAGTTCATCCGGGATTGGGGCGGCAAGTTTATCGTTCCTATCCCGAAACTGACGATCGAATAGGGAGTCCCTGCGGCGTTGGGGACGAAGTCGCTGTTTGTCTTTACGCGGCTGCTTCAGAGCTGAAGAAGGGACAAGGAGGGGTTGAGTGAATATTTATGTCGAATCCAAAATGAGCGATGACGACCGGCGGAAGGAGCTGTACCAGGGATCAGTTTTTATCCTCTCTCCTAGCCAAGGCGCGTTGAAACTATGCCGACTTGCACAAGAATTGATTGAGGAGGCTTTTCACCCTCTCGACCCGTTCCGCGTCCACTTGACCTTGTCCTCAGAGAGATGCGCTGAGCTTCTCGCCGTTCTGAAGCCCAAGTTCATCCACCACCCGAAATCTAAAGAGTACATCGTGGAAATGCTTGCGGAATCAGGATGTGATCTTGAAAAGACGTACTTCGACGTCCCTCGCATGCGGACTGCGTTTCCAGGCGATTATCTGAAGTCAGGCATCGCCTATGCCTTCCATCCGCATCGCGACACTTGGTATTCGGCGCCCTTCTGCCAGATTAATTGGTGGATGCCTATCTACGAACTTAATTCCGAAAACTGCATGGCGATCCATCCACACTACTGGGAAAAGCCTGTGAAAAACGGGTCGAATCTGTATAACTACCACAAGTGGAACCTCGATAGCCGGCGCAATGCGGCCCAGCATGTCAAAACCGATACGCGCATCCAGCCGCGTCCCGAGGAACCGATCGCACTAGACCCGCAAATCCGCCTCATCTGCGACGTGGCCGGTGCGTATCTATTTTCGGCGGCGCAACTGCATTCGTCCGTGCCCAATGCCTCGGACGTGATCCGTTACAGCATCGACTTCCGAACTGTACATCTGGACGATGTGCAGGGCCGGATCGGAGCGGCCAACGTCGACTCCGCCTGTACTGGGACGACCATTCGGGACTACCTGAGAGGAACGGATTTCGCGCACCTTCCCGAGGAGGCCATGGCGTTGTACCTCGACGGCGCAGAAATCGTATAGGCGCAACCTACGTTGACGTGAAACTGACATGTGGGGTCAGCTTTTGGAAGAGCGGAATTCAAGAAAAGGGACGCGTGGCCGTTCCAAAAGCAGCGTGGGTGGATGCGGACCACAAAACAGCTCATCTGGGGAGGGGAGAGGATGGGCTGTGGCGTCCTGTGGAATTCAAAATTCTCGGTGAAATGTGGGCCGAGAAGGGGGCTAGTATGAAAGTTGTTCTGTTTTGTGGTGGCGCAGGAATGAGGCTTCGAGGTTATACCGACGATGTCCCCAAGCCCATGGTAACCATCGGTTCGCGGCCGGTACTGTGGCATGTCATGAAATACTACGCGCACTTTGGCCACAAGAACTTTATCCTCTGCCTGGGTTACAAAGCCAACGTTATCAAAAACTACTTCCTCGATTACCAGGAATCTGTCTCCAACGATTTTGTGTTTTCCCAGGGTGGAAAGAAGCTGGACTTCATGCAGCGGGACATCGACGACTGGACGATTACGTTCGTGGACACAGGACTTCAGTCAACGATAGCGGACCGGTTGCGGCTGTCCGAACCGCACTTGCAAGGGGAAGAGATTTTTCTCGCCAACTACAGCGACGGCCTCACCGATTTCCACTTGCCCGAACTGATTGAGGAGTTTTCCCACCGCGATGCTTACGCCTCCTTTCTCACCGTGCAACCCCGCTCGAGCAGCTTAGACACGGTGCACATGGACAAAGATGGCTCCGTACAGGCGATCAAATGCATGAAGGAATCCAACATTTGGGTGAATGGAGGATACTTTGTATTGCGGAAGGAAGTTTTTCGATACATTAAGCCGAAAGAGGAGCTCGTTTACGAGCCCTTTTCGCGTATGATTTCCGAAGGCCGCGTCTGGTCGAAAAAATATACAGGTTTTTGGCAATGCATGGACACCTTTCGAGACAAGCAGATTCTCGACGAATTGGAGGCCTCCGGTGAAGCCCCTTGGTATCTTTGGAAAAATGGCCGTTCGGCAAGACTTGTCGTGGCATGAGCAAGCTAGGCCTTTTTTTTCAGAAGACGCCGGCCCTCTCAATGTGCTCTGCCTCGGAGCTCACGGCGATGACATCGAGATTGGTTGTGGCGGGACAATTTTGTACCTCAGGAGCGCCTTGCCGCGAGTAAGGTTTCAGTGGGTGGTTTTTAGCACGCCGGGACCCCGTCGCCAGGAAGCACTGAAGGCTGCCGATTTGTTTGCCGGCGAGTGTGACAAGCAAGTCATTCTCGAGGACTTTCGCGACGGGTTCCTGCCCTACAACGGCGGACAAGTGAAAGATGCTTTCGAGCGGATCAAGCAGCAGGTGAACCCGGATCTGATTTTCACGCCCTGGCGCGGAGATGCGCACCAGGACCACCGGTTGCTGGCAGAGCTTGCTTGGAACACATTTCGAAACCACCTGATCTTGGAATACGAGATTCCTAAATACGACGGCGACATGGGACGTCCCAATGTCTTCGTTCCGCTGGAAGCGCCTTGCTACGAACACAAGGTCGACCATTTGCTTGAGGCGTTTAAATCTCAGTGCGCCAAGCCATGGTTTGACCGTGAGACCTTTTTGGGTTTGATGCGGATCCGGGGCATGGAGTCAAACTCCCCCAGCGGTTACGCTGAGGCATTCCACGTTCGCAAGCTGGTCCTGCAAGCGACCGTCTGAAGGGAATACTCTATATGGCTAAAATCCCAGAACCAGTCATGGCGCTGCCCAATGGGGCTGCGAATTCGCAGGATTTTTCACAGTCCCGCGCCCTTCAGCCGAAGGCACATTTCCTCATTCCAGGTGGCGCACACACCTACGCGAAAGGTGACGACCAATTCCCCCAGCGGGTCCCCGCCTTCATTGCGCGAGGCAACGGGTGCCACGTCTGGGACGTCGATGGGAACGAGTTCATCGAATACGGGATGGGGTTGCGAGCGGTTACGTTGGGTCACGCCTTTCAACCGGTCGTTGACGCCGCTTCCCGGCAAATGCAGCTCGGGAGCAATTTCACCCGGCCTGCGAAGATCGAGGTGGACCTCGCCGAGGCGCTACTGGAGATTATCGACGGCGCCGACATGGTGAAATTCGCCAAGAATGGCTCTGACGTCAACACGGCCGCCGTTAAGCTGGCCAGGGCTTTTACCGGTCGCGATCTTATCGCCATCTGCGCGGACCAGCCGTTCTTTTCGATCGACGATTGGTTTATTGGCACCACCGAGACGAATGCCGGAGTCCCCCAAGCAATCATTCAGATGACGTTAAAGTTCCGTTACAACGATCTCGAGAGTTTGCGCTTGCTATTCGACCAGCACCCCGGGCGTATCGCCTGTGTCTTAATGGAGGCGGAAGCAGCGACTCCTCCCGCTCCCGACTACTTGAAGGGAGTCAAGGAACTTTGCGAGGAGCGTGGAGCTGTCCTCGTATTCGACGAGATGATCACAGGTTTCCGCTGGCACCTGGGAGGAGCGCAGAAATTCCACGGCGTTGTTCCGCATTTGTCCACATTCGGCAAAGCGATGGGAAACGGGTTTGCGATCTCGGCGCTGGTCGGCAAGCGTGAAATTATGCGGCTGGGTGGATTGGACCACGACCAAGCGAGGGTCTTTCTGCTTTCCACCACGCACGGCGCCGAGACGCACGCTTTGGCGGCGTCCCTCGAAACTCTTCGAATATACCGTGAGAGGGAGGTGGTCGAGTTTCTCTGGAAGCAAGGCGAACGTCTCAGTGCACTGGTAAACCGGTCGATCGCGCAAAACCACCTCGAGGGCTTTTTCGAGCTGGTGGGACGTCCTTGCAATCTTGTATTTGCAACATGCGACCAGGAGGGCAAGCGGTCGCAAGCCTTCCGCACTCTGTTCTTGCAGGAACTAATCCGGCGGGGAGTGATTGCACCGTCGTTTGTGGTGAGCTTTTCACACACGGATGCGGATATTGATCGAACCGCCCAAGCCGTCAATGAGGCTCACCTTGTTTATCGCAAGGCCTTGGAAGAAGGGATTGAAAAGTACTTGGAGGGACGGCCCGTAAAGCCGGTGAACCGAAGGTTCAATTAGCAGCGGAAGTGGTCCATACATGAACGAAGAGTTGCGGGAGCTTTACAAGTATCGCGAGTTGCTTTACATGCTCGCCTATCGCGATATCAAAGTCCGTTATAAACAGTCGGTGATGGGTTTTCTATGGGCGATCCTGATGCCCGTCCTGATTGTTATGGCGGGCGTCGTGGTTCGTTATGCCTACGCCCTGGCCTCGGGCAAGCCCCTGCAAACGACCGATATCGTGAGCCTGGCTGTAAAATCTCTTCCCTGGGCGTTTTTAGTCTCTAGCATAAAGTTCGGTTGCAACAGCCTCACCACCAACCAGAACCTGGTGACCAAGATCTACTTCCCCAAGGAAATCTTTCCGATGGCGGCAGTACTTGCAAGCCTCTTCGATTTCGCGGTGGCTTCGGGAGCTCTGGTGGTTCTGCTGATGATTCTTCGGGCCGGCTGGAGCGTCTATGCCCTTTGGACACCGGTGCTGCTTTTGACGATGGTGGTTCTGGCCACCGGGATCGGCATGATTGTCTCCGCCGCAAGCCTCTTTTTCCGCGACGTTAAGTACATCGTCGAAGTTCTGCTGACGTTCGGAATCTTTTTTACTCCTGTCTTTTACGATGTCCGCATGTTGGGCGCCAAAGGCAAGTGGCTTTTGCTTAACCCCGTCGCCCCAATTCTCGAGGGGCTTGGCGCGTGCATAGCTCGCCAGCAGCCGCCGGATTTTCCTTGGCTCATTTACAGTGCCGTCTTCGGTTTGACGCTCCTGCTGGGGGGATATACCTTCTTCAAGCACCTGGAGCCGGCGTTTGCAGAAAGCATTTGACAGGGAGTTTTCATGTCTGAAGTAGCGCTTCAGATGGAGCACGTTTACAAGAAGTTCCGCAAGGGCGAGATCTACAACTCCCTGCGCGACTTGATACCCGCTCTGACCGGAAAAATGTTCCGTCAGCAGGAGCTCCGTGACAGCGACAAGCGGGAGTTCTGGGCGTTGCAGGATATCTCTTTTGAGGTGAACCGCGGGGAGGCGTTCGGGATCATCGGCCACAATGGCGCGGGCAAGAGCACGATTTTGAAAATCCTCAGCCGGATTATGAAACCTACCAAGGGGCGCATGTCCGTCCATGGACGTCTCTCCGCGCTGATTGAGGTGGCAGCGGGGTTCCACCCGGATCTCACGGGTAGGGAGAATATCTTCCTCAACGGCACCATCCTGGGGATGACGAAGCGCGAGATCGAGTCGAAGCTCGACCAGATCATCGCCTTTTCCGGAATCGAAGAGTTCATCGACACTCCGGTCAAGCGCTACTCGTCCGGCATGTACGCGAGACTCGGATTCTCAGTGGCTACGCATGTCGATCCAGAAGTGGTGCTCGTCGATGAGGTTCTCAGCGTGGGCGACTATCTGTTTCAGAACAAGTGTGTTGAACGGATGAAGGAAGTGGTCTGTAGCGGCGCCACGGTCTTGTTCGTCTCCCACAACCTAAGAGCCGTCGCCGAGTTCTGCCACCGGTGTCTGCTCTTGGACCACGGACGCTCTGTCACCATCGGTCCGGCGAACGAGGTCATCTCTTCCTACATAAGTCGGTGCGGCAGCGTACACACCGGCGACGCTCATTCTAAACCAGTCCTTATCTCGAAAGTTACAATCCGCAATGAACACGGAGAATGCGCCCGGTTTGAGTCCGGCGAGAAAGTATGGATCGATGTTGAGGTGACGGGGCGGAGGCGTTGTGAAAAGCTAGATGTCACGCTTTATATCACTGACGAAAATCATGAGAACATCTTTGACACCTCTACACAGCGTCTTGGGCTCGATAGCTTCACGCTCGATGAGGGCACAGTTTTCACATGTACATTTGAGCTGCATTTGAACTTTGTCCGCGGCATCTATCACCCGTCTGTTCTAATCTGGAGGTACGAAACGCAAACGAATTACGACGAATGGGAGCCAGCGACGACGATCTATATCAGTTCCGAGGATGACGTACGAGGCGTCGTGCATTGCTTCCCAAGAGTCGTCCGCTACGAGATTTGTGCGCCATCGGGTGAGAATCTCGACGTTACAGCCGGCAATGCGGGCAAGGATAGAGAAAGCCGTTGAGATGGTCCGGCCTGATGCGGCAAGATGCCGGCCCGCATTACTTTTTCCAACCCTTGTATCGGCCCGACCGGCGCCGTTTTCCCCCTGCGAAGGAGAGCCACACGTAAATGAAGACCATGCCTGACCCATCGCGCGACATGGACGAGGTGAGTTGGTGGGACTACTGGAACCAGTCCTGGCGCACGAAAGACAACAACGATCCCGTGTCCAACGAGCTTTTCCAGCGTGCGGCGGCGGTCGTAAACGAGATGACGCAAGCAGACGGCGGCCGCGTGCTGGAAGTGGCCTGCGGCGCCGGGAGGTTCTCCCGGTTATTGACCTACTCCACCTACCACGGCTTGGACCTCTCGCCTGCCGCCGTCCAGATCGCATGCGAAAAGGCCAAGGATCCCAGTCAATTGAGGGGTGCAAGCCGCCCCTCCTATGAGGCTGCCGACTTTCATGTTTGGCCTCTGCAGCCGGAATCCTTCGATTTGGTTGTGTGTGTCGACGCCATCATGTGTTTCCGCGATCAGCGACTCGCGATCCGGAAGATGGCGCAAAGCTTGCGGCCAGAAGGTATGCTGCTGCTCACAGCGATCAATCCATTTGTTTATAACCGCATCCGACGCACGCCGGCAGCTCCATTGCTGTCCGGTCCGGTCAGCCGCTGGCTTTCCCGCCGCGAACTGCACGAGCTCGTCAAATCCGCCGGGTTCGCCATCGAGCGTTCGTTGACCATCATGCCGAGAGGGAACCGCGGAATCCTGCGGGTGATCAACTCGCATAAGCTGAATCATGTGTTTGGCTCGCGCTGCGCGGCGGTCTTGCGGCGTCTGAAAGAGCGAGTGGGGCTTGGCCAATATCGCGTGATCATCGCGCGGAAAGCGGAAGCCAGTTAGGTTTCGACGAAGCCTCCCCAGTCTGCCCGGCTTGCCGGCTAACTCCCTGGACTCCTAGCCGGATCTGGTGCCAGCGCAAGTTCGAGGCACATTTGGAGTTTATGGAGCGGCCGAAAAGGAAAACCTCTTCGTGATGCCTGAGTCCATTTGGAGACGTAACGCGTCCGCGCAAACACCGCAGGAAACCTCTTGGGCTGACTGGGCGGTCTACGCCTTGATCCTTCTCACGGGCGGAATCCAATTTATATATTATACTCACGCTGCCAACTTCGTCACCAACCCAGGGTACCCCGATCTGGCGCGGTCGATTCTCGAGCAACACTCGTATCAGTTTGACTTTTTACCTGAGACGACGTTGCCTCCTGGTTTGGCCCTGATTTTGGCGTTAGTCGGTCGGTTTTTAGGGCTCAGCCCAGCAGTCCAATTCCGAGTCATCGCGGTGGCAACGACATTCGGACTAATCGTTGCTTACTTGCTTTTGCGTCGCGTCGAAAGCCGTGGGCTGGCTGCTGCCGCCTGCCTTCTGCTTGGCTCTTCTCCGATATTATTCGGTTTCAGCACCACAATCATCTTCCCGGAAATGCCGTACTTTCTGGCGAGCATGCTCGCGCTCTGGCTGACGGTGAAGATCGATCGAGCACCGCCGGGGAACCGGCCGGTTGCCCTGACATTGCTTCTCGGTGTTGTCCTTGTTATGGCCGTGCTGATCCGTTCTGTCGGCATCGCCTTGATCGTTGGCTTGGGCACCTGGATCGCCGCTTCGCTGCTGGTTGTTCGCGAGGCTGGTCGCCGCAGGCTGAAGAGGTTCTTACTCCCTTTACTGCTAGGCGTCGTCGCACAATCCGCGTGGAGTGTGTGGGCCGGGCGCCACGAGGTTCTGGAGTGGCAACTGCCGGGGTATCCGCAGTCGTATCTCTCGCAGCTCAAGATTAAGAATGGTCATTACCCTGAATTAGGAATGGCCACTTTCAGCGACATTCCCAGGAGGGTAGAACGCAACCTTGTCACCCGCGCAGCCGGATTCGGGCAGATCATGACCCGAAGGTACATCAGCCCGTTCTGGTCGTCGCCCGCCGTCTTTGGCGTGCTGTTTCTGATTCTTTTGGGACTCGCATCTTCTCGTCGAAAAGCCGGAGAACTGCACGATTGGTACTTCTTGTGGTACGAAGCTATCTTCCTGGTGTGGCCGTGGGACTACAGGGACCGGTTTGTATTCCCCATCGTGCCGCTGGCTTGCCTTTATCTTTGGCGCGGTGTGAAGGTGGCGAGGGATTATTCGATCCGTCGCCCCAAAGCCGTGGGTGTGTGCTTAATTCTCTGCGGAGTTGTCCTGGGCGTAGCGTCCATGGCATTTGCCCGCGGGATCTTGGCCGTTCCGGTTGTGACCGACCACGCCAGAGGAGACCATCTACAGCCGATAGCCGCAGCATTCTTCTGGGGCATGTTAGGAGTGGCAGGGCTTCTGCTGCTCAGGCTTCATTCGACCCGCGAAGCCCAGGGTGACGCCCCCCTGTCTTCATGGCAAACTCGCATCGCAAATTTTGAAAATTCCGCCTCATTGCGGTTTGCCGTAATTCTCGTGTTGACCGTCCTCGTTGGTTATGGCATCCGCGTCCAATTGCGTATGGGTCGCTTTAACCTGCGGGCCGATCCGAAGCAACAAGCCTCGTATGGGGAAATCCAGGCGGCAGACTGGATCCGGGCGCACGAACCCTCCGGCCTGCTGCTTATGGCGCGGGATCAGGATATCTTTTTTCACTATACCGGCCGGCGGGTGGTGTGGTTTCCGCCGATTTCTAACCCCACTGTCCTTATGGATGGCATTCGGCGACACCACGTCGGAGTAATCGTTGTAATGAATGAGCCGTTGAGGTACTGGTTGCCGACCGAGGATGTGTGTTTCCAGTCGCTGTCGCGAGCCTACGGGTCCGCGTTCCACTTGAGCCATCAAGATTCCGAATATCAAGTCTACGAGGTTATGCTGCCACCGCCTGGAACGCCGATCGCATCCCAACAATAGTTGACACTTTCTTTCATTCGAGAAAGCATATGTCAGACAAGCATCTCAAAGCTTCGGTTGTAATCCCTGTCTTCAATGAGCGGGCAACTATCAAACAAATCCTGCAAAAGGTTCAGGAAGTCGAGATCGAAAAGGAAATCATTGTTGTTGATGACGGATCGACCGACGGAACCAAAGAAATCTTGGCGGCAGTCGCTGCCTGCGCCACTCCGAGCCAGCCGACCTTGACGGTTCCACCCGGTGGGCTGCGAGTCGACAATGTCCGTATCTTCTTCCAAGAGCGGAACCAGGGCAAGGGCGCCACGCTCCGTCGCGGCTTTCAAGAGGCGCGAGGAGAAATCGTGATCGTTCAGGATGCCTACCTGGAGTACGACCCCCAGGATTACTTCGGCCTGATCGACCCAATCGAGCGCGGCTTGGCAGATGTCGTCTACGGGTCGAGGTTTCTGGGGGGCCCTCACCGGGTTCTGTATTTTTGGCATTCGGTTGGCGACTGGCTCCTCACGTTGCTTTCCAACATGTTCACCAACCTGAACCTCACTGACGTTTGGACCTGTTACAAGGTTTTCAAGCGCGAGCTGCTCCAGGGCATCCGACTGGTTGAGAATCGTTTTGGCTTCGAGGCCGAGATTACCGCGAAGGTTGCCAAGCTCGAGTGCCGCATCTTCGAAATTCCTATATCCTACCGCGGGCGCACTTACGCCGAAGGGAAAAAGATCACATTTCGAGATGGTTTCCGCGGCATCTGGTGCACGCTTCGTTACAATCTCTTCGGCTGAGGCGGGAGGGCTTCGCGGCGGACGAGGCCGTGCGGAACTGAAGGGTCCTGGACAGCACGGATTGCATGGGCACGTAGGTGCGGCGATAATTAGATGAGGGACTGAAAAACGAAAATGAAGCTGAAAAAAACCAATTTGAAGGTTGGCGATTGGGTGGAAGTCCGGAGCAAAGACGAAATTCTCAAGACGCTCGACAGCAAGGGGGAACTCAACGGCATGCCGTTTATGCCCGAGATGTTCGCGTTCTGCGGCAAGAGATTTCAGGTCTACAAGCGGGCGCACAAGACCTGCGACGTTGTGTTTCCGGTTCGCGGACGCTGGGTGGAGCAAGCGGTGCACTTGGAAACGCGATGTGACGGCCAGGCTCACGACGGATGCCAAGCGGGCTGCCTGCTCTTCTGGAAAACGGCGTGGCTGAAAGCGGTCGACGGGAGTCCTCCGCAAGACTCTGCTCTCCGCTCCGGGGCTCAACCCGAGCATCCGACAGGAGCCTCATCGTCGGCCCCCGGATGCACTGAATCCGATGTCTTGGCGCGAGTACGTCATGCCGACCCGAAGGGGGGAACGCCCTTTTACGTCTGTCAAGCTACCCAAATACCCTACGCGACGAAGGACTTGGACTGGTGGGATATCCGCCAGTACGTTGAGGACTACCGGTCGGGAAATGTGAGTTTATGGCAGATTTTCTGTGGCGGCGTATATTTCCTCTATTACACCCTTTGCGAGGCCGGCATTAAGCTGGGACGCCCGATGCGGTGGTTCTACGACAAGTTCCATCCCGTATGGCGAGGCACCCCTTATCCTCAAAGAAGAGGGACCGTACCGAGCGGGCAGCCAACGCCGTCGGCCACGCTCAACCTTCAGCCCGGCGAGCTGGTGCGGGTCAAGTCCCATCAGGAGATCCTGAAAACGCTGAATTACTCGAATCGGAATCGCGGCCTCTTATGGGATGCCGAGGAGGTTCCATATTGTGGCGGGACCTATCGAGTGCTTCGCCGCGTCACCAAGGTCATCAATGAAAAAGTAGGCAAGATGTACGAAATGAAGAGTCCGTGCGTGATTCTCGATTCCGTGGTATGCCAGTCCCGGTTCAGCTCCTGCCGCATGTTCTGTCCCAGGAGCATCTACCCGCTTTGGCACGAGGTTTGGCTGGAGCGTCTTGGACCGGATTCCCCTCAAGCCAAAGCGCAGGAGGCCAATCAGGCCGGCGATTGCCCGAATCCGGCTGCAAGCAGCCCGCGTGCCGATACTGACCTTTCTGGCCGAGACGCGGGAGTACGTGATGGGCGAGCTCCACAACGGTGACCGGCCCAGCGGCGTTCAGATCGCCCGGCATCTGGAGCGGGCTTGGGCGGCGTTGCCACCGGGGGTGGAGACCGTCTACGCGCGGGCCGACTCAGGCTTCTACTGCTGGGAAGCGGTGGAGAGCTATGAGAAGCACGGCTGCCAATTCATCATCTCGGCGCGCAAGACGATGCGTTTAGTCGACGCGTTGAAGGCGGCGGAGTGGCAGCCCTCGCCCCGCACCGATGCCGATGGCCAATGCGAGTTTCGCTATCAGCCGGAGGGCTGGGGCCAAGCCTATCGCTTCGTGGCGCTGCGCTACGTGAAGACGAAAACGCTGGAGGCTGGGCAGACCGAGCAGTACCAATTGTTCGCGACGGCGGATTACACCTATCGCGTCTTCGTCACCAAGCTGCAGGACGCGGTGGAACTGCTGGTGTGGTTCTACAATCAGCGCGGAGGAGCGGAGAACCTGATCAAAGAAGCCAACAATGATGCCGGGCTGGCCGCCTATCCCTCGACGCGCTGGGCGATGAGCTGTAACCACTTTCAGCTGGCCATGTTGGCCTACAACCTGAACTGCTGGCTGGTGCTGTTTAATCGGGAAGAAAAGGCGCGTACGGAAGACCTGAAGCACACCACCT
>Ga0181530_10000322_pt1 | contig 61419 bp, 51 predicted proteins | sample PEATcosm2014_Bin_42_FD_119769 | JGI IMG/M metagenome (GOLD analysis project Ga0181530, IMG submission 119769) | Peatland microbial communities from MTU Mesocosm Facility, Houghton, MI, USA - PEATcosm2014_Bin10_60_metaG | ecosystem: Environmental > Terrestrial > Soil > Wetlands > Peat | place...
AGAGCGGGTTGGCGGAACGGGTGTAATCGGCGCACATGCCGGCGAAATCGCCGCCGTAAATGTCGGGCGAGAGCATGTCAATTTTCGGCGCGCCGGCCCGCCAGACATCTATGACGCCAGGCTTGGGGGCGCCGTTTGCGCGCTGGCCGCCCTTGGGGAATCCTTCCCCCCACGAGTTGACGAACATCGGAATGGGATACTCGGCTTTGCCGGCCTCGGCCACGCGGCCCGTGTAACGCGCATAGTGCCAGGCGATGAAAATCTCGTCTGCTCCGCCGCTCTTGCCGAAGACCTCGTCCCAAGTCCCGGATGTCTTGAAACCGGCCGCCTCCCAGACCTGGCGGACCTCCGGCGTCAGCGTGTCCTTGTGACTCAGAAGGTAGTCCATCAACTCCACCGGGACCCGGCCCTCGCGGGCCTGATTGGCCAGGGGCGAATGGTCGAGGCCGTTGATCTCGTTTTCGACCTGGATCATGATGACGGTGTGCTTGCGGCCGTCCACTTGCTTGACATGCCGCATCAGGGCCGCAAAGGCGCGCGCGTCGGCGTCCCGGTTCGCGTCGCTGAAGGAGCTGAGTTGCTCGATGCTCCTGCCCGCCGTGGGCTGGGCGCGGGGAAACCGCTCGAAGTCCTTCTTCAGCCAGTCGGGCGGGTAGCTGGAGGTGCCGTTCTTCCAGCTTCCGAACCAGAGCAGTACCAGGCGCAAGTTGTGGCTCCGCGCGCCCTGGATCACGCCGTCGAGCACAGTAAAGTCGAATTTCCCCTCGGCGGGTTCGATCTGCGCCCAGGAAACGCCGGCCAGGACGGTGTTGAAATGGGTCTCGACCAGCTTGGGCCAGATCGGCTTCATGTGCTCGACGCTGGTGGCGCTGTCGTTGAGCAGTTCGCCCGCCAGCGCCAGGAACGGCTTGCCGTCCACGATCAGTTGGGTGGCGGTCCCCTGCTTTTGCAAGTGGGGGATGCCCGGATCGGAATTGGTGGAGGCCGCCCTGCCAGTGCCCTGACTGGCCGCGAAGGCCAGCGGGCACAAGAGGGCGGAGAAGAACAGGATTCGATGTTTCATCATGGTTGCCTATGGATTTTTCACGTTGTGGCTCTTCAAACCGGATTAGTCAAACTTGCTTCGGAGTGCCTTCAACTTGACCCAGGACTCATCCCAGGCCTTCTTGTCGGGTCCCGTCGCGTCCGGCTTGGCTCCGGCCTGCATGAAGCCGTGGCCGGCGCCTTCATAAGTGACCGGCTCGTAGAATTTGCCCGCCGCTTTCATCTGGTCCTTGGTTGCCGCAATTGTGGCGCCGACGCGCGTATCGGTTCCCGCGTAGAAACCATAGACGGGCGCCACGATGTTGGGGATGTTCTCCGGCTCCGGGCAGATGCCGTAAAACACGAATGCCGCCGAGAGATCCTTGCGGGTCGTCGCGAAGCGGAACGCCTGGTCGCCACCCCACGAGAAACCCACCACGCAAACCTTCCCGTTGCAAGCGGGGAGCTTCTTGGCATAATCGGCCAGCGCGTTCATATCCGCGGCGACCTGCGGAAGGGGCAGACGGCGGGCCGGGCCTATTGTGCCCGTCGGGGATTGCAGCGGCTGCCGTTCTTCGGGCGTCCGGCCCGAGAGCAGGTCGGGAGCGAGCGCCAGATAGCCCGCTTCAGCGAACTTGTCGGCGACGTTCTCCACCCAGGGCGCAAAGGCGATGACGTCGTGGATGAGGATGACGGCGGGCGACTTGCCCTGGGACTGCGGGTAGGCGATGAACGTGTCCACGGACCTGTCGTTGTAGGTCACCTTCACCGTCTCGTGCTTCCGCGGCGATTTGTCCACCGCCTGCTGGGCCCAATCCTGAGCCTCAAGGGCCGGCACGCCCAAGCCGGCCGCTGTGGCGCACAGAGCGGTTCTTTCCAGAAAGCGTCTTCTTGTAATTCTCGTTGCCGTCGGCAATTCCGATGTGCTCCGGTTCGGATTGCCGCCGGGGACTCCCATCGCGGGGAGCGCGATATTGCGCTGGTTGTCAAGTTCTTTCATGATTTCATTGTGTTGATAAGCAGGCTCCCGTCGCCGGGAGCGCGGCATTGTGTTTGATTCGTGGCGGCATTTTGGAACGAATTACCCTGAACGCGCAAGAGAAAAAGCCGGGGTTTCGGCGCGTGGCGAAGGAACCAAAACCCAGCCTTGCTAAAAGTCTTCCAGAGCCATTATGCTGTTCCTTGTGGACTATGTGGACGTGTCCTAAATGCAGAGAGAGCATCGAAGATCAGTTTGATAGCTGTTGGAATTGCGGCGACACAGCGCCAGCCAGAACGCTGGGGGAGGAAGAATGCGAAGCCGCAGCAGAGGCGCCGACGCCACCTGAGCAACAGTGCGCAGGCACCTTAAGGCCCCAACCGCCCACGCAGTATTTTTGGATGTGGCCGGTGGTTTCCGTGGTTTCGAGCGTCCTGCTTGATCCTTTTGCCTTGTCATTCTGGCACTACTCGGAAAAGACAGGGGGCGGGCATTTCAGTTTAGAGGGCGTCGTGCTCGGAGCGGTTGCAAGCTGGGTCGTCATTTGGGCATTTCTACGCTGTCCTATTCGCCACTGGTTCGCAAAAATCTTGACGCTGCCTTTCTTGATTGTCGAATTGAATCTCAGCGTTGAGATGGCTGAATCTTACATCCTTCATGGACTTGGATATGATTATGGCGGCAAGAGCACTTGGCCTATCGATCTGTGGCCGTGGCTGGGATTACTCTGCATCTACGCACTGGTTGTGTGGACATCGGGAGAGTTGGCGTTGTCGCTTTGGAAAGTGGTGACGAAAGCGGGGGCTGGTGAACACGAAGGGGGATAGAGATTAAGATTAAGATTAGGATTAAGATTAGGAGGGAATTGGGCGGCGGAAGACTTTGTGGATGGCGGCTTGGTCGGTGGGCTTGATGAGCATCTCGTCTATGTTGACATGCGGCGGACGGCTGGCCATCCAGACCAGCGTTTCCGCGATGTCCTCCGCCGTGAGCGGGTGGATGCCTTGATAAACTTTTCGCGCCCTGGCCTCGTCGCCTTTGAATCGCACGGTGGAAAATTCCGTCTCCGCCAAACCGGGATCCAGCGAGCCAACGCGGATGCCGGTCCCGTTCAATTCCAATCGGAGCGCCTGGGTGATTTTGCGTTCGGCCGCCTTGGCGGCGCAATAAACGGCCCCGCCTTCGTAAGCGGTGTGGCCGGCGATGGAACCGATGTTCAAGATGGAACTTCCCGGATTGTTCGCCATCAACGGCAGCACGGCGCGCGTCACGCGCAGCAAGCCGAGGACATTGGTTTGGAACATCGTTTCCCAATCCTCGTCCCGGCCCGAAGCCACCGGGTCCAGGCCATGCGCGCCCCCGGCGTTGTTGATCAACACATCCACGCGGGCGGTTTTCGCGCGCGCCCATTCCACGAACTTCTCCACGCTGGCGGTGCTGGCCACATCCAGCGCGCGGCTGGCGCCCGGCTGGCGGATTTCCCCGGCGATTTTTTCCAGCCGGTCCACGCGCCGCGCGCCGAGCAACAGGTTGGCGCCCTCCGCCGCAAACGCGCGCGCCGCCGCCGCGCCGAATCCGCTCGAAGCGCCGGTGATCAAAACCCACTTGCCGGACAAGGATGAAGTCATAAGGAGAGCATAGCCCATTTCGGCAGGACATCAAACGGCGATTCGGCTTTGTCGTGATGTCTTGATGACGATGGCAGGAGCACCAGGAAGCGCTGGAAGCCACCTTTCTTACCGCCTCCTAACCTGGATGTTTCACACTTTCGGTTTCGGAGCGCCGATTTTGAATCGGCTTTCAGCGACATTGCGCGCCCAAAGCCGACTGCAAGTCGGCGCTCCGGATTGCAGGCATTTCGTGCGAGGTATGAAATGTGCGGGCTAACGGCGCGCCGGATCGGGATTCGGCGGGGGGGCGTTGAGTTTTTGGTACAGAAGAAGTTCCAGAGGGGTGAAGACTTTTCGCAGCGGAGCCAGCGGCGAATAAATCCAGCGCAACCGCACCACCGACAGCAGCATCGTCAGCGAAGTCCGGCCCAGCGCCACCTTGGACCCCACCTTGTCCGTCCACTCCGTCGGCACTTCCAAGACGCGGAAACGCTCCCGCCGCTTGAGCAAGTAAAGGAGATTGATGTCAAACGCCATGTCGGCGATGCAGAGGGAGGGATGGATTTTTTCCACGGCGGCGCGGCGCATGACTTTGGCGCCGCATTGCGTGTCGCGGATGTTCATGTGGAACAGGAATTGCACGATCCAGTGGAAAACCCGGCTGGCGAATCGCCGCCGCCCGGTCTGCATCTGGTGCAGCACGGCGCCCGGCACCCAGCGCGAGCCAATCACGCAATCTGCTTCGCCCGCGTGCCGGATCAGGTCCAGAAACGCCGGCGGGGCCGTCGCGCCGTCGGCATCCACATAGCCGATCAAATCGGCGCGGGGCGCGAGGCGCAACCCTTCGATGAGCGCCCCGCCCTTGCCGATGGGGGCGGGAAAATCCAGCGAGCTGACTTCGGGAAAATCGGCCCCCACCCGCCGCACGACGCCGAGGGTATTGTCCCGGCAGCCGTTGAGCACCACCACCAGTTGGAATTGGCCCTGATAATTCTGGCGGAAGTATTCGGCGAAACCCCGCAAGACAGGTTCAATCCGATCCTCCTCGTTGTAAGCAGGTATCAGCAACAATACGCTGGGATTCACATCAGCCACGCGCGGATTTTCTACCCAAACCGCCGCGCCATGTCGAGGGGGGAATTCTCACGGCGATGGCCCGCCGCGCATTTCGCATTTTTGGGGTTCCCCTCTTAATCTTAATCCTAATCTTAATCCTAATCTCCGTCCAAAGGGTTGAGATTAAGATTAAGATCAGGATTAAGAAGACTCCTCGATGCGTTGCATTCTCTCAACGGTCGGCTGGTCAAGGTTGTAGAGGCAGTCAAACAAAGCGTCTTTGAACGACGCGGGGCCGCGCGATTTTTCCGCGGCCAGTTCCGCCGCAATCCCGTAGCACGCCAGGGCGCACGCCGCCGCCCGGCGGCCATCCGGCTCGACGGCGGCGAAGGCGCCGATGACGGAAGCGGCCATGCAACCGGTGCCAACCACGCGCGTCATCAAAGCCACTCCGTTCTTGACGCGATAAATTCCGCGGTCATCGGCCGCCAGGTCCACTTTGCCCGTGATGACGACCGTGGCCTGGCGGCGCGCGGCCAGGGTTCGCGCCAGCGCCTCCAGGTCCGCTCCGACTTCGGTGGTGTCAACGCCTTTGGTGCGGATGTGGGCGCCGCTGACGCGCGCGATTTCGGAGGCGTTTCCCTTGATGATGTTGATGTTGACCTGGTCCAGCAGCTCGAACACCTTGCGGTCGCGCCATGCCGTGGCGCCCGCGCCGCACACGTCCAGAATGACCGGGATGCCTTTCTGGTTGGCGCCGGCCGCGGCCTTCTTCATCGCCTCCACAAAATCCGCCGTCAGGGTGCCGACATTGAGCACGAGTGCGGAAGCCATCCGCGCCATGTCGGCCGCCTCCTCCGGCGCGTGAGCCATGACGGGCGAGGCGCCGAGGGTTTTGACGATTTGCGCGCAATCGTAAATCGTCACCCAGTTGGTCAAGTGATGCACCACTGGGCTTTCCCGGCGCACTTTTTGGAGCAAATCGAAAGGCTTCAGATTGTTGTTCATGGTCTTTCGTTAAGAAACCGCCGCCCGGAGACGGTCCAGGATTTCCATGTTCCGTTGCGTTTCGGCCAGGCTCAGGCGCGGCGGGCGGTTTTGCAAAATGGCGTCGGCGAAATCTTCCACTTCGAGGCAGTAACGGTCGCTTTGCGCCACCGGAATTTCACGGCGTTCTGCGCCCGCCGTCAGCGTCAGCGCGCCGGGGTTGTCGAAAAACGTGTCGGTGATTTCCAACACGCCGCCTGTGCCGATGATTTCAGAGTGGACGCGCTTCTGGGCGTTGAAACCGCAGTTCAACGAGGCGATCAGGCCGGAGGGATACTTGAGCAGCGCGGAATAAATCATGTCCACACCGCCCTGTCGCGCGCATTGCGCGGAAATGCTTTCCGGCACTGCGCCGCCCGGCTGGCCGCCGGTGATTTGATCCATCACCAAGCCGGTGAAATTGAGCGGGTAGCAGCCGACATCGTAAAGAGAGCCGCCGCCCAGTTCGGGTTTGAGTTTGATGGAGTTTGGGTTGGCGAGCATAAAACGAAAAGAGGAGCTGATGAATTTGATGTCGCCCAGCGCGCCGCCGCGCAGAACCTCGAGCACCTGGCGGGTACGGTCGGTGTAACGGTACATGAAGGCTTCCATCAGCCGGACATGGCTGGCGGAGCAAGCGGCGGTCATTTCGCGGCACTGGGCGGCGTCCAGGGCAATCGGTTTTTCGCACAGAACGTGTTTGCCGTGTTCGGCGGCGCGGAGGGTCCATTCCCGATGCAGGGAGTTGGGCAGCGGCACATAGACGGCGTCAATGTCCGGATCGCGCAGCAGTTCCCCGTAATCGGGATAAACCGCCGGCGGGTCAAACTGGACGCGGCACTCGGCCCGCTTGGATTCCTGGCGCGACGCCACCGCGCGCAGCTCCGAATTGGAGGCGCGCCGGATCGCGGGGATGAGAGATTCCCGCGCGATGCGCGCGTAGCCGAGGACGCCCCACCGGATTTTTCGCTGGCCTGTATTCATGAAATGATGGTCCTATTTCGGTTGTTCAACGGGAAGCGGAATGAGCACCGGGATGCGGTCCTTGAGGGCGGGGAGGGGCGGGCCGTCGCCTGCCGGATTGTCCAGGTAGTAAAACCCCAGCGTCGTGTAATGGTTGGGAAACGGCTTGCGGTCTTCGTCCCAACCGTTCCGCCCGTGTTCGAGCGTAAAGAGAAGACTCTTTTGGAACGGGACGGGGTCCTGTATGTGCCAGCGGTAGCAGGTGTTTAAAATGCCGCGCTTCTCGCCGCCTTTGCCGGCGTTGTCGTAATAAGGCGCGCCAAAATAGGGGCACCAAAACGCCCGGCCAAAATCCCATGCCCCGCAAAAGTAGTCCTCGCTGCCCGTGCCGCTGATGGCCGGTTTTTCCGCGCCGTCCACATACCAGTAATCATTGCCCTCGCCCCACCAGCCGTCGCTGTTGGCCATCACGGAGATGAAAGTGCCGACGAAATGGCCGGCGCCCTTCGTTTCGCAAATCGTGAGCGGCTTGCCCGCGGGGGCGGGAAACCAGGCGCGATACTGGGTGTGAAAATAAAGAGCATCCGGCTGCGGATCCGGGTCCAGCCGGTAGTCAATATTAAAATAAAAATTATTGACGCCCTGGCCGCCCTCGTTGGCAACCGTGAGCACGGCATGTTTTTTGAAGGGCATCGGCCAGTAACAGTTCAGCGCGTTGCGGGCGCCCACCGCCACGGCCGCGCTTTGGAACTCGACATACTTGCCGTGTCCCTGGGCGAAAAAGTCGCCGACCGGGCACTCGACAGCCGGACGGGCCGCGTCGTCCCAGGTCATCCGCAGCACCAGTTCCCGCAGGTGCTCCGGGGAAGGGGAATTGATGGTGAACCAGATGTGCGTGACCCGGCCGCTGCCTTTGACATCCATGAGCGTGAGGGTCTGGCCGGGAGGGATGGGCCGGGAATCGCCGTTCCGCCCCCTGGGATCGGTGCTCGAAGCCCGCCCGGCGGAGAAGTCCTTTTTGGACGCAAGATCGGCGGCGAGTTGCGCCGCTGCCATGAATGGCAGCAGCATGATTACGGCCGCGCTTAAAATGAGAGATGACAGGCAGTTAGTCATGCCGGGAACCTTAGGCCGTGTCGAAGGGGTGTCAATAAGGAAATGACGCCTGACAAATGGTCGTGTGACGGGAGACATTATTAAGACAGAGATGGGGGTTGTTCGATAAACCGCTTGGCTTCTTCGATGTGATATGTGGTCTGGCACTTAGGACAAAACAAGTGGTACTCGTAATAGTGATCGCGGCCCGGTTTCAATTTGCCCTTTCGCTTGATGACCGGGGTCGAACACTTCCGGCACGGCTCGCCTTCCTGCATGGCGGGCCGATGGCCCTCCGTTTCGGGTTTGTTCTCGTAACCATCGTCCACGGGAAGATTGGGCTGGCGCAAGGCGGACAAGGAGAGGTGATCGCATCGCTCATTCTCCCGATTCCCGGCGTGCCCTTTGACCCAGCGGAATTCCACCTGATGCGTTTCGCAAAGCGCGAGCAACTTCTCCCATAGGTCAATGTTCTTTGCGCGTTCCTTATTGTTGAGCCACCAACCATTCTTCTTCCATTTCGCCGCCCAGCCCTTCATGACCGCCTCCACCAGATACTGCGAATCGCTGTAAAGCGTGACCTTGCACGGCTGCTTCAACAACTCAAGCCCCTTGATTGCGGCACAAATCTCCATCCGATTATTGGTCGTCAACCGAAACCCGCCGCTAACCTCGGCGCGCTTTTTGGGATGCAACAGCACCACCCCATAACCGCCAGGCCCAGGATTAGGCTCGCACCCGCCATCGGTATAAATGTCCACAGACGGCATTGCAAGCAGTGTTGAATTGTCGTTTGTGTCCAGGATATTCGTCATGATTTGGCCTCGGCACGCCCATACAACTCGATTGGAGTTTTGTCGAAATACCTGAACAGCGCCGGACACAACCAACCCTCAATGCCGAACTGAGGACAGAGATACCAATTCCCGCCTGCCTCCTCACGTCTCCATTCCAATTTGACGGTGTGCCCCGGAAAAGGTGTTGCGGAAAACACCAACCGAAAGCCCTGTTCAGCGTTGGGAATTGAGGCTACCGAGCGGTCGATCATCGTGTCGATTCCAGCGACAAACGGCTCTTGGGAAAGTCCGGCGGCTGGGTCGTCGAAAACCCACATTCCTGCATATTTGTAGGGGATTATGACTCCGATCGTGTTCATGTTTGCCTCATGATTGAAGTGCGCCGGCATTCGATCCACCGCCAGGCTAGACCTGACCAGCCGTTCTGGCTGCGAATATTTGCGCACTGATGGACTCCCAGACAGGAACCAGTTTTTCCATGTCTTCGCGCGACGGTTTCTGGCCGGAAATCGTGCGGAAGAAGACGGGCAGTTGAGCCACGAGCTTTTCGTCTTTGAGGACGTAATCGGGAATGCGCCCGGAATCCACGGCGGCGTAATCGAAGAATTTGAGCCAGTCTTCCGAACCTTGTTTGATCCCCAGTTGCCTGGCCCAGGAGCGGAGGGTTTCTTCGTAGCGCGGCGGGGGCAGAATTTCACGCTCGATCTTGCTCCAGTTGCTGGGGTCGCAGCCGTTTTGCAAACAGAATTCGCGCAGGCCCAGGCGCTGACGTTGCCGGATTTGCTTTATGAATTCGCCAAACATAGTCTTGATTTCATGTTGTGGTTGTAATTATACCACAGCCGCCGGCACAATGCAAGAGGCAATTGGCGTCCGTTTCTTAACTCTTAATGCGCAGGTTGACGGAGTAGATGGCGCGGCCGTCGGGGTGGATGAATTCCAGGCGCAGGGTGTCCATGCCGGTCGTGGCGGGGAACGAGGCGTCCACCGTGGAACGCGGTTTGGCGGCAATGCGGCTCTCGCCGTTGGCGAGCGCCTTCCCGCCGGCCAACGCCTGCCATCGGCAGGTGAGTTCGGAAAGGTCGGTGAACGAGTAGCGGTTCTGGAGCGGGACGACGCACTTGCCGTCGGCCGGGGCAACATCGCGGGCCGTGGTGTTGACAGGGCTGTACACCAGCTTGAGGTTCTCGTACTGCGGCTTGGTCCGGCGATCCGTGGTGACGGGGTTGGGGCCGCCTACCAGGCGCATGCCGGTCGTGGTGTTGGCGGATGGAATGCCGTTCACCGCGGGGCCGGAACCGGGCACGAATGTAGCGGGCGGCGCATTGGGGCTGTGGACCGTCCAGCGTTCGGGGAACTTGTCGGTCTGGCCCTGGTCGTGAAAGAGATAGAGGAAGGCGCCGACCATGCTGTCGTTGGGCCAGATGACATCCCAAGCGTAACCGACGCCGCCGCCGCTGGGGGAATACTCGGTAAGGAAGGCGGGTGCCTTGGCCCGGTTGGGGCTGGCAGCTATGGACTTGATATTATCTATTCTCGGATAATGGTAGTCCTCGAAGTCGCTCTTGGGGTTCTTGTCCAGGTTCTGCTGGGAGATGAAAGCCAGGCGCGTGGGGTCGTGCGCTTTCACGTAGTCGAACTCGGCCTGGTCATTGATGCCGTAGCCGCTTTCGTTGCCGCAGCTCCAGACGACGACGGAGGCGCGGTTCTTGTCGCGGTCCACGGTTTCCTTGGAGCGGAGAATGTAGGCCCAAGTGCGGTCGGGCTTGTTGACCTCGGTGGAGATCCAGCAGGCGGGGATTTCATCCAGGAGGTAGAAGCCGGCCTCGTCGCACAGTTCCATGAACCGTTCCGCCGGAGGGTAGTGGCTGGTGCGGATGGCGTTGATGTTGGCCCCCTGCAGCAGGTTGATGTCGGTTTTCCAGCACTCCTCGTTCAGGGCGTGGCCGCAAGTCGTAAATTCATCATGACGGCAGACGCCGGTGAATTTGACGGGCACGCCATTGACCTGCACCACGCCGCCTTTCATCTCCACCTTGCGGAAACCGATGCGGTCCTGGACGCGCTCGACGGTCTGGTTGCCGTCCGACAGGCGGTAGAACACATAATAAAGGTTCGGCTTCTCCGCGTTCCAAAGCTTGGGGGCGGTAACGGGAGCAGTCAAGTTGACGGTGGCGGAACCGTCCGCGCCGATGTCGCCGGCCTGGCTCATGGCGGGTATGGCGGCCTTTGCGCCGTCCAGGGAATAGAGTTCCCCGCTGACAACGAAATGCGCCCCGGCCGGGCCGGCGACGCGGACGGCGGACTTGAGGGTGGCATCCTTGTACTGGGCATCGAGGTCGGTGACGACGGTGACGTCGTCCACATGCAGTTGCGGGAGGGCCACAAGGTAGGTCTCGCGGAAGATGCCGCCCAGGCACCAGAAGCTGCCGTGTTCCAAGTTGCTGGTGGAGGTTTTCTTATAGACGCGCAAGGCCACGAGATTGTGCTGGCCTGGCTTGATGGCCTGGGTCACATCCATGTCAAATGCGGTAAAGCCGCTTTCGTGATAGCCGACGCGCTGGCCGTTGACGAAGACCTCAGCGCCGTCGAAAACACCGTCGAAGTGCCAGAGAACACGCTGGCCGGCAAAGGAGGCCGGCACATCCACCATGCGGCGGTACAGCCCGATGTCATCGGAGGGATTGCTGGTGCGGTCCTGGTATGTGAGCTGGGAGAAGCCTTCGACTTCCCAGTTGGCCGGGACGGGGATGTTCGTCCAGCCGGAGCCGGCGCCATCGGAGAAGTCGGCGGTGGCGAAATCAGGCACAGCGGCATCGGCGGGGAGTTCGCCCTTGACGGCAGGGCTGGTGCCATGTTCGAGCTTAAAGCGCCAGTTGCCGGTCATGGTGAGAACGGCGGGATTGCCCGGGCGCAGGCGATCCACGGCCATGGGCGCTTCACGCGGCACCGGGACCGGCGCGGCGAAGACGGAGGCGGAGAGGCAGAGGCAGGCCAGGGGGACCAGAAGTTGCCGGAGCAAGGTTTCGGGCAGGCTGTCAACACGCTGTTCTCTGAATTTGAGAGGCATAAGTTTGCTTTCTGTATTAGTTTCTTGAATCCGAAAACCGGACTCGTTTGGAACGCCGGCAATGTTACAAAAACATGGCGAAGCACTTCAAGGAAAAAACAAGCCAATAAACACGGCGCACGGAACCACGGCCAATTCCCACCTCTGCCCAAAACCGAGTCCCGACTGGAATGATGGAGTCGTGGAGGAGCGGAATGGAGTGATGGAGTATGTAAAGGTTAGCCCGGATACTTCATAGTTCGGATTCGGAGCGCCGATTTTCAATCGGCTTTCAGCCTCATCGTGGCCGCAAAGCCGACTGCAAGTCGGCGCTCCCGACTGTTGGTGCTTCGTGCGAAGCATGAAATATCCGGGTTAGCGATATGGCCGAATACGGTGAATGGAATCGCAAAGGGGCAATCCTGAGTGACGTGACCGCTCGCAAGGAATACGGAGTGAGCCGCGATTTCATTGTGCAGGGCATCCGCGCCGGCAAGCTCGAATACCGGGAGGGGTCAATCTGGGGCAACCCATATTTGAAAATTGTGAGGAGCCAACTGGAGAAGTATATCGCCCAACAGCTTGGCTCCAACCACCTGGCCGGGACCAAGGCCCGGACCGAGTTGCGGAAAATCAACACGGAGATTGCCAGCCTCAAGAAAAAGTTGGCCGCCCTACAGGCCCAAAAAGCCGACATGGAGAAGGCCGTCACCAGGTAGAGGGCAGGGAATAGGTTGGACTATCTGGCGGCTGCCGGTTCAATTCGCGCAACCACTGCCGTCCGATTTAGCAGTTCCCACAAGTCCCCAAACAAGAAGTGGTCGAAGGTCCTGATGTGATCCTTCAGGATCTTTTCCGTCAGCATGTTTGGCCGAATGTCAAAGTAATAGACGCCGTCCAGGGGGTTGAGCTTTAGCGTATAGCCCTTGAAGTGGCCGGGGAGGAATGTGGCGTTCACCCCGTATTGCTGCGGGGTCTTGCCCTTCCTTTGCACGTCGTTGAGGAAGATAGCCACATGAGGCACTTCTTTGCCCGTCAAGCGAGCCAACAGGAACTTGTCCACAAAGATCTTATCCAGCCGGTCCTTGCTGCTGGTTTTCACCGAGCCGATGACTCGGAGGAATTCTCCGGATTTGATGATGAGGTCGTGCTGGTAGCTCATGTAAAACTCAACCTGCCCGTCAATTTCTATCGGCACCTTCACGACGCCGGTCGTGCAGTCTATTCCGACTGAGACCAGTATCAATCGGATGAACCGCTCGAAAAGGTCCCCGTTGATTTTGCGGGCGGTGTTGGACTGCCCGGCGGGGAGCGCATCCAATGCGGCTCCGATGCACTGCTGGATTGTGTAGATGGTGCGGTTGACCACAACCCGATTTTCCACAGTGTCGGATTTGCGCACCGCCGCCAGCACGCGGAACAGTTTTGTTTAATGGCGGCATTGGCCTGCTTGGATCCATACAGAAGGTTGTAGTTGAGTGGTCGCGTCACGTTAAACGAGCCGTCACCCTTGAACTGGAGGAACCTGTATTGCGTCTCGTTACGGGAAACGATTTCGGCTTGCAGGTTGCCTGGCCGCCCGATGAAGTCCAGCCACGCCCGGCAGAACTCCGCGTACTGCTTCAGATCGGTGAAGTTCTCCTTGTTCGATGCCACCCGGACCAGCTCTTTCAGCGTCATCGAATGCCTTCCCTTCGTTGAGCTGTTTCGGTGTCAAAGCCGATCCATGCCTCCACCGGGCGGCGGGCCACACCGTCAATTCTACGAATGGCCCATTCGTTGTATTGCGGCTCGTTATCGCATGCCAGCCAACGCCGGCCGAGTTGCCCGGCAACCACCGCCGTTGTGCCCGAGCCGGAGAATGGGTCGAGAACAATGTCCCCGGGGCTGGAGGATGCCAGCACCAGTTTGCGCAGAAGCTCTTCCGGTTTCTGCGTTGGATGCGGGGTCTTCTCCCCCATTCCGTTGCAGGTGGTGGGAATGTCGAAGACGTCCTTGGGCTTGGCCCCCAGCGGATGGGGCTTCCAGTTCTCACGCTTCTCCCCGTTTCCATTTCCCCCGTATTGGCTGGTCTCGGCCTGCGGGTGCTCCGGATACTTCAGCGTGTGCGCGCCGTAGGGTATGCGCACCGCGTCAATGTTGAACGTCTGGCTGCTGCCCTTGCGCAGGTGGATGATGCTCTCATGGGAACGCCCCCAGTCACCGCCCAGGTTGGCTTTGTTCTTGTAGTGCCAGACCAGCCACCGGCAGCCCTTGAACAACGGCATGACCGATACCAGGATTGACGCCAGAATTTCCGAATAGCCGCACACATACATCGTTCCCGCCGGCTTCAGCAAACGGGCCGCTTCAGAAAACCAGACATGCGACCATGCCACGTATTGCGCGTGGCTCTCGAAGTGGTCCCAGTCCGCTTTTTGGACGTTGTACGGGGGGTCCGCAAAAACGAGATCCACGGAAAGTGGGGGCAGAGATTTCAACCATTCGACCGAGTCCCCGAGGTAGAGCTTGCCGTCCTTGTTCTCGTAATGCAGTTGCACGCCGCCCTCCGCAGCGACGGGATGCTTGGTCCCATTCTGCGTTGCCACCTCCAACTCCATCTGAGGAGCGGCTGGTTTCCGCTTGATCGGCATTGCTTGATCAAACTCGAAAATTCGGCAGGATTCAAGCCCTGTCGCGCGAGGTCCGCGGGTCATTTTGATTTTCTTAAGATTAAGATTAAGATTAGGATTAAGAAAAGGCAGCGGCTGCCTATAAATAAGTTTGTGCCCACTCAACATACCAACCGGCTGGCGCGGGAGAAATCGCCTTATCTCCTGCAGCATCAGCATAACCCGGTGGATTGGTTCCCGTGGGGCGAGGAGGCTTTCGCCCGCGCGCGCCAGGAGGCCAAACCGATCTTCCTCAGCATCGGCTATTCCACCTGCCACTGGTGCCATGTGATGGAACGGGAATCGTTCGAGAACGCCGAAATCGCGGCGTTTCTCAGGGCTAATTTCATCAGCATCAAGGTGGACCGTGAGGAGCGGCCGGATGTTGATAAAATATATATGACGGCCGCGCAGGCCATGACCGGCCAGGGCGGTTGGCCGCTCAATTGCTTCCTGACTCCCGATCTCAAGCCGTTTTACGCCGGGACTTATTTTCCGCCGGAGGGCAAATACGGGCAGCCGGGCTTTCTCTCCATCTTGCGCCAGATTGCAAACCTCTGGCAGTCGAACCGGGGCAAGGTGCTCAATTCGGCGGAGGGTTTCCACCGGAGTCTGGCGGGATTTGTCGCGCGGCAGCCGGGCAGCGGCGCGCTGGCGCCCGGGTTGCTGGACCAGGCCGCCGCACGGTTCAAGCAGGAATACGACCCCCAACACGGCGGTTTCGGCGGCGCGCCCAAGTTCCCGCGCCCCAGCCTGCCGGCTTTTCTCCTCCGGCACGGCGTCCGCACCGGGGACGCCGCGGCGGTGGAGATGGTGTTGCGCACCTGCGACGCGATGGCGGCGGGCGGGATGCACGATCAGCTCGGCGGCGGCTTTGCCCGCTACTCCGTGGACGCCCAATGGCTGGTGCCGCATTTTGAGAAGATGCTCTACGACAACGCGCAGTTGGCGAACCTCTACCTGGACGCCTGGCTGGTCAGCGGCGAGGCGCGCCACGCCGCCGTCGCCCGCGGCATCCTTAATTACGTGCTCCGCGACATGACGCATCCCGGCGGCGGTTTTTACTCGGCGGAAGACGCGGACAGCGAAGGCAAGGAGGGAAAGTTCTACTGCTGGACGACGGCGGAATTGTCCCAATTATTGACGCCGGAGGAATTCCAGGCCGCCTCGCGCTATTTCGGGCTGACCGGGCGCGGGAATTTCACCGACCACAGCGATCCCGATCCGCTGCCCAACCAGAATGTCCTGAGCGTGGCGCAGCCGGACCTTTCCCCCGCCGGGGCGAAATGCCTGGCTTCGGCCCGGATAAAAATGTTGGACGCCCGCTCCCGGCGCGTCCGCCCGCGAGTGGATGACAAGGTGCTGGCCTCGTGGAACGGGATAATGATCGGGGCGCTGGCGCGGGCCGCGGCTGTCCTGGGCGAGGACAGTTACCGCGCGGCGGCGGAGAAGAACCTGGCGTTTCTGCGGGAAAAATTGTGGGACGGCCAAACGCTTTACCATCGGTGGCGCGACGGGGAGCGGGACACGGTGCAGTTGTTGCGGGCTTACGCGGACCTGCTGGCGGGCACACTGGATCTTTATGAGACGACGCTGGAGCCGGGGCATCTGGATTTCGCGCTGGCGCTGGCCGGGGCGATGCTGGCCCGGTTTTACGATCCCGCCGAGGGCGGCTTTTTCGACAGCGCCGCCGGCGCGCCGGACCTGATTTTGCGGGTGAAGGAAGATTATGACGGGGCGGAGCCGTCGGGCAATTCCGTGGCGGCGCTGGCGTTGCTGCGACTGGCGGCGATCACAGGCCACGCGGAATTCCGGGAGGCCGCGGAAAAAACGCTGCGGCTGTTCTCGGCGCGGCTGGAGGAATTGCCGCAGGCGGTCCCGCACCTGCTGCTGGCGCTTGAATTCTATTTGACGGAGCCGCGCCGCGCTGTCGTGACCGGCGGCCCGGGCCGCCCGGAAACCGCCGCCTTGCTGCGGGCGGTTCATTCGGTTTATCAGCCGGGCAAAGTGGTGCTGGGCAGCGCGGGGGCGGTCGAGCCGTTCGCCAAAACGCTGCCCCAAGAGCCGCCGCTGGTCTTTCTTTGCACCGGCTCCGCCTGCCAATCCCCGACGAACGACCCCGTCAAGCTGCGGGAAATGTTGAGGGGTAGAACAGGCGACCCGCCTGTCCCGGTCGGCGACTCGCCGACCGGAAGCGGGAGTGACGGTGCGTTATCCTGACGCAGCGATGTTGCCAAAAGCCGCATGGAAACCGACGAAGGGCCAGTGGCACGGCGGGACGGGCGAGTCGCCCGTGCTACCCAGGAAGCCGCGCAACCCTGTCATTTCTTCTTCTCGCATATTCGCGATCAAGGCCGTGACTGAGTTTGAAGCCAGCGCTGGAAGGCCTCGGCGCCAACGAGTTGTTGGATGGCCTTTTGCTGCTCGGTGCGCGTGGTGGAGAGGGCGGTGATTTTGTCGTCGGCCGTCATCGTCGCGTCGTTGCGGATGCGGTCCAACTCCGTCTGGGTGGCGAGGTTGATTTCGTAGAGCTTGGCGAAGTCCTGCGTGGGAATGGCCGCTTGCCGGAGGACCTCGGTGGTGGAAAGGTAGAGCGGGTCCTGGTTGAGGCGGAGGGCGCGGTAAATGTCGGCGCCCAGGGATTGTTGCAATGCGGCCTCGTATTGCGCCTGCAGCATGCGCTGGTGGCCGAGCAAATCCGGGTTGGCACCCTCGTAGTAATAATCGGGCTGAAGGAGGATGGGATCAATGGCCGCGAACAGACTTTGAAATTGCTGGGGCGTATAATTCACGCCCCGCGTATCCTCGCGCAATCGGGCGGCGGTGGAGGAATAGCGCAGCAGGTATTCGTTCAGCGCGAGCGGAGTCAGCCAGACCTGCAACTTCTCGCGCTCGCTCTGCAAGGCGGCGGCCGGGCCTGGCCGGCGACCCCGGCTCCCCCGGCCGGCGGTGCCGTCTTCTGCGCCTGTGGCGATGTCATAGAGCGCCTGCTTGGTTTCCGGGGGGAGGGTGCCCAGATTCGGCCCGGTCAAGCCGTAGTTGGATTCCACCCAGGCGGCGACGTCCGTCTCGGTTTCCCAATTCGGCCCCAGCAACGGCCGCAGCAAGGCGGCGACTTGGCCGCGCCGCTGGGTTTCCAGCTCCCGCAGTTGGGTGGCGGCCCTGCGCGCCGTCGCCGGATCGGATTCCGTCTTCCACCACTCCTGATCGGGCGTGACTACTTCCGTGGCGCGGCGATGCGCGAAGGGCTGGTTGACTTCCGCCAGGATGATGTCGCGAATGGTGGACTTGGGGCAGCCCAGCGCCTGGAGATTGGCGATGTAGGCGGCCAGGTTGGTGGATTGAATTTGCGCCCAGGTGATGTTGAGGTAGCGCAGCACGGAATTGGTCCGGGTCTCCGATGGCGCCGTCTCTTCGGGGCCGGGCGCGGGAGCGGGGAGAGACTGATCCTGGCGCGGGGGCGCGACGTGCCAGGCGGCAACGAGAATGAGGGCGGCGAACAGGATTAGATTCAATCCTGCCGAGGCGACGAACCAGAATCGCGCGCGCATGGCAACAACATTCCCTGAATGCGGCTCCGATGCAACCGTTTTTGTCATGAGTTTCATGGCTGGCGTGGCGGCGTGGCGGCGTGATGGGGTGATGGCGTGATGGAGTGATGGAGTTTCAGATTGTTGTAACACTAGGATTATTAGACACTTACTCAAAACCCACTTTGGTCTCGTCCACCTTCTCTGCCAAGTTTCCTTGACGGGCATGCGGGTTCGACGGCATAGGGAAGGATGCTCTGGAATTATTTGCAGCGCAGACGCCTCGCCGCCCTGGCCCTGATCCTGGGGCTGATGGCGGCGGGATGCGCTTCGACGCCGGGGCGGCTTTTGCGGCGGCGCGGCGATGAGATCGCGGTGGCCGGACAGTTGTTTCATACGGGGACCCGTGTGGTGCTCTGGAGTGATCCGGGCGGCTTTGACGCTTACCGGGTGGAACGGCGGTTCGCGCCGTGGGCGGAGTCGGACTGGGAACATTCGCGGACGAATCTGGACGAGCCGCGAACCCCCAACCGCTACAGTGTCCGCGAAAACGGGATGGGCAGCAACGAGCTGGAACGGGTGCGGGGCGGCGGTTGGGATTTGGCGTCGTTGCGGAAGAAGGTGGACCAGCTTGTTTTTCATTTTGACGCGGCTGGGACTTCGCGGGCGTGCTTTAAGACGCTCCAGGATGAGCGGGATTTGAGCACGCATTTCCTGCTCGATCTGGATGGCACGATTTACCAGACGCTGGATGTCAAGGAGCGCGCGCGCCACGCGACGGTCTCCAACGACCGCTCGGTCGGGGTGGAGATCGCCAACGTGGGCGCCTACCCGGCGGCGGAACCGAACCCGTTCGCGCTGTGGTACCGGACGGACGGCCGCGGGCGCACGATCATCACGATCCCCGGCGGCGAGGGCGGCGGGGCGGAGCGGACGCCGAATTTTGAGGGGCGCCCGGCGCGGCGCGGGGAGGTGGAGGGAGAAGTGCAGGGGGAGGAGTTGCGTCAATACGATTTCACCGCGCAGCAATACCGGGCGCTGGCCCGGCTGACGGCGGCGCTTTGCACGGTGTTGCCGGCCATTCGCTGCGAGTATCCGCGCGACGCCTGGGGGAGATTGGCCGACCGCAAACTGCCGGACGCGCAGTTGAAGGATTATCAGGGCGTGCTGGGGCATTGCCACATTCAGACGGGCAAGAAGGACCCCGGACCGGCGCTGCAATGGGATTATGTGATCGGCGAGGCGCGGCGGCTGATGAAGCTGCCGCCCCTGGAGCGGGACGCGCAAGGGCGGCCGATGGCGCGCCCGCCGAAGTTGATCGAGGATAATTGAGACTCAGGAATCTGGCTGGCCGCGGCGGACCAAGTCCGCCACTTCCAACGCCACGTCCGGAAAGGCCAGCGGCCGGGCCTGTGCGCCGGGACGCAGAACTTCCGTGGAAGCATAGCCCTGGTAGTGAGGGTCGCGGTAAATCTCAACGGTTTGATCGGGAAGATTGATGATCCAAACTTCGCGGATGCCCGCGCGTCCGTACACGGGCAACTTCTCTACGCGGTCAAAAGCAAGGGTCGAATCAGACACTTCAATTAAGAGGTGAACATCGTCTGGGCCGGGATGTCTCTTGTTGTAAAAGTCAGGAGCGGGCTTGAGCAACATGAGATCCGGCTGCGGCTCCGAATAATCGTCCACAGCGATGGGATCTTGCACAGCCAAGAGCCATCGGTCTTGAGACACATTGCTGAAAAAGTTGTTCAGGCGCTTGACCGCGCTTCCATGGGACGGACCGATGGGTGACATATTAAGAACTTGCCCGTCCAGCAATTCGACGCGCGCGTCGGGCGGGAGCACGCCGGTCTCGGCCATCCGGTAATACTCCCGGCTGGTGAAGCGATGATGAGTCAGTATTGGCATAAGCCAAAGTGAAAATAAACGAGGCGCATCCACTTTTCAACCAGCCATTTTGGTAATGTGTTCATTTACCAACTTACGCGCCCGCGGGGAGTGCGGGAGGGGCCGGTTGGGCGGAGGGAACGGGCGCCTTGCGGCCGTGACGCCAGGAGCGGACTTTGTCGCGGGCATGTTCGAAGGTCACATAGACTACAGGCGTGGTGTAGAGGGTCAGCACTTGGGAAACCAGGAGGCCGCCCACGACGGCGACGGCCAGGGGTTGGCGGAGTTCGGAGCCGATGCCCATGCCCAGGGCCAGCGGCATCGAGCCGCAAAAGGCGGCCATCGTGGTCATCATGATGGGCCGGAAACGGATCAGGCCGGCTTTGTAAATGGCGGCTTCGGGAGAGAGTTTTTCCTCGCGCTCGGCGGTGAGGGCAAAGTCCACCATCATGATGGCGTTCTTCTTGACAATACCCATGAGCAGAATGATGCCGATGAAGGAGATCAGGGACAGGTCCATTTTGAAGATGATCAGCGCCAGCAGGGCGCCCAGGCCGGCGGAGGGGAGGCTGGAGAGGATGGTCAGGGGATGGAGGAGGCTTTCGTACAGCATGCCCAAAACGATATAGACGGCCAGGACCGCCGCGACCAGCAGGATGAGAAAGGAACGGAGGGAGGCCTGGAACATCTGGGCGGTCCCCTGGAAACTGCCTTGCACGGTGGCCGGCAGGTGCAACTCCCGCGCGGCTTGCTCGATCAAGTCCGTCGCCTGGCCCAGGGAAGTGCCGGCTTCCAGATTGAAGGAGATGCTGACGGCGGGAAACTGGCCCTGGTGGTTGACGGAGAGGTAGGTGTTGGTGTTCTGGAATGTCGCCAGGGCCCCCAGCGGGACCATCGCTCCGGTGGAGGATTTGACGAAGATTTTTTGCAGGGAATCGGGGCTTTGCAGGTAGGCCGGGTCCACTTCCAGAATCACATGATGCTGGTTGTACCGCTTGTACACGGTCGAAACCTGGCGCTGGCCGAAGGCATCGTAGAGCGTGTCGTCCAGCACCTGGGGCGAAACTCCCAGGCGCGAGGCGGCATCGCGGTCCACAATCACGCTGGTTTGCAGGCCGAGGGATTGCTGGTCGCTGCTGACATCCTTGAGTTGGGGGATGGTTTTCAGTTTGCTGATCAACAGGGGACCCCAGCGGTTGAGTTCGTCCAGGCTGGCGGATTGCAAGGCGTACATGTATTGGCCGCGGGAGGAGCGCCCGCCCACATTGATGTCCTGGTTGGCTCGAAGGATCAGCGTGGCCCCCGGGATGTGGGCGGTTTGTTTGCGCAGGCGGGCGATGATCGTTTCGGCGGAAACTTTTCCCGGCCGCTGGGGGCGCGGTTTGAGCGTGATGAACATGCGTCCACTGGTGGCCCCAACGTAGGAACCCAGCGTCTCCACCGCCGGGTCCGCCAATACGATCCGCGCCATCTGATCCTGTATCCTTGACAGTGCCTTGAAGGAAATATCCTGGGCGGCGTCGGTCATGCCGCTGAGCGAGCCGGTATCCTGCTGCGGGAAGAACCCCTTGGGAACTTCGATGTAGAGAAGGACGGTGACGGAAAGGGTGATGACGGTGGTGGCGAGCATGACCGGCTGGTGGCGGAGAACCCAGCGCAGGCCCCGTTCGTAAGCGGCGAAAACCCGGTTAAAAGTCCATTCGCTGGCCTTGTAAAAGCGGCCCGGCGGCCCATAAGAAGCATGCGATTTCAAGAAACGCGAGCAAAGCATCGGCGTCAGCGTCAGCGAAATCACCCCGGAGACCATGATGGCCATGCTCAAGGTGACGGCGAATTCATGGAACAGCCGGCCAATCAGCCCCCCCATGAACAGCAGGGGAATGAACACGGCGACCAGCGAGGTGCTCATCGAAACGACGGTGAAACCAATCTGCCGCGCCCCTTTCAGCGCCGCCGCCATCGGCGCTTCCCCGCCTTCCACATGCCGGTAAATGTTCTCGATCACCACGATGGCGTCGTCCACCACAAAGCCCACCCCGATGGTGATGGCCATGAGGGACAAGTTGTCCAGGCTGTAATGAAGCAAATACATGAAGGCGAAGGTGCCGGACAAGGCGAGCGGAATGCTGATGCTGGCGATGAACGTCGGCCAGAAGCGGCGCAAAAAGAGAAAAATCACCAGCACCACCATGCTCACGCTGAACAGCAGGCATTTCTGAACGTCGTTGACCGAGGCGTGGATGGTCACCGTCCGGTCGGAGATGATGAGGATCTTCGCCGCCGGCGGAATCCATCGCTCAATTTGGGGCAGGACGCCTCGAATGCGGTCCACCGTATCAATCACGTTGGCGTCGGCTTGTTTGAAAACCATCATGATGACGGCGGGCTTGATGGCGACCGAGCCATTGGTGCCGACCGAGCCGGCGTTCAAGTTGTTCTCCACCCCGTCCACAATGCTGCCCAGGCTGCTCAGGCGGATCGGCACGCCGTTGGATTGGGTCAGGATGAGCGAGTGATAATCCTTGGCCTCATAAATCTGGTCGTTGCTGGTCAGCGCGTAAAACAAATTGCTGTCTTCCACGCTGCCTTTCGGCGAATCCACATTGACCTTGCCGATCAAGGCGCGGACATCCTCCAGGCTCAGGCCGGTGGTGGAAAGTTGGGCCGGGTTGATCTGGACCCGCACGGCTGATTTTTCCGCGCCCGTGACAACGACCTGGCTGACCCCTTCCACCTGGCTGAGACGCTGGCCGACAATTTCGTCCGCCACTTCAAAGACCGCGGTGGGCATGAGGCTGTCGGAAGTCAAGGCCATGATCAGCACAGGCGCGTCGGCCGGATTGACCTTGCGATAGGTGGGCGGCCCCGGCAGGTTGAGCGGCAATTCACTGGCGGCCGCGTTGATGGCGGCCTGGACATCGCGGGCCGCCCCGTCCACCGACCGGTTCAAATCAAATTGCAGGGCAATGCCGCAACTGCCCAGGCTGCTGGAAGAGGTCATTTCATTGACGCCCGCGATTTGCCCCAACCGCCGCTCCAGCGGCGCGGCCAGCGAAGAAGCCACCGTGGACGGGTCGGCTCCGGGCAGCCCGGCGCCGACATAGACCATGGGATAATCCACACGCGGCACCGAGGCGACCGGGAGCGAGCGATACGCCGTCATCCCCGTCAGAAACAGCCCGATGGCCAGCAGCGACGTGCCGATGGGGCGGCGGATGAATGGCTCTGAAATGCTCATGTTACCCAATTGACCTTCCTTATCCTATCCCATTCCGCGCCCAGAGCCAGCGAAAAAGACGGGGGGCTGGACATCTGGCCGGCGCTGTCTTATCATCCGCCGCGAAACAGCGCAGAGGAACCGATATGAGATTATGAACAACGCTCACGAATCATCTCCCGCACCCGCGCCCGGCCGCACGCCTCCATCCCAAGCGGCGGCGCCCGCCGCACCCGCATCCGTACCCGTGCCTGAACCCGCGCCCGCATCCCAGGCTGCGGCGCCCGGCGCAGCCACACCCGCGCCCGCGCCCGTGCCGGAGCGCCCGCTCCGCGCCCGCCTGCTGCGTTCGGGCGCAGCGGCCCTCGCGGCGCTGGCGGCGCTGACGGCGCTCTTCTATCTGGAAGAAAACTGGCGGGGCGGGAGCGCCTGGGAAACCGCCCAACAACAACTGGCAGTCAAACAGGAAAAATTGGATTGGGCCGCCTACATTCCCCCGGCGGCGCCGGACGATCAGAATTTTTTCAAAGCGCCCAAGATGCAGGATTGGTTTGCCGGCGGAGGGTCCAATGAACTCCTCGCGCGGCTTTCTCTTGACTCCTTCGCCGAGTTGGGCTGGCACCGCGTCCACAGCAACGCCTCCGTCATGGTCGCGGAATTGATCCTCCGTCCGCCCGATACCGCCGGGCCTCCGTCCGGCGCGGCCGTTCCCGCGGCGGAGGTTGTCCCCCTCATCTCGCTGGACAATGCTTCCTTGAGCGCGGCCATCCGGCGGCTGGCAGACCAGGCGCACTTGCAGGTTGACCTGGATCCGCAGGTCCTTTCCAACCGGCCCGGCCCGCTCACCCGCTCGGCGGCCACATGGACCAATGTCTCCGCGATGTCGGTCCTGATGGCCCTGCTCTGCGACAATAACCTGCGCTGGGTGGATGATCCCCAAACCGGCCGGGCGCTCATCAAGGACGCCGAATTGACCGGCGCGTCCGGCGCCGGCGACGCGGTCAATCGCGACTTTGTGATGGCCATCATCCGCAACGCCATCGGCCCGGTCGGAGAGATTGCCGATGGGTTCCCCCTTTCCGCCAACACGCTGCGAGAGAACCCGCCGCAGCGATTGTCCATCGCGCCGGACAGCGTTCCCACCCAGAACGAACTGGCCCGGCTGTTCCCCGCCGCGCACGCGTTTCGGATTGAACCGTCGGGCAATTCCTTGCGCGTGTTCTTGAATCTGGTGCCGGTGGCGGCGGCGGATTACCTGGCCTGGAGCGATCAATTTTCGCCCGAATTTGAGACAATCCGCGCGGCGGTCAAACGCCCCTTCGCGCGGTTGGACGGCGACTATAACCGGCCTTATTTGGTTCCCGTTCCCAATATGCCGGCGGTGAACGAGGTTGCCTCCCGGCTGGCAAGCCGCACGGCGGCGTTCCTGATGCTCGGCAAGCCGGCGGATGCCTTGCGCGAATTGACCCTTCTCAATGACCTGCGCGGCTGCCTGGAAGGCAAGCCGGCCGGCAGACCGATAATGTGGTCCACGGCGATGGCCAATGTCACCATCAGCGACCTGTACGCGCAAACGATCTCCTATGGTTTGCGCCTCCAGGTCTGGAACGATTCGCAACTGGCCGCGCTGGAGGATCAACTCCGCCAGGTGGACCTGGTTTCCCAGCTCTGGTGCGCCCTGGAATCGGAACGGGCGGCCGACTGCAGCATGCTGGATGGCGGCTTCCGTTCCGAAACGGCCCATCTGTTCAGAATCGGCGGAGTCAACAGGAGTTTTTGGCACAAGATCACTAGCCCGCCCAGACTGGCTTTGAAGTTCATGCCGGGGGGTTGGGTCTGCCGGAACCTGGCGCACCTGGCGGCGCTGGACCAAGAGATGATTGACTCCGTTGACCGCCCGATGGGCGTCATTCGCCCTCACCAGGTCGAAGCCGCCCGCGACCGGATCGCCGCGGACCTTCGTCTGCATGGCCGCTCGTTCTTCTGGTTTCTGGCCAAAAACATGGTTTTCTCCGCAAGCGCACCCCTGAAAACAACCGCCCAGGCCCAAACCGCCGTCAACCAGGCCCTCGTCGTCTGCGCCCTGGAACGCTGCCGCCTGGCCCTCCGCGAATATCCCGCCGCGCTTCGCGACCTCGTCCCGCAATTCATCCGCACCATCCCGTCCGACCCCGTCAACGGCGAGCCGCTCAAGTACCGTCTCGAAGCCCCGGGACGCTTCGTCTTGTATTCGATTGGCTGGGACGAAAAGGACGACAACGGCGCCCCCCTGAACGCCGAAGGGAAAGGCGATTGGGTTTGGGGCAGATAGCAAAATCCCAAACTTGCGCTTCCCGCCATTTTGGCTTAAGCCAGTCCCCTTGATATGTTGAGCTCTCACGAACTTTTCGGCTTCATGTCGCCGCAACTCGCCTTGCGCATCCTGGAGCATGCCCGCGAACACAACAAGGAACTCTACCGCACCGCCCTGGCCGCCGTGGCCGAGGCGCGCAAATTGCGGCCCGCCTTTTTCGAGCGCCGCCCGCGCGACGCACGCCATGCCGAAATGACCGCCATGCTTTCGCGTCCCCGCCTCGAATTGGTCGCCGCCAATCTTTTGCGCGAATGGCTGATGAAACAGGAAACCCCCATGCTCGCCGATTTCCTTGACAAGCTCGCCATCCCCCACAAGGACGGCGCGGTGGAAAACCTGCCCGCCACCGTCGAGGACGCCAACCTGCAGGCCGCCGCGGACCTTCTGCTTTCCAAATATCCCGCCGAGGAAGTCTCCGTCTATTTGAACGCCTTCTACACCATGAACGACGTCCGCTGGCCCAACCTGGAAACCATGCTCAAGCAGCACCCCCGCCTCCAATTCGCCGGCTGACAGGCGTGAAAGATCCCGCAAAGCATCTTCTCATACATAAGGCTGTTCGATTCAACCCTTTCAGGGTTGTCAACCATAATACCTGCAACCCAGGGTAGGCCCTCTCGGAATCGGGCCAACCCTGGGCTGAATGATCCAATCCCTTCGGGATTGTCAGGGCGACTTTTGCAGGAGGAAAACGGTGGAGGACTTGCGGCCCAGTATGGACTGGATCTTGAGCAGGCCCGAATAATCCTGCGGACTGATGATGGCGGGCGAGATTTCAAAATCATCTGTCAATACTACCTTGCCGGCGTTCTCCGTCTCCGTGATCCGCGCGGTCCCGCCGCCGTCCGGCTCCGCCAGATTTTCGCTCCCGGGCGCGATGACTACACGGCGGAATCCCGCCGGCAACTCGATCTCGGTGCGCACGGTGGCTTCGCTGTGCGCGGCGACATACAACGGCAATGCGCGCCGGTCCGCTCCCGCCGCCAGCAGCGACGGCGTGAAGGGCAGATCGAAATAAAGATACGGGCCGTCCACCACGCTGTAGTTGTCAATGTCCACGGTGAATTGCTCCAGGCCGGGATAGGTGTCGAATTCGGTCCTGAGATCGCCGACGGGTTGCGCGCCCTGGGCCATGCCGGAAACAAGTTCCTGATAGTAACGCCGCCTCTCCTCCGGCGGCAGTTCCGAGAAGTAGGAATTTTTTCCTCCGAATTCGCCGCCGTAATAATGCCGCGTCACGCCAATCCGCGTCTTCCCGCTGTCCGAGACGGTGAGGGTATAATCGGTCTCCGTCTTGTTCTCGCAACCTTTGGCCGCCTTGATGACCTCGCTGGCCTGGCTGGACAGAACGACTCCCAGCCGGCCGTCATAAGAAGTGGAACCGAGTTTGGCGTATTGGTCGGTGTCATTCAGGTAATAGTATTCGCCATCCACTTTGACCCGGACCAAAGGAACGGCAAAAGTTTCGGGCATTGGAAAAGTGAGCGCCACGTTGGTAATCCCGGCGATGGGCGGGAAGGCGGAAGCCACGACAAACTCCGGCTGGAATCCCGCCGCCGACAGCATGGCATGGAGCAAAATGGCCCGGTCTGCCGCGTGGCCGTAACCGTCGGCCAAAGTTGTGTCGGCGTCGGAAAGCTCGGTCAGCGGCAAATCGGTGAAGGAAGGCCCCGCCATGCGGATGGATTTGGCGACGAAATCGCGGATGGCGTGGACGGCTTCGAGCCGCGAATTGTTTGTTTTTGTCAACTGCATGGCCATTTCCGCCGCGCGGGTTCTTTTTTGCGAGCGGGCCAGCATGGCGTCGTTCAGGTTCGTGAGATAGGAGGACAAATCGCCCACGTAATAAAGAACGCAAGGGCAGTATGCCCAGGTTGGCGGAAGCTGCGGCTCCGACGGCAGCGCTTTCACATTTTCGGCCCACCAATACCAAGCTGGTCTCGGTCCCCTGACTCCTTCGTTCAGCGCCATTCCGCGAAGCTCTCCCGGCTGGCCAGTGAACACGGCTCGTCCGGCTGGAGCGGCGCGCCACATCCTGTGAATCCCACTGCCCACAGTGACCTTGTACTGGATCTTCAGCGCCGGCGGCGCAAACAACGCGAACGATTTCAACACCATTTCATCCGGCAATTGGAACATCTCCATGCCTGACAGGAACGGCTTGTTTGTGATGGTCATTTCGTATTCGACCTCGATGGTGGAACCGATGTCCACGCCCGGCAGATTGGCCACCAGGATTTTCCCGCCGGTGTAGCGATTGGCCGAGGCATTCCAGCCGGCGTCCATGATGTTGATCTCGTTGGTGGAAATCTCCTGGCGCTCGCCAGTCTTGGATGTCACCACGCCTTTTAGGAACTTGGCCTGCTCGCAGGCTGGATTGAAGTCAATCTTCACCTCCGCCTCGCGAATCTTGCCGGCGTAAGTCAGGATCAGCTTGGAGTAGTTCGCATGATACACGGCGCTGTGCGCGTCCTTGACCGTCAACACCTTCTCGCTGTTCAAAATCTTTGCGTTGGATTCCACCGGCGAATTGTCAACTGTATCCGCGTTCTCCCCGGCATTGGCCGTGGCGGTTCCGGAGGTGGCCAGCACCGGGACTTTCCGCGCGTCGTATTCCAGGGACTTCAACGTCTGTTTGAGCGTCAAATATTGGGCGGGCGAGAACTCCACCACTTTCAACTTCATCTCGCGCGAACAATTGAGCGCGCCGTTGGCGAAGCCGCAGCTTTCACGGTAACTCACGCAATCGTCGTTGACCGGGGGACAGGATGGCATGGAGACCGCGCTGGCGTAATCGGAGGCCAATTTGATGGAGACATCCTCTTGCAGGCCGCAAGTGACCTCGGTTTGCATGGGGTACTTTCTCTTGTCAAGGCCGGCGCCGCCGAGGATAAAATTCACCACGCCGAGGTTCCTGCCGATCCACGGCAGGCTCACCACCGCTTTTCCGTTTCCGACAGCGGTCATGTCGTCCACCGAAAACTCCAGTTCCGCATGCACCGGCACCGAGACATCCATCATGTCCTCCGGGGTCAGCTTCAAAGATTTCAAGCGCGCGCCCGGCAGGGACTCCTTCAAGTTGCGCTCAAAGAAACGTTCCTTGTCATCGGGCTTCATGTGCGAAAACGCATTCCGATAGGCGTCGTCATTGACGCCCCCGAATGACAATTCCGACTTGGCCTCCAGCGCGCCGGAGGCGCTCAACACGCCGGTCGTCTTAATCACCATCATGTGCTCTTCCGGCGGCGGCACGGGGCTGGTCTTGAGGACTTCGCCTTCGGGCCGGCAGACCAGGTAACTCTGGTCGCAATCCCATTCCGGCAACAAATCGCGCGCGTGCTCATCCGTCGGGTCCATGAGGACATACTCGCCTTTCTTGAGTTCCACGCTGACGATGGCATGGTTGAAATCGGGGTCGGGCACCTGCGCGTCCCGCTTCACCCCGACGCTGATCAGCACCGGATAAGCCTGCAAACCCGCCGCGCGCAACATCGCCACCAGCAGCGCGGCCTTGTCGCGGCAAACACCGTACTTCTTGTCGAACGTGATCTTCACATCATGCGGCTCAAAGCCCGGCCGGTCCTTCTCCGGCGTCAACCCCATGTAACGGATATTCTTGGACACGTAATAGAACACCGCCTTGACCTTCTCCAGGTCGTTCGTTGCGCCCGCGGCCAGTTCCTGCGCCGTTTTCGTCAATTCGGGCGTCGTCGCGGCCAGATGCGACTGGCTGAGTTCCCAGTACCATTTGGAGACCGACTGCCAATCGGGCGTCGTGCTCACCAGCAGGCGCTGCAAAACCATCTCCGCGGGCGGCATGGACGGTTCCGGGAACATGCGCGGGACATTGTGAACCTCCCAGCGGTGGATGACCGAGCCGCCGTCGCCCGGCTGGGTGGAATGTTGCACCGTGCCGGGAATTTCATCCCGCAACTCCGTGCGCACCAGAGGGCGGTCCGAGGGCGCGTGAATCTCGTAGGAGACATGGCGCAGGAAACCTTCGCCCTCAAAAACGCTTTCTTCCGCGAATTGGCCCGGAATGATCGAACGCGCGATGGTCTCCCGCGTGATGGAATGGACGACGTCGCCGATTTCGACCTTGGGGATGCTGACGCGCAGGACGCGGCAGTTGGGATCGGAGATGTTTTCGGCCATCTGGCTGTCATCAATCTGCTCCTTGGAATTGGCCGCCACGTCCACCGCGACGGCTTCGCCGTCCGGCTTCAACACCTCGACCTTGACCACCTCGACCGTTGAATAGGGCAGCATGAAAGAGAGCGAAATCGTCCGGTTGTTGCGCTTGCCCTTTTCCGTAAGGACCTTGACGAACATCTCGTCCTGGCATTCGCCCGTGCCGTCGGCGCGGTACACGCGCACCATTTTTTTCTCGATGGTGGCCTCGTCGCAATCCGGGTATTTGGCCGGGGTGATTTCATTGGCCGCCGCGAGAACCTGCGGGGTGTCCGCGAACGCCCAGGTTTGGCCTGTGTAGCGGTTGGTCTGGCCAAGAACGGGCCATGAGAAAGCGACCAGGGCGGCAAACGCCAGCCCGCGAAAGTTACGGATGCATTTGATATTCATAGGATAGACAGCGCCCGGTCAACTTGCCTCAAGCAAGCGCGTCGCGCAAGGCGGCAGATGGGAATTGCGAATTGCGGATTGCGGATTGCGGATTGCGGATTTGAACCGCGGATGAACGCGGATGAACGCGGATAACGAGAAATCCCTCCCATCCGTGTCCATCGGTGTCCATCCGTGGTTCGTCTTTTCCATTGAGGATTGCGGATTGTGGATTGGGGAGCGCGGCTTTCATGGGAAAGGGCGCCTGGGGCCGTGAACGGGCGGAATGGAGTGATGGAATGATGCGGTGGTGGATGGTCGAGGTTAAGAAATGGTTTGACTGGGTTTGACTGGGTTTGACTGTTTGGAACGCCGGTCTTGGAAATCTCAACACGCTCAAGCAAGGGTTTGACTGGGTTTGACTGGGTTTGACTGTTTGGGGTCGTTTGGCAGTTTGCCAACCGAAATACCCGGCAAAAATTGCCGGGTGCGCGCACTGTCGCGGTGCGATGGACGCCATTTCGAGCCATAAAATAACTTGATTAGGCACGATTAGCCTTGATTGGGTTTGATTGGCGGTCATTTTGAGCTTCATTTTGAGGGGGGCAGGACAAAAAGTTGGAATCGAGCGCGGAGGACTCGGAGCGCCGGGTTGCACTCGGCTTTCCCCAAAAAAATCGCGCTGAAAGGCAGCCGCAAGGCGGCGCTCCAACTCTTCTGTCCTGCACCCTCCTTGATATTCGCCGCTTCGCGGCCCGCAAACTCCCGGCGCGGCTGCGACCGCGTCCCGGACCCCGACTGTGACGTCCCGTCTCATGGGGATTATTGAAGCATAGTTAATAAGCCGCGTTAAGCCCTTTTTAGAAGTATTCCAAACGGCTCGGCAGCCATCAGCCCTCGGGCTGTCGGGCTTGACATCTTACCGCGATACGATAGTATGGGCTGGTGATTACCGCCTTCGCGTGCGGCGAGACGGAGCGCATCTTTCGGGGTGAACGCTCGCGCAAGTTGCCGCCGGACATTCAGAATACTGCCCGGCGCAAGCTGGAATACCTGCACCGGGCGCGGATGTTGCGCGATTTGCTTGCGCCGCCGGGAAACCGGCTGGAAGCCTTGAAAGGCGACCGTGCCGGCCAGCATAGCATCCGCATCAATGACCAGTGGCGGATTTGTTTCGTCTGGCTCGAAGGCAACGCGGAGCAGGTGGAAATCGTGGATTACCATTGAAAATTGTATGAGCGAACGCAAAGACCGGCTCGATCCCGTTCATCCCGGCGACGTCCTCCGTGAGGACTTCATGAAGCCGCTGGGCCTGTCGGCCTCCGCCGTGGCCAAAGCCATTGGCGCGACGCCGATTGCCATCAGCGAAATCATCCGGCGCAAGCGCGGCGTGAGCGCGGAAATGGCCCTCAAGCTGGGACGCTTGTTCAACGTCTCGCCGGAGCTTTGGATGGGCATCCAGGCCGACTACGATTTGGAAATTGCTCGCGAACGGGGTGAAGCCAAGATTCTCCGCCGTGTGCATCCGCTTAAGATAAACGAGTCTGTTGCGGCTTGAAGGGGGTACGCGAATTCGGGATGCTGTCCTCTGCGCCTGTTTAAACCTATTTCGGGATCAAACTTAGACTGCTAACAATGCTTTTCCCTTTGCTCTATCCTCTCCTCAGCAAAGAGCGTAGGGCGGCTTGTCCCCGAGGCGTTTGGTCCGCCATCGCCTGAAATTGACCACCGTTGGATCCAGATACACGGAACCATCGCGCAGTTTCGTCGTGCCAACGAGATTTGTGTTGTACGTCTCGGTCCGTCTGCTGCCGGTCTGGGAGTTGACCTTGCTGCCGACGTAAGCGCAAGATAGTTGAAATTATCTGCGTGTTTCGGATTGAACAGACTGATTGCTTTGAGTGGCTGGGGCATTGTCCCGCCCGCTCTCTGCAAGCCGTCTGCACCGACCCGCCTTATGGCATTCTGGAATTCAGCGAAAAAGAGGTCGCCAAGCTGCGGGCCGGACGCGGCGGGGTCTGGCGGCTGCCTCCGAAAATAGGCGGCAGCCACCGCGATCCCTTGCCGCGCTTTACCATTCTCACGGAAGACCAGAAACAAAATTTGCGGCAGTACTTTCGCGAGTGGGGCCACCTCCTTCTGCCGGCCCTGGTTCCCGGAGCGCATGTCTGCGTGGCGGGCCATCCGGTTCTGCAACACCATGTGCAGGGCGCGATGGCCGAGGCGGGGTTTGAGGTGCGTCCGGCGATCATGCGGCTCTATTACAGCTTTCGCGGCGGCGACCGGCCTAAGAATGCCGAAATGGAATTCCCGGAGGTTTGTGTCAGCCCCAAAGGAGCATACGAACCGTGGATGCTTTTTCGCAAGCCCATTGAAACCAAAACCGTCGCGGACAACCTGCGGTGCTGGAAAACGGGGGCCTTGCGCCGGTTGTCAACGGACAAGCCTCTGCCGGACGCCATTCCCAGCGGGCGAACCCCCAAGCGCGAAGAAGCCATTTCCGATCATCCCTGCCTCAAGCCGCAGCATTTCATGCGCATTATTGTGCGCGCCCTTCTGCCGTTGGGCGAGGGGACGATTCTCGACCCGTTCATGGGATCCGGCGCGACCATCGCCGCCGCCGAAGCCATCGGCTACAACTCCACCGGCCTGGAAATTGATCCCGCCTATTTTCACCTCGCCGAAAAAGCGGTTCCGCGTCTCGCCAGCCTGTATCCTCAATTCCACGGCCAGTTGTTGGAAGTCGAACTCAATGGCGTCGTCGAGCCTGACGAATGCGACGAGCAAATGGCACTGATCCTGGCGGAACCCAGGACCCCGTTTGGCCAGCCTCGCGCTCGCGGTCACTTTGCAAAACCGCCGAAAAAATCTGGATGAGACTGTTGCGCTCGTGATTCTCAATATGAAAAGCAAGTCGCTGTCTGACATTACGCCGGGCGAGATCCTGGCAGAGGAATTCCTCAATCCAATGGCCCTTACGCAATACCGGGTGGCCAAGGATATTGGCGTGCCGCCGCGGCGCATTCACGAAATTGTCAGCGGCCGTCGCGCCATTACGGCGGACACGGCTTTGCGATTGGGGCGCTATTTTGGCATGTCGCCGGAGTTCTGGCTGAATTTGCAATCCCATTACGACTTGGAACAGGAACAGGAACGATTGGCGGGGCGGCTGGACAAGGAGGTCAAGGCGCTGGCGGCAGCGTGAGGCCTCAAACAGCCCTGGGTGGAGAGGGTTTAATTGCGTTGCACTGCGGGAAGCGCCATAGGCGCGACATATTTGTAGCAGCAACCCGAACTGGAATTTCAAGCTCCGTGAGGAGCGGCATCTTCGTTCCAGAGAAATGTCGCCCCTACGGGGCTTGAGGGTTTTGGTTCCGGGGTTCTACATAGATGTCGCGCCTACGGCGCTTGGCCACAAGTGACATCATTTTGGTTTGAGATTCGGGCTGGAGATTGAGATTAAGATTAGAATTAAGATTAGGAGGACCCTCAAAAAAAATTCACCCGGCGGCAAAGAGGGCTTTGTCTTGGGGCGGGACTTTTGGTAGAATGGCGCCATGTCTATGATGAAATGGCGGCGGGTTGCGGCAGTTGGGCTGGCCTGCTTGGCCGCGACCGGCGGATTGATGACAGCGCAGGAAGGGCCCAAGGCGCCCGCGCCGCCGGCCGGGCCGACGCTGGTCTTCGACGCGGAGAGCAAGGTGTACCATGCCACCACGGAGGAAACGAACGCGCCGTTCACGTTTTATGTCACTAATGTTTCGACCAATGCCATCGTGATTCGGGAGGTTGAGCCTTCGTGCCGTTGCACGGTGGCCGACTTGCCGGCGCATCCGTGGATTCTGCCGCCCGGCGGCAGCGGCGCGGTAACGGCGCGGGTGGAGCTGGACGGCCAGGAGGAGGAGGCGCTGATCCGGACGCTGACGTTTCTGACTTCGGCGGGGGAGCGGGTTGTGACGCTGGAGGTTTCGGTGACGGCGCCGCCGCGCCGGGCCGACACGCCGCTGACGGAGGCGGAGCGCAAGGCGGCAACGGTGAAGGCGGCGGCGGATGCGCGGGCGATGTTCAAGGGGGATTGCGCGGCATGCCATGCGGACAAGGCGCGGGGGTTGCTGGGAAAGGAGTTGTACGAGGCGGCTTGCGGGATTTGCCATGACTCGCCGCGGCGGTCCGGTTCCGTGCCCGACTTGCACGGGTTGAAGTTGCCCGCGGATTTGGCTTCCTGGAAGACGCTCATTGCATGCGGCAAGCCGCATACGATGATGCCGGGATTCGCCGCAACGGAGGGGGGGCCGTTGACGGAGTTGCAGGTGTCATCGCTGGCGGCGTATCTGGACAAGACGATGGGACATCATTAATTTCGGCATTTCTCTGGCGGCTTGCGGCGGGGGGGATTTGCCTTTATGCTGCCGGCGCATGAAATATCGCATGTTCGCCGCGGGGTGCTCCGCGCTGGCGGTTTGGTTCGCCGCAGGCGGTCCCGCTTTCGCAGCCGTCCTGCCGCGCGCTCCGTTGCGCCCTGTCACCAATATCTATCACGGCGTCGCTGTCATTGATAATTACCGCTGGCTGGAGAATGCCGGCGATCCGGAGGTCCGGCAGTGGAGCGCCGCGCAAAATGCCGTCACGCGCGATTACCTGGACACTCTGCCCGCGCGCTCCAACATCGTCAAGCGCCTCCAGGACATTTACTCCCAGACCTCCGCCAGCTACTCCGGTCTCCAGTCCCGCCCCGGTCTCCTCTTCGCGATGAAGTTCCAGCCTCCGGCCCAGCAGCCCTGGCTCATCACCCTCAAGTCGCCCGACGCCCCCGCCTCCGAGCGCGTCGTGTGCGACCCCAACCGGCTCAATCCCCAGGGCACGACCACGATTGACTTCGCCGTGCCTTCGCTGGACGGCAAGCGCGTGGCCGTTTCGCTGTCGGAGAACGGCAGCGAGAACGGCTCGCTTTTGTTTTATGAAACCGCCACCGGCCAGCCGTTCGCCGACCTGATCCCGCGCGTCAATGGCGCCACCGCCGGGGGCAGCGTGGCGTGGAACGCCGACGGCACCGGCGTCTATTACACCCGCTATCCCGCTCCCGGCGAACGGCCCGAAGCGGATTTGGATTTCTTCCAGCAGGTTTATTTCCACCGCCTCGGCGCGCCGGCGGCGGAGGACCGGCTGGAATTGGGCCGGGGCCTGCCGCGCATTGCGGAAATCTCCCTCAAATCCAGGGAGGACGGCCGCTATATCCTGGCCACCGTGGCCAACGGCGACGGCGGCCAATTCGCCCTCTACCTCCTGTGCCCCGATGGCCAGTGGAAACAATTGACGGTCTTCAGCGATCAAGTCAAGCAGGGCGAATTTGGCAGGGACAACTGCCTCTACCTCCTCTCCACCCACGACGCCCCGCGCGGAAAAATTATTCGCCTGCCACTAGCCGGGCTCCCCGCTCCCAATGTGAATCCTGATCTTTATGTTAATCCTCCTCCCATTCTCAATCCCAATCTCCCCGTGGTGGTCCCCGCCAGCGAGGCTGTGATTGAGAATTTCCGCCCCGCGGCCAACGGCCTCTATGTGCAGGACCTGATGGGCGGCCCTTCCCAAATCCGATGGATCGGCGGCGCGGGCGTGGTGCGCGTTCCGCTCAAGGACCCCGTTTCCTCCGTCCTGGAAATGCTCTCCCCCCAGGGCGACGCGCTCTGGTATGAAAGCATCAGTTACACCGAGCCTTACGTGTGGAGTCAATTCGATGCCGCGACCAAAAAGAGCCGCCGCACCGGCCTGGCCGGAAGCTCGCCCGCCGACTTCGGCGACATCGAAGTCGTCCGCGAATTCGCCACCTCCAGGGACGGCACAAAAATCCCCATGAACATCCTGCGCCGCAAGAAAACCAAGCTGGACGGCAACAACCCGGTGTTGCTTTACGGCTACGGCGGCTACGGCGTCAGCCTGTCGCCCAATTTTGCCGCCGCGCGCATCCTTTGGCTCGAGCATGGCGGCGTCTATGTCGTGGCCAACCTGCGGGGCGGGGGCGAATTCGGCGAGGAATGGCACAAGGCCGGCAGCCTGACGAAGAAGCAAAACGTGTTCGACGACTTCGCGGCGTGCGCGCAGTATCTAATTGACAAGAAATACACGCAGCCCTACAAACTGGCTGTGGAAGGCGCGAGCAACGGCGGCTTGCTGATGGGCGCCTTCCTCACCCAGCACCCGGAACTGGCCCATGCGGTCGTCTCTCATGTCGGCATTTACGATTCCCTTCGCGCCGAGCTGGAGCCTAACGGCGCGTTCAACGTCACTGAATTCGGCACCGTCCAGGACCCGGAGCAATTCCAGGCCCTGTACGCCTACTCTCCGTACCACCATGTGGCGGACGGAGTTCGCTATCCGGCTGTATTATTGTTGACAGGTGACAACGACGGGCGGGTCAACCCCTACAACTCCCGCAAAATGGCCGCCCGCCTCCAGGCCTCCATGCGCGATCCCATTCCTTCGCCGGTTTTGCTCCGCACCTCTTCATCTTCCGGCCATGGCATTGGCAGCTCCCTGGCCGACCGCATCGCCGAGCAAGCCGATGTCTATGCCTTCCTCTTCGACCAACTTCAGATTCCGTGGGACAAGAAGGCGGCGGAATCAATGGGCGGGGAATAAGTCCCCATTCTCAATTCTTCTGCTCCTCCCAGCCGCCGCCCAGCGCGCGGTAAATGTTGACCAGGTCCGAGGAGATGTTCTGCCGGCTCTGCGCCAGGGCCGTTTCCGATCCAAGCAACGAGCGTTCGGCGTCCAGCACGGTCAGAAATTCCGCGGTGCCCGCCTGGTAAAGTTGCTGGGATAAGGAGAGAGCGCGGCGATTGTACGCCACGGAGTCGCTCAACGCCTTGCGATGGTCCCACTCCTTGGCAAAGGCCACCAAGTAGGTCTCCACGTCCGACAGCGCCGCCAGCACCGTTTTCTGATACGAGATGTAAGCCGCGTCCTTGGCCGCCTTCTGATAGCGCAGGTTGGAAACCGTGCTGCCACCCGAGAAGATCGGCCAGGTGACCTGCGGGCCGCCGGAATAAGAGCCGCTGCCGGGGGCGAATAAATCCCGCACCAGGTTGTTTTGGTAACCGACATTTCCGTTCAACGAGAATTGCGGATAGAAGTCGGACACCGCCACGCCGATTTGCGCCGCCGCCGCATGCAGATTGGCTTCCGCCTGCCGGATGTCCGGCCGCCGCCGCAACAAGTCGGAGGGAAGCCCCACCGGCACTTCCGGCGGGGTGAGCGGGATGGGGCCGGATTTGGACAAATCGTCCAGCAGATCGGCGGGCGGGCGGCCCAGCAAGATGCTCAACGCGAAAATATTCTGCTCGATGCTCGTTTCCAGCGGCGGGATGCTCGCGGCCGTCGAAGCCACTTGCGCGTCGGCATTGGCCTCGTCCAGCGCGCTGACGAACCCGGCCGCCCCTTTTTGGCGCGTCACCTCCGCGGTATGCACTTCGGACTCCAGATTGGTCTGGGCGATGGCGATTTGCTCCTGCGCGCTGCGCACCTGAATGTAGTCCAGCGCCACCGCCGAGGCCACTGTCACCTGCTCGGCGTGAAGATTCTCGCAGGCGGACTGGATGGCGGCGTCGTCGGCCTCAAGCTGCCGGCGCGTGGCGCCAAAGAAATCCAAACTCCACGCCGCTCCCAGACCGGCTTTGAAGGTATTGACGTGACTGCCGGCATTCGGTCCGTTGGCCGGCCCGCTGCGGGCCGCCGATCCCGAAACGTTCACCGACGGCCAAAGTCCGCCGGCATCCTTCCCGCGAGTGGCGACCGCCTCGCGCACCTGCGTTTGGGCCAGTTGCACGTCCAGGTTGGTTTGCAGGGCCTCAGTCACCAGCTCGGTGAGTTTGGGGTCCTGAAACCGGGTCCACCATTGCGCCATATCCACCGGGTTGTCGGTGAGCCGGGTGTCGGCTGCCGCGGCGGAATTGGTGACGCCGGACCAGGCTGGCGGCGGCTGGGTATTCGGGGGTTGGTAATCCGGGCCGACCATGCAGCCGCAGAGCAGGGTCAGCGCGGCCAGGGAAACGGCCAGGGCGAATACTTTGCAATCCGGCAGGGCGAAGCTGCTGCTTCGCCCTAATTCAGGGCGGCACGGCAGCGCCGCCCTGCCATTCGGCATAGCATCAGGTGTGTTCATGAATTTGGAGGATGGCTCAACTCTTTTTCTCATTCGTAACGCAGCGCGTCAATCGGGTCCAGGCGGGACGCCTTCCACGCCGGATAAAATCCAAACAGCACGCCGACCAGCGCCGAAACCGCGACGGCGACAACGATGGCGCCGACCGACACGGCGGTCGGCCAGTGTTTGATCAGGCGCACGAGGATGGAAGTCGCCCGTCCGAGCGCAATGCCGACCGCGCCTCCGATCAGGCAGAGGACAATGGCCTCCATCAGGAATTGGTGCAGAATATCGCCGGATTGCGCGCCGACGGCCATGCGCAGGCCGATCTCGCGGGTTCTCTCGGTGACGGAGACGAGCATGATGTTCATGATGCCCACCCCGCCCACCACCAGCGAAATGGCCGCCACAATCAGCAGCAGCGTCGTCATCAACTCCGTCGTCGAACTCATCGTCCGCACCATTTCCGTCATGTCGCGGATGGTGAAATCCTCGGGCATGTCGGCGCGGATGTGATGGCGCTCGCGCAGCAGGCCGGTGATTTCGTCAATGGCGGACTGCACCTCGCCCGCCGACCTGGCCGACACCACGATTTGGTTGACATTGGCAAACCGCACCGGCTGCGGCGTATCGGCCTGTTGCACGGAAGTGGGGACCGAGTACAAGGACGCCGGAGCGGGGGGATAAACCGCGCTGGGAAGAACGCTCGTCGTCGTGGTGGTCACCGTGCCGGAGGCGCTGCTCGAATTGGCGGAGACGCGGTACTTGATCGTCGTCCACGGGGCCAGGATGATGTCGTCCTGGTCCGACCCCATCATATTGGCGCCCTTGGCCTTGAGGACGCCGACGACTTTGAAGTTGACGTTCATGAGCCGGATTTCCTTGCCGACGGGCGATTCACCCTGGAAGAGCATTTTGACAATCGTCTTGCCAATCACGCAGACTTTGCTGGTGTTGCGCACGTCACGGTCGGTAAAGGGATTGCCTTCGGCCATGTCGCTCCAATCCCGCACTTCCAAAAAGGACGGGGTGGTTCCGTAGAGGCTGCCGGGCGACCAGTTCAGGTTGTTATAGACCGCCTGCGCGCGCGCGAACACCACCGGCGCCGCCGCCGTCACCGACGGGCAATCGGTCAAAATCGCGTCCGCGTCTCCGGGACTCAGCCGCATGCTGCCGCCCATGCCGGTGCTGATGCCGGCGAGCAAGTTGTTGCCGGGAAAGACCATGAGATTGTAAGCGCCCATGGTGGCGATGGTGTGTTGGATGGCTCTGGAGGAGCCGTTCCCAATCTCCATCATGGCAATCACCGCCGCCACGCCGATGACGATTCCCAGCGTGGTCAGCGCGGCCCGCATGACGTTCCTGCGCAAGGCCCGCATGGCTGTTTTGAATGTGCGATAAGCTCTCATGTCTATTCCTTGATTCTGTTCCTGTCCGCTCCGGTTTCAATCAACCCGTCCCGAATCCGTATCACCCTCTTGGCGTGGTTGGCCACATTCGGGTCGTGCGTCACCAGGATGATGGTCAGCCCTTCCGATTCGTTGAGTGCGCTGAACATTTGCAGAATCTCCTCGCTGGTGCGCGAATCCAAGTTGCCCGTCGGCTCGTCGGCCAGGAGCAGCCGGGGCCGGTTGATGAGCGAGCGCGCGATGGCGACCCGCTGCTGCTGCCCGCCGGAAAGCTGCGAGGGTTGGTGATCCATGCGGTCGGCCAGGCCCACTTTGTGGAGCATCTCGGTGGCGCGCTTCTTCATCTCATCCTCGTGGACATACTCCGCGCCGTAGGTGAGCGGCATGCAGACGTTGTCCAGCGCGGAGGTTCGGGAGAGAAGGTTGAAGCTTTGGAAAACGAAACCGATGAGCCGGTTCCTGAGCTTGGCGCGTTCATCGGCCGACGCGCCGGAAATCTCCTGGCCGTCCAGCCAATACTCGCCCGATGTGGGATGATCCAGACAGCCGAGGATATTCATCAGGGTGCTTTTGCCCGAGCCGCTGGCCCCCATCAGCGCGACCAGTTCGCCCTTGCCAACGGAGAGGGTGACGCCTTTGAGCACCTGCAAATCCATCTCCCCCAGATGGTAGGTCTTGCAGACATCGCGCAATTCAAGCAATTCCATAGCTGTCCTTGCCGTCATGCGCCACTGGCCCGCCCGCCCCGCCTCATGGGAATGGCGTTGGTCGCCCCGCGCCGGCCAATTTGCGGGAGGAAGGGATTGGAGTCGGACGCTTCCTCTGTGGCCGCTTCCACGCTGATGGTGCCCGTCACCACAACGGTGTTTGTGGCCAGGCCCTCGCCTTGCACTTCAGTCCATGTGCCGTCGGTCAATCCAAGTGTCACCGGCACGGGCTTGACGTGCTCTCCCTGGGGCGCCCAAAGAGTTCCCGTTTGCACGGGCGCCGCCTCCTGTCCGCCGCCTCCGCGACCTCCTCCCCGCTGGCCGCCGTTGTCACTGCCAGCCTCGGTGCTTCCGGCGGACGCGGGCTGGCTGTCCGATGCCCTGGCCTGTGCGGCAACTCCGCCGGTTCCTGTGCCGGACTGGCGATACTCCGGGGCGATGAGATCGGCCTGCGGGTGCCAGCGCAAGGCCGAGTTCAAGACCAGCAGGGCATTGGTGGCCTCTCCGGCCAGGAAGTTGACATTGGCTGTCAAGTATGGCAACAGCCTGCCATCCGAATTGTCCGTGTTGATCTCCACGGTGTACGTCACCACATTTTGGTTCATGGTCGCATTGAGCCGGATCTTATTGACCACCCCGTGGAAGACCCGGTTCGGAAAAGCGTCCACGGTGAACGTCACCTTCTGGCCGGGATGGATGTTGCCGATGTCGGCTTCATTGACCGAGGACCAGACCTGGAGGCGCTTGAGGTCCTTGGCAATCAGGAACAAACTCGGCGTGTTGAGGCTCGAGGCCACCGTTTCGCCAATTGTCACCCGCCGGTCAATGATCACGCCGTCCACCGGGGAATAAATGGTGCAGTAATCGAGCGTCTGTTTGTCTCTGGCCAGGGTCGCCTGGGCCTGGCGGGTGGCGGCTTTGGCCGAATCCACCTGCGCCCTGGCCATATTCACGTTGGCCTTGGAAATCTCGTAGGTGGCCTTGTACTGATCATAGGTGGTGGGCGCCAGAGCTTCCGAAGGGCCAAGTTTCTGCGCCCGTTCCCAATCCGCTGCCGCCTCCGCCAACTTGGCTTCCATCTGCTCCAAATTGGCTGCCTGCTGCGCTTCCCCGGCCTTGTCCGAGGCCACCACCGCGGTGTCCAGGTCCACAGCGGTTTGGAACAGGTTGGTGTCAATCTTGGCCAGGAGCATGTTCGACGTCACTATGGACCCATAATCAATGGGATTTCCATCCTTGTCCCTGCCGAATTCGAGGAACTGCCCCGACACTTGCGCCCCCACGTCCACCAACTCTTCCGGTTCCACCGTGCCTGTTGCCGTGATCGTTGCCGTCAGATTTCCTTTCCGCACCGTGCCCGTGCGCCACAATGGCCGGGCGGAACGGCGCGCATGCCAGACCCAGGCGCTGCCGGCCGCGCCCGCGACCGCCACCGCTATTGCCACGATAATTAAGACTTTTAATAATCCTTTCATAAATTTTGTTCTTTTGGGCGGGGCTTTTGCGCCACCCCGAACCGGTTTCAAGTTTCACGCTGTTGCTCCCTTAGACGGCGCCACCGGCGTCCAGCGTTCAATTTGCTCCTCCGGTTTCATCATGCCACTGCCTCCATTCCAATCTGCCGCCCAAACGAAATCGCATACTAATCTGGAAACCAACGCTCCCGCAAATAAAATCTTTGCTAATAGTTAATTGTTCACTCCCGCGCCCGGCGCGGATACAAAAAAAAGACGCGAAAAGGGCTTTACACCCGGCCCAGCCAAACCTAAACTGCCTGTTAAAACGAATTAAATTGACCGCAAGACTATGGAAAAAGGCAAGATTATAGAAGGGTTCCAGATACATGAGCGCGACACGGGGTCCGCTGATGTGCAGGTGGCCCTGCTCACGGAACAAATAAACCACTTGACCGAGCATCTCCAGAAAAACGTCAAGGATCACAGCTCCCGGCGCGGCCTCCTCAAGAAGGTCGGGCAGCGTCGGCGTCTTCTGGATTACCTCCACACCACCGACCTGACCCGATACCAGTCCATCACCAAAAAGCTGAAACTCCGCCACTGACGTGTCTGGTTTCTCTTTTGCTTCGGGCGGGGCCATCGTCATGGACGGCAATGAACCCATTTCATTGCGCCGGCAAACGCGGGCGGCGCAATGCAACCGTTACATTCCGCGTCAACCCTATCCCGCTGACTTGGGAAATTTCAATCAGCGCCCGGGCCGCCCGCCGCGGGCCGGGCCTTCATTGAAGTTCCTCTAAGTCGGCGGGGTTTCAGAACTCAGGACTATTATGTCAGAAAAAGTATCGGCTCAAATCGGCGCCAGCCAGATTCACATCGAAACCGGGAAACTGGCCAAACAGGCCGACGGCTCCGTCACCGTGCAACTCGGCGAAACCATCATCCTTGTTGCGGCCGTCGCCGCCAGCAAGGCCAAACCCGGCCAGGAATTTTTCCCCCTCACCGTGGATTACCGCGAAAAAGCCGCCGCGTCCGGCAAATTCCCCGGCGGCTACTTCAAACGCGAAGGACGCCCCACCGAGAAGGAAATCCTCACCTGCCGCCTGACCGACCGCCCCATCCGCCCGCTCTTTCCCAAAGGCTGGTTCAACGAAGTCCAGGTCCAGAGCATCCTCCTCAGCGCCGACGGCGAAAACGATTCCGATGTCCTCACCATCATCGGCGCTTCCGCCGCGTTGAGCGTGAGCGACATTCCGTGGGACGGCCCGCTCGGCGCGCTGCGTGTCGGCCGCGTCGCGGGCAAATTCGTGGCCAACCCCACCCACTCCCAAATGCGCGAGAGCGACCTGGACCTTATCTATGTCGGCGACGCCTCCGATGTCGTCATGTTTGAAGGCTCCGCCAAGGAAATCTCCGAGGCCGATTTCATGGCCGCCCTCAAATTCGGCCACGAATGCTGCCAGCCCCTCATCCAAATCCAAAAAGACCTCGCCGCCCGCGCCGGCAAGAAGAAGCGCGACATCACCGTCAGCATCGTGCCGGACGACATTCTCCAGGAAGCAAAGAACCTGGCCGGCGGGCGGCTGGTGCCCGCGCTCCTCACGCAGAAGAAACTCGAGCGCGAAGCCGCCGTCAAAGCCGTCATGGATGACATTACCGTCCATCTGATTGCAAAATTCGGCGCGGAAAAAGTCACCGAATCCGTTCTTCGCGAGGCCTTTTACTACATCCAGAAAGAAACCGTTCGCGGCTTGATCATGAACGAGAACAAGCGCCTCGATGGCCGCGGCTTTGACGAAGTCCGCCCCATTATCTCCGAGGTTGGCATTTTGCCGCGCGCGCATGGCTCCGCTGTCTTCACTCGCGGCGAAACCCAGGCCGTCACCCTCGTCACCCTCGGCACCACCGAGGACGCCCAGGAATTCGATTCCTATACCGGCGGCGATACTTCCAAGAAATTTATCCTCCACTACAATTTCCCCAACTTCTCCGTCGGCGAAACCGGCCGCATCAGCGGTCCGGGCCGCCGCGAAATCGGCCACGGCGCGCTGGCGGAACGCTCCGTCGAACCCATGATCCCCCTCGAGAACTATTCCTACGCCGTCCGCATCACCAGCGAGATCATGGAATCCAACGGCTCCAGCTCCATGGCCACCGTCTGCGGCGCCACCCTCGCCCTCATGGACGCCGGCGTCCCCATGACCCGCCCCGTCGCCGGCATCAGCATCGGCATCTGCACCGCGCACGACTGGGATGACAACGAGCGCGCCGGCTACAAACTCCTCACCGACATCATCGGCTGGGAAGACGGCTTTTGCGACATGGATTGCAAAATCGCCGGCACCAGCAAGGGCATCACCGGCTTTCAACTCGACCTCAAACTCCGCGGCATTCCCCACCCGCACATGGCCGAGGCCCTCGAAAAAGCCCGCGTCGCGCGCCTTCATGTCCTGGCGGAAATGGCGAAAACGATTTCCGCGTCGCGTCCCGAACTGAGCCAATACGCGCCCCGCATCGTCCAGGTCAAGATCAACCCCGAGAAGATCGGCGCCCTCATCGGCCCCGGCGGCAAGAACATCAAGCGCCTGGTGGAAGAATCCGGCTGCGAAATCAATATTGACGACGACGGCACCGTCAACATCTACTCCATTTCCGCCGAGGGCATGAAGATCGCCCGCTCCGCCATCGAAGGGATGACCGCCGAGGCCGAAATCGGCAAGACCTACCGCGGCAAAGTCGTGACCATCAAGGAATTCGGAGCCTTCGTCGAGTTCCTTCCCGGCAAGGACGGCCTGGTTCACATCAGTGAACTGGCCAACTTCCGTGTCAAGCAAACTGAAGACATTGTCAAGCTCGGCGATGAAATCTGGGTCAAGTGTCTGGGCGTGGACGAAAAAGGCCGCGTGCGCCTTTCCCGCAAGGCCGCGATGGAAGACCGCGAAAAGGAAATGTCCGCCAAGACATGACGCCCTTCGCACGGGGCGGCGCGGGCTAAGAAGGACACTTGCCCGCGCTGTCTGGTTCAACTCAGTCCCGCTTGACCGTCAGTGCGGCGAATCTTGCAGGGTATTCTGTTGCAGTTGTTGCTGAAGTCCTGCTCTCTCCTTGTCCGCCGTGTTGATATCATTTACCATGCGATTGAACTCAGTTTTCACGTTGTCATTCGTAAAAACGACTTTTTTCAGAGAACTGTCGTACGACCAGTTGTTCCAATTGGACTCCAGGAGCCCCAGTGCCCTAAACTGGGTGTCGGCAATGTGATCATTAAGACTCAAAATAGCCCATGTTTGCTTCACCTTGACCATGTTCGCGTGCAGCGGTTTTGTTGCCTGCTCTACCGTCCCTTCAGGCAACCCGTTTTTGCGCAGGAGCATCCGAAACTCGTTTTCCGCCTTGTCGGCCCAATCGGACATCGCTCTATTCGCATCGAGAAATTGGAGCAGCAGTCTTCTGCGTTCTTCCAATCCATTGGTGCTATCAATACCCGCCATGTCGAGAAGCCGTTTCTGGACGAGCGGTTTAGCGGTGGTGTAGTAATTGCTCAACAGAGTTTGTTCCCTTCGCAGAAATTCAGCGCCTGCTTGCGCAATCACCGCTTGGTCCCCGGATTTCTGCAGCGCGGTTTTGTCCAAGGCTGCCACCAGTCGGTTGTTGTCAACGAGTTGTGCTCTTATCGCCGCTTCTGCCTGAATGTGTGTCAGAACGGAGGGACGGTCGCTGCCTGCCAATTTCGGCGAAAACAAGAGACCTGTGAAAAAAAAGATGAGATAACCACCTACGGTCAGGATGACCGATGACAGTGTAACAACGCTCGCTTTCAAGATCCGGTTCCATCTCGCGAAAATCGGCGCATCGTCAACAGCCGCAATGTAACAAACGAATGGCAGAAGCAGCGCGGACGCTCCAAAAGCACCAGGAATCCATCGGCGTGACAAAGCATCGCAGAGGACCACTGCCGCCACCATGAGAGCTTGCCAAATTACAATGAAAGCGAGCCTTTTGAAATGTGCTTTGCGCATGGCGTTGGCTAATCAGCCACGACTCGCGACTATTGTCAACCGCAAATTCAGAAGGTGGTCGAGAGTCGAGAGTAATTCCGGGGAGCACACGTCCCGATTCCGAATCGAGATGTGTTGGCCGGCGCCCTCGCCGGCCAAGTCATTGCCTATGCTGGAATCCGGCTCTTTGGGTAGCGCGGTCGTCTCGACCGCCGCGTTCAGCGTCCCGCCGAACGCTTTGGAGGCGCGCATCAAGAGCGGTTGACAACAGGTTGAAACTGTTGGAACGTATGTGCAGCATGAGCAAAGTCATTACGCCCCATTTCGAGGAACTGATTGATCGGTTTGTTGCCACTGGCCGCTTCAACAACAAATCCGAGGTCATCCGTGCCGGCCTGCGTCTTCTGGAGGAGCATGAAGCCGGCGCCTCGTCGGCAAGCCGGGAGGAGTTGGGGCGGGTTATCCAGACGGCCCTGAAGGATTCGCGTCCCCTGATTCCGGCAGCCAGCCTCCTCCGACGCCGGCAGAGGCAATGAAAGAGCTGCCTGTCTTTTTCACTGCGCTGGCCGAGGAGGATCTCGATCAAATCGAGGACTATATCGCGGCACATGACGCTGCGGCTGCCGCGCGCGTCAGGCGCGCGATTGTCCAGCAGAGTGCGCAACTTGGGAAGACGCCGGAGAAAGGAATGGCCTTGAAGGCGCCCCACGGTCGGCAAGAAATCGGCGTGCGTCTTTGGCCGGTTTCACACTACCGCAATTATTTGGTTCTTTACAGAATCGAACCCGAACTGATCCGGGTATTGCGCATCCTGAACGCCGCCCAGGATTGGACGCGCTTTTTTGGCGACAGCTAAACCTGACGGAACGCTTGAAACCGCGTTGGAAAGGCGTAGGCTCGCCTTATATGAACGCCGCTCCAAACGAACCTCCGCCCCGTTCCCGGCCTTTCGGGAAACGCTGGCTGCGACGCTCTTTGGTCTGCTTTGCGGCGCTGGTTGCGCTGGTGGCGGCTTTTTATGCGGAGGAGGATTGGCGCGGTCGGAGAGATTGGAACCAATATCGGGCAGCCATCGAAGCGCGCGGAGAATCGCTTGATTTCAAGACGTATATCCCAAAGCCGGTGCCCGATGACCAGAATTTCCTCGCCACCCCATTCCTCAAATCATTTTATCCGACCAACGGCGACCAACGCCCGCTTTTCATACTTACGAACGACCTCTGGGCGCGCGCATTCGTCCACGTCGCCGAAACCTACGGTCAGAAGGACCGAAGCCACCGGCACTTCACGGATTTGGTGGCTTGGCAAAAAGCTTCCGAGGCATTGCAAAACGGCCCATTGAACGCTAGGCAGTCATTTGAAACAACCAACACCAGCCTCGCGGCGCGGGCGGCGGCGGCGCCGGCAGTTTTGGAAGGAATGGAGCCTGACGCAACGGTATTTGCGGAACTTCGCGCCGCCAGCACCCGGAAGTATTCGCTCTGTCCGGTGGCTTACGACTTGGAAAATCCGGGGCTGTCCCTGGGGAATCATCTGGCAGGCATGAAACAGCTCTGCCAGCGACTGGACTTGGAAGCATCCGCGGAGCTGGCGGCCGGACAGAGCGGCCAGTCCCTGGCCGATGTGAAACTGATGCTCTCCCTGGCCGAGTCCTTCAAATCGGACCCGTATCTAATTTCATATCTGGTGCGGCTCTCTTGCTATCAGATTGTGACTCAGCCCGTTTGGGAGGGTCTGGCCGAGCATCGGTGGACCGACGCCCAATTGCAGGAACTCCAATCCCGATTCCTGGCCTGCGACTTTTTAGGCGATTTGAACCAGGCTCTCAAGGCAGATCGGGCGTTCGGAGTTCTGAGGTGTGATGAGATTAAGAAGAAGGGCCTTGAGCTTGTTGCCGATGAGTATGCGTTGAATAGTGCTTCTTCCTTCGCGCAATCATCGCCTCCAGCGGGAGTTTTCAATTGGTTGCGAAAGCTCATGCCGGCCAAATGGTCCTCTGCTGCTGCCTCTTCCAGTCGGAGAACCCCTCCCACTGTGCTATTCAAATGGATAGGACGCCTCATGCCCTCCGGATGGTATGACCTGGAGAAGGTGAATTATTGCCGGCAGTTCGAGGATAAATTTAAAGGCTTCGTGGATTTTGCAGCCAAAAGAGTTTCACCCCGGCAAGCCCCACCCGAAGTCACCGAAGATAACGATCAATTTCACGAATCACAACTGCAAGATGTTCTGCATCACCTGGTCACAGCTTCAACGCTGACAGGCCTTGCGCGTTCGGCTTTCAATGCCTCCAGAAGTCAGACCTGTGCCAACCAGATCGCGCTCGCCTGCGCCTTGGAAAGATACCGCCTGGCCAATGGACAATTCCCGGATACACTGGACGCGCTCACGCCCCGATTTATTGCCCACGCTCCCAATGACCTCATCACCGGCCAGTCTTACAAATACCGCCGCACCGCCAACGGCCAATTTGTTCTTTACTCCGTCGGCTGGAATGAAAAGGACGACGGCGGCGTGCCGGGAAAGGAGTTGTTCGACAAGACGCAAGGCGACTGGGTGTGGGAGTATCCTCCCGAGTGAGTTCACAGTTCCGCGATGGCGCTGAAAGCCGGCAGGGGAAAGGAGAGCAGCGCCTGCGCCTTGTCGCACCACATGGAAACATCCGCCGGACGCGGCGGGCCGGCGTATTCCCGGCGCGTGGAAATCTCGATGCGCGCCTCCAGTTCCGGATGATGCGCCGCCACCACACGCCCGATTTCCACCCGCGACAGCCGCTCGCTTCCCGCCAGATGATAAATACCGGCACAGTCCGGACGGGCCAGTTCCCAGACCGCCCGCGCCGTCACCGCCGCCGGCAGCGGACAGCGGAATTCGTCGCTAAATAGTTTGACACTTCCGCCCGCGCGCCAGATTGCCGCCATTTCCTCGTTGAAGGAACGCCTCCCGGTCGGCGAAGCCCCGCTGTTCAACCCGGCGCGCAGCACGATGTGACGCGGGTTGCGCAGGATGATTTCCTCGGCTGCGGCCTTGGTTTCCCCATACAGATGCAGCGGGTTGGGCGGGTCCGATTCCACGTAGCCGCCTTTCCGCCCGTCAAAAACAAGGTCGCTGGAAAAGAAGATGAACCCGCACTCCGCCGCCAGCGCCGCCAGATGGGCCGCCGCCGCCACGTTCAACCGCCGGGCCGCCGCCGGGTCGGCCTGGCAATCGGCCGCCCGCGACACTGCGGCGCAGTGGATGACCCATTGCGGACGGTCGGCGCGAAATTTCCTCTCAACCGCCGCGAAATCGGTGAGATCCAGGTCCGCGCGCGTCATCGGGAGGACGTGAAATTGCGGCGCAAATTTCGCGGCGGCCAGCGCCAGATGATGGCCAATCAAACCGCCCGCGCCCGTGATCCAGACCCGTGGCAGATGCTCTTTCATAATCCGAAATGTACCCGGTTCCATTTCGGTTGGAAGGGGAAACAAGGATTCGGGACTTGGGCGAACAACGGCGGCAAGGCATATTTCCCTGTATGGATTACAGCCAAGTCATCACGATTGAGCCTGGAAAGCGCAGTGGCAAGCCGTGTATTCGTGGGATGCGGATTACGGTCTATGATATTCTTGAATATCTCGCTTCGGGCATGAGCGAGGATGAGATTCTGGCGGACTTTTCTGAACTGACGCGTGAAGACATCAAAGCCTGCCTGGCTTTCGCCGCCGACCGCGAGCGCAAGCTATTTGTCGCCGTCCCGTGAAACTTCTGCTCGACGAGAATTTGTCCGACAGGATCATTCCCCGGATTCTTGGTTCATCCGTTGGTAATTGCGCGACACAACAAATCACCAAATTGCTCCGGGCCAATTTTGCTCACATATCCGCCTTTTTCCTGGATCCAAACACCAGCATCATGGTGCTTCCATCGCAGCCAAAGCCCTGATCTGCTTGCGCGAATCTCACTTGACACCCGTTCGCCCGCCATTAACTTGCATAAGGGGCGCAAGGAGTTGCGGCGCGCGCGTACCGAATGACTTGTGCCGCCGGAGGCGACCGGCGGCGGCGCGCGCCAGTCGGAAGCCCTCTTCAGAAAATGAAAACGTCTGACTTTGTCCGGCTTTGTTTGCGCCTCGCCTTGAGGCGGCGAAATCCGTGGTGGCCGGCCTTGCTGCTGGGCGGCGCGCTTCTTTCCCAGGCGGCCGAAAACGATTGGTTCGTTCCACTGGGGCCGCCCCCCGAAGCCGCCAAGCGCCGGATTTCCGGCGGCGAGGCATTCCCTCCGCTGCCGCTTCCCGCCACGCCACTGCGCCGCACCGAACGCAAGCGCGAACCCAGCCCGCCCAAGCTCGCCGCCAAAATCGTCTGGGGCGAGGACGCCTCCTATACCTACGGCTCCGGCGCGCAAACGCGAATCGCGGATTGGAACCTGTGCCCCGGCGACCTCCAGCAGTTGATGAAAGCCGCCAGCGACAAACTGGGCGTCACTTATGGCGCCGACAGTTTCAGCCTGGCCGCCTTCGACGGCGATCCGGCCGCCGTGCCGATCCTCTTTTTCAGCGGGGTGCGCACGATCAAGTTCTCGCAGCCCGAACTGGATTTGCTGCGCCGCTATGTGTTGCGCGGCGGGATGATCGTGGCGGACAACGTCGCGGGCGGCCCTTACTTTTACCAATCCTTCCGCGAAGCGATGGAGAAGGCCTTTCCCGAATTGAGTTTCCGCGTTCTTCCGGCAGACCATCCGCTCTATCACATCATGGTGGATGTCAACCAAGTCAGTTACCCGAAGAACCTGGATTCCCATCAGCCGTTGCTCGAAGGCATGTATGTCTATTCCCGTGTCGGCATCCTCCTTTCCAAATACGGCTTGGGCTGCGGCTGGGACGGCCATGAAGTGCCGCTGCTCCAACAGGCCGTGTACTACGACGTCACTTCCGCCAACAAGATCGGCATTAACATCGCCGCCTACGCGGTCGGCTATGCGCGCATTGGCCGGGCCGAGGCCAAGCCGGAGCTTTACGGCGCGCTGGACGAGAAGCATCCGACCGATGAGTTCGTCTTCGCGCAGATCAAACACGACGGCGCGTGGAACGTCGAATCCGGCGGGGCCAGCCGTCTGTTGCAGGAAGTCCGCCAGAACACCGCCCTGCGCGTCAGCCTCAAGCGCGTCCCGGTGCAGCCCGGACACGATGATTTGTCCTCGTTCACCTTTCTCTATTTGTCCGGTCTGGACGACTTTCATTGGGATGCAACGGCGGTCGCCGCGCTCAAGCGGTTCCTGGATTCCGGCGGCACGCTGCTCATCAACAACGGCCTCGGATTGAGCACGTTCGACGCGGCCGTGCGGCGCGAGTTGAAGACGTTGCTGCCCGGCTCCTCCCTGGCCGCCCTGCCTCCGGCGCACCCGGTTTTCAACTCGGTCTTCAAGCTCACCAACGCCGCTTACACTCCGGCCGCCGCCGCGGCCCGGCCCGGCCTGACACAGCCTTATCTGGAAGGCATCTCGCTCAACGGCGACCTCAAAGTCATTTACAGCCCGATTGATTTGGAAACGGGCTGGCAGGGCTTGAATCCGCCCCTGGCCCGCGCCTGGCAGCCGGAAAGCGCCCTTAAGCTCGGCGTCAATATAATTATGTACGCCATGACCCACTGACACCTCTCCATGCCCGCCCTCCTTTACAGATTCCAGGATCAGGAATATCGCTTTCCGCTCAAAGACCGCACCACCATTGGCTGCGGCCGCAACAACGACCTGTGCCTTCCTTCCAATTCCATCTCCTTGCTCCACGCCGTCATCACGCGCGACGGCGACGGCTACCAACTGGAAGACACCGGGAGCGACAGTGGAATTGTCATCAATGGGCAGCGCGTCCTCTCCTGTCCGCTGCGCGACGGCGCCGTGTTCTCCCTGGGAGAAGTCGAGTTCGCCTTTGAGCTGGACGGCGCCGAACCGCCCCCAACCGAAGCCCCGACCGAAGCCCCAGCCGAAGCCCAAGCAGAACCCCCGCCCCCCGCCGAATCGCCCGCGCCCGCAGAGGAAGCCACCGCCGCTCCGGTTGCAGAGTCCGCGTTGCGCGCCGAAGAACCGCCGACACCCGCGCCAGCCGATCAGTCCGATCACTCCGATAAGTCGAATCAGTCCTATCAGTCCCATCCTTCCCATTCTTCCCATACCTCCCATCCGTCGCCCGATGCCACAGCCGCCGAGGAAGCCCCCGCGCCAGCTCAAGCGCCGTTGCCGCCGGACGAAGTCATTGCCCGTTTCGGCCAAGCCCGCGAGCAAGTTCTCGGCGAAATTGGCAAAGTCATCATTGGCCAGCGCGAGGTGCTCAACCAGATGCTCGTCGCCCTGTTCGCGCGCGGCCATTGCCTGCTGATCGGCGTGCCCGGCCTGGCCAAGACTCTCATGGTCCGAACCCTCGGCAGCGCCGTGGACCTGGAATCCCGCCGCATCCAATTCACGCCCGACCTGATGCCGTCGGACATCACGGGCACCGACATTCTGGAGGAGGATTCCGCGACCGGCAAACGCGCCTTCCGGTTCCATCGCGGGCCGATTTTCAGCAACCTGCTGCTGGCCGACGAAATCAACCGCACGCCGCCCAAGACGCAAGCCGCCCTGCTGGAAGCCATGCAGGAGCAGCGCGTGACCATTTCCGGCACGAGCTATGATTTGCCGAACCCCTTCATGGTGCTGGCCACGCAGAATCCCATCGAGCAGGAGGGCACCTACCCGCTGCCCGAGGCGCAACTGGACCGGTTCATGTTCTGCATTCACCTGGCCTATCCCAGCGCGCAGGAGGAGCAGCAGGTGATACTGGACACCACCCGCGAAGCGCCGGCGGCGGTACACTGTGTGCTGGACACAACGCAGGTGCTCGAATTGCAGCAGCTTGTCCGCCGCGTGCCCGTCAGCCAGCACCTCGCCCTCTACGCGTTGAGCCTGGTTCGCGCCACCCGGCCCAACTCCGAAGGCTCCCTGGATTTCGTCAACCGCTGGGTCAACTGGGGCGCCGGCCCGCGCGCCGGCCAGTATCTGCTGCTCGCCGCCAAGACCCACGTCCTCCTGCAAGGCCGTTTCAGCGTCTCCTGCGCCGACGTGCGGGAATACGCGCTGCCCGTCCTGCGCCACCGCATCTTCCCCACCTTCACCGCCGCCAGCGAGTCCGTCACCACCGACCAGATCGTGAAAAAGATCGTGGCAGCCGTGAAAGAGCCGCAGTACTAGGACGCCATCAATTGTATGTCAACTATCACGAGCTATGCGCTGTTGGCTGCTCTCCTTGTTATCGGCGTTCTTGCCCTCTTGTTCTTCGTGCGTTTCTTGTGCGCTCCCTTCTCGCCGAAAATAGCGAGGCAGATAACGAAGCACTGGATCACGCATTCCTTTGGGGCTTGTCTTGTGGTTTTCGTCGCTTGTTTTTACTACCTAGTATTCACATGGCCTCCAAATTGGTTTGTAAGGCAAAACCAGTGCCAGACGGTTCAACAGAGAGTTAGTCTGGCTGGCGGATGGGAGGCAGTTCGACGCGGCTGCGAGACGTTGATTACGAATTATCCAGACGGTTTCGATTGGTTTCTTGGACACCAGGACTTTCCAGAGATGGGGACCGAACCAACGAATATAAGCATGACGAACATTAATTACGCAACACTTCCAAGCACACTTGCGATGTTGCAGCCGAAAGGAATTCGATTCGACAACGCGAAGTCGCCACAGAATCGGATTAATCAGTCCTCTGTGCAGGTCGTGCATATCTGGATGCTTGGAGGGCAGTCGACAGGCCATCTCTCCCGCTGGTTTGGTCTGGAGGTGCCTTTGGGGCCAGGGGCCGATGCGTATCGACCGGCAGGGAGCACTAACGAATTCTGCTCTAAAAATCGTTCTGGATACAAGAAAGTCGCGGACAATGTTTACGAGGTTTCTTGGTGACTCGTCAAAGGTTCAATAAATGCGACCATGCTGAACCTGTTATGTTCCAATTATTTCCAAAAACACGGAAGGAGTGGTTGCGAGCGATTATTTTTCCTTTTCAGGCATACATGCCGGTAGCGTTTATTGTGTGGCAAATCCTCGAGGTTATTTGGCCAGGAGGCAAGTATCGTTTTGGAGAGCTGAGTACGTACCATGACTTCAAATCTGCTGTTCTTCAGGGTTACGCCATTTGCTTCTGGGTACTTTTGATTATCGCCACTTTTCAGTTATCTGCTCGCCAGAGGACAGCCGCGTTTCTAAACGTTGGTTGGGCCCTTGTGGGTGCTCTACTTGGCTTCTTTATCCTTGTGAGAGATGCTGTCTCTTCTTGACCTTGAGCAAGAAAACAGGAATTAAGCGGATGAGGATCCTGAAGATCCGTGCCGGGCGTAGCTGGGACATGCTGCATTCCGCTTAACGTGAGCTTTCGATAATCGCTTGAAATCTGAATTTGATTGTGGCAATTTGCTTTCACCAATTAAAAGGGCCACCGTAGCTTTGGCCATTCCGCCACCTTCGGCGCTACTGAGACAGGTACAGCAGTTTTATGGCGTTGCCTCTTGCTTGGAGTTTTCGGCGGTTGCCGAACCGGGCTGAACCCTGGCCTCCGGCGCCGGGGCGCGCAGGGCTTCCAACTCGGAACGCGGGATATACCTGCGAAAGGCTTCCGCAAAGTCCTCCTTTGAATACCCTTTCGCCACAATCCGCCCTATCCAGATCGTTTTGGGCCGGATGCCATAAGGACGCAACTGGCGGGCCAGCCAGGATTCGGTGATCGGCTTTCCATTCCTCAGTTCCGCCCAGGGCCGTTCCAGAATGGTGGTCAAGCCCGCCACCAACGTGCGGCTGTGGATGCGCGTGGCGTTTTCACGGAGAAGAAACAGCAGAATATCCAGAAGCAACGCGCCGATGGGACTGTTCTCCTGCGCGCTGACCGTCAATCCCACGGCCGCGTGCCGCGCTTTTTGCGGCCAGACGCCGCCGGCCAAATCCGCCAGCGCCAGCAAAGGTTCCCAGATGTCCGGAGCGCGGTCGTTCAAACTTGAGAATCCCGCGCAATTCGTCATTGCCCTGCAACAGGGTGTCCGCTTCGTCAATTAGCAGCGTCGGGCGCGTTTCCTCTATCACGCGAAAGAGCGCCGGCGAACTGATGTTGGCGGCGACCCCCGGGCGGTTGACCAACTCGCTCAAAACGGTCAGCAGAGTCGTTTTGCCGCACCGCTTATCCGGCGACTCAAGGCCCAAGTAAGTGCTCACATCCCGCAAGGGGAAAGCGTAGGTGTGCAGAATCCACAAAGCCAAAGTCTCCACCCCCCATTTTGGCAGCACAACAAAACGCCCCAACAGCCGCTCCAGTTGGTCCAGAAGAACCGCGCCGCCGACCGGCTCCGGCTACGGCTCGACCTCCGGCATTTGCAAAACCGAGTGGCCCATCCCGGCCAGCTCCTCCCTTTTCAATGTCCGCACCACGAGTTTCTTCGCGGTCTCCTCTCTCTCCCCGCTTGCAGGCGGAAAGCCGGAGAGAGGGTTTGCCGAAAGCTGCTGTCGTGCGCCCCCGGCCGCGCATGGCTGACTTTTTTCGTTGACCCCCGGCGGCGTGTCGCTAACATGGCACCCTTAGATTGGTATTCATGGTAATTTATCATCATCAATAGAAAGAAAAACGAAATATGCCACTTAAAGTTGCAATCAATGGATTTGGACGAATTGGTCGTTTGGTGTTCCGGGCCATCGCCGAGGAAGGAATGATCGGCAAGGACCTGGAGGTGGTCGCCGCGGGCGATATTGTGCCCGCCGACAATTTGGCCTACCTGCTCAAATACGATTCCACCCAGGGCCGCTTCAACGGCCAGGTTTCCTCCCGCAAATCGGCGCCCGACAAGACGGAGGATGACATTCTGGTCGTCAATGGCCGCGACATCCACGTCGTCAGCGCCAAGGACCCCTCCGGCCTGCCGTGGAAAAACCTGGGCGTGGACCTGGTCATCGAATGCACGGGCCTGTTCACCGACGGCGAAAAGGCCAAGGGCCATCTGATCGCCGGCGCGAAGAAGGTCATCATTTCCGCCCCGGCGAAAAACGAGCACATCACGATCGTGATGGGCGTCAACAACCAGAAGTATGACCCGGCCAAGCACCACATCATTTCCAACGCCTCCTGCACGACCAATTGCCTGGCGCCGGTGGTGCATGTGCTGCTCAAGGAGGGATTCGGCATCGAGGAAGGCCTGATGACCACCATCCATGCCTACACCGCCACCCAGAAAACCGTGGACGGCCCGAGCAAAAAGGATTGGAAGGGCGGACGCAGCGCCGCCATCAACGTCATCCCCTCCACCACCGGCGCGGCCCGGGCCGTCGGCCTGGTCATCCCGGAAGTGAAGGGCAAGTTGACGGGCATGTCCTTCCGCATCCCGGTGCCGACATCGTCGGTCGTTGACTTGACAGTGCGCACGGTGAAGGAAACCAGCTACGCGGAAATCTCCGCCGCGATGAAGAAGGCCAGCGAGACCTATTTGAAGGGCATCCTTGATTACACCACCGACGAAGTGGTGAGCACGGACTTCATCCATTGCAAGTCGTCGTCCATCTTCGACTCCGGTTCGGGCATTGAGTTGAACAAGCGGTTCTTCAAACTGGTGAGCTGGTATGACAACGAATGGGGCTATAGCTGCCGGGTGGCCGATCTTGTCAAGTATATGATCGGAAAGGGAATCTAAGCGCGGCGGGCATCGCGGCCCGCCTGGAATGCGATGCGTATCATCGGTGGCAGCGCCGCCGGGACGATTCTCAAAGCGCCCCGGGGCTTTGAGGTCCGCCCCACGCCCGACCTGGTCCGGCAGGCCGTTTTCAACAGCCTGGCCCCGCGCATCGCCGGGGCCGGCGTGCTGGAACTCTTTGGCGGCACCGGCGCGTTGAGCCTGGAATGCCTCAGCCGCGGCGCCGCTTATGCCGTCTGCGTGGAGAAATCGGCGCGGCACGCCCGGTTCATCCGGGAGAACCTGGAACTGGCGCGCCTGCCCGCCGGCCTGCTCGACCTCCGGGTGCAGGATGCCTTCGCCGCCATCGCGCGGATGGCCGGCGAGAGTCAACAATACGATCTCATTTTCGCCGACCCGCCCTACGGCGAAAAAAACACCGGCCGCCGCTCAACCTCCTTCGCCCAGCAACTGCTGGACGACGCCGCGTTGCCCGCGCTGGCATCGCCCGGCGGCCTGTTCATCCTGGGCCACGCCCGGCGCGACACCCTGAGCGTCCCGGCGATCTGGGAGGAAACGAGGATCCTCAAGCATGGCGACAGTTGGATGCGGTTTTTGCGAGTGGATAGTCCGGGGGAGGATCGCGCTTCTCCGGGGATCCACTCTTGCTCCTAATCTTAATCTTAATCCTAATCTTAATCTCTAATCAATTTTCGATTGGAGTAGAGATTAAGATTAGGATTAAGATTAAGAACCGGAAAACGGCAGCGCTACGGCTGATCCATCTCCTGAATGCGCAGGATGTGGCGGCCGCCGGCGAAGGGGGTGTCGAGCCAGACTTTGACAATCTGCAAGGCCAGTTCCAGCGGCACGAGGCGCTCGCCGATGGAAAGCATGTTGGCGTCGTTGTGTTCGCGGCCCAGGCGGGCGCTCTCCAGGCTCCAGCAGAGCGCGCAACGGATGCCCCGCACCCGGTTGGCCACCATGGCCTCCCCGTTGCCGGAACCGCCCAGCACAATCCCCCGCTCGCATTGGCCCGCCGCCACCGCATCCGCCACCGGGCGGACAAAGCGCGGATAATCCACCGGCTCGGTGCTGTAGGCGCCGAAATCGCGCACCTCATGGCCCAGGCTTTGCAGATAGAGTTTGATCTTTTCCTTGTACGGGAAACCCGCGTGATCGGAACCAATGCCAATTTTCATAACGAATCTTTTCTCTTAAATAGCGTCACTCGAAACTTCGTGTCACTTCTTTCCTTCGCCATTTCGGGACCCCAAACGAAATCGCCGCGGGTTGGATAAATGTACGCCACGCCGATGCCATCATAAAATCGGCGCATATAATCCGTGGCCCAGGCGTCCAGAGTCTCGTCCGAGCCGATGCGATTGAGCCAGGAAGTGGAGATGTTGACCACCACCAGGAACTGCGGCTTGGCCGGTTCAATCTCAGCGATCATGTCGCGCTGAAATTGCCCGGCGTAACTGTTCAACTGCACCAGGTCGTACATGTAAATGAACCCGCTGGCCGAGCGCCGGTGGGCGTAAAAATAAATCTGCGGCTCGCTGCCGAACACCGCAATGCGCGCATCCGGCGCGGAATGTCCCCGAATATACCTGCCGATTTCCACCGATTCAACAAACGGATTCCCGCCATACTCAGCCCGGCAAACCGCTTCCGGCGTCATTTGAAACCAAACGGCGCCCTGATTGCAAACAAAACCCGCGCAACCCAGCACGAACAGCGCCGCCGGCGCCAGACGCGCCGCCGCCGGACGCGCCCCGGCCAGGGCCTGCGCCGCCGTCTCCACCGCCATGGCGGTCAACAAGCTGACGACGGGAAGCATGACGATAAAATAATGTTCCCTGAAATAGAATCCCGCCGCAAAGGCCAGCAGGGAAAACCCCATCAGCGTGACAAGAATAAATCTCCGGTTCGCGTCGTCCTTTTTCAAGAACAGGCAAACCAAACCGGCCCCGGCCCAGGGCAGCGACCATTTCACCCAGCCGCAAGACTGGAAAAACGCACACAACTGCTCCCACGCCATTGCGGCGTCCGAGACTCCCGCATAGACTCGCGCGTAAGTGAAGGTCCAGAACCAAAACCGTTCAAACGTTCCCAGCCGCCACAGGATCAAACACGTCACGGCGAAGGGCAGAATCATTCCCGCCGAGAACAAGGCGGATTTGCGCAGCAACGGCCTCCAGGCCGGGGGCCGCTGCCGCAAGGCGTCGCGCAACACCAGGCAAAAGCCAAAGATGCCGAAATAAACGCCGGGCTGCTTGCACAAAAACGCCAGGCCAAAACAGAATCCGCTCCAAAACAAACCCGCGCTCGAACCCGTTTCGCGGGCGCGCAACAGCAGCCAAAGCCCGCCCAGCGCGGCCAGCGCCACCAGATGCGTGGCGTGCCCCGCCAGACCGAACACGCCGGGACTGAGCGACAAGAGCGCGTAAGTGGCGCAGGCCGTGACCGCTCCCCAGGAACCGGCCAGGCGCCGGGCGATGAAAAAGAGCAGCGCCAGCGCGGCAAGGTTGACGAGGAGAAAACCGAAGTGGATTCCCCCGATGCTCTGCCCGAACAGCGCCATCATCAGCGCGTAGGCGGCATAAGTTCCCGGCAGTTTCATGTTCCAGGCCATTTGGTAGGGCGCGATTCCGTCCAGCATAAGCTGGCCCGAGTAGGCGTACTCCCCTTCGTCCCGTTCCAGCGGGACTTGCAACAGCCGCACGCGCACAAAGACGACCAGGGCGACAATCGCCAACAGCGCCAGCGCGCGCCAAAGCGCGCTTGTCGCGGGCGGAGACAAAGTTTTGCGGTTCACAATTCGCTGTCGCTCCTATCCTAGTCCTGCTCTTAATCTTACTCTTAATCTTACTCTTAATCTCAACCTCAACGACCGAGATTAAGATTAAGATTAGGATTAAGATTAAGATTAGGAACTGAAAATCGCCACCCAAAAACGGGATGCCCCGCGCCTCTTGCTGGCCCCTTTTGCTTGAATCCGGGGCGGGCGGCGATTATACAACCACTCCATGCGGTTCCAACATTCTTGACATGGCCAAAAAGGATAAAGCTCGCGTCCCCGCCGGCAGCCCGCCGGTGTTGAATCATCCCTTCGCCGGCTTGCAACTCGCCGGCCTGCCGCCCGGCCCGGCCCCGGCCGCCCCGCCGGCCTCCCGGTCCGCCGCCCGCATTCCAAAACCGGGCCGGGTTGTGTTGCGGCGCGAAACCGCGCATCGCGGCGGCAAAGTCGTCATCGTGATTGATGATTTTGAGCCGCACATCGGCCTCGCCGCCATCGAAGAGCTGGGCCGGCGGCTCCGCAATGCCTGCGGCTGCGGCGGCACCATCCGCGGACGCGGCATCGAACTCCAGGGCAACCAAGCCGCCAAAATCCGCTCCTTCCTCGAAGCGGAGGGATTTCAAGTGGCGGGAGTGACTTAGTGTCTTCATCACTTTTCGCATGGGCGGCAGGATAATCCTCCCCGCGCGCCCGGTCGAGCGGATCCCTTGGGCAATTGCGGTGCATTTCACTTTCTTGGGTTCGCCTCTTAATCCTAATCTTAATCTCTTCCTCTCTCCCCAATGGAGATTAAGATTAGGATTAAGATTAAGAGTCACAACCGGAAACCGCCGCCCAAAAAAGCGACATGCACCCGGCAATTGCGGATTGCGGATTGACTTAACGGGGTGTTTGAGGTACTATGACGCAGTTATTTGCAGTTGTAGAACCAAATTTATGGAAGGAATAATTCCCGTCCTTTCGGCCTTTCTGTTATTGGCAGCGCCGACAGTTTCGATGGCGCAAGCCGGTGTGACAATCCACTCCGATTTAACCGTCCAGGACTCGGCCGGAACGGCCGGGCCGGTGCTTTGCATGGATGACGTCCAGCCGCGCGCCGACTCCGCATCGCCAACGTCGCAGATCGCGGTCAACGCCGGCCAGCCGGTTCGGATGGCGGACGCGCGCTGGTTCGGCATCGGCACGCCGATTTGGGATAATTATCTTGACACTCCGCAGTCGGCGACCTTGCTCGGCAAAATGGGCACGCAGGCGCTGCGGTTTCCGGGGGGGTCCGTTGCCGACCAGTTCCAATGGTTTGACAACTCTGACGTCGTCGGCGGTTATTCGTATGGCCAATCTCTGGCCAGTTTTATTCAAGTGGTTACCAACCTGAATGCGCAAACAATGATCACGGTGAACTATGGCACCGGCACGGCCAGTGAAGCGGCGGCGTGGGTGGCGTATGTCAACGCGGCGACGAATGACCCGCAGTATTTGGGAGTGGATTCAACCGGCGCCGACTGGCAAACGGCGGGATATTGGGCCTCGTTGCGCGCGGCCGCGCCGCTGGCCGCGGACGACGGCATGAACTTTCTGCGCATCTCGCGGGCGGAGCCGCTGGGTTTCAAGTATTGGGAGATTGGCAATGAGAGCTACGGCTATTGGGAAACCGATGTTAATTACGTGCCCCACGATCCGTACACGTATGCGATGCGCGCGCAGGAGTATATATCGCTGATGAAAGCGGTGGATCCGACGATCAAGATCGGGGTGGTGGCCAGCCCCGGCGTGAACAGCTACATCAATAACACCTTCCATCCGGCGGTGGACCCGGTCACTCAACAGACTTACTATGGCTGGACGCCTGTCGTGCTGGCGACTTTGGCAGGTTTGGGTGTCACGCCGGACTTCGCCATTATGCATTGCTACCCGGAGGATCCGGGCTTTGAGAACGACGCGGTGTTGCTGACAGGCGCGGGCACCGCATGGGCCGCCAATGCGGCGGACCTGCGGGGCCAAATCAACGATTTTTTGGGTTCCAATGGCGCGAACGTGGAATTGGTCTGCACCGAAAACAACTCGGATGTCGCCGACCCCGGCAAACAATCCGTGAGCCTGGTCAACGGTCTTTACAAGGCGGATACCCTGGGGCAACTGATGCAGACGGAGTTCAACGGGCTTTTCTGGCATGATTTCCACGACGGCGTTATCGAAACCATTGGCAACATGAGTCCGGCTCTCTATGGCTGGCGGCTCTATGGCGATTTCGGAGTGGCTACTTACACAAACGTTTATCCAACTTATTACACAACGGAACTCATTCAGCATTTCGCGCAGGGGGGCGACATGGTGGTTGCCGCCGCCAGTGATTATTCGCTGCTCTCGGTTTATGCGGTCCGGCGGCAGAACGGCAGCTTGACCTTGCTGGCCATCAACAAGGACCCTCTCAACACGAACACCGCGCAGGTTTCG
>Ga0181530_10000323_pt1 | contig 61051 bp, 52 predicted proteins | sample PEATcosm2014_Bin_42_FD_119769 | JGI IMG/M metagenome (GOLD analysis project Ga0181530, IMG submission 119769) | Peatland microbial communities from MTU Mesocosm Facility, Houghton, MI, USA - PEATcosm2014_Bin10_60_metaG | ecosystem: Environmental > Terrestrial > Soil > Wetlands > Peat | place...
AACTGGGCGAACGCCGCCAGGTCGCGGTATTGCGCCAGGTCCAGGCGCATGCTGCCGGCGATCTGCTTCATGGCCTTGATTTGTGCGTTACCGCCGACGCGGCTCACCGAGATGCCCACGTTGATGGCCGGGCGCACGTTCGAGTTGAACAGGTCGCTCTCCAGGAATATCTGGCCATCGGTGATCGAAATCACGTTAGTGGGAATGTAAGCGGACACATCGCCGGCCTGGGTCTCGATGAACGGCAGCGCGGTCAGCGAGCCGCCGCCGTGCGCGGCGCTCAGCTTGGCGGCGCGTTCCAGCAGGCGGCTGTGCAGATAAAAGACGTCGCCTGGATAGGCTTCGCGTCCCGGCGGCCGGCGCAGCAGCAGCGAGATTTCGCGATAAGCGGCGGCGTGCTTGGAAAGATCGTCGTAGATGCACAGCGCGTGTTTGCCGTTGTCGCGGAAGAATTCGCCCATCGCGCAGCCGGAGAACGGGGCGATATACTGCATCGGCGCCGGGTCCGATGCGGTCGCCGCCACCACGATGGTGTATTCCATGGCGCCGGCATCTTCGAGCGTCTTCACCACCTGGGCCACCGTCGAGCGCTTCTGGCCGATCGCGACATAGATGCAAATCATGTCGCCGCCCTTTTGATTGATGATAGTGTCGAGTGCGATGGCGGTCTTGCCGGTTTGCCGGTCGCCGATGATCAGCTCGCGCTGGCCGCGGCCGATCGGGATCATGGCGTCGATGGCCTTGAGGCCGGTCTGCATCGGCTCCTTCACCGGCTGCCGCGCCACCACGCCGGGCGCCAGGCGCTCCACCGGGTTGAACTGCGTGGTGAGGATGGGGCCCTTGTCGTCGATCGGATTGCCCAGCGCATCCACCACGCGGCCGATCAGCGCATCGCCCACCGGCACCGACATGATGCGCCGCGTGCGCTTCACCTCGTCGCCTTCCTTGATCTCCGTGTAGTCGCCCAGCAGCACCGAGCCCACCTGGTCTTCTTCCAGGTTCATGGCGATACCGGCCACATCGTGGGGAAACTCGATCAGCTCGCCGGCCATCACCTTTTCCAGGCCGTGAATTCTGGCGATGCCGTCGCCCACCGAAATCACCGAGCCGACCTCGGAGACGTCGATCGCCTTCTCGTAGTGCTCAATCTCCTGGCGGAGAATGCTGGTAATCTCGTCCGCTCGAATCTGCGCCATATTCTTTTCCGTTACGATGAACTTTCCGCGCTGAGCCGCCGCTTCAGGGTCTGCAACTGGCCGCGCACCGAGCCGTCATACACCGTGGAGCCGATGCGCGCCACCACACCGCCGATCAGCGACTCATCGACCACAAACTGCGCGCGCAGGCGCTTGCTGCTGACCTTCTCAAGCGCCGCGGTGAGGGTCGCACGCTGCCCCTCGGCGAGTTCGCGCGCCGCTGCCACTTGGGCGCGGGCGAACCCCAGCCGCTCATCGAGAATCCGCTCGAAGGCGTTGACTACGCCGCTGAACTCGGGCGTGCGGCGATGATCGATCAGCACAAACAAAAAATTGCGCGTGATGTGCGATAGCCCCAGAACGTCCGCCACGCGGCCGATCACGGCCCGCTTGCGGGCGAGCGGCACCGCCGGCGTGATGAGGGCGTTGCGCAGCTCGGCCGATTCAAGCGCGCTTTCGAAGGAACGCAGTTCGGCAAGCGCGTCTTGCGGCGCAAGCGCGGAGCCGGCGGCGGTCACCACATCGGCAAGGGCGTTCGAGTATCGCGTGGCTGCGGCGGAATCGGGCATGGCTTCTCAGTTTGTCCCGGTGGGCGGATGGAGGCCGCCCACGAAGCCGCCCACCAGCCGGTCTTCGGTGTCCGTGTCCATACGGGCGCGCACTTTCCGCTCCGCCAGTTCCACCGCCAGCCGCGCGGCATAGCGCTGTAATTCGAGGCGCGCCTCTTTCTGAGCAGCGCGGATTTCCTGTTCGCCGTTGGCCCCGATCTTGGCGATTTCGGCCGCGGTCTGTTGCGCGTAGCGCTCCACTTCGGCGGCGGATTCCTTCTGCGATTCGGCGCGCAGGGCTGCGATGTCCACGTCCAGGCTGGCTAGCCGGCGGTCCACTTCGGCGGCGCGGGCTTCGGCCGCCTTGGCCGTGCGCTCCGATTCCACCAGATCCTTTTGGATTCCAGCCGCGCGCGCCGCGTAATAGGGGCCGGCGTGTTTGCGAATCAAGTAGCCAATTCCTCCGGCGAAAAGCAGGAAGTTCGCCCACTCCCAGATTTTGAGGTTGCCTTCCCCGGATCCTGCGGCTTCCTTTTTATCGGGCTCAGCCGCCAGCGAAGCGGTGGGCAAGCCGGCGGCGAGAACGGCGAGCCAAACCGCCAACAGCAACCGCTTCATGCCGCTCTCCCGCGCAGGATGGAATCCGCGATCTGGTTGGCCAGCGCGTCGCTCCCGGCGGCCAGCTCCCGCTTCAGAATTTCGGCGTCCGCGGCAAGCTGCCGCTGCGCTTCACGGACTAATTGCTCGGTGCGCTGCCGGCTGGCACGCAGCTCGCCGGCCTGATGTTCGGCAAGTTGCCGGTGCGCCTGCTCCTGCGCCTGGTAGACTTCCGAACGCGCCGCCCGCAGCGCGGCTTCATATTGCGCCGTCTTCGCCGCGGCCCGGTCGAGCGCCTCCGCGGCCAGCTTGCGTGCGCCCTCGGTGGCATCGTAACGCTGCTGAAGCACTTTCTCCAGAGGCTTGAAGAACATGTACTTCAAATAGAAGTCGAGCGCCACCACCAGCAGAAAAGTAGGCAGCGCCCGCAGCAGTAGCTGCCCTAAATCGTGGAGCATTGTATCCATGAGAAACGGAAGAGAAGGGCCCTTTTAAATGAAGGCTCAGGGTACCATCCGGCGGAAAGGGCAGTCAACCGCACGGCGTGGCAGCTTTAGCTTGCCCGGACCGCAGGGAGGTACGCGCCCGCGATTTCCCCGTCAACCGCACCCGCTCGCGCCATCGCCAGCAGGCGCCGAGCTTTGTCACGCCGCCCGGAATCCGTGTAAGTAATGTGGCCGCGGCAAACGGTATCGAATAGCACAGAATTTCGTAATCATGGAATCATATTCTGTCGTAACTTGCAACAAGTATGTATTGTTATGGTGCCGAACTATTCAACGTTTTCAATTAATTCGGCAAGCCCGCAAAATAAGCACTTGACAGATCACAAGGGCGGGCTAATAATTGCCATTTCATAGGCGCTGATTTAAATAGACAATTCATAGGTACAACCGGCAACCGAACTCGCTGCAGTTCATGTCGCCTCTGGCGGGCTTCCTGCCTTCGAAGCTCCCTCCAAAGGCATGGCGAAAGGGACCCATGCCGAATTCAAATAGACCCATCCGCCATATCACGCTCACGCTTGCGCTCTGCTGCGCGGGCGGCGTGTTGGTGGCGCAAACGTCGGGAGGCCGCTCCACGGTTCCTCCCTATAACCCGCCCACGGTCTACACGCCGACGAAGATGAACCTCTACACGTCCTTTTGCGGGTTGTGGCGGACGGACCAATCGTACGCCAGCACGATTCGCCTCAGCAACCAGCTCTCCATTTCGCCGATGGACGCAACCGTGACCCTATACATGAAGGATGGGACGCCCTACGTCCTCGCGCCGGTGCATCTCCAGACGTCCGGCGTTGCGACCGTGAACGTCAACACCGCGCTGAGCGGCGCTCCGGCGAGCATCCAGCCGCATCTTTCGTCGTTCGGCAGCGCCTCGGTTTCTTACCGGTACGACTGGCAGGGCGTGGTTTTTGCCTCCATGTCGATCATGGATACCGTGCGCAGCCTGGAGTACACCTATCCATTCATGTTTCCGATGGCGGAGCAAATGGGCGCGGGCGCGTCAGCCGGCGCCATGAATTCAACTACATTGGAGGGACTGCATTGGGGCTATAGCGCCCAATCGAGCGTCTTCCTTTCACTCTCGAACGCCACCCAGCAGCCTCTGAACGTGTCGCTGTCGCTTCTGGATGGCGACGGCAATGTCACCGTCGGCGAGAGCCTGGTCATCCCTTCGCTGAATACGGTGCTGATGACGGGATTGCCGACGAGCACCACGCCGGGCGGGGTACAGGTCGCCTGGAACGGAGACGAGGACGCGCTGGCCGTGCTCGGCGGCATCGAAGACGCCAAATACGGCTACTCGGAGAATGTCCGGTTCGCGGCCGTTCCGGCAAGCGGGCCGGCCGGCCCGACCACGGTGCAGACGACTTTGGCGAGTCCCGGGATCATGGTCGGAGCGCAGGACCCGATGATGGGCTTTCCGGCCAATCTGAGTTTCCAGCCCTACGGCTATTTCCGCAACATCGGCGGGCAGCCGATGACGTTGTCGGGGCAGATCTTCTACACCAAGGGCGGACAAGCCGGGTCGCTGCCGTTGCCGGCGACGGCCCTTCCCCCGCATTCGTCTCTGTCTCTGCCGTTGCAGAGTATGATTCAGGGGCTGGGGCTTAACGGGGCAATCACGCTCGTGGTCTCCTATTCCGGCCAGGCGGGCGCGCTGCTGGCTTCCACTGGGTCGGTGGATACCACGGGCAACTATGTGTTCGCCGTGCCGGCGCACGCAGCGGCTGCGAGCGCGGGCAAGACCTCCGTCTTTTGGACGACGGCGAACGGCTTCGATACAATGTACTCGATCTGGAATCCCGCCAGCCAGGCGCAACCGCTGCTGGCCACGTTCCAGTTGGGCAACGGCCAGACGTATCTGTATCCGGTAACGGTGCCCGCGTTGGGGACGGCAATGATCGATGTGAAGGAAATTGCGGCGATGGGCACGCCGGACAGCAACGGCAACACGCTGCCGCTATCGGTGACGCAGGGCCGGGTTTCCTTCTCGGCCGCGAGCGGAAACCCCACCGATCCGATGAACGTGGTGATTGGCGGCGGCATTTACAATCCGGCCAAGGCAGTGTGCGGGAATACGTGCGAGACGTGCGACGGGTGCTGCTCATTCCAGATAACCCCGGATCCGGCCACCGTGCCAGCGGGGGTGCTCACGCAGCTTTATGTGCAATGTCCCTGGACCACTGGCGCGCTGTACGACTATACGGAATCGTCCAGTTGGTCGTCGGGCAACTCATCCGTTGTGGAGTTTGAGAGCCCGGGCCTGGCGAGCCCGGTGGACCCGGGATCGACGACGGTTGCCGCTCAGATGCCGTCAGTCCCGGTAAGCCAGGGACAGATCTGCACGGAAGGATCGCTCCCGGCGTGCCAATATGCCTCGCCGAAGCCGACAGGGCCGGTAACGGTGGTGAACGTCACGTTGACATGCGACAGTCCCAGTCTCGCCCTGGGGAGCCCTCTCTCAGCAGCGCCGCCAGACGAGACCTTCGGCTCATGCACCGCCACCGGGAGTCCGGCTGGCGGGACGTACTCCTGGAGCGCCTCAAAGTCGACTATCACCATCTCGGGGAACGGTGCTAGCGCCACCTATACGGCTGCGAGCGCCAGCAGTGCCGTCGGAGACACAACTATCACCGTCACCTACACGTACCAAGGCAACAATCCGGTGTCTGCAACATCTTCAGCGATAACTGTCTACCAGCCAGCCTCCCTGTCAGGAAGCACGGTCACGCAAAGCGGCACTCAGCAATATACTCTGACCTGCTTGGCAAGTCCGGGCACCGGGTCTTGCAACGTGGTTACGACCGGCCAGCAATGCTCATACACGGGCCCGATCTTCACAAGGAACTACAACGTTGTCTCACAGATCAGCGGTGTGACGTTCGCCAGCGTGAATCTATCCCTGAACGTCGCGGAATCCGTCCAGATACCCCCCGGGAGCAACGGCTGCTTGATTTCAAACCCCATCTTAGGCACTACCGCCGGGAGCAGCTTCACCGATACAATCGGCATCTACTCCACGTGCTGTGAGACTGGCGGTCCAGGATGCACGACAACGACCAACCAGACGATCACAGTTAATGGCTTCTCGATGGCGCAAGAGACGATAACCACAACGTGCACGACAGCAAGTGTAGCTCCCTGACGCGAGGCGATGCCATGAATGTCAACAGATCCCAAACTGTACTAAGAAGAGTTCTTATTGCCGCGGTTGCCGCTGTGAGCGTGTGCTCCGCACAGCAGGTTCGGCCCGACCCGCTGGAAACGAAACTGATAGACGTTCCAGACGATTTGAACCAATGGCCGCTGGCGAGCGCGCTGGGTAAGATTGGAGCCTTGGCCCAGGGGCTGGTGTTGTTTGGCGCTGAGATACCTCTCGATCACGGCAACCAGCCGCTCGTCTCGGCTCACATACCCGCCGCCGTAACCGTCCGGGAAGCACTGAAGATCATCTTCGAAAAACTCCCCGGTTATACCTTCTCCAGCGTGTCGCCCCACCTGATAACGATTCTGCCCGAAGGCTATGCCGCCGACCCCGGCGACATGCTCAACCTGCCACTGCAAAGCGTGGAGATTGTAAACATCTCCCCCGCAACTATTCTCAGCGACCCGGAGCGATTCATTCCCGCGCTGCATGCCGCGCTCTTCAAGGATCAGAACTGCGGAATGCGCATTAGTGTCAGTGCCAACGCCCCGGGGATCACGGTTACAGCCCACGGCACCACCCTGCTCGGCGTCCTGAATCTCGTGAGTATGGAGTCCGCCGCGGCCGCCCGGGAGCATCGTGGATCTGCATGGGGTTGGGTGTACCTGCGGGAGCGCGTTTCCACCCCGTCCCACGAATGGCGGGCGAACGGCGGTTGGGTACCGGGAAAGCGTCGAAGCTGGTGACACCGGAATCCAGGTGTACCAGCGTGCCCGCGCTGGGGACGGCGATGATCGATGTGAAGGAAATTGCGGAGATGGGCACGCCGGACAGCAACGGCAACACGCTGCCGCTATCGGTGACGCAGGGCCGGGTTTCCTTCTCGGCCGCGAGCGGAAAGCCCACCGATCCCATGAACGTGGTGATTGGCGGCGGCATTTACAATCCGGCCAAGGCAGTGTGCGGGAATACGTGCGAGACGTGCGATGGGTGCTGCTCATTCCAGATAACCCCGGATCCGGCCACCGTGCCAGCGGGAGTGCTCACGCAGCTTTATGTGCAATGTCCCTGGACCACTGGCGCGCTGTACGACTATACGGAATCGTCCAGTTGGTCGTCGGGCAACTCATCTGTTGTGGTGTTTGACAGTCCGGGCCTGGCGAGCCCGCAGGACCCGGGATCGACGACGGTTGCCGCTCAGATGCCGTCAGTTCCAATGAGCCAGGGACAGATCTGCACAGAAGGATCGCTCCCGCCGTGCGCATATGGAGCGCCGGCGCCGATAGCGCCGACAATGGTTATACCGGCGTGTCCCACGACCGCGACAATTGCGAGCACTACGCAGCTACCTCTGAGCGCCACTCTCACGAACAATTTCCCTACCTATCTGACGGGTTTTGGCGCGCTGATGGTAATCAGCCTCGGGGTCTTGGTGGAGCCTCCATTATACAACGGGGCCCAAGTCACGGAGGCCTTTTCCGGTATCAGCAACACGTGCCCGGCTAGCGTCCAACAAGTCACCGCGTGCACTGGCAATAACCATTTACAGCCGGCCCAGAGCCACCAGGGGGGACAACATACGGAACCCCGAACCCTCCTGTCGGCAATGGCGAGTTTGCCGATGAACACCAAGTTGCATACACGACAGACATCCTCGCTGGCCAAGCTGCTGACTACTCATGTACAGTGACGTGTACACAGACCTACACGTCCTGCAACCAGACGATAGGCACCTTCACTCTCACGAAAACCTTCCAGCATGGTTCCATCAACGGAACCAGTGTGACGCAGGTTTCGGCAAACGAACAATAAGGCGAGGCAACCATGAGTCGAAACGCATTCAGTTTTGCAGCCGCCTGTATCCTTGTGGCGGCCATCCACGCGCAGGTGCACAGTTACGATGGCCAGCACGTTTCCGACATGGACGAGCGGACCCTCCAGGAGAAGTATCACATCCCGTTGACGAAGGACGGGTTCCTGGCTGCCCTGCACCATCCGCTTCCGGAAGTGCGAACCTTTGCCGCCGACGAACTAGCGGCCCGCGGGGAGAAGGACGCGATCCCCGCTATTCTGGCAGCGATGGCGATCGAGCCCGTTCCGGGCGGCCAAGTGGAGTTGGCGCTTGCCGCGGCGCGGCTTGGGTCGGACGACGGAGTCAGCGCCCTGAAAAGCAGGTGCCAAAGCGGGAGATTGCCCCCAATTATAAGAATGACTGCGGCTGGGGCCATGCTCAATCTCGGCCGCAATGACTGCCTTGGCGACGTTTTGGACGTGTTGCGGTCTGCAGAGGCCAGTCAGTCTGTCGAGGAGAATCAAGCCGTTCAGCAGGCCCTCTCTCTTATCCCGCGGTTCAAATCCGTGACGCCGGACGAGCTTCGCGAGTTCAGGAGCATCGTTCCCGTATTCCTTCTTCGGAGCAGTTTCCCTTGGGTGAGGGCGACGGCGTGTTTCACCGTGCGCCTGATGGGGGGTTCCTGGGCGGTTGAGCAGCTACGAAATGCGCTTGCGGTGGAGCCGGAGGAGTACGTCCGAGGCGAGATTAAAACCGCGCTGTCGGCAATTGGGTCCCAATAGCAAAACAAGGCAACCAATTACCCGACTCCGCGGGTAATCTGGTAATCTGGCGCCGGCGCCGGCTTCCTCCAGTCAATGAACGCTGTGAACCTACAACGGCTCGTATCGGCAGTCAGCGCGGCGTTTGGAGCGCTGAGGCCCGTGCTGCTGGCGCTCTGCCTCGCCTTCCCGACGGCTGGCGTGAGCCGTCAGGCCGGCCCCCAATTGGCTATAACGCTCGAGCGCGTGCCCGACCCTCCGGGCAGCGACACGGTAACCCTCAAGGCAACCTTAAAAAATGTCTCGGAGCACGAAGTCCCGATCTTTGTGCAGGGCCCCCTGTTCGATTATTCGCTAACTGTTACCGATTCCGCGGGATCGCCGGTCCCCTTGTCGAAGCGCGGTAAGGATTTCTTCTCCAAAGATCGCGTGGGCATCTGGGAAATGGCTATGATGCTGACATTGCAACCGGGAGAGACAAGGGTGGACACTTTTGTTATCGACGAGTTTTTCGAATTCGCCCGGCCCGGCCGGTATCTCATCACGGTTCGGAGGAATTCCGAGGCCGCTCACGAGATAGACACATCTAACACCCTGACCGTCGTGCTAAAGTGACGCTGTAGCACCGAAAACAGGGACGGCAACGAATTATCCGGTTCTGTGGGTAACGCGGTAACTGGCGCCGTCCACGGTTTCCTTGTGACGATTTCGAAGGTGGTATTCGGGGTGGTGGCCGGCCTGGTCTTCTGCGCCGGTAGCATGGGACAGGAAAGCGTGCCGCGCCTTCCCGCGCGCTCTCTTGCAGCCAAGGCTCCTTTTTCAGATGTACTGGAACAGCTTGCGCAGGCCCAGCACCGGGATTTGCTGATTGGGTTCGAAAAGGCTGACGGTGTGGACGCGCGGGTAACGATCTCGTATGACGCGGCGCCCGCCGATGAGATCGTAAAAGCGATGTGCCTGCAAGACGGCCGGTACACCTACAGCATGGCGGCAAATGGCCGGATCCTCCATGTCTTCCCCGTTCACCCTAACCCGCTGCTGCGCGGGCTGCTGGACATGAAACTGCAGCAGGTAGACATCGACGTCCACCTCTGGACCGACCTGGTATTCACGCACCTACCGGACCTTGTCCCACCTGCCCGCGAGTACCTGGCTGAGGTGTACGGGCGGATCACGTCGCTGAAAGAGCAGCCGCCACCGCTAGGCGTCTCCTCGTCTACCAACCTGCAGCCCCCACGCATCGAGTTGCATTTGCGGGACCTGACCGTGCGCGATCTACTGGATGCGTTTGCGCTGAAGTCGCTCGAGTTTGCGCGCATGCGCGACGAGACCGTGGCGCCGGGCGTGACGCTTCCGGCCTCGAAGCCCGCCGGCTGGAAATGCGAGTTGCCGCCGGGCGACATGCCGGAGCAATACTGGATGCAGAGTGTGTGCAAGCCATTCTTTTAAAGAAGAGGGCCGGGCGACCCCGCCAGGTGAGGGCAGTAACCGGCCATCCGGCTCTGTGAGCAACGGGGTGATTTGATGCTGGCCCCGCTTTCCCGCAGTCAATGAACGCTGTGAACCTACCGAAAACAGGGACGGCACCCAATTATCGGGTTCTGTGGGTAACGCGGTAACTGGCGCCGTCCACGGTTTCCTTGTGACGATTTCGAAGGTAGTATTTGGGACGGGGCCGGGCTGGTTCTCTGCGCCGGTGGCATGGGACCGGAGGGCGTGCCCGGTCGTGACCGAATTCACGTCAACAATTGCCCGTCTGGCCAACATCCCGGAAGGACCCCCGCCAAGATAGCGTTAGTGACCCGGGGAAAGACGGGCCGGCCCTACTTGCTCGCCAGGCTGGCTCTGGCGCTTTCTTCTTCGCCCCATTGGAAGGGCGCGTCGCCGGAAAGTTCGAGGAAGAGCTTGTAATTCGCCCGGGCCGCGTCCGTCCGTCCCTGCTTTTCGGCCAACTGGCCGCGCAAGAAGAACAGGCGCGGGAACCAGCACGCTGTAAACACGTCGATGCCGTTCCGCTGCGGAATCGGATTGTGTTCCAGCAGCGGCGCCGCATCCGCGGCCTGCCCAGTCTCCAGGTAAGCCCAGGCCAGCAGCACCGGTAGCTCCGGTTCGGTGGGCTCGGCGTCTTCGTAAGCGCGCCGCAGCACTGGCAGGGCCTCGTCGAACTGTTTTCCCAGCAGCAGCGCCTGCCTGAGCACGAAATCCCGTCTCCCGGCTTGTTCGGACCCCAGTTTCTCCGCGCGCTCTCTCCACTCTGCGGGACTTGCCGCAGGCTCGGTCAGGAGCGCGGCCATGGCCGCCAGCGGCTCGGTTGGCAAGGCTGCCCGAACTTGCGATCGCGCCGCGGCGCGATCGCCCATGTAGAGGCTCCAGATCGCCAGTTGCGCGTGCGCCTCCGCCGCCCAGACGTTCGGCCGTCCGGCATCCTGGCGGCGCGCGAAGGCTTCCAGATCGCGGTATCCTTCCTGGCGCCGGCCACTGAGGAACCGCCACTGGGCACGCAGGATCTCAGTGTCCCACGGGTCCTGGGCTGGGAATCGCGCCTGGATGTATTTCTCCGACAGGTCGTCGGCGCCCGCCCGGTCGCCGGTCATCAGGCGCGCCATCGCCGCTTTCAGCCATTCGATGTTCAGGAAGTGCGGTTTTTGTTTCGCCGCCTGCACGTAAAAAGCCTCGGCCTCCGCCAGGTGGCCGGTCAGCGCGTGCACATCGCCCAGCGAATCGAGCGGGTTGGGATCTGACGGCCGCAGCGTCTGGTAGCGGCGCAAATCCGCTACAGCTTGGTCCAGGTGGCCGGCGAAAGCCGCCGCGTACGCGCCCTGGTTGAGGGCTGCCACTTGGGCCGGATCGAGCTCCGCCGCTTTGCGGAAAGCCGCTTGCGCCGCTCCGTAATCGCGCCGGGAAAACGCAGCATTGCCGAGCGCCATCCGCGCCTCGGGATTCGCCGGCTCGGCTGCGGCCACCGCGGCAAGCGCTTCTTGCCGCGCGGTTAGCGCTTGCCGGTCGGCCGCCGCGTTTTCCAGGTCAGCTATGTCCAGCCGCAGCAGGGCCTGTTCGCTAGCGGGCATTTGTGCAGCGCGAGCCAGCGCTTGGTTGAGACAATCGAGCGCGCCGGCACGGTCGCCGCGTTCCGCCTTGAGTGCAGCCAGCAGGCGCGAAGCTGGGCCGAACCCCGGGTCCGCTTCGAGGGCCGCTTCCGCCCGCGACACCGCGCCGGCCCCGGTGGCGGCTTCGAGTGCGTCGACATAAGCGTGCAGCGCGGTCTCGCTGTGCGTCGAATAGCCGGATGCGCGGGGGGAAATCCGCCGCGCCAACGCTGTGGCTGCCGCCAGAACATCGCCGCCATCGGCTTCGGCAGCCAACCCGGCGGCGATCCGGCCGGTGCGCGGATCGGCCAGGCTCAGGCGCGTCTCCAGCCGGCCATTGCGAATGGTGTAGTCGCCATAACCGACGCGCGTGGCGCCGAGCGATAGTGCCGCAGCCTGGCCGGCGGAGATGCCGGGCGCAGCGACCGGCCTCGCCCCTAGCGCATGGTCCATCGCCAGCAATCGCGAGCTCGGAATGGCGTATAGTTCCGGCGCCCCGGCCAGTTCCGCGTCCAGGATCTCCTCGAGCGCGCGTCCCACCCAGTCGGCGGTTGGGTCGGAACTCAGATTCTCGAACCGCAGCACCGCCAACCGCTGGGGCGCCGGCGAGACCGTCTGGCGCGTGCAGGAAACCTGGGCGAACCAGATCGCGGCCAGCGCGAGCCACAGAGTGAGCCGCCGGAGCGTCTGAACGGCGATTGGCCTGGTCACTTCCCGGCAGGCCCTAAAGAACACGCGGCGGCCGCTCCATCAGCTCCTTGAATTCGGGCAGATCCTTCAAAGTGGCGAAATCCGGCTCCTCGTCCAGGCTCTTCTTTTGTTTGAATCCCTCTTCGAGCGCAGAGCGAAGGTTCTGAATCGCCAGATCGTTGCGCCCCAATTTCGCGTACGCCTTGGCCAGGTAAAAGTGGTACTTGGCGCGCTCCGCGATGTTGGTTTCTTCCAGAATCTGCCCGGCGCTGCCGTGGTGCTCGAACACCTTCGGATCCAGCCGCAAGGCGCTCAGGAAACACTCGGACCCGCGCGCGTAGTCCTTGCGGTCGAACCATGCCCGGCCCAGGTTTTCGTAAACGACGGCGGAACGCACTTCGCCGGGCGCGATCTTGAGCGCCCGGTTATACCAGTTGATGGCGCGGCGGTAGTTCTTCCTGGCATAGTAAATGGTGCCGAGATTGTTCATCGCCTCCAGGTAATCCGGTTTCAGCTTGATGGCGCGCTCGTAAGCCTTGCGGGCGTTGTCGAGCTGCCCCGCGGAAATCATGGCGCCTCCGCTGGCAGTCTGCTCGTAGGCGATGCCAAGCTTGTTTTGCACCACCGCGTTTTGCGCCGGGCCTTCCCGATAGGCTTCGATGGCCTCGCGGAATTTCCTCTCGGCCATGAAAATATCGCCACGGGTTTCGTTGGACGGTGTAGGCGCTTGCGGCCCGGCCACCGGACCGGGTGTGTCCGGCATCGCCTGGGCCGATAAGGAATTTACGGCGGCTGCCAGTAGCAGACCGGCTGGCAGGATCAGCATCGCAGACTGACTCCCTTACCTTATTTGAACACACCCAGCAGCCGGCGCAAGATGCTCTTTTTCTCCTCCGGCTTGCGCGTGTCGTGCGCTTTCGGTGGAGCGGGCGGAACCTGCTGCGCCGCCTCGGCCGACGTCTGCCTCGCCACCCGGCGCGCCACCGCCGCCGGCGCCACCCGCGAGCCGCCTTCGGCCGGGCTATCCGCGGAAGCAACCGGGTTGCCGCCGCCGGTTTCCCAGCCGGCCACGTTGGTAACGCCCGTCCGGCCGCCGTGCAGCGGGCAGGTACCCACCGGCTCCGTGCCGGCAACGTACACCTCGGTCTGCGTCCTCGGGCAAGCGGGCGTGGCCGGCATCCCCGATTGCGGATCGATTTCCACGCTCACCACTCCCGCCGGCGCGGTGAACGGTTGGGCGTCGCGATACTCGCGGTAGTCGAGCGCGCGCTTCATGAACTCCGCCCAGATCGGCGCCGCCGATTTGGCGCCTTCCAGATCCAGATCGCGATTGTCGTCAAACCCGACCCACACCACGCACAACAACTGGGAGGTGTAGCCCGCAAACCAGCCGTCGCGCGAAGTCCCGGTCTTGCCCGCCGCCGGCGCCAAAAAGCCGCGGCTACGCACTCCCGCCGCCGTGCCGCTGCGCAGCACTTCCTCCAGCAGGTTGGTCATCACGTAAGCGACGCGCGGGTCCAGCACCGCTTTTTGTTCCATCACGTTCTTGTAGAGCACCTGGCCTTTGTCCGAACGCACCATGTTGAGGAAGCTCGGCTTTACGTAAACGCCCTGGTTGGCGAACATGGTATAGGCGCCGGCGGCTTCGAGCGGCGTGATCTCGTACGCGCCCAACGCCACCGCCGGAGTCGGATGGATGCGATAATTCATCCCCGCGCGGTTGGCCATCTCCACCACCGCGTCGAAACCCACCATCTCCGCCACTTTCACCGTCGCCACGTTGAGCGAATGCGCCAGCGCCTCGCGCAGCGTCACGTGGCCGTGAAACTCGTGGGCGAAGTTGGTCGGCTCGTATGGTTTTCCGTCGAACCAGAAGGTAGTCGGCTCATCGTCCACCATCGTGCTCGGCGTGATTACGCGCGGGCTGCCGTCCACCGCCGTATCCATCGCCGCGGCGTACACAAATGGCTTGAAGATCGAGCCCGGCTGCCGCTTGGCGAGCACGTGGTTCAACTGGCTGACGCCGTAATTCCGGCCCCCGGCGAGCGCTTTCACTTCGCCTGTGTGCGGATCCAGAGCCACCAGCGCCACCTGCGGCTCCGGCGGCGTCTGGCCCCGGAAACGCCACTGCCGCTTGATCTGGGCGTCCACGTTCTGCATCCCCAGCCGGATGGCCTCCGCCGCCGCGTCCTGCAGCCGCATGTCGAGCGTGGTGTACAGGCGGAAGGCGTTGTTCTGAAAATCGGCATCCAGGAACTTGGCCTGCACCGCGTCGTTCACCATGTCGACGAAATACGGCGCTTCCTGCGACTGCGCCGCGCCCTTGGGGACAACCACCGGCGCATCCACCGCCAGCGCGTAATCGCGGTCGCTCACATAGCCGTTCTGGCGCATCATCCCCAGCACCACGTTGCGCCGTTCCTTCACCCGGTCCGGGTGCCGGTACGGATCGTAATGCGCCGGGTTCTGAATCATGCCCGCCAGTTCCGCCGCTTCCGGCAACGTGATCTGGCTCAGGTCTTTACCGAGAAACGCCTCGGCCGCCTCGCCGAATCCGTGGATGCGGAACGAGCCGCGCGATCCCAGGTAGATATCGTTGGCGTAGTCTTCGAAGATCTGTTCCTTGCTCAACCGCTGTTCCAGCTCCAGCGTGATCATCATCTCGGCGAGTTTGCGCTTCCACCGCTTGTCCTGGTCCAGCCACAGCATGCGCGCCAACTGCTGGCTGAGCGTGGACGCACCCTGCTCCTTCTTGCCCTGCCTCAGATCCACGTACGCGGCTTTGATGATGCGCGAAGGGTCGAAGCCCGAGTGCTGAAAGAAGTGCTTGTCCTCGGCCGAAGTCACCGCATCCACCATTACCCTGGGGATGTCGGCGAACTTCACCAGGCGCCGTTTTTCGCGGTTCGGGCCGGACAGGGCGGTGATGAGCTGCGGCTCCAGCCGGTATTCGTTGCGGGCCGTGTTGTCTTGCAGCGAAACGATCGAGGAAATCCGTCCCCCGGAGAACCGGATCAGCCCCGCTTCCTGGTCGAAATAGGAATCCGGTCCAGGGAAAACTTCGATCGCGTTCGGATGAAGCTGATAGTAGCCGTCCGGGTTGGAACGCGATTCCCCGTACCCGCTGCGCCGCAGGTCCGCCGCGATGTCCTCCGGCGTCAGCGCGTCTCCCACCGCCACCGATTGCGGCGCGGCGTAAATCTTCGCCGTGTTGGCGAACGGCCCCTGCCGCAGCTTCTGGTCCATCAACTGCGCGTACGTGGCATAGAAGTGAATGAAAACGCCCAGCGCCAGAATGAAGACTAGGGACGCCCCGATCACCATCCAGCGGCCCACCGGGCTGAGGAAGAACCGCGCCAGTCCCGCCGCCCGCGGGATGCGCACTTTCATTTCCTTGTTGGCCACTTTTCTCAATTGTCTCACGAAGGCGAGGAAACTCTCGAAATTGCGGCATCGACGCCTTCACTCCACTGGAGCACGCCGATTTCCATCTGCCGATTTCACGGCGCGGCCCAGCCTTTTCAACGGCTTCGCAGCGCGAACGCCAGATGGCGCATGTGCGTTTTGACTCAGTGAGAACTGTCCCCAGGGGCCAGACATACGAGGCACGGCGGCCCGGTCGGGTTATTTCTTACCGGATTCCTCGCTCGAAGCGCTCAGCTCTTCCCAATAATCGTCCGAGTGAGCGGTCCACTCCGGGTTGGCCAGGCCGGAAATCTGCAGCTCTTCTTCTTTCAGCGTGCCGTGCCCGTAGGCGCAGATATATTCGATCCGCGGCCGCCCGAGTTGCAGCATGAATCCCCAAGAGCCGGTCTCGACCGGCATACGCAGGCGGCGCAGACAGGTGCGGCAGCGGTGCCTTTGATCCCAGACAATCAGGTAAAGAGCTCCTGCGGCCAGCAAGAACCAGCCCATTAAAGCCACGATGCATAGCAGCTTTAGATCGCCGTTTCGCAGCGGCGCAAGTGCGTCCGGATGCTTATCGGCCGGGAAAAGCCTGGAGAGCCACATCAGCAGCCCGAAGAGCGCCGCAGCCGCGACGATCACCTTCGCACACAGGTAGCCCCAATACCGCATACCTGATTAGACACCGCCTCCCTGCTTTCAGTTTCCACCGCCGGCGATTGGGTAAGCAACCGCACGCACCAAACTTGACACCCCTCGTCCTTCCTCCTTACGCTAAAGGCACTTCCATGCACTCCAACCGTCTGGCCCTGGAAAAGAGTCCGTATCTGTTGCAGCACGCGCGCAACCCGGTGGATTGGTACGCCTGGGGAGAGGAGGCGTTCGCCAAGGCGCGCGCTGAGGATAAGCCCATCTTTCTTTCGATCGGTTATTCCACCTGCCACTGGTGCCACGTGATGGAGCGGGAATCGTTCGAGAATGAGCCGGTCGCCGCCCAGCTCAATCGCGATTTCGTGTCGATAAAGGTGGATCGCGAGGAGCGCCCCGATGTCGACCGCATCTACATGGCCTTTGTGCAGGCCGCCACAGGCGGAGGAGGATGGCCGCTGTCGGTATGGCTGACGCCTGAATTGCAGCCCTTCTTCGGCGGCACCTACTTTCCGCCCGAGGACCGTTGGGGTCACACCGGCTTCGCTCGTGTCCTCACGCAGATTGCGCAGGCCTGGCGCAACGACCGCCGGCGCATCGCCGAATCGGCAAGTAAAGCGCTGGCGGAACTCGAAAAACAATCCGCCTTCGACGGCGCGCCCGCCGGCAGTAGCCCGGCCGTCGATTACGCCGTTCTCGAAAGCGGTTTCTCGATCTTTCGCCGCACTTACGATTCCGCAATGGGCGGATTCGGCCAGGCGCCCAAGTTTCCGCGGCCCGCCGTCTTCGGGTTTCTGCTGCGCTATCACGCCCGCACCGGCAACCGGGAAGCGCTCGAGATGACGCTCCACACCCTGCGCAAAATGGCCGAAGGCGGCATCCACGATCAGCTCGGCGGCGGGTTCCACCGCTACTCGGTGGACGAGCGCTGGCGAGTTCCGCATTTCGAAAAGATGCTCTACGACCAGGCGCAGCTCGCGACTTCCTACCTCGAAGCCTTCCAAATCACCGGTGATCAGTCCTTCGCCGAAACCGGGCGCCGCATTTTCGATTATGTGCTGCGCGATATGACCGCACCCGAGGGCGGCTTCTACTCCGCCGAGGATGCCGACAGCGTCATCCACGCCGAAGACCCCGCCGTCAAAGGAGAAGGCGCCTTCTACATCTGGTCCGCCGATGAGATCCGCCAGGCCGTGCCCGCGCCGGCTGAATGGTTCGCCTACCGCTACGGTGTGGCCGAGGGCGGCAACGTGGTGAGCGACCCGCACGCCGAATTCGCTGGCCGCAATATTCTTTATCGGGCCGCCACCGTGGAGGAAACAGCGGAGCAGTTTGGCCGCCCGCTGGAGGAGGTCCGCGCCGCGCTGGAGGCGGCCGAAGCCGCGCTGCTCAACGCCCGCACCAGCCGTGTGCGTCCTCACCTGGATGACAAGATCCTCACCGCCTGGAACGGGTTGATGATTTCTGCTTTCGCCCTGGGCGGCGCCGTGCTCGAAGAGCCGCGCTACGCCGCCGCCGCACGCCAAGCCGCGGATTTCACGCTCAACCGGCTGCTCGACCCGGAGACGGGCCAGTTGCTGCGCCGCTATCGCCAAGGCGAAGCCGGCATCCCCGGCTTCCTCGAAGACTACGCCCTGTTCACGCAAGCGCTGCTCGATTTGTACGAAGCCCAGTTCGACCGCCGCGACCTGGAATGGGCGGTGCGCCTGGCCGAAAAACAGAGCGCGCTGTTTGAAGACCCGGCTGGCGGCGGCTTCTTCCACTCCCCGGCGGACAATGCCAGCCTCGTGCTGCGCCTCAAGGAAGATTACGATGGCGCCGAACCAAGCGGCAATTCGATCGCGATTCTCAACCTGCTGCGCCTCGCCCAGATTACCGGCCGCGCGGAGTTTCGCGCCTCCGCCGAACGCGCCTTGGCCGCCTTCGCCCCGCGCCTGTCCCGCGTCCCGGTGGCGCTGCCGGCCATGCTCACGGCCTGCGAGTTTTCGCTCGCCGAGCCGCGCCAGATTGTCGTGGTTGGCCCGCGCGAATCCGCCGCCACGCGCGCTCTACTGCGCGCCGTCCACGCACGTTTCGTAGCTAACCGCATCGTGCTGCTGGTGGATACCGACGAAACCCGGCGCGCCCTCGCTCCCCGAATCCCGTCCATCGAAACCATGCGGCCCGCCGACGGCCTTCCCAGCGCTTATGTCTGCCACAATTACACCTGCCAGTTGCCCGTCACCGAGGCTGCCCAATTGGCCGAATTGCTACAATAGAAACTCAATCGCTAAAATCCGCTGGGAGGAACTATGGAAAGACCGGGAGCTACCACCATGCGAGGCAACCCTCTGACGCTGGTTGGGCCGGAGCTCAAACCCGGCGATGCCGCTCCGGATTTCAGCGTGGTCGATAGCAGCCTGAAGCCGGTGACACTGGCCGATACCGCCGGCCACGTTCGCATCGTCAGCGTGGTGCCCTCGCTCGATACGCCGGTTTGCGACGCGCAAACCAAGCGGTTCAACGACGCGGCCACGTCCCTGCCAGGCATCGATATTCTGACTGTCTCCATGGACCTGCCTTTCGCCCAGAAGCGCTGGTGCGGCGCCTTCGCCGTGGACAAGGTGAAAATGCTCTCCGATCACAAGGACGCCTCCTTCGGCTCCAACTACGGTACGCTCATCAAGGAACTGCGTATCGAAAGCCGCGCCATTTTCGTGATCGACCGGAACAATCGGGTGTGCCACGCGGAATATGTAAAAGAAGTCGCCGATCATCCGGATTACGAATCGGCGCTGCGGGCGGCGCGGAACGCGTTCGCGGCCACGGCCTGATCCGGTGGGGCGGGCTTCAGCCTGCCAACGCCCGCTTGCGGGCGCATTTGTTCGCCGGCCCTTGGACTGGCTGCTTCCCGATAGGCCATGAGCTCGACCGAACCAACCCCGGCGTTGAGCGCCGAGCGGGTTCTGAACCGCGCGGTGGAAAGCCCGCTCGTGCGCGGCGGTTTGGTCATTGTGGCCGGCCTCGTCACCGGCAACCTGCTGGGCTTCCTGCGCGTGGCGCTGACCGCGTACCTGCTCGGCACACATTCCCGCGCCGATTCGCTGGCCGTCGCCATGGGCCCCATCGACACCCTGAATTCGGTGGTCATCAACAGCATCGTGTTCGCCTTCGTTCCCATGCTGACCGCGGCTGGCGGGACCGCGCGCCTCGCCCTCTTCCGGCGCCTCTTGCGCGTCTTCGCTTGGGTGCTCGCCGCCATTTCGATTGCCGTGATCGTGGCAGCGCCGTGGCTGATGCGCATTCTCGCGCCTGGCCTCGATCCGGTCTATTTCACGGCCGCCACTGCCAACCTGCGCATCTTCGCGTTCTCGACCTTCGCCGCCGGCTCCGCCGCGGTGTATTGCGCGTTCCTTTATACCAGCCGGCGATTCGGCCCCATGGCCTTCTACCAGGCGGTGCTCAACGTCTTCACCATCGCGCTCGCGCTAGCGCTGTGGCGAGCCGTGGGCGTCCATGCGTTCGCCATCGGTTACACCACCGGCGCTTTCGCGCAACTGGCCATCGTGTGGTTCGCCACGCGGCGCGAGCTGGCGCACACCGCCGTGGAACCGTGCGCTGTGTCCTGGCGCGAGATTGCGGCTAAGCCGGCTTTCTTCGTTGTCTATGCGGCATGCCTGGGCCTGAACATCGTCTTCACCCGCGCTTATGCCACTCACGTGGGGCCGGGGATGGCGGCCGCGCTGGATTACTGCATGCGCGGCGTGGGCGTGCCGCTGGCGCTGCTGGTGAGCCCGATTTCGAATTCGCTGCTTCCGGAAATCAGCCGCCTGCGCAGCCTGGCGCGCATGCGCGACGCCTTCCGATTGATCGATCGGACGGTGCTCCTGACCGCGCTAGCCGCAGTCACCGGTTGCGGCTTCGCTATTCTGTTTCGCCGGCCCGTAATTGGAATCCTGTTCCAGCGCGGCAGCTTCACCGCCGAATCCACCGGGCTGGTGGCGGCCGTGTTTCTCGGCATGGGCCCCAGCATGGTGGGCTGGAGTCTGATTGAGGTGACCGCCCGCGCGCTGTTCGCGCTGGATCGTCCCTGGCCGCCGGTGCTCGCCGCCATGGTGCCGCTGCTGCTCAACGTCGCGATCACCCTGCGATTGCATTCTTTCCGCCCCGAATGGATCGGCCTCGGCGCCAGCCTGGGCTTGATGACCGGCTTCGTGGTTCTATTCGCCATCGCCCACGCCGGCCGGAGGAGATGGCTGGAACCGGGGACGCGGCTGGCGGGGGTGGGGCGGGTCCCCGGCCTGCCATAAGCACCCCAGGGAGTTGGAACTCGCGGCCGTAAGCTGGAGTCTTAAGAGAATGCGATGGATTTTGGCGTGCACCGTCCTGTGCCTCACCGCCTGCGGACCCGGGCTAGAATTCAACATCTCCCAGGACATGTCTAAAGACCAGATGCTCCAGCGCGCCACGCACATCTTTGTAGGCGTGATCGAGAAACACGCTTTCGAGAGCTGGCCATTCTTCAGCGTGCCGGGGTTTCCGGGTGGCGACCCCAAAGATCGACGATACTGGCGCGTGCTGCGCCGTCAAGTGCGCGTCGAAATCGTCGTGAAAGGGATTGAGCCGCGAAAGCTGATCGACATATACGAAATCCACTGGACTGGCGGTACTACGGGCGACTGGAATTCCACCCACGACAAAGAACGCGACATCTTCTTGGTGCGCGTGGAGAATGGCCGGTACCACGTGGTCCGGGATTGGTGGCGCAGCATTTTCCCTGTATATAGCGGAAGCCATGTTCGACTGCCTCTGGACGATTCCAGGCCATTCTGGGAGCGGGTGGGGCTGCTTACCTGGTGGATTCAACCCGATCACGGCGGGGAATTCGAAAACCTCCCACGCAAGGACCCCGGCGGCGCACTCGGGGTTTGGCGGACCGCCAAGATTCTTCGGGGGTTGCTTCGCCACCCAGATCGCGACGTGCGACTGTTTGCGTGCAGGAAGTTGCTTGGGCTTGGGGATGTGGGACAGGACGAGTGTTGGGGTGCCCTGACAGAGGAAGAGCGGCACCTCCTTACCCCCGCCGGGATAGCGCCCTGGCGGTTCTCAGAGAGTCATCGCAGGTTTGAGCAGCACGCCCATGAGCTCTGGGACACTTGGAGCAGAGATAGAGATGAGCTAAAGCTATTTACGGCCGTCAGTGACCTTCGTCTCCGCCGCGACTTTTGCCGGTTGTACGAGCTACGTTTCCCCGGCGACACGGACACCGGCTGCCCGGTTGACAGACCCGTTCCGGCGACCATCGTCACAGAGAACGGGGATGTTCCATTGCCAGGCGCCTGGCCTCAACAGTGGTGAAAGGCCTCCGGAGCGGCGAGCCCGCTATTGCCGTCTTGCCTCGCGCTGCAGGCCTTCGTGCACCAGCATCTTCAGCAGGGTCTGGTAGCCGATCCCTTTGTGGCCGGCGATCTTACGAGCCTTGGCCAGGTCCGGCGCGGGCAACCGCAGCGCGATCTGCACGCTGCTCGCGCGGCTCAGGCTCGACACAAGAGGTGAACCTTTCTGTTTCCTCCCTGCTCCCGCCGCAGATCGCCGCTTGAGGAACTGCCGGCCCTCCGCACTCGCCCACCATTTCGCTTCCTTGTCCTCGTTCATGAATTTCGGCATTTTCGAAGCTGCCGGAGCTTGCTTGGTCGTCTCGCTCATGACATCACTCTCCTTGCGCGCGACGCTCCAGGTAGTCGCGCTTCTGGCCAGCATCCAGGTCGTAGGCCGTAATCACACGGATCTTGTCGTCGCGTTCCGTCAGAACTATCGCTAGTAGGCGGCTGCGTTCCGTTTCTCCGTAGTAAACATACCGGGCCTCGCCACCCGCGCCGATCTGCTCGTAGATCAGGATCGGATCTCGAGAGAGCGCCTGCTCGACTTCCGCCGCCTTAACCCGGTGCGCCCTGATCTTCTTCAGGTTGCTCTGATCCCAATCGAACACTACTCTTCAATTGTATATGCATTGCATCGCTACCCATCGCCCTGGCTTCGCTCCGCTTTGGCCTTGCGTATCTCTTCCAGCCGCTCCGCGATCCGCTTTTCGACGCCGCGGTTAGTCGGGAAGTAGTAGCGGCGGCCGGCTAGCGATGCGGGCAGGCATTCCATATCGGTGATGGCGTCCTCGAAATGGTGGGCGTGCTCGTAGCCTTCGCCGTAGCCCCAGGCTTTCATGTGTTTGGTGACGGCGTTACGCAGGTTCATCGGAACCGGCTCGGCAATCGTATTCTCGACATCCGCAGCGACCGCCCCCAGCGCTTTGTAGGAGGCGTCGCTCTTGGGTGCGGCGCAAAGGTAAATGGCGACTTGGGCCAGCGCGAGGTCGCCTTCCGGAATCCCGAGAAAGTGCACCGCCTGCATGGCCGCGATGGCCTGTTCGAGCGCGCGCGGATCGGCCAGGCCGATGTCTTCGATCGACATGCGGATCAAGCGGCGCGCGAGGTACAGCCGGTCCTCGCCGGATTCGAGCATCCGCGCCAGCCAGTACAGCGCCGCATCCACGTCGCTCGAGCGCACCGATTTGTGCAGCGCGGAAATCAGGTTGAAGTGCTCCTCGCCGCCCTTGTCGTAGAGCAGCACTTTGCGCTCGATGGCGTTTTCGAGCGCGGCTTGGGTGAGCACGCCCTGCGAGGCGGCGGCCGCGGCTTCGAGCGTGTTGTACGCCTGCCGCGCGTCGCCATTCGAATAGATCGCGATCTGCTCGAGCAGTTCGTCCGGCGCCTCGAGATGCACCACAGGCAGCGCGCGCCGCAGCAGCGTGGTCAACTCGGGCACGCTGAGCAGCCGCAGCGCATAAACGCGCGAGCGCGACAGCAGCGCCGAGATCACTTCGAAGGACGGATTCTCCGTGGTGGCACCGATGAGAATGATGTCGCCGCGCTCCACGTAAGGCAGGAACGCATCCTGCTGGGCTTTGTTGAAGCGGTGGATTTCATCGATGAACAATATGGTGCGCCTGCCCAGGCGGCGCAGCTTTTCGGCGTCGGCCATCACCGCCTTGATTTCCTTGATGCCGCTCAACACCGCGCTGAAGGGGATGAACTCGCAGCGCGTGATGCGGGCGATCAGCTTGGCGAGGGTGGTCTTGCCGACGCCGGGAGGGCCCCACAGAATCACCGAGCTGAGCTCATCGCGCTCGATCTGGCGGCGCAGCGGTTTCTCCGGCCCCAGAATGTGCTCCTGGCCGATGAAGTCTTCCAGGCGGTCGGGCCGCATGCGCTCGGCCAGCGGGCGCTTTTGATCCGGTGCGGATGGCGCATCGGGCGCCGGCGGGGTGGAATCGAACAGGCTCACGGGCGGATCGTCCTCTGCCGCCGGGCTTCATAGAGCAGAATGCCGGCCGCCACGGCAGCGTTGAGCGACTCGACGCCGACGGTGGGAATCGAGACATCGTGTGCCGCCGCGCGCAGCACGCTGCCCACGCCGCGAGCCTCGTTGCCGATCACCAGGCCGCACGGCCGCGCGAAATCCACACGGTCGAGCGCCCGCGCCGCGGTAGCCGCGCGCGCAGGAACGCCGGCATACAGCTCGACCCGGTTCTGCTGCAACGCGGCGCGCGCCAGTGCCGCATCCATCCCGAAAAGGCAGGGAACGCGAAACACCGAGCCCGCCGAAGCGCGAATGGTCTTCGGGTTGTGCGGGCTCACCGTGCCCTTGACGAACAGCGCTCCGGTGGCGCCGAACGCCTCCGCGGTGCGCAGAATGGCGCCGGCGTTGCCGGGATCTTGCAGGCCATCGAGCACCACCACTAGCGGGCAGCCGCGAAACAGGTGCTCGATCTTCCATTCCGGCGGCCGCACCAGCGCCATCACTCCCTGCGCGGTTTCGGTCCCGGAAATGCTCTGGAACAGGCTGTCGGGGAGCACGGCTACCCGGACGCCGGACAGGCCGCGCACGTGCGCCGTGGCGGCCGAGCGCACCGATTCCGCCGCCAGCACGATCTTCACTTCGCACTCGCTCTTGAGCGCCTCTTCGAGCAGGTGAAAGGTCTCGGCCACCGACCAGCCATCGGCCGTCAGGCTGCCGCGCGCGATGGCCCGGCGCACGTCCTTGAGCAGCGGATTGGCCGCACTCGATATGGTTTCCGGCCGGGGCATGCGCTTACAATAGTTTCGAACGATCAGATTATCGCAGATGAAACGCGTGGCATGGGCCGCAGGGCTGGCGGCGCTGGTGGCGCTGGCCATCCTGGCGATCGGCATCGTTCGCGTGGCCAACCGCATCGAACGGCAGTCCACCGTGGACGAAGCGCAACCGGCGGACATCATCCTCGTCCTCGGCGCCGCGGAATATCATGGCCGGCCCTCCCCGGTGTTGCGAGCCCGCCTGGACCACGCCCTCGACTTGTACGCGCGCAAGCTGGCTTCGCGCATCATGACCACCGGCGGCGCGGGCGGAGAGCCGGTGTTCACCGAAGGCGGTGTGGGCCGCGATTACCTGATGAGCCATGGCGTGCCCTCGGAAGCCATCGTGGTCGAAAACGAAGGCGAGACCACGGTGCAATCGATCGCCCTGGCGGGCGAGATCATCCGGCGCATGGGCCTCCACTCGGTGATCGTGGTCAGCGACGGTTATCATATTTACCGAGTGAAACGGATGCTCCAGTTCCACGGGCTCGAGGTGTACGGATCCCCGCGCAAGGACCACAACTCGCCGCAGCGCGAGGAATGGAACTATATTCGGCAAGCCATCGGCTACATACTCTGGCGCGCCGGCGTAGGGGTCTGAGGTAGGAGAGACCATCGCCGTTCGTGGTCTGTCACGTTTACCAAGCCACGACGGGTTGACAGACGACAAAAAACCGATCGTCTGTCCTACCTCCGCGAGGCCACGTTTTCGACGTACCAGCGCCAGGTTTCGTCGATGCCCTCGGCCAGCGCTGTCTTCGGCTTCCACCCCAACGCATTCAACCGGCTGACGTCCAGCAGCTTGCGCGGCGTGCCGTCCGGCTTCGTTGAATCGAACGCGATTCTTCCGGTGTAGCCAGCGGCGCGCACGATCATTTCCGCCAACTCGCGAATCGTCACGTCGGTGCCGGTTCCCACGTTGATGATTTCGCCGGAGTCGTACTCGAGCATGAGGAACACCGCCGCATCGGCAAGGTCGTCGACGTGCAGGAACTCGCGGCGCGGCGTGCCGGTGCCCCAAACCGTGATTTCCGGCGCGCCCGCGCGCAGCGCTTCGTGCGTCTTGCGAATCAGGGCGGGCAACACGTGCGACGACGCCAAGTCGAAATTGTCGCCCGGTCCATACAGGTTGGTCGGCATCAGGCTGATCGCGTTCAGCCCGTATTGAGCGCGGTACGCCTGCGCCAGCTTGATACCGGCGATCTTGGCGATCGCGTACCACTGGTTGGTCGGCTCGAGGGGCCCCGTCAGCAGAGACTCTTCCCGAATCGGTTGCGGCGCGAGCTTCGGGTAGATGCACGAAGATCCGAGAAACAGCAGCTTGCGCACGCCCGCCCGCGCCGCGGCGTCGATCACATTGGTCTCGATCGCCAGGTTGTCGTAGATGAAATCGGCCGGGTACGTGGCATTGGCCAGAATCCCGCCCACCTTGGCGGCCGCCAGAAAAACGTACTCGGGCTTTCCCTCCGCGAAGAAGCGCCGCGTGGCCGCCTGATCGCGCAGATCGAGCTCCTCCAGTTCACGCAACACGGGGTTGTCGAACCCTCCCTGGCGCAGGCGCCGGCAAATCGCCGACCCCACCAGCCCTCTGTGCCCTGCGACGAAAATGCGGCTGTTCTTTTCCATGGTGTATGGGTGGGGCTTATCTGTGGGCCGAACCCCGCAACACGACGCGGTGGCCCGCCTCCGCCAGCGTGAGCTCCTGTTTCGCCAGATCCAGGTCGTGTTCCACCATCAGGCGCACCAGCTCCGGAAAACTTATCTTGGGGCGCCAGCCGAGCTCGCTCCGCGCCTTCGAGGAATCGCCCTGCAGGTGATCCACTTCCGATGGCCGGAAATAGCGCGGGTCGGTTTCCACGTGCTGCGTCCAGTCCAACCCGCTATACTCGCCGGCCAAGTCGAGGAACTCGCGCACCGAGTGCGACTCGCCGGTCGCGATCACGTAATCGCCGGGCCGCGGAGCCTGCAGCATCATCCACATCGCCTCCACGTAATCGCCCGCATAGCCCCAGTCGCGTTTCGCCTCCAGGTTGCCCAGGTACAGCTTTTTCTGCATCCCCAGCCTGATGCGGCCCAGCGCGCGCGTGATCTTCCGCGTCACGAACGTCTCGCCGCGCCGCTCTGATTCGTGGTTGAACAGGATGCCGTTGGTCGCGAACAAGCCGTACGCTTCCCGGTAATTCACCGTGTACCAGTGCGCCGCCACCTTGCTCACTGCGTAGGGGCTGCGCGGGTAAAACGGCGTCGCCTCATTCTGCGGCGGCGGCGCCGCCCCGAACATTTCCGACGAACCGGCCTGGTAGAACCGCACCGGTTTGCCGCCGGCCTTCATGTGGTCGCGCACCGCTTCCAGCGCGCGCAGCGTTCCGGTTCCCACCACGTCCGCCGTGTACTCGGCCTGGTCGAAACTCACGCGCACGTGGGATTGCGCCGCAAGGTTGTAGATCTCGTCCGGAGAAGCCTGCGCAATCACCCGCCGCAGCCCGGTGCCGTCCGACATGTCTCCGTAGTGCAGGCGCAGCGCCGCGCGGTTCTCGTGCGGGTCGCGATAGACCGCGTCGATGCGGTCGGTGTTGAAGGTGGATGCGCGCCGGATCACGCCGTGAACTTCGTACCCTTTCTCCAGCAGAAACTCCGCCAGGAACGACCCGTCCTGCCCGGTGATCCCGAAAATCAAAGCTGTCTTCATCCGGATGCTTCTTCTTACTCAGCCTAACCGGTATGAAAAGAAAAGTCGAATCGCGCCAACTCACTCGGGATGCGATATCCACGGCCGTCGATGCCCACCCGGGAGATAGGCCGGAAAAGAAGGCGCGGAGCGCGCCGCTTCAGAAGGAATAGCGGGCCGAAAGCTGAATCTGCCGCGAGGAAGTGGTGGTGGTTGTGATCTGCCCCACGCCTCCCACCCGCCCACCGGTGCTGTCGAACAGCGAGGTTCCCGAAGGAATCTGGAAGTTCGGATGGTTGGCGACGTTGAACACTTCGGCGCGCAGCCGCACGGACTGACTCTCTCGCTTCCAAAATGTCCGATCCAGCGCCAGATTGACCATCGCCAGTCCCGGCCCGCTGAGCACGTTGCGTCCCAGGTTGCCCAAGGTTCCGTTGGCCGGCAGTGAGTAGGCCAGCGGATTGAAATACTCGTTCACGCCGCCCAGAATCAGCGGTTGGCCGAGGACGAGACTGGGCCTCTCCCCACCGGCGCTCCCAGTTCCGCCCAGGTTCGCGTTGTCGAAACCCACGGTTGGACTGAACGGATTGCCGGATTGAACCTGCAACGTTCCATCTAGTTGCCAGCCGCCGAACACCAGGCTCGCCGGGCGCGATCCCGTTCGCGGCAGATCGTAAACGAAGTTGGTGGCGAAGGCGAATGGGCAATCGAAGTCCGACGGGCCGCGATTCTGCCGGAGGTTATAGATGTCGGGCGGGGTGCCGTTGGCGTAGAAGTCGTCCGTGACGGCCGTCGAATCGTCGTCGATGGATTTGCTCCAGGTGAACTTGCTCTGCACGCGAAGGCTCTTGAGAACCGTCGCCTGAAGTCCCGCATTCAAGCTGTGGTAGACAGAGTCGAAAGCAGTCGTCCGCAGATTGATGGTCGAGAATGCCGGATTCAACCGCGGGGCGTTCGGCGAAAAGTAGATCTGCCCGCCGGGGAGGAACTGCGGCTGCGGTGTGTCGATGTTGTTGATTCCTCCCACCAGGTGAACGCCGCGCGAGTCGGCGTAACCGATCTGCCCGACGAAGCTGCGCGCGAATTCATGCTCCACCACCAACTGGTCCTGGATTGTGTACGGCTGATTCGGGCGGTAGCCAAGGATATCGGCGGCTGGCTGTCCGGCGGCCGCGCCGATCTCGCTCAGGGCGTCCGGGAACCCGGGCTTACTGATCGTGTAGCGGTCAAAGAACGGCGGCATATATAGTCCGGCAACCAGTAACTCGCGCGTTCCCAGCAAATCGTAAAAAATACCGCTGCCGGCACGCACTACCGTGCGGCCGTCGCCAGTGGGATCCCAGGCGAGCGACGCGCGCGGCGCAAAATTATGCTTCGATGGATTGATGTAGAGCGGGCCGCCCACGGTAACGCTCGTGTCCGTAAGGGGATCGGGAAGCGTGCCGACTTTGCCGTTGCGCTCGACGGGCGTGGTCGCCATCTCGTAACGCACGCCCACGCCGAAAGACAGGTGGCGGCCGATGCGCACATTGTCCTGCACGTATCCGGAAACCTGTTGCATGCTCCAATGCCGCAGCGTGCCGGAATCTGGCGCGAGAACTTCGAGCTTCGAGGCCTGCGCGGCGAGAAAGCTTTGGAGCGAGGTGAATTGATAATAGCCGGCGCGGTCCAGATCGCCGGTCTCATCGAGCAGAATATGGTTGAAGCTGGCGCCGGCGGAGATCTTCTGCGCGCCCGCGATTCTGGTGAGCGAATAACTGATCTGGCCGTCGCTCAGGGCGAAATACATGGGCGAAGTACGGGTGGCGTTTCCGCCGAGCTCGCTCAAGCCGGTGACCGAGATCGCGCCCACGCTTTGGCCGGGAACGAAGGCGGCCGCGGCAACGTCCGCCGCCGAGGAGGCCATGCTCCCGTTTCGGATCTGGCTGAAGGCCGCGTGGAATTCCTCGACCGTATTCGCCGACGGCACGAACTGGCCTTCGGCCTGCACCATGTTGTCGTGCGAATTGTTCAGGTAGGTGTAGACTCGGAATGGGTCGCCCGTGGTGGAATCCGAATCGTCGAAAGTGTAGTGGGCGTTAAAGCGCCAGCGCTCGCTCCTGACGTAGTCGAGTTTTCCGGTGGCAAAGTCCTCGCGGGTGCCGGTGGGAACCGGCGTGCTGTAGTCGCCGGTACCATTGCCCAAATCGGAGCCGTTGGGCAGCGGGAACATGGCCAGGTACGGCAGAATCTTGGTGGAGACGGTAACCTGCTTCAAAACGCCGTTTACCGGAAGCAGGCCGTTGCGGGCGTCGGCATCCGGCGTGACGATGGTGTCGGTTGTGTTGGAAGCGATGCGGACTCCTTCGTAATTGAGCAGGAAGAACAGCTTGTCCTTCAGGATTGGCCCGCCGAGCAGGGCGCCGAACTGGTTTCGTCGAAACGCCGGAGTCGGCTCGCCCGCGGCATCGAAATAATTGTCCGCGTCGAAAGCGTTGTTGCGAACGTACTCGTAGAGGGAGCCGTGAAACCCGTTGGTTCCCGATTTCGACACCGCGGTGAGGACGCCGCCATCGGTTCGGCCGTACTCGGCGCTGAACGGCGCGGTGACCAGGTTCAGTTCGGCGATGGCTTCCAGGCCGAGAAGATAGCCCGCGGCGCTCGCGGGAGCGGAGCCGCTGGCGTCGTCGATGTAAATTCCATCCAGGCGGAACGCGTTTTCGCTGGGGCGGGAACCATTCACGGACATGTGGACGCCGAGGCCCGTATTGATGGTCGCATTGGCGCTAGCCGGTGTCTCGACGTCCACCTGCTGCGAAGCGAGATCGAACACGTCCCGGCCGTTGAGCGGCAGCGAGGCAAGCTGCTGCTGGCTGATAGCATCGGCCCACGCGCCCGGTTGCGTATCCACCGGCTGCGCTTCGGCGGTCACCAGGACCGTTTCCTTCGAGGCGCCGATCTTCAACTCCACGTCGGCCCGCAGCGTGCGGCCCGCCGTCAACTGGAATCCGTCGATTCGCGAAATTTGAAACCCGCTGTGCGCGACCTCCAGCGAGTATGCGCCCGGCGGCAGGTCCGCCACCATGTAGCGGCCCGCCTGGTCGCTGCTCACCTTGCGTTCGGCATTGGTCGTAATCTCGAAGACGCGGATGCCGGCTTCGGCCACGGTGTTCCCGGAAGGATCGGTGATCGTTCCCGCGATGGAACCCAAGGGGATGGGCTGCGCCAGCAGCGACGCCGCCAGCGCCCCTAACAGGAGCGCGGCAGGGAGAATGCAAGAGCGGTTGTTTTGCATGGATAGGATCGTCCAGTTCATTTCATCGAGCGGGAAGCTTCCAGAAATCGGGTATCGACCAAAGCCGCGGCGTCGACATTGGCGGGGCACAAATCCTGCGCCGCCATCCACTGAACGAACTGCCGCAAATCGTCCAGGTGGATGCTTCCATCGCGCTCGGAAGTCGCGCGGCAGCCCTGGCGGAGCGCCGTGGCGTCCAGATTGTTCTTCTTCGCAAAATCGTCCAGGAAGCGCGGAGTCTTGCCACCCACAAAGTCGCTGGCGCCCCGGAAGTAAGCGTGTAGAAACCGCGCGCCGGTTTCTACGCGGCCATCCAGCAAACGGCTTCCAAACAGGATGTACGAGAACTGGACGTCTTGCTCCAGTCTCGCCACGCTGGGGCCGGCCACTAATCCCAGCGGCCGTAGTTCGGGATCCAGGTCGGCTTCCGACGTGACGAACCCGTCAATCGCGCCCGCGTGCAGGGCGGCCACTTTCTCGTTCAGCGATATCTTCCGCACCACCACGTCGCTCAGCCGCATTCCTCCTTGCCGCAACAACAGATCCAGCCAGTATCGCGATCGGGGCGATGTCTCGGTGATGGCGATACGGGCTCCACGGAGCTGCCGCACGCTCTGGACGCCGTGGGGAAAGACCTTGCGGCTGAGGAAGATGGTGCCGGCGGTGCCGCACGATGGCGATACCCGCTCGCGAGCTGCCACCAACCGCACGCGCGCGCCGCGGATTACGGCGTTCACCACCGAGGGCCCGAGGCCGGTCAATCCCGCATCCAGTTTTCCGCCCGCGAGCAAGGGCAGCGACTGCGCCATTCCGATGTCCTTCGCCAATTCAACGTCGAAACCCGCATCCGAAAAATACCCCGACTCGTATGCCACATAAAACGGGCACATGGAAAAATGGTTGGCCGCGGAGACCCGCAGCTTCATCCGCGGCTCTTTCGGCGCGCGCCTGGCGCAGGAAACCAGCCCGCCCGCCGCGGCAAGGGCGGAGGCGGTCAGAAATGTTCTACGGAGCACGCTCAGCCTCCACCTTCGTTCCCAGCAGATGCAGCGGCAGCACCTTCCCGCTCCGCGTCGCGAACGGTTCGGCGACCACGGCTTCCAGGCCTCCCGAATGCGTCCACACGCGCAATGCCAGGGAGCCTCCGTAACAGCCACGAATTTCCTTCAGCAGAAAATCGCGCACATCGGCAGGCACCGCGGCGCCCGCCCGTGGACTGATGCGCAGTTCCACTTGCGCCTGGCGCGCGCCGTCGTACTCGACAAGCTGGTAGTCGCCCGGTCCGCCGCCGAAGCGCTGCGGCAGCGCCGTTTCCAGTATCCGCAAGACGTCGTTGCCCATCAGCGTGATGCCCTGGCCGGTGAGCTTGCCGTAGCTGAAAATGTCGCGTATCCGGTAGTTCAGCCCGGCGCGCGCGTATTCGCAGTCGCAATCGACCGGCTCCGGAATGCCCGCGTCATCCATTTCGGCGTTGATCAGAAACCGCGCGGCAAAGGGCAGCAGAGTGGTGAACAGGAGCGAGTTCACTTCCACGTCCGAGAGTGGCGCGCGCCGCCGGCGGCCGATTACGGCCACTGCGTCGCTGTGCACGTGTACGCTATTGCCGCTGCGCATCCGGCGGCACGCGCTCCCGATCGATCCCACCTCGGAGATGCCGTACTTGGGGTAGACTTCGCAGCCGGCAGCTTCGATGCCCGCGCGTTTCGCGTCGGTCAGCGCCTCTCCGTCAACCAGAAAAAGCGTTCCAGCGATGTCCAGCCCCGCGTCCCGCGCGGCGGCCGCCACGCGCACGGCGGGGCTGACGTAACTGCGCATCACGCAGGGAAGTCCCTCCCGCTTCCGTTCGGCAATCCAGCGCGCCACCGGCGAAAAGTCGTTCTCCGGCAAATAGTCCGGCAGCGGCAGTGGCGCGCCCATCCATCGCGCGGAGCGGACCATCAAATGAGTCACCGCACGGTAGTGGCCGGCATCCCGCCAATGACCGCTTTGCGCGAACCATTTGGCTGGCTTTTCGCCGAAACGGATGCGTCGCAGGTTGGTTCCCATGCCGATTGTCGAGGGCAGAATCGGCCGCACCTGAACCATCGTTCGCCCGGCGAGCGAGAATTCGCGCCCTTGCAGGCGATGGTACACTTCCCGGTAAACCTGGAGTTTTGTGCTCTTCGGCGTCATGGTGCCGGGGCTGCGGCTGCCGCCGCTCAAGCCGATCATGCCGCCGCGCACCAGCGGGTTCAGCAGCATCTGCGGCCCGCATGGAATCTCGCGGCCGCCGCGGACGAGCGGCGTCTTGCCTTTGAACTCGTCGTGGGTGAGATACACGCCGGCGGAGTAGAGTTTCTCGAGCGCAGGTTCCAGGCCGTTGCGCCCGACTTCCGCCGCCAGATCCTCGGCGGTGCATCCCGCGATCCGGAACATTTCGTAATAAGGATGTCTTGGCTTCGAGAATACAATACGGCGCGCCAGGTCGAGAAAATGCTCCTCACGACGCTCCAGGTTCCATCGCACTGCGGCCTGCGGGTCGGCCGCCACAGGCTGCCGCAGCAGGTCCCGGATGCCCAGCGTCATCCGCGAGTAGTACATCATTTCCCAAATCATGCCTGGCCGCCTGCCCACGGCACGAAACGGCGCTCGAGCCAGTGAAACACCGGACCGGAGAGCAACCCCAGCAGCGCGGCCACCATCACGCTCGCGTACAGCTTCTCGGTGGCGAAGGTCTGCCACGACGCCCAGATCATGCTGCCAATCCCGTCGTTGCTGCTCAGCATTTCAATCGAGATCGTCATCACCAGCGCGCGCCCGGCGCACAGGCGCAGCGCGGTGAAAATCTGTGGCAGGCACGCCGGCAGATAGACTTTGCGGACGATCACGGCGCGGCTGGCGCCATAGTTTGCGGCCAGATCCACGTAGTCCCGGCTGACGCTGCGGACCGCATCCGAGATTTGGATCACGATGACCAGACCCACGCTCATGGCCACCAGCGCCATCCGCGACGCTTCGTTCACCCCGAATATCAGCATGACCATCGGCAGCATGGTCAGCCGTGGCGTGGAATACAGCGCTGAGACCAGCGGCTGGACGGCCGTGCGCAACCGCGGCGACAGACACAGCAGGATGCTTACCAGGCCGCCGCCCACCACACCCGCCAGCAGGCCGGCGCCGGCGCGCGCCAGCGTGGCGCCGGCTTCGCGCCCCAGTTCCCCGCTCGCGAGCATCGCCCAGAGCGTCTCGCCGACTTTCGATGGCGGCGGAAAAAAGAGCGGGTCCAGGATGCGGCGTGCCGCCAGGATTTGCCAGCAGGCCAGCAGCAGCGCCAGCAGCCAGAACCGCGCCCCGATGAGCCGGACCAGCCTCATCGGGCGCAGGCGAAGCGCTCCATACCCGCCGCCAGTCTCAGCGATCCCAGAATGCGTTGCTTGAGTTCCCACAGCTCTCCGTTCATTTCGAGTAGCGCATGACGCGGGCGCGGCGACGGGACTTCGTATTCGGCCACCACCGTCCCAGGCCCCTCGCTCAGAACCAGGATCCGGTCGCTGAGCAGGATGGCTTCGTCGACGTCGTGCGTCACGAAAACGACCGATTTCCGGTCCTGTTCCCAGAGATCCAGCACTTCCTGCTGCAGCACCACGCGGGTCTGGCAATCGAGAGCGGCGAAAGGTTCGTCCATCAGCATCACGGCCGGATCGCTCAGGAAACAGCGCGCCACCGCGACGCGCTGCTTCATGCCCATCGAAAGCTGGCACGGATAGGCGCGCTCCTTTCCCGCACAGCCGAGCCGCGCCAGAAGCTCCCGCGCGCGGGCCTCGCGTTCGGCACGCGGCATACCCCGCATTTCCAGGCCGAACGCCGCGTTTGCGGAGGCCGTCATCCAAGGAAACAGATTGTGTTCCTGGCTCACCAGCAACACGCTGCAATTGCGGTCGTGCGGCCCCGGAATTCGCTCCACTTCGCCCGCTCCCGGCGCGAGCAGGCCTGCCAGCACGCGCAAGAGCGTAGTCTTGCCGCAGCCGCTGGGTCCCACGAAGGTCAGAAACTCGCCGTCACGGCTGCCGAAAGTCAGATCGCGCAGAGCGAGCACGGACCCATTGGATGACGGGAATGAAACGCGCAACTGGGAACAACTGAGGCGCATCAGTGCGACCTGCTTCTACCGAAGCACGCGGCAAACCGCGGCGCTCCCCGCCTGGGGCGCCCTCCCTTCGTGCGATATCCGGTTGCCGCTTTCGAATTAGAATAACACGGGTTCCGCGGCGGCAGGCCCGCTGCTACACTAATCTTTTGTTTTTTTCCGTTCCCGTGGCTATTAGTGTCATCATCCCGGTTCTCAACGGCGCCGCATTCCTCGGGCGGTGTCTGGAGTCCCTGGCGCGTTCGGAACTTCAGCCGGCGGAATGCATCGTAGTGGATGATGGCTCGGCCGATGGCTCGGAGAAGATTGCGGCGGCCATGGGCGCTGTGACCGTCCGTGCTGAGGGACGAGCCGGACCGGGGGGCGCCCGCAATTTCGGCGCTGCTCGTTCCTCCGGCGATCTGCTGGTTTTTGTGGACTCGGACGTCTGCCTGCATGCGGACACGCTGGCGCGCATTCAGGCGCGCTTCGACGCTGAACCGGATCTGGATGCGCTGATCGGGTCCTATGACGACGACCCGGCTTCGCCGGGATTCGTGTCGCAATACAAGAATCTGCTGAATCACTACGTCCATCAGCACGGGCACTCAGATGCGACGACGTTCTGGTCGGCCTGTGGCGCTATCCGACGCGGCGTCTTCCTGGCGGAGGGCGGCTTTGACGAATCCTACCTGCGCCCGGCGATAGAGGATATTGACCTCGGCTATCGGCTGCGCCAAGCGGGGCGCCGCATAGCGCTCGATGGCACAGTCCAGGTCAAGCACCTCAAACGATGGACTCTGGGCGGGCTATTGCGTTGCGACGTTTTCGACCGGGCACTCCCGTGGACGCGATTGATCCTCGAGTCCGGCCGGCTCCCCAACGACCTGAACGTCGCGGTCTCCCAACGCATCAGCGCATTGCTCGCGTGGATATCGGTTGGCTGCGCGGCTGCGGGTCTATGGCGGCCGGTCCTGCTGGCGCCGGCTCTGCTGGCGGCCGCCGGCGGCGTGGCGCTCAACCGAAGGTTCTTCCGCTTGCTCGCCGCCCGGCGAGGTTGGCTTTTTGCCGCGGGCGCGGTGCCGCTTCACTTCGCCTACTACCTTTACAGCTCCTTCGCGTTCGCCGCCGGGACCGTGCTCTATCTGCTGGTCTGGCGCCGGCGGCCGGCGGTGCGGCATTCCCGCTTTACGGAGCCCGCCAGCAGCCCCGGCGTGCAAGAAACATGACTGGAACGACGGTGCGCCGGTTCCTGAAGAATCATCGGCACGCGCGACGGTGCTTCAACTTAGCCCTCGGTGCGGCGGCCTTCCTCTGGCGCCGGCTCATGTTCCGCACTACCTTTATCGCCGTTACCGGCAGCGTGGGCAAGACTACGGCGGTCGAGTGCTTGAAACAAGCCTTGTCGACCGGTTTTGCCGTCAACGGAACAGAGCATGGCAATAATTCCAGCCGCGGGGTCGCAGCTCTCATTTTGCGAACCCGTTGGCGCCATCGTTTCACCGCGATTGAAGTGGGCACCAGGAAGCCCGGCGACTTGAAGCAGACATCCTGGATAATCGCACCCGACACTGCGGTGGTGCTGGCGGTAGCTGCGGTCCACAGTGACGGCTTTGCCAGCCTGGAGGAGATCGCCCTCGATAAGTCGCAAGTGGTCTCCCGGCTGGGACGCCGGGGGCTGGCTGTCCTGAATGGCGACGACCGCCTGGTGGCGGCCATGGCGGCGCGCTGCCGGGGCAAGGTCGTGACCTTCGGGCGTTCCCCGCGCTGCGATGTGTGGGCCAGCGAAATTTCTTCCCTCTGGCCGGCGCGGCTGTCGTTCCGGGTCCACCGCCGCGCCGAGTCCTGCATGGTGAACACTCGGCTGGTGGGTGAACATTGGCTGAATTCGGTTCTGGCGGCGCTGGCAACCGCCCTGTGGCACGGCGTGGAATTGGAACCTGCCGCTGCCGCCCTCGAGCGTGTGGAACCAGCCCGGTGCCGGATGGAGCCGGTGTTACTGCCTTCGGGGGCGTACGTGTTGCGGGACGAACACAATTCCTCCTTTGTCAGTCTCCATGCCGCGTTGCGTGTCCTAGAGCAAGCCGAGGGCCGCCGCATCCTGGTGTTCCATGATGTGTACGACTCGGGGCTGGCCTTCCGGGAACGGTTTCGCGCTGTGGGGCGAATGGTCGCTCATTCCGCCGACCTGACGCTGCTCTACGGGAATGACAGCAAGCGGGCCCGCAATGCCATGGCCGAAGGTGGCGCGCTGCGGGAAAAAGTGCAGAACTTCCCCGACATTTGGGCCGTGGCGGATTTTATGAAAGACAATCTCCGGGCCGGCGACGTGGTGCTGCTGCGGCATGCCTATTCCGATTCCGCAGAACGCATCTACTTCGCCCAGCTTGGCTCGGTTGGCTGCCGTATCCCCGCTTGCAGCAGGTTGCTCCCGTGCGACTACTGTGGGGAACTCCGGCCGGGGCTGGAAAATGTGAGCGGACTTCCTGCCCCGGCGCGGCCGTTCTGGCTGCCCCTCCGGCGTTGAGGCATCCGCCGGCGCACTGCTTTACGGCGCGGGCTTTCTGGCGCATACTGCCAAGAAACAGGCGGTGAACGGCGCGCTTGGCAGTCGTCCTAAAAGCTCGAACAACCTCAGCAAGATGCGGATAGGGCCATCGGCCGCATGGCCCATGACCTTTCTCAATCCCAGAAACAGCCCCGTGGACAGCAGTCGAGGGTTGTGGATGAGCCATTCGTTCTCCACCACTTCCATGCCAAGGTCCCTGAGCCAGGCGTTCAGTTGGCGGCGAGAGGCGGTGCAGCCGAGGACGTAAGGCGCGTGCCGCAACCGCGTCGCCCGGCGCAGCAGCGGGTAGAGCGGGTTCCACGGGTTGTCGAGCGTGATCGCCAATAGGCCGGACGGCCGCACCACGCGCACTAATTCCCGCAAAGCAGCCAACAGCTCCGCGCGGGTTTCGAAGTGATCCAGCGTCGAGTTGGAAAAAACCAGTTCGAAGCTGCCGGTTCGCAGAGCCAGTGCCCGGACGTCGCTCGCCAGGAATGAGAAGCCTGCCGCCGGACAATGCCTGCGCGCAGCGGCAATCGTGCTGACCGCGATGTCGATTCCCACGGCCTGCTTCGCACCTGGAGCCAGATCGAGCAAGACTCGATCCTCGCCGAAGGCCTCTTCAAATAAGTCGGTTTTGAGGACGCTCTGTGGATTCAACCCCCGCAGCCACCGGCGGACAAGCTGCAGGTGCGCTTCGCGCTTCTGGCGGGCCACCAGCGGGTCCAGGTATCCGGATGGATGAGGACTGCGCGCAACCGACTCCCAGATTGAATTCATCGTTTCGGCGTAAATGCCCATTCTAGGGGCAAGTCCGCAACACTGCAATCCGCGGCGCGGGGCATCGGGTGGAGGACGAGCTCGCAACGCCCACCTGCTTCGGCGGATTTCGAAGACGGCCGGAAAGCTCCTGCAACCATCTCCATGATAAGGACTTGAATGGAGCTGGCGGAGGGATTTGAACCCCCGACCCTCTGATTACAAATCGTCAAGACACGCAAAATCAGTAACTTACGATGGGCATAGCTGTCTGACGCTATATAATTACATTGTGCTACGGTTTCAGTAACTTCCCGACGAACTGTGCCGGGGATCGTAGCAGAATGGACCCACACGTCTAAGCGCGGGGTAGGCATAGCATCGGGCATAGGAGCTTGGCCTTCTTCGGCGACGGTTCAGTGTCAGGGGAATCACAACAGGGAGCGGGCAATGCCACTAGCAACCCTCGAAGACGCCGTTAGGGCATTCGAGCAGCATTCGGATTTTGCGCGTGTCCAGTGCGAAATCTACGAGCGCACCCAGAATCTCAAGGGTGCTGCTGGGCCGGCTGAGTGGCCGGGCAGCGTCGAACGCAGGGAGTGCGCGCTAAAGCTGTTCGAAATCCGAGCGACAGCCTTCCTCCGTCTTGTCACGGACAATCAGACCCAGGCCGACTACTGCGGCCTGTTGGCTGCGCTTGAGCCACTGTCATGGCAGGAATACATGGGTCACCCACCGGACGTGCTGCGCCCCGTTGGCCCGCAAAGCCTCGCGTTCGTGGAAGAGGTTCACGCGAAGGCGCAACGGTTCGCTAACGAGGGGTACAAGCGCGTGACCGATAAGCAATCAGGCGCCGGCGCCGGTAGTCAGGCTGGAACCGGAAGCGAAACGGACGGCAAAGCTACAGCGAGAGAACGAGTCGAGGCATTCTTGGAAGCGGCCTCCGGGGTGGCCGAGGCCAAGGTCACGAAGGCCATGTTCTGGAGGGCGGCGGGGTACACTGAGGCAACCCCCTTCGAAGACTTCCAACAGGACAGGCCACGGACGACAAGGGCCGCACGACAGAACTTCGAGCGACTGCTTGACATGTCAGCCGACAAATTCATTGGGATACTGAAGGACAAAAAGCTGCTCGGCTGAATTTCACCAGCCTCACCCGCCGTTCGCCAGCCTTGCTACCCGCTAAGCCGGTGACTTTACGTTGGTGATGGAGAGCAAGACATCCATGAATCTAACGATCAGTGACACGAAGGACCAACGGGCCTACCTCGATATCTCAGAGGCTCAGGCCATCTACGGCGGCTCCATTGCGTGGTGGCGCAAGGCCGTCTGGCTGAAACGCATACCCTACCACAAGCGGGGCGCACGGGTAGTATTCTCGCGGACCGACCTGGACGCCTATTTCCAAGCGCGGCGCGTTCCGGCGCACGGGGAGGCCGCATAGATGGAGAGGACCTGCGCAAACTGCCGGTTTTGGTGTCCAACGGCGGCAAATGATGAATTCGGCGGAGACCCGATAACGGGCCGGTGCGAATGGCGCCCAGCAGCGATGTGCTGGCCGGCCGCGGCCGTTTCTTGGGACGGTGAGGCGAGTGGCGAGAGTGGGGCGCTATTGCTGACAGCGGCGACGTTCGGTTGCATTGCGTTCCAGGTTGGCGGACCCGATGGAGAGCAATGAGGCCGGCGCGACAGGTTCACCCCCGCGGAAACGCGCCTGAGCGTTTGGGCAGCGGTTGCGGCGGAGTGCCGGACATGCGATGGATCAACCGCAACGTGCGAGTCATTGATGTGGCCCACAAGCTCGATCTGCGGGTTGCCGACAGCGGCCTGATACACTGCTGGCACGGCGAACGCCACCACAATGGGGATAGAACCGCGTCCGTTGGCATCAGGGCGCGTTCAAACACGGTCAAATGCTTTGGGTCCGGCTGCGGAGTCGGACCCTTTGGGCCAATTGACCTCGTAATGGACGCCCTGGGTCTGGCGTCAGCGTGGGAGAGCGCAACTTGGATTGCGGAACGATTCCCTGTTCCCGAAATTGCGAAAGGCTCCCATCTCAAGCGAGAGTATCGCGTACCGCGCAGGGCGGGATTCGAGGGTGACATCGGTTTGCTGGTGCGGTCCGGGCTTTGGGCGGATCTCTCCAAACCGACCAGGTGTATTGTCCCGGTTCTGCTCCTGTTCGCTGACTGGGAAACGGGCAAAGCTGAGGCGACCGTCAAAGTGAGCTACCGGGCCATAGGCCGATACAGCGGCGTCACCTCTCCGAACGCGATTGCAAGGGCTATCCGTGAGCTTCAGGAAATCGGGTGGCTTAAGCGGCTGGTCAACGAACACACCGGGCCAGTGGCCGAAACGGGCAGTTACATTTTGACCCCGCAATCGGACGATCTCACGGAATTGGCTAACGCGAAAGCACGGCAGATGAAGGACGAAATCGAGGCAGAGAGACAGGGCCGCAAGGAGCTAAGAGAAGCGCGCCGTCGCTCTTTGAGATTACACGACGAAGCGGAGCATTTACTAAGTACAGATCTCTTTACGCGTCGCATAGCGTGAGGCAAGATTCCGGTATTCGATGGATAGCGGGGTTCAGATGTGAGCCGAGCTTGCATGATCCGAGGCCGTGGCCAGGAATGCCAGCAAGTACCCCAACGCCACGGCGGGCAATAAGGCCCACTACGCACGCTGGCGGCGCATCCTGGCGAAGAATCAAGCCACTCCCGGTCAGATAGCAACCGCGGCGGGAGCTGCTGGGCGGGCAAGATCGGTGACAATCAAAAGCCCCAAAAACAGCCACCCGACGGAGTTTTTATACGCCCGCGCGCGAGGGCCAGCGGGAAGAAGGAGCCAGCCCCAAATGCCGCCGCTTTCTTGAATTTCTTAACGCCAGCGCGTGAGGGCGGTTTTGTCAGCGACCGCATGGCGAGAACACCGGCATTCTGGCCTATTTTTGAATTCTTCGACACGGGGAAGGGAGTGGGGGTTTGCGACCCCATAAAAAAGGCCGAACAAACGGCGAAATTAACGGTTAATCAAGACAAACGGGTTCGAAAGTATTAGAATGCTGATCGGGAGACAGCCGACGAATGTCTACGCCCGATTCCAACGATGAGAACGTGGTGAGGATGCCCGAGCCCGATGGGCCGGGCGAGGCTTACGTCGTGTTGCGCATTGCCGGTCAGGCATTCCGCGCGCGAGTGAACGTGACAGTGGAGGATATCGGCGACAAGCGAGCGGACGTGCTGCCCATTGCCGCGCTCACGCCCGCGCGCAAGCGACGGGTCCGAAAAACGTAGAATTGGGTCGAGTTCATCGTTTTCAGGATCGACCATGGAGGAGAAATGCCGAAACGCGCTTGGTTCGTGCAGCTCGCCGCGGCGCTGGCGTTCGCGGGGGTGGCGCAAGGCCAGACCCAACTCATCGTGTCGCCGACGAGCCTGACCCTAACTCCAAGTTCTTCTTATTATGCCGGCGATCCGCAATGCGTCTCGGTCACGAGCAGTGACGGAAGAGCGCCCGACACTATCCCGTATTCGGTCTCGTATAATGCCGTTTCGCCACCTGGAACGTGGCTCCAACCCGCGCAAGAGCCGGTTTCAAATGCCCCGAGCGCCCCAATCGCGATCTGCGTCCAATTCGCCTATTCCTACGCTCCCGCCGGTGTGTATTACGGAAACATCACCATCACGTCGTCAATCGCGCCGACTGTCGTGGTTCCCGTCACCGTTGTCGTGGGGGATGCTCCCGCGATCACTGCGGTGCTGAACGGCGCCAGTTTTGCGAGCGCTGCTAATGGGGTGTCGCCGGGCGAAATCGTGTCGGTCTTTGGAGTTAATTTGGGACCTGCCACGCCGCTTGGCTTGCAACTCGATCCCACGGGCAAGGTGGCGACTTCGCTGGGAGGTGTCCAAGTCCTCTTCGTTGACCCGTACGACCCGTACCCCGGAGGGAGCGTCGCGGCGCCACTAACGTACGTCAGCGCCACGCAGATAAACTGCGTTGTGCCATACGAGGTCCAACTACTCACAGTTATTGAAGTTAGTTATCTGGGCCAGACATCCTCCAGCGCATTCGCTTCGCACGCCATCGCAACCGCCCCTGGAGTCTTCACGGAGTCCGGTACCGGCTCGGGGCAAGCAGCCGTGCTGAACTCCGACAATACTCTGAACACGGCTTCGAACCCCGCGCCGGTGGGCAGCATCGTCCAGGTGTGGATGACGGGCGAAGGACAGACGTCGCCGCCGGGGGTCACGGGCAGCGTGACGTGCTCAAGCGGCTGTGCGACGACCAGCCAGATCCCGGAGCCCCTAGTGGCGCCGCAGGCGTTCGTTGGCGGCCAGCCAGCCACGGTCGTTTTCTATGGTGAAGCCCCAGGGATGGTCGCGGGAGCGATGCAGGTGAACTTGGTCATTCCGCCGAACACACCGTCGGGGGCAGTTTCGCTGGCGATCAACGTCGGCCTCGGGAACTCTCAGGCGGGGGTAACCGTCGCGGTGCAATAGGCGGACGTGTAACCTCTTTGTTTTGACGGTTGATACTTTTTCTGCAGAATTGGTATTGACAACCATATAAATCAGGCGCATTCTGTAGTCATGACGAAGGCTCACGCGTACCTGAGAGTAAGCGGCAAAGGACAGGTGGAAGGCGACGGCTTTACTCGCCAGTTGAAGGCGATTCGGGAGTATGCCGCGGCGCATGACATCAAGATCGTGACCGCCTACCAGGAAAAGGGCGTGAGTGGTACGAAGGAATCGGCGGACCGGCCGGCATGGTCTGAACTGATGACAGCGTTACACGCGAATGGCGTGCGCACCGTCCTGATTGAGAAGTTGGACCGGCTGGCGCGCGACCTGATGGTACAGGAAACCATCATTGCGGACCTTCGCCGAAACGGATTCGAGCTGGTGAGCGTGGCCGAGCCGGACCTAATGGCGAACGATCCGACACGCATTCTCATGCGGCAACTCATGGGCGCCGTGGCTCAGTATGACAAGAGCCAAATCGTAGCGAAGCTTCGCGGTGCGCGGATGCGCAAGCGCGCGAAGGAAGGCCGTTGCGAGGGCCGCAAGCCCTACGGGTTCTTCGAAGGCGAAGCCGAAGTGCTGAACCGCTTGAAGGCGCTACGGGCCGAGGGCCTGGGCTATGATCGGCTGGCGGCGCGGTTGAACGCTGAACATGTTCCGACTCGCACGGGCCGGCCGTGGCACGGCGTAGTCATCAATCGGATTCTGACCGGGAAGCGAGGTTAAGTGGGATGGCCGTCTACAAACAGAAGGCGTCAAGTAACTGGTGGTACAAGTTCGCGTGGCGCGGAGAGTTAATCCGCGAGAGCACCCGGCAGACGAACAAGCGCGTTGCCGAGCAGGTGCAGGCAGCGCGCAAGACGGCGCTGGCGAAAGGCGAAGTTGGCATCCGGGATCGGAAGCCCTCCCCAACCCTCAAAGAGTTCGCCGAACGTGATTTCCTGCCGTTCGTCCGCTCCACTTCGGCTAGCAAACCAAGGACGGTCAAGTTCTACGAGAGCACGACCAAAAACCTTGCGACCTTCGCAAAACTTAGCAATCTTCGGCTGAACGCAATCACCGGAGAAGCCCTAGCGGAGTTTGCCGCGCATCGGCGCGCGGCCGGAATGGAAGTGTCCACCATCAACCGGGATCTGGCCACGGTGCGGCGCATGTTCCACCTGGCCCAAGAGTGGGGACGTGTAGCGACCGTCCTGCCGAGGGTGCGGATGCTGCCCGGTGAAAAGCAAAGGGAGCGCGTTTTGACCACCGAAGAGGAACGGAAGTACTTCGATGCCACCACGAACCTGGGCCGTCAGGCAGAACACGCCTACAGCCGCGCGTTAGAGGGCATCAGGGCCGTGAAGCGCGGGGAGCGACCACAAACGCCAGACGCCTACTTACAGCGCGACGTTGCGGCCGTTCTGCTCGATTGCGGGCTACGTCCTGAAGAGTGCCACCGGCTGAAGTGGGAGAACGTCAGGGACGGCGCCATTGAAATCTTCATCGGCAAGCGGAAAGCATCGCGGCGGCGGGTTCCAGCATCGCAGCGGGTTCTCTCGATCCTGGAGATGCGGCGCGCGGCTTCAAAATCGGATTGGATCTTTCCCGCTTCCACCAAGAGCGGCCACGTCGAAACCTCGACACTGAAAAAGCAGCACGCCGCGGCAATAGCGGAGGCGAAAATCGCGCCGTTCGTTCCCTACGATCTGAGGCACACCTGCCTGACGCGATGGGCCAAGGTGATGGACCCGTTTACCCTGAAGAAACTCGCTGGCCACACTGACCTGAACACCACGATGCGATACGTTCACCTGAACGACGCGGACGTGCGCGCGGCAATGGGCAGAGCGGAGAAGGCTCATGGTGGGCATAGAATCGGGCATAGTGCCGAATCTGCCGAATCAACAGACACGACGGAATCACACGTAACAGACTCTATTATAAAGGCTTGAATGGAGCTGGCGGAGGGATTTGAACCCCCGACCCTCTGATTACAAATCAGATGCTCTACCAACTGAGCTACGCCAGCTTAATTCCGTAGTTGCGACCTGCTTCCTCAGGTTAAAACGCCTCTCCCACGTCAGTCAACGCGAGGAGGATGAAGCTACCGGCATCAACTGCGATCCTGCGTCTCGCGCAGAGTGCGCTTCAGAATCGGCAGCACCGCGAGGTCCTTTTCGCCGCCGACCTCTTCCTTGATCGCAATCGCCGTCGCCAGGTCAAGAACGCGAACGCGGACACCGTCGCCAAGGTCCATTTCAGCCGTGTGCGGCAAGAGATCCTCGTAGCCGCGCCCGTGGCCAATCGTTCCAGGCAGGTCGAGCGGGCCGTAGCGGGTGCTCAAATTGAGGTGATCGGGACCTGCTAGGTGCGATGCCTCGGGACGTACGCGCCGGTCCGGCTGTATGCGAAAAAACGCGTCCAGCCGGGCGAGGCCTCCGAGCAACCGGCCGACGTTCTCAGGCTCGCGCGAATGAACGACGTCCACATCCAAGGTAGTTATCGGAGCCCCCTCCAGCACTGCTGCCAGGCCACCGACGACGATGAAATCCACGCGGGCCTCCGCCAGCGCGCGCAGCAGAGGGAATGGTTTATGTTCGGCCATGGAGTTCGCGAACCGCCAGGATGTCGTTGATGCGCTCTTCGAGGAATTCGAGGCGCTCGCGCGGCGTCAGCGACAGCATCCAGCGGATCAGCGACAGGTCGACGCCATCCTCGCTGTACTCCGGCTCGGGCGCTGGTTGGCCGTGTTCCATAACGCGTGATTTCAGCATAGCGGATGCGTTGGCCGGTTTGTGCTCCGCGGAGCGATGTATTACGCTGGAGCCGCCGCACTGAAGAGGCTTGAGGACAAGGGCATACCGCTACACCAGGCCCTGCAGAAACCCCACTCCCGAGCGTTCGTACTCGGCGTTGAATTCGCAGCCGATCAGCGCAATCAGGGCCATCAGGTACATCCAGACCAGCAGCGCGATGCCGGCGCCGATCGAGCCGTACATCAGGTTGTACTGGCCGATATTGCGGACATACCAGGCGAATCCCGAGGTCGTCAACATCCACAAAACGGTAGCCAACACCGCGCCCGGCCACACCAGGCCCCAGCGCTGCTCCCGGTTGGGGCCGAAGTAGTAAAGCAGCGTGGTCACCAGAATCGTCGTCAGGAACGCTACCGTCCAGCGCGCCAGCCGGCTCACCAGCTTCCACCCCCATGTCAGCGGGTTGAGCAGCGGATCCACCTTCATCCAGCTCAGTACCACCTGCTCCACCTGGTTGCCGAACACGATCAGCAGCGTGGCCCCGACCAATGGCGCCGCCGCCAGCAAAACCAGCGCAATCGCCATCAGGTTGCCGCGCAAGAAACCGCGGTCGCGGGGCACCCTGTACGCCGCCTGAAAGCCTTCGATCAGGCTCTTGATGACGCCGGAAGCGGCCCACAGCGATATCAGCCCGGCCACAATCAGCAGCGCAATCGGACGCGCGCCGGTCACGCGGAACTGTTGCACGACCAGGCTTTCTGAGCCCGGCGGAACGATTTGCGAGAGCCCGCGTTCCATCGTCTTGGACATGAATGGAGCACCGCTCTGCACCAGGATCGTGGCCGCCGAAGTGAGCACCGGGAAGAAGGAAAGCAACGCGGAATACGCCGCTCCCTTCGCGATGCCTAAGCAGTTGTCGTCGAACGCGGCCATCAGGCTGCAGCGCAGCAGCCTGCCAAATGTACGCGGAGTGAGCGCCACAGCGCCAGTATAGCGAGCCTGGCCCTGTGGGGCAGATTGGCAATCTGCGCGCCGATTGTCTATCGGCGCAGCCGGGCGCAAGCCCGGCCTGCTTTGGTTCCCGTGCAGCTCCCAGTCACAACCCATCTTCCCCACTAATCCAATCACTTGGCCCCAAAACCCCTTGACGCGCGCCTTATCCTTGAATTGGGACTGTGGCGCCAGGCTCCGCTGCTAGTCCTGACTTGCTGGCCAGCAAGCGTTGCACTCAGGTGGTACTGAACTTCCGGCGCCCCTTAAAGGCATGCGGGGTCCCCCTCGGGCTGGACTCTCGACGGAAGACTTTGGATTCCGGGATTCATAACCGCCGGCGGAATACGGATAGCTATTATCGCCGCCCGCCGGATAACAGAGAGTAAGGAACGAATCGGCAAGGATGTGCCCGCCATCCAGCGGGCCCAAATCATCGAAGTTTCTACTCAAATCATCGGGTGGCCGAAACGCACGGCGATAAGTCCGCGAGCCCGGCCACCCGCAACGCACTCTTATTTTCCCCCACCTATTCCTTTCGGCCGTAGTGGGCCCGAACCAATCCAGCAAGTCCTGCACGCCGCAATTGCGGGCCGCGGCGCGAGCACCGGCACCAGTTCATCGCGGCTTGCGGAACAGTGTGACGGTCGTGCCTCCGGCCTGACGTTGCTCGCCGGGTTGATATCCAGCAGCGGCGAGGGCTGCCATCGCGTTTCCTCGCTCCCCCTCCTCGCTGTGGATGTTCGAGGCGAAGGCAATGGCAGCAGCCGTCGGCGGCCACGCGCAGCGGTGTTGTGCCAAGGCCGGTTCGAACACGGCATACAGCCGCGGATCGTCGCTAGGGACGTAAGCGATGCACGGGCCTTGGTTGGCGGTGTCGCGCAGCAGACGCGCAGCCGCGGCAACGTCCTCGTGAGGCCGGCTGAAATAGGTGTAGTTCTTGGCCAGCGCGCCGCTGGCAAATAGCAGCACCAGGGCGGCCCAGACAGGCGTGCGGCGGCTTTCGAGCAGCCCGTGTACGGCCAACAGTGTTAGCCCAGGTGCCACGAAAATGAACTGGCGGACGGCGAAGAAGAAGTGGTACGTGTAGTCGACCGTAAGCCCAAGTACGACGCCGGAGAGAATGCCACCAGCGAGCAGCAGTCCCGTGCGGCGCTCCATCCGGCGGAATCCATAGACCGCGCCCGCGATCAGCGGCAACGAGGCCGCCCACCCGTCGCCGGAAATCTCGCGCAGCAGAACCAGAGCCACGTGAGGAGAGGCCTCGAAACGGAGCGCCAGCGTGGTGATGGTGTGTTGCCACCCGGACTTGGCCCATATGTACCAAGGCAGAAAGTTCAGCAACGCCAGTGCGAGCGCCGCGGCGGCGTGCGCGAACGATCGCCAGCGCCGCGTGAAGGCTAGCGAAAGCACCTGCCCCGGCTGGATGAAGGCGGCGTAGCCTTGCGAGTAGAAACTAGCCGCCACCGCCAGCGCGTAGAGCAACCCGCGCCCAACTCCGGGCGCGCGATCGAGCCGCACCAGGCACCAGGTGGCCACAATCGCAAACAGCAGCCCGTGTGAATAGTTGCGCCCCTCCACGGCGTAGCGCAATTGAATCGGCAGGATCATGAAGACGGTCACCAGCACGGTTCGGCTGCGCACACCGGCCTCGCGGCCTAATCCCGCCAGGGCTAAGCACCCGAGCAGGCTGGCCAGCGCCGAAGGCAGGCGCGCCGTGACGAAGCCGAGGCCGAACGCCGAGATCAGCCAGAACTGCAACAGATACCCGAGCGGCACGCCTCCGGCGTTGTAGCGGTGATACGCGAGAAATGCGCCGAAGGTGGGCTGCGTTGTTCCGGCGAGCTGCGTAACCTCGTCCAGCCAGAAGGGCAGCAGCCGCATCAGCCACCAAAGAACCGCGGCGTAAGCCGCGCACGCCAACGCGGTCAACAGCCGGTCGCGGCGCATGAGTGATTGGAACCTGCCGGCCAGCGTGCTCATCCTGTCAGCCGATCCACATCTCAGGTTAGCGAACCCGAATCGCGTCCGGGCGAATCGCGGAACGGAAAACCCTCTGCCGCAATTCGCTATCCTGATGAAGTATGCTCAGCGATCGGTTGCGTGACGCGGGAGTGGTGGGCGCCGGCGGGGCCGGGTTCCCCACCTACGTGAAAGCCAAATCGCAGGTGGAATTCATGATCGCCAATGGCGCCGAATGCGAGCCACTGATCCACAAAGACGCTGAGCTCATGAAGCACTTCCCCGCTGAGATCCTGGCCGGCATGGAAGCCATGATCGACTCTACGGGCGCGAAGGCCGGCAAGTTCGGCATCAAAACCAAGAACCAGGAATCGATCGACGCGCTGAAACGCAGCCAGCCCTCCGGCCGCATCGAGTTTGTCGAGTTGGGCGATTTCTATCCCTCGGGCGACGAATATGAATTGGTGTACAGCTCGACCGGCCGGCTGATTCCGCCGGGCGGCATTCCGCTCCAGGTCGGCTGCGTGGTGAACAACGTGGAGACGCTGTACAACGTTGGCCAGGCCCTCGAGGGCCGGCCGGTGACGGAAAAGTTTCTCTCCGTGTGCGGCGCGGTCGCGCAGCCGAAATCGCTCTGGGCACCGGTGGGAACGCCGTTCCGCGACCTGCTCGCAATGGCCGGCGGCGCCACTGTGTCCGGGTACGGCATCTTCGTCAGCGGCATCATGATGGGCACCCTCACCTTCGACTCCGATGACGTGATCACCAAAACCACCGGCGGCCTGATCGTGCTTCCCCGCGATCATTACCTGATGACGCGGCGCACGCGCTCGCAGCCGGAGATGAATCACATCGGCAAATCCGCCTGCGATCAGTGCAGCTACTGCACCGAGTTTTGCCCGCGTTACTTGCTGGGCTACGAAGTGCAGCCACACAAGGTGATGCGCAGCCTCGGGTTCACCACAACCGGGGCCGACATCTGGAACCAGTGGTCCGAGTTGTGCTGCGCCTGCGGCCTCTGCACGCTATACGCGTGTCCCGAAGATCTCTATCCCAAGGAAGCCTGCGACGATGGCAAGCGCGACCGCCGCGCCGCTGGCTTGAAGTTCGTCCAGCAGAAACCGGTCGCGGTGCATCCCATGAAAGAATTCCGCCGCGTGCCGCTGTCGCAGTTGCGGAAGCGGTTGCAGGTGGAGGAGTACGAGCGGGAGACGCCCTTCGATCCCGCCGCGTGCCAGCCCGCGGTGGTGCGCATTCGCATGAAGCAGCATGCCGGCGAGCCGGCGGTGCCGGCGGTCCGCGAGGGGCAGAAAGTCAAGAAAGGGCAAGTGGCCGGACGCGTCGAAGACTCCAAGCTGGGCGCCAACGTGCACGCGAGCATCGCCGGCAAGGTGCGCGCGGTTACCCCCGATTACGTGGAGATAGTGGCATAAACCATGACCGCGAATTCCATTGGACTGATCGAACTCTCGAGCGTCGCGGCCGGCTATCAGGTCACCGACGCCATGCTCAAGACGGCGGCAGTAGACCTCATGCTGTCGCGTTCCATCTGCTCGGGCAAGTACATGGTGATGGTGCGCGGCGAGGTGGGAGCCGTCGAGGCCAGCGTCGCGGCGGGGGTCGGCGCGGGTAATTTTTCCGTGATCGATTCCTTCGTCATTCCCAACCTGCACGAATCCGTCTTCCCGGCCATCGCGGGCTCAGCCAAGGTGGAAGCGCTCGAAGCGCTGGGAATTCTGGAATCGTTTTCGGTGGCCGCGCTGATTGAAGGCGCGGATGCGGCGGCGAAAACGGCCGCCGTCCAGTTGATCGAGATTCGACTGGCCATGGCGCTCGGCGGCAAAGCCTTCGTCACGCTGACCGGCGACGTGGCCGCCGTCCAGAGCGCGATCGATGCCGGCGCGGCCGTGGTGGGACAGAAGGGCATGCTGGTGAACAAAGTGGTCATCCCGCGCCCGCGGGCCGAACTGCTCAACGAGATGATCTGACGAAGCTGTTCCCTCCCGAAGACAAACCCTCCGGTTAGAGCCGAAACACTCCGGTTCGTCTGAACTGGCACCAGTGACCGAGCGTGCCCGCGCAAGTCAGGCGTTTTCAATCGCCGGATACCGGCCGTGCAGGTGGCCTTGCACTTGCACTGAGACCTGCATGGCTACCATGGCACTCACCACAGGCAGACCGGCCTCCTCGTGGAGGGTCCGTTCGATACCGTCATCAGACGAAAACTCGAGGAAGGAATTGCGCAAAGCGATACGTTTTGCAATAACGCTTCCTGTGCATTACCGGACCGACCACGGTGCGGGGCGGGGCGAACTCCGCAACATCAGCAGTTGCGGCGCGCTGTTTACGACCGAGCGCCCGTTGGTATTGAATGCCGATGTGAAGCTGAGCGTCAAGTGGCCCGTGCTGCTATCCGACTCCGTGAACCTGAGCCTGGCCATTGCCGGGAAGGTCGTGCGCGTGGAGCCGGGACAGGCGGCCGTGAAAATTCACAGCTACCAGTTCCGCACCTGCAACCCGTCCTCTTTCGCCGCAGCGGCTGACCGTAACGCCTCAGGCGGCGGGCCTCGGCTTCAGGTTCAGGTTGCGAATCATGCGGTGAAGCGAATTGGGATGTAAGTCGAGCAGCCGCGCGGCCTCCGCGTGGTTGCCGTTGGTCTTCTGAAAAGTCTCGAGGATGAGGCGCTTCTTGGCCTCCGTGATGGAGTCGTTAAAGCCGCCCGCGGCGAAGGCGGGGGAATCGCCCGCCTCGATCACGCTCTCGGGCAGGTCCTCCGGCTGAATGCGATCGGTGCTGCCGAGCACCAGCGCGCGCTCGATCGCGTTCTCCAGTTCGCGCACGTTGCCGGGCCAGCCGTACCCTCGCAAAAGCTCGAGCGCCTGCGGTGAAATACCGGTAACCCATTTCTTCAACTTACGGCTGTGCTTACGCACAAAGTGGTTGGCCAGGGGCTCGATGTCCTCGCGCCGTTCCCGCAATGGCGGCAGGAGCAGGGAGACGACGTTGAGCCGGTAATAAAGATCGGCGCGAAATGCGCCGCGGCGGATCGAGTCCTCGATATCCCGATTGGTGGCCGTCAAAACACGCACGTCGGTACGGATGGGGCGGGTGCCTCCGACGCGTTCGAACTCACGCTCCTGCAGGACGCGCAGCAGTTTGGCCTGCAGGGTGGGAGACATTTCGGTCACCTCATCGAAGAAAATCGTGCCGCCGTGAGCCTCCTCCAGTTTCCCCTTCTTCTGTGCCACCGCACCCGTGAAGGCGCCTCTCTCATGGCCGAACAACTCGCTTTCGAGCAAAGTCTCGGTGATGGCCGCGCAATTGATGGCGAGGAACGGCTTTCCGGCGCGCAGGCTATTGCGATGGAGGGCGCTGGCGGCCAGCTCCTTGCCGGTGCCGCTTTCGCCGAGAATCAACACTGTAGAATCGGTCGGCGCCACTTTGGCAATGGTGTCATAGACCCGGCACATAAGGACACTCTCGCCGACCATGTTGTGTTCCAGGTTGGCAGCCGCCGAGCGCTGCCGGATTTCACTTTCCCGGTTGCGCGCGCCAAGTGCGGAATCGAGCAGCGCGGCCGCAAGCCCGGCGGCCTTGCTCAAAAAGCGAAGATGATCCTGCTCAAAGACCAAGTCCGGATCGTTGGTGGCGAAACAGAGGACGCCGACGAATCGCTCGAACGCCATCAAGGGGACTGCCAGGATGGAACTCGCTTGCGGTCCGGCGGCGATGCCGGGCGGGCTCGCGGCGGCAGGTGTACTGGCACGCCTCCACAAGACAGGCGCCGGTTCCCGCGTCATTTTGTCGAGCAGCGCGGCAGGTGACACAGTCATGGCGCCGCTCGATTGCGCTGCGCGCCACTCACTAACGAAGTCAGGCTCGCCGGGACTTACTCCGCCCAGGACCAACACTCCCTGTTCGGCCGGGAGCGCGCAGCACAGAGACTCCAGTATCCCGCGCGCCGCATCTTCCAGGCGGGCGCCCGACGGAATCATCTCACCCACTGCGAGCAGCGCATCGAAGTATTGTCCGAGGGAGCCGCCCAAACGGACGCTGTCCGGCACGCGGAGCATTTGCGTGCTGGCCGAGTGAATGCTTCCCGTGACGCGCGTTGACGGCTTGCCCTCGGGCGTTTCCGGCTCCGCTTCGGCAACGAAGAGAAACAGCGACTCACCGAGTTTGATCTCATCGCCGTTGCGAAGCGTGTGCTCTACCAGCGGCATGCCATTGATGTAAGTGCGATTGACGCTGCCGAGATCGGTGATGACGATCTGCGATCCGCGGCTGCCGAGCACGCAATGGTTGCGCGACACGGAGGGATCCGCGAGGCACAGTGTGTTGTTCACACTCCGGCCAATCGAGAAGGTCTCCCCTTCGGTTTCCGGAAGCGGGAAAACGCCTCCGCACAGCGGACCTGCGATGGAGACCAGCTTGGGCATCGGAGAGAGTATAGCGTAAGTGTGCTGGGGCTGCGTGGCGCACCCACCCGTGCGAGCCACGTCGAGACTCCTCTCGACCCTGCCCGCATGGAAAACCTGGCCTGGCGGGCGGCAAGGGCAAGCTGGTCAACGAAGTCGTCATCCCGCGCGCCGAGCTGCTCAACGAGATGATCTGACCAGCTTCCGGGAAGTGCGTTTACTGCTGGACGTGGCTCGTCCGCGATGAGTACATTGGGTTTGAGGCGTCTTATGGCGCAAGCTAACAGCGGCATCGGCAATGTCACGACAAATACGAAGCTCGTCGAAATGGCAATGGCGTATTCCCGCAGCCGCGTGCTTTGCGCGGCTGCACGTCTCGGCGTTGCCGATGCACTTGGAGACGAGGTGCGTAGTATTGGCTTCCTGGCCGAAAAGTGTCAAGCAGATGCCAATGCGCTGTACCGCCTGCTTCGCGCTCTGGCCAGCATCGGCGTGACGGAGGAGACGACGCCCGAACACTTTTGGCTGACTCCTTTTGGCAGGCCGCTGCGGAAGGATGTGCCTCAGTCCGTCTGGTCAGCCGTCGTCTTTTGGGCAGATCTGCTTGCCGACGACTGGTCCCAGCTTACCGACTGTGTTCGGACTGGCAAGCCGGCCTCTCAGGTCCGCGATCCGAAAATACCTTCCAGGTGGTCACAGGATACCGAAGCCGTTTCTGTTTTTCGCGCGGTGATGGGAACGGCTCCGGCAGAAGATTACGCGCCCATCGCTGGCGCGTGGGATTTTTCCCGCGCCAAGGTGGTCGCCGACCTCGGCGGCGGCGGCGGGTCGCTCATTCTTGCAGTGCTTAGACTCAACCCGCATTTGCGAGGCATGCTTGTGGACTTCGAATCCAGCGTGGATGCAGCCAAAGCTCGCTTCGCGGAGGAAGATCCTTCCTCTCGATGCGAACTGATTGCCGCAGATCTGACGCAATCGGTCCCGGCGGGCGCCGATGTATACATGCTCAAACATGTACTGCACGGGCGTCAGGACGGGGATGCTGTTACTATTCTCAAGAACTGCCGCGCGGTAATTCCGCGGAACGGCAGTTTGTTGATCGTTGAATTCGTCCTTCCTCCGCTTGTCTCGCATGCAGATCCACAGTTGGAAGGCCACCTTATGAGCGACCTCAACATGCTTGCTGTCACCGGCGGTAGAGAGCGTAGCGAGCGCGAATGGAGGACGCTTCTCGAGGCAGCGGGCTTCGTCCTGACCGGGGTATACCCGGTTGGAGGCGACACCCTAATGGTTCGGAACGTCGGGATACTCGAAGCAAAACCAGCTTAGGGACCCGCCGCCTGCGCCCGCTTACTCGGTCTTCGAGTAATAATACGTGTACTTACTGTACAGCTCCGACGCGCGGGCGCCGTTGGCGACAATGCCGAGCACGTTGTTTTCGCACAACGACTGAATGGCGCGTGTCACATTGTCGAAGGTGGTGGTGCCGATCTTGACCACCAGAATCGTGCCGTCCGCCATGGTCGACAGCAGGTTCGCGTCCGCCGAAAACAACAGCGGCGGAGTATCGAAGATCGCCCAGTTGAACAGGCGCGGCAGATCTTCGAACAACTGTTTGGCCTGCCGCATATTCAGCAGTTCGAGCGGATTTTTCACCGGCGTGCCGGCCGGCAGCAGGTAGAGATTGGTCTCCTCCACCCGGCGCAGCGCCTGCGCAAGGCTGCACGCGCCGGTGATGTAATCGGAGAGGCCGGGCGACCGGTCGATCTGGAACAGGTTGTGGATGATCGGCCGCCGCAGATCGAAATCGCCCAGCAACACCGAGCTTTCCGTCAGATGCGCCTGGGCCAGGGCCAGGTTGACGGAGGTGAAGGTCTTGCCTTCCGCCGGCGACGGGCTGGTCACTACCACCGTGTGCAGCGGCTGCAGCGTTTGCAAGTGATTCAGCCGCGTGCGCAGCGTGCGGAACTCTTCCGCGGGGGTTTCGTGGGAGGTGTTCAGATCGAGCAAGTGCGATTCCGGCGCCGGATTAAACGGCACCATCTCGACATCGCGCAGCGCCGCGGGGTCCGGGCTCAAACGGCCGCCTGCCGCCGGGCCGCCCCGGTTCACCGGCAGAAACTCGGTCGGGTGCTGCGCCTCCGCGCCGACTTCCGGCGGCTCCCCCCCGTTGAGCAGGGCGCCTTGTTCGGCCCGGCGCAAAGCATCGTGTACTCGACTCATGGTTACCTCCAGCCGCACTTGCCGCGGCTAGCTCCTGCCGGAAAAGTGATAGAAAACGGAAACCGCCATCGCCAGGCAACCGACAATGAAGGAACTGGACCACGCCAGCCAGAACAGACGTCTCTTGCGCCGCACCAGTAGTGCGTTCTCCAACAAGGGAATGCTACTCAAAACGGGAAGGTTGGTGTAAGCGCGCACGTCTTTCAAATTCTTCAGCGAGGCATCGCGCATCTCCTTGGCTCCCGCCAGCACGATGCCAATTACCAGCCCGATAGCCGTTCCAATCGCCGCCCAGGCTGGACGGTTCGGCTCGGTCGCCTGTTCCGGCAGCGAGGCCGGGTCCAGCAATTCCAGATTTTCGCCGCCCTTGTGCTGCTCCAGGTCCTTGGCCGTTTCCGAGGAGTCCCGCTTCTGTACCATGTCTTCGTAATTCTTCTTGGCAAGCTGGTAGTCGCTGGTGAGCTGCATATACTGCTGCTCGTTGAGCGGCGCCTGCTCGATGCGCGCCTGATATGCCGCGATCTTCCGGTTCAGGATCTCTTGGTTCTTGATCACCCTGTCGATATCGCCCTGCGTGGTCTGGATTTGGGTCTTGACGGTGGCGATGCTGTTCTTCAGTTCTTCGAGCCGCGCCTGCACCGCCGGGTTCGCCACTGTCACCGGGCCCCGATCCGGGGACGCAGCCGCTTGCGCTTCCAATTGCTTTTCGAGATCCGCTTTCTGCGCTTCGGTAACCGAGATCGCCGCCTTGATCGAGTTGATTTCCGGATAATTCTCGCCGTACAGCTTCAACATGGAGGCCAGGTTCGATTTCTGTTGGGTCAAAGTCGCCTCCAGGGCGAGTAACTGCTGGCTCTTCACCCCGCTACCGCCGCCGCTGCTCACCACATCCTCGCCGTGCTGCAGGTAAAAATTCTGATCGGCGATCAGGTTCTGCAACGACTGCTCCAGCATCACTTTCCGGGCCTGCGCCTGGGACAACGTGTCTGCCAGCCTAGAAGCCTCAGCCTCGGCGGCGTTTTCCGCCTGCACATTGGCCTGAACCTGGTCGGGCAATTTCCCCTGGTTGGCCACCTTGAACTGGGTGAGCTTCTGATCCAGGTTATCCAGTTGCTGCTTGGCGTTCTTCAATTCGTCGCCCAGAAACTCGGTGGTCACGCTGGCCGTCTTGGTCATGTAGATCAGGTTCTGTTCCTCGAACTTGCCGATTAGTTCGCGCACTACCTGCTGGGCCTTGTAACGGTCCGTGTAGCTGAAGGAGATCGTGAAGGCTTGGACGCGGTTTTCAGTCCCCGACGCCGACTCGTAAGGCTTCACCTGGATGGCCTTGTTCCGCATGTCCTGCACGATGTCCTCGAGTGGCCTTTGCGTGCGGTCTTTCTTGTACAGATCCAGATGCACGATCAGATCCGAAAGGCTGCTGCGGCTCAAGATCTCGGTTTCCATCTCTTGCAGCCGCGTGGCCATCTGCGTGTTGACGTCGGAGTGAACCAGGCTCTGCGCCACCTGCTGCGGCGTGATCGTCATCACGGCCGTCGAGACGTACGTGTCGGGCCAAAAGAAGGCCACCACCACCGAAACCACCAGCCCCGCGAACATCGGCCCGATGATCCAGGAACGGTAGCGCCGGACCATGTCGATGTAATCTTCAATGTCCGGTTGGCGCCGCGAAGCACTTCCGTAATTCTGCGCCGCACTCATATTGCCTGTCAGTACCTCCGATTCCCTCTCGCCACAGCCGCGTGTCAGGGAACGATAATTTGGTCCCCCGGCTCCAGGTATATGTTCTGCTCCCGGTTCTTGCCGTGGCTCACCTGATTGTAGTTGAACTTGAACTCCTTGCTGCCCCGCAGAATGCGGATCTTCCGGGTGTTGGCAAAGTCGCGGAACCCGCCGGCATTCACCAGCCCCTCCATAACCGTGGTCGGCACCACCAGATCGTAGGATCCTGGTTTATTCACCTCGCCTTGGATATAGTACTTCTTGCTGTGAACCGCCGTCAGCCCCACGCTGACATGGGGCTCGCGGATCAACTGGCCATCGATCAGCCGGCGTGTGATGTCTTCCTCCACCTGCTGCGGGGTCTTGTCCACCACCGATACATCGCCGAGCAGCGGAATGGAGATCGCCCCATCCGGACGCACCGGAAACTCCCCGGACATGGGAGCGTTGTTCCAAATCACGATCCTTAGTACGTCCTCTGCGCCAATAATGTAGACCTTCGTGCTTGGCGGAATCGCCTCGGTCGCGGCGGCCGGAGCGGCCATTTTGGCGGGATCGATGGCTGCGGCAGCCGGATGCGCACTGGCGCCGGCCGCCGGAGTCTGCGGTGCGGGAGATGCCGCTGGCTGCTGCGCCGCCTGCGCCCCCGCCTCCGGAGCCTGGGCAGCCAGACACCACGCGAACCACCCGGCCAGCGCCGTGGCAATCAGAACGGTTCTCATGAATTCCTCAAACCAGCAAGTGGAAGCGCGTCTCAGCAGGCCTGCCGCCCGCTAAGGCGCATCTGGTCCAATTGTACAGCATTCCGCCGGGGCAACGTCGCTTCCAGTCACCTAAGCCGCCGGTTCCAGTACTGCGGAAAAAGGGTGAATCCGCTCGCCCACAAAGGTATACACTTCCGCATAGTGTATTCTCCCAAAAACCGGAGGCCACCAGAGTCCCGCATTTGGAAGCGATAGGATTATCAGCTAGTCTGGAAGTGGCGAGGCATTCCTCTCGCGGCATCAAACGTGCTCTTCGGCACTGGGAGAAATTGTCTCGCTGAGCCCGGCCGACGGCGACCATGAAGGAACTCAAGTTCCAACTATCTACCGCGCTGCTCACCATCGCGACTGTTGCCGCGGTCGTTGCGGCCGCCATCAACTTCGAGCAACGTCTTCAGTTTCATGGTCTTGCCGAAGATGGCGCGATTTGGGTAGACCGCCATGGCGCGGTCCAGGCGGAGCACGTCCGCCCGCGTAGCGGCGCCGCCGTGGCCGGCATTCACGCCGGCGACTGGCTGCTGAGCATCAATGGCGAGCCGGTCAAGCAGGCATTGGATGTGACCCGCATCCTGGTCCGCGTGGGCACCTGGACTAAAGCCAATTACCGCCTGCGCCGCGGCAAGGAGTTTAATGCCATCGTCATTACCGAGGAGGTGCCCCGCGACCGCGCGGTGATGTACCAGTACCTGGTCGGCTGTGCGTATCTGGTGATCGGACTTTTCGTTTATTTTCGCCGTGGCAGCGCGCAGAAAGCGACGCACTTCTATGTGCTCTGCCTGACGTCATTTATCTTCCTCTGTTTTCACTACACCGGCCAGTTAAACAACCTCGATAAAGTCATTTACCTGGGCAATTTCGCAGCCGGTCTGGTGGCGCCCACGGTGTTTCTGCATTTCTGCCTGACGTTCCCGGAGCCGCGCGGCTGGTTCCGGAAGCGCTACCGGCGGGCACTGCTTTACCTCCCGGCCGGGTTGCTCTCGCTGGTCTATATCGGCTTTTCTTCCGAGACACTGAAGGCCGCCGTCTCGCCCATTGAACTGAACTGGATGCTGAACCGCATTTGGGTGCTGTTTACGGCGGTGCCTTATCTGCTGGGCGGCTTGGCGGCCAGCCTGGCCTACCGCAAGGCGGAAGACCCGATTGTGCGGAAACAGCTCAAGTGGCTGCGCAACGGCACGTTTTGCGCCATCGTCCCTTATACCGCGCTGTACGTGCTGCCTTACGCGCTCGGCGCCGTGCCCTCGGGAAGCCTACGCCTAGCGGTGCTCTCGGTGGTTCTGCTGCCATTGAGCCTCGCCTATGCCATTGTCCGCTACCGGTTGATGGACGTGGATATCCTGTTCCGCCGCGGATACGCCTACACGCTGGCTACCATTTGCGTTCTAGCGGGCTTTTACCTGATCGTAATCACGCTCGGCAGCCTAGCGCACGTGTACTTCAACAACCTGGGCAACACCGCGCCGCTGATCGTGATGCTGATCGGCGCCTTTCTGTTCCAGCCGATCCTAAACTGGATCCAGGAAAAGCTGGACCGCCATTTCTACCGCGACCGCTACGATTACCGCAGCACGCTGGTGGAGTTCGCGCAGGAGCTCAGCTCGGAAGCCGACCTGGATACCATGCTGGCCAAGGCCGGGGAACGGCTGATCGCGACACTCTCGGTGAGCCACCTGGCCTTCTTCCTGCGCGAAGAGGGCGTGGTCTCCCCAACCGGCGATCCGGTCTTCCGGCTGCGCAGCGCCATGGGCAACAACCCGCGGCTGGCCGCCGACAGGGAGCGGGATCTTGACCTGAGCTTTCTGAACTGGAAGCTGCCGGAGCCGTACCTCTTCTTCGAGCGGACGCACCACCAGATCGACGCCATTTCCACTTCCTGGCCGCCTTCGGTGCGGCGCACCATCGCCGACCTGGACCTCACGTATTATGTGCCGTGCACCGTGCGCGGCCGCACCATCGCCTACCTGGGCATCAGCCGCACCACCGACGGCGACTACCTCGCCAGCGTGGACATGGAGCTGCTGACTACCCTGGCCGGTTACGTGGGCATCGCAATTGAAAACGCCGGGCTTTACCGCTCGTTGCAGCGCAAGGTGGAAGAGTACGAGCGGTTGAAGGAATTCAGCGAGAATATCGTGGAATCGATCAACGTGGGAATTCTGGCGGCCGACCTGGACGACCGGGTGGAAAGCTGGAACAACCAGATCGAGCAGTTGAGCGGTATCCCGCGCGAGCGCGCCGTGGGCAGGCGCTTGGCGGAGTTGTTCCCAGCCTCCCTGATGGGTGAATTCGACCGCGTGCGCGGCGAAACCGGCATTCATCACATTTACAAATTCGTGCTCAAGCTGCCGGCCGGCGCCGACGGCAATGGCCACCCGGGTCCGGCGCAGCCGCGCCGCGAAGCCACCCTGAACATCGCCATCGCGCCGTTGGTTGCCAAGGACCAGGAACGGATCGGCCGGCTGGTGATCTTCGACGACGTCACCGACCGTGCCGAGCTGGAACAGCGCCTGGTGCAGGCCGACAAGCTGTCCAGCATCGGGCTGCTGGCCGCCGGCGTGGCGCACGAGGTGAATACGCCGCTGGCGGTGATTTCCACCTACGCGCAGATGCTGGCCAAGCAGGTGGCCGACGACACGCAGAAATCGGTGATCCTCGATAAGATCGCCAAGCAGACCTTCCGCGCCAGCGAGATCGTCAATTCGCTGCTGAACTTTTCGCGCACCTCGAGCACCTCGTTCGGCGAAGTCAAGCTCAACCGGGTGATTCAGGAAACGCTCTCGCTGCTCGAACATCAACTGCAAAAGACGGGCATCCAGGTCCGCACCGAGCTCGATCCGGAGCTAGGACCGGTCCACGGCAACGCCGGCAAGTTGCAGCAGGTGTTTCTCAACCTGATTCTGAACGCGCGCGATGCCATGCGCAGCGGCGGCGTGGTGGAGGTGCGCACCTGGCAGGAAGGGGCGCGGGCGCGCATCGAAGTGGCCGACAGCGGCACCGGTATCGCCCCCGAGCACCTGCACCGCGTCTACGACCCGTTCTTCACCACTAAACCCGCGCGCCAGGGCACCGGCCTGGGGCTGGCGGTGACCTATGGAATCATTCAGGAGCACGGCGGTTCCATCGAGGTTGCCAATCGCCCCGGCGGCGGCGCCCAGTTCCGCATCGAACTGCCGCTCGCCAAGATTGCCGCCGTCCAGCAACCGGTAACCGCCGCTTGAAAATGACGGACACGCCATTCAGCCCGGCTGACAGCAAGGGCGACATCCTCGTCGTCGACGACGAAGCGGATATCCGCGAAGGACTCGAACTGCTGCTGTCCAGCGAAGGGTACAAAGTGACTCTGGCCCAGAACGGCGCCGACGGCGTCGAGAAGATGGAGGCGGGCCTTTACGATCTGGTGCTGCTCGACCTGATGATGCCGGACCGCTCGGGGATGGACGTGCTGGCCGAGGTCCGCGCGCGCGACCGCGAAACTCCCATCTTCATGATCACCGCCTACGGCTCGGTCGAAGCCGCGGTGGGAGCCCTCAAGCTCGGCGCCAACGACTACTTTTCCAAGCCCTGGGACAACGAAAAGCTGCTGATCGAGATCGGGCGCATGATCGCGCTGCGCCGGCGGGAATACGAAAACACACACCTCAAGCGCGCCCTCAAGGAGCGCTACAGCTTCCCCAACATCATCGGCAAGAGTGAGCGCATGGTGCGCACACTGGACCTGGTGGCGCAGGTGGCCTCCAGCCGTTCCACCATTCTGATCACCGGCGAGACCGGCACCGGCAAGGAGATCATCGCCAAGGCGATTCACGCCAACTCGCCGCGCGCCGACCAGCTT